>Ga0335080_10007439_pt1 | contig 11356 bp, 9 predicted proteins | sample Lox_Sample_34_FD_206720 | JGI IMG/M metagenome (GOLD analysis project Ga0335080, IMG submission 206720) | Soil microbial communities from Loxahatchee National Wildlife Refuge, Florida, United States - Lox_Sample_3.4 | ecosystem: Environmental > Terrestrial > Soil > Wetlands | place: USA: Florida...
CCATACAGCGTCTCCGCCGCCAGAATTACCATGAACGCGATCCCCTGCAGCACGAGCACCGTCGCGTCGGGCAGATCCAGCCGGCGCTGAAGCAGCCCGTTGCTCGCACCGATGCCGCCCACCAGCATGGCCACCGGAATCACGGCGATCGGGTTGTGCCGCGCGATGAACGACACCAGGATTCCGGCGTAGCCATAGCCTGCGATCAGCGAGGCGTTGGCGCTGCCGTGCACCGCGGCCACCTCCACCATCCCTGCCAAGCCGGCCGCGGCTCCACCCAGGGCGCAGCTCATCAGCACCAGCCACCCGACGCGCAATCCGGCCAGCCGCGCCGCCCGCACGTTGCCGCCCACGATGCGCAAAGCGAACCCGAACACGGTATAGCGCACGAGGACATAACACACTGCGCAGAACACCAGGCCGTACGCAAGCCCCCAATGCACGTCCATGCCGGGAAGATGCCCCACCATCACGGCCTCGCCGATCGGCTCGGTCGACGGCTTGTTCAAGCTCGCTGGATCGCGCAGGGGCCCCTCGACGAAATGGTTGAACAGGGCGATAGCGATATAAGTGAGGAGCAGGCTGCTGATGGTCTCGTTCACGCCGCGGTGGTGGCGGAGGGCTCCGGCGAATCCGATCCAGGTCGCCCCCACCGTCATGGCGATCAGCGCCATCGCGACCTGCGTCGCGAGCGGCGCCGCTCCGCCGGCGGCGTGCCCCACCACTGCCGCCGCGAGCCCACCCAGCACGAGCGCGCCTTCGCCGCCGATGATGACCAGGCCCGCCTGCGCTGGCAGCGCGACGCACAGCGCGGTCAAGATCAGTGGCGCGGCGCGCTGCAGCGTGTTCTGCCAGGCGAAGCCGCTCGAGAAGCCGCCCTTGTAGATGAGGGCGTAGACCTCTAGCGGGTTCTTGCCGATCGAGGCCATGAACACGCCGAACAGAATCATCGCCACGATCAGCGCGCCGACCGGAATGGCGATCGACTCCGCGGCACGCCGCAGCCGATTGCCCCGCGTTGGGGAAGCCACGGCGCTGCCGGCAGGCAGCACCATGGCGCTGTCGGGCATCAGAGCTTCCCTAGACCTTGCCTACCACTCCCTCGATCAGATAGTTCATCTGCTCCAGGGCGACGTCGGTCTGGACCTCCTGCGCACCCGATGCGATGACGGTTTTGCCGGTATTGTCTTTGAGGGGTCCTTTGAAGATCACGAAATCGCCCTTGACCATCTTCGCCTTGACAGCGTCAGCGTTCTTGCGCGCGCCCTCCGACACGGCCTTGCCGTACGGCGATGGTTTGACGTAGCCCTCCTTGAGGCCCCCGCGCAGGAAGTTGTTCATCGGCCTGCCCTCCATGACCGCCTTCACGTGCTCGGTATAGGGAGTGATCCAGTTCCACTCGGCGCCGGTCAGATAGGCGTGCGGGGCGAGCGCTGCCTGGTTGGCGTGATAGCCGCACACGTAGATGCCGCGCCGCTCGCAGGTCTCCACTACCACTTTGGGGCTGTCGACGTGCATGGTCATCACGTCGACGCCCTGGTCGATCAGGCTGTTGGCGGACTCGGCCTCCTTGACCGGCATGGCCCAGTCGCCCGTGAAGATCACCGTCGTGGTGACATCGGGCTTGACGCTCTTCGCTCCCAGCGTAAAGGCGTTGATGTTGCGCAGCACCTGCGGGATCGGCTTGGCGGCGATGAAACCGAGCCTCTTGCTCTTGGTGGTGTGGCCGGCGGCGATGCCGTTCAGATACTGACACTCGTCGATGTAGCCGAAATAGCTCCCGGCGTTTTTCGGCAGACCTTCCTTCCACAAGCCGCCGCAGTGCGCGAACCTCACCTTGGGGTACTTCTCGGCCATCTTGATCATGTGCGGATCGAAATAGCCGAACGACGTGGGGAACAGCAGCACCGCGCCGTCCTGCTCGATCATGGAAGCCATGGTCTTCTGCACGTCCACGGTCTCGGGGACCTTCTCTTCTTCCACCACCTTCACGCCCGGCATCTTCTTGATCTGGGCGGCCGCTTGCGCCTGCGCCTGGTTGTAACCGTAGTCGTCCTTGGGGCCGACGTAGATCACACCGACGACGACTTCGGCGGGAAACGCCCGGCCGATCAAACCGGGGCCGAGTGCGGTGCCGACACCGGCTGCAGCAAAAGCCTTGAGGAGGTCGCGACGACTGGTATTGGGCTGGCGGCTAGACATGACTGTGGTCTCCTTTGCTTAGGGGCGTTGAACACGACCTTGCGCGGCTGCAGGGGGCGTCGGGCCATCCTGCACACCATCTTGTATGCAGGCCAGTGTGCAAGCGGCGTACCACTGCGGCCTCGGCGCAATCGCTCAGCTTAAGTCCGTGTCTCGGCGGGGATTTCGGTTTGGGCCGACGCGATAACCACAGCGCCCCGTGCTTCGCCTCGGTGCGCGCGATGGGTTTCCTGCTCCACGCCGGTGCAATTCGCGGGGCGCTTGAGAACGCCGCACTGGGACCGCATCTCTGGCTGGTGTTTCTCAACGGACGCAACCGTGACAGCCACTGGTAAGGCGCACCTTTTCCTGATCGACGATCCCGGCTCGAACCCGCGCGCGCCAGATCCTCCGCGCGCGCGAGAGCCGGACGATGAAGCGCTGCTCGACGCTTATTCGCGAGCTGTCGTGAACGCGGCCGAGGCGGTCAGCCCGGCAGTGGTGAAGATCGACGTCGTCAAACGCGCCGCCGGCGCCGGCTCACGTCCCGACACGCAACAGCGCGAAACGCGCGGCAGCGGCTCGGGTTTCGTGTTCACGCCTGACGGCCTCATACTCACCAACAGTCACGTGGCCGGCGGCGCGGCGCGCATCGATGTGACCGTCTCCGACGGCCAGCGCTTCGACGCCGATCCGATCGGCGACGACCCGCACACGGACCTAGCGGTGATCAAGATCTCGGGCCCGAAGATGGCGAGCGCAACGCTGGGCAACTCGCGCCGCGTGCGCGTCGGACAGCTCGCGATCGCCATCGGCAACCCTTACGGTTTCGAATGCACGGTCACCGCCGGCGTGGTGAGCGCCCTGGGCCGCAGCCTTCGCGCTCAGTCCGGCCGTCTGATCGATGATGTGATCCAGACCGACGCCGCGCTCAATCCTGGCAACTCCGGCGGCCCCCTGGTCGACTCGAGCGGCGCCGTGATCGGCGTGAACACCGCCATCATCATGCCGGCCCAAGGCATCTGCTTCGCCACCGCGATCGATACCGCGAAAGTGGTGGTGGGTCAGCTCCTGCGCCACGGGCGCGTGCGCCGCGGCTACATCGGCGTTGCAGGGCAGAACGCGCCGCTGCCGCGCCGCATAGTGCGCTACTTCGACCTGGCGATCGAGGCCGGAGTGAGGGTCATGTCAGTGGAGGCGGGCAGCCCGGCATCCGAATCCGGGCTGGAGGAAGGCGATGTGATCGTGGCCTGGGACGACGCGCCGGTTCCGAGCATCGACGCGCTGCACCGGTTGCTGACGGAGCAGTACCTCGGGACGAGCGTGGAAGTGACGGTGCTGCGCCGAAGCGAAAAGTTGAGGCGCACGATCCGCCCGACCGAGCTGAAGGCGCGCTAAGCGCGACCGAAGTCCGGTATCGCGGCGGCCCATTCCGGCTGCGGCCGGACCTGTTTCTGCATCAGCTCGGCGAAGGCTTCCGGCGCGAGCGGCCTTCCGAACAGGAAGCCCTGCCCGTAGTTGCACCCGTGCGCGTTGAGAAACGAGAGCTGACTGTGATTTTCCACACCTTCCGCGATGACCCTGATGCCGAGGCTGCGCGCCAGCCCGATGATGGCGCGCACGATGGCCGCGTCCTTGCTGTCCGCACCGATGTCGCGGATCAGGGATTGATCGATCTTGAGGATATCCAGTGGCAGCCGGTTGAGGTAGCGCATGTTCGAATACCCCACGCCGAAGTCATCGATCGAGATCGAGATGCCGTGCGACTTCAGGCGCTGCAGAGTGGAGATCGAGCCTTCCGCATCCTGCATGATTGCGCTCTCGGTCAGCTCGATCTCGACCAGGTGAGGTTCAACGTGCGCCGCAACCATCGCCGCGACGACCCGGTCTTCCAGGTTGCCGCGACGGAACTGACGCGCCGAAACGTTTACCGCCACCTGCAGTGCGAAACCTTCTTGCTGCCACGCGCGCAGCTGCTCGCACGCCGCATTCAGGACCCACTCCCCAAGTTGGACGATCAGGTCGGACTCCTCGGCCACCGGAATAAACCTCTCCGGAAGGATGAGACCCAGCTTGGGATGCTGCCAGCGCACGAGCGACTCGGCGCCGATGATCTTGTGGCTGGCGAGATCGATCTTTGGCTGATACAGCAGGCGCAGCTCGCCGCGCTCGATTGCGCGCCGCAGCCCACTCTCGAGGATGACCTTTTCGTGCACTTCGCGGTTGAGGTCCTCGGTGAAATAGCGATAGCTGTTGCGGCCCGAGTCCTTCGCGCTGTACATGGCCCGGTCGGCGTGCTTGACCAGCTCGTCGGGATCAGAGCCGTCGCGCGGAAACAGGCTGATGCCGATGCTGGCAGACACGTACAGCTCCTGCTCGCCGTCGCTGAACGGCCGGGCGAACTCGCTCAGCACGCGCTGCGCCACTTCGCCCACACCCTGCGCGTTGGTGGCGTCGGGCAGCATGATGGTGAACTCATCGCCCCCGAGGCGCGCAACGGTATCCGTGTCGCGCAGGCAGGCGGTCAAGCGCTGCGCCACCTGCTTGAGCAATGTGTCTCCGATGACACGGCCGAAGGAGTCATTGACGGTCTTGAACCGGTCGAGGTCGACGAACATCAACGCCACCAGCCCGCCGCCCCGGCGCGCCTGGCTGATGGCCTGGTGCAGCCGGTCCTGCATGAGCAGCCGGTTGGGCAGCCCGGTCAATCCATCGTGCTGAGCCAGGTACTGTGCTCGCTTCTCGGCCTTCTGGCGCTCCGACACGTCGCGTGAGGTGATGACCAGACCGCGTATGCCGGGATGATCGATCAGATTGCTGCCCAGCGCCTCGAGATAGATCCAGTGGCCTTGCGCGTGGCGAAAGCGAAACTCGACGGGCGTCTTGGGCCCCTCGCCCTCAAGCAACCGCGCGAACGCGTCGCGGGTGCCGACGACATCCTTGGGGTGGATCGAATCGAACGGGATGCGCCCGACCAGCGCGCCGGGTGGGTAGCCCAGCAGCCGCGACGCAGAGGGGGACTCGTAGAGGGTGATGCCCTGCGGGTCGTGAACCGTGATGATGTCTTGGGAGTGCTGGACGAGGGCCCGGAAGGCCTCGTCATCGGCGCGGAGAACGTCTTTCCGCCGGCGCCGCACGATGCGCTGACCGGTGCGCGGCGCGCGGCGATCCGGTCTCGACAGGGCCTGATTATTCGGGATCACTGGTGCTCGTCGCCGGCGCTCCCACGGCGAGAAAGCGCGAACCGCTTTTTTCAGTTAAGTCGATCTGTTAGCGTAGTTTCACAGGATTGTATGAAATGTCAATGAAATTGTGCAGGAGTTCGGCGGCCGAACCGTCGCCATCGAGTGACTAATTGTTAAATGATTTTGTCCTGCGCGCCAGCGATGCACCACCCATCCGTGTCAAGGACCAGCGCGATCGAGGTCAGGCTGGCACCAGCGCACGGGCCATCGATGCAGGCGCCATCCTCGATCCGGAACATCGCGGTGTGATGCGCGCACATGAGTACGCCTCCGTCGAGGAGGTGAAACAGATCGGGCTCGTAGTTGAGCGGGAGAGAAAAATGCGGACAGCAGTTGTGATACGCGAGCACCCGCTGTCCGACGCGGAACAGGACGATGCGGAACGCGTCCTTGCCTTCGCCGAACACCACTTCCCGGCCCTGCCCTTCGCGGACATCGCCGGCGGCGCACAGGCGCGTACCCGCGGCCGGCGCGTAACGGAGCGCGCGCCAGTCGTTCATGCCGCGCGCATGCGCGCCGTCACGGATTGGCGGCCGGCTGTCACGCCGCCTTCAGGCCGAAGTCGTAGTTGACCGTGTAGTAGGGCCGGTCCATGCGCTTTCCGTCCGGCGCAACGCCGGCCTCGTGCCGTACGAACTTCGCGACGAGCGAATTCTTGACGCCGAACACGGCGTCCGATTCGAGGTAGCGGTCGCCCTCGACGAACACGTGCGTCGCCACCGCCTCGTAGCCCGGCGCCGATACGATCATGTGGGTGTGGGCAGGACGATAGGGATGACGTCCTGTCTTCAGCAGCATCTTCCCGACCGGACCGTCGGTCGGGATCGGATAGCTCACCGGCTTGATGGTCCAGAAGCTGTAGCGGCCGTCGGCGTCGGCCTTGATCTTGCCGCGTGCCCGCATCTGGCCGTCCCCTCGCTGCTGGTCGTACAAACCCTCGCCGTCGGTCGACCACAGATCCAGCATCGCTCCGCCGATGGGCAGGCCATCCGGGGTGCGCACCCGGCCGGAGAAGTAAGTGGGCTCGCCGTCGACGCCCTCCGCGATGTTGGCGCCCAGCGGGCGCTCCGGCGCCCCGGTGGCGTAGAACGGGCCCAGCACCGTAGACTCGGTCGCGCCGGACGGCTTTCGATGGTTGATCGCGTCCACCAGCATCGAAACGCCGAGCGTGTCGGAGAGCAGGATGTACTCCTGCCGCCTGTCGTCGCACTTCTGCCCGGTGGCGGTCAGGAACTGAATGCCGGCAAACCATTCCGCCTCGGTGAGCTGGACTTCGCGCACGAACGCGTGCAGATGCCTGATGAGGCTGGTCATGATCTGCTTGAAGCGCGGATCGCTCGATCCTTCCAGCTTCGCCAGCACGGCGTCGGTGAGATTCGCTTCGGTCAGATTGCGCATGATTCTCCTCCGGAAGAGTAGTTCGACGCGGCCAGCCCGGGCTACACGCGCTCGATGATCAGCGCGATGCCCTGCCCCACGCCGATGCACATGGTGCACAGCGCGTAGCGGCCGCCGCGGCGCTGCAGCTCGTAAAGTGCCGTGGTCACCAGCCGGGCACCGCTCGCCCCCAATGGATGGCCAATCGCGATCGCGCCGCCGTTAGGATTGACGTGCGCGGCGTCGTCCGCAATGCGCTGCTCGCGCAGCACCGCCAGCACTTGAGCAGCGAACGCTTCGTTCAGCTCGATGACATCGATGTCGGAGAGCTTCAGCCCGGTCTTCGCGAGGACTTTGCGCATCGCCGGAGCGGGCCCGACGCCCATGATGCGCGGCGGCACGCCGGCCGTCGCCATTGCGAGCACCCGCGCCTTGGGCTCCAGGGCATATGTCTTGACCGCCGCCTCGGACGCCAATAGGAGCGCGCACGCGCCATCGTTCACGCCCGATGCGTTTCCGGCCGTCACGGTGCCGTCCTCGCGCACGATGGGCTTCAACTTCGCCAGCGCGTCGAGCGAAGTCTCGCGCGGATGCTCGTCATCGCGTACCGCTGTGGGATCGCCCTTCTTCGATGGGAGAGTGACGGGCACGATCTCCGCGGAGAAGAAACCCTCGGCGCGCGCCTTGGCGTAGCGCTGCTGGCTGCGCAAGGCGTAGGCGTCCTGATCGGATCGCCCGATCTTGAACTCGGCCGCCACGTTCTCTGCGGTTTCGGGCATGCTGTCGATGCCGTAGCGGGATTTCATGAGCGGATTCACCAGGCGCCAGCCGATCGTCGTGTCCTCGAGCTTGGCGGTGCGCGAGAAGGCCGTGTCGGCCTTGCCCATGACGAACGGCGCCCGCGACATGCTCTCCACGCCACCAGCGACGAGCAGATCCACCTCGCCGGCGCGGATCGCGCGCGCCGCGGTACCCACGGCTTCCATGCTCGAGCCGCACAAGCGGTTGACCGTCACACCGGGCACGTCGACGGGCAGCCCGGCGAGCAGCGACGCCATGCGGGCCACGTTGCGGTTGTCCTCCCCGGCCTGGTTCGCACAGCCGTAGATCACGTCATCGACCTTGCTCCACTCGACGCCCCGGTTGCGCTCGATCAGCGCCCGGATAGGTACGGCGGCGAGATCATCGGTGCGCACGCTGGACAGCGCACCGCCGTAGCGTCCGATGGGAGTGCGTACGGCATCACAGATGTAGGCTTCGCTCATGTCTTCACCTCGAGTGCGGTGCAGCGCCCGCAGCCGCATCGAGCCGGACTCGCCGTTGCACCGGGAAAAAGCGCAGGTCGAAACGCTGCTGGACGTAACCCCACAAGCCCCGCGGGAATCTCACCATCACCAGTACCGCCACCGCCCCGAGCACGATCAGGTAGACCGAGCCGTAGTCGGCGAGCGTCTCGCGCAGCAGGAAGAATATCAGGGTCCCGAGGATGGGTCCCTCGATGGTGCCGATGCCACCGATCACCACGATGAAAATCACATAGGCGGTCCAGCCGACGTTGAACGCGGCGTCGGGCGACACGCGCACCGTGTTGAGGTAGTACAGCGCACCGGCCACGCCGCAGCCGGCCGCGGATGCAAGGTAGACCCAGAGCTTCGTCTTATCGACGTCGATGCCCTGGCTGGCGGCCGCACGTTCGCTGTCGCGGATCGCGGTCAGCGCCAGCCCGTAGCGCGAGCGCAGCAGCAGATAGGTCAATGCAATGGCCAGCACCACCGTGGCGAGCGCCATCCAGAACGTCACCGACTCGCGGAGCGCCTTCGAGAACGGGCGCACGGCCGCAAGGCTCTTGCCGGAGCCGCCACCCAGAAAGGACGCGTTCGCGATCAACAGGCGATACACCTCCGCGACCACCCAGGTCCCGACGGCAAAGTAGCCGCCGCGCAAGCGAAACACCACCTTGGACGTGGGCACAGCGATGAGTGCGGCGATCAGCCCGGCCAGCGGTACGCACAGGAAAGGATTCACGCCAGCGTGATCGGCCAGGACGAACAGAGCGTAGGCTCCCAGCCCCAGGAACGCCTGTTGTCCGATCGAAACCACACCGCCGTAACCGGCGAGGAGATTCCACATCTGCGCCAGGGTAAGCAGGCACGCGAACTCGACGAAGGTACGCATCCAGCTCGACTCGCCCCACCATGGCAGCGTAACGAGCGCGGCCAGCGCCGGAATCGTTAGCCCTGCGCCGATGCGGCTGGCCCGAGTCGCGCGTTCAACCGAGAATGACATGGCTCGTGGTCTTCACTCAATTCACCTCTTCACCTTTTCACCTCTTCACTTACCTCGTCACCTCGTCCTCGGAAACAGTCCCGTCGGCCGGAACAAGAGCACGGCCAGGAAAGCAAAGTGACCGGTGAGCACGCCCCAGCCCGGATCGAGGCGAAAGCCAACCGCCTGCGCGACGCCCAGCACGATGCCTCCGGCCAGCGTGCCCCAGAACGAGCCCAGTCCGCCGATGATCACCGCCTCGAATGCGAACAGCAGACGATCCGGACCGTCGGTCGGTGCAAAGGTGGTGCGGATTCCGTAGAAAACAGCCGCAACCGCCACGATCGCCAAGGCGATCCCCATCGCGAGCCCGTACACATGCTGATCGTTCACGCCCATGAGCTGGACCGCTTCGGGGTCATCGGAGGTGGCGCGAAAGGCGCGTCCGAGCGGGATGCGGGCGAACAACAGCTCGAGCGCGAAGGCCAGCGCAACGGCGACCCCCAGCACGAGCAGAGGGAAGTATCCGACCGAGATCCCCGCTCCGAGATGGAAGCTCCCGGTTTCGAAGCCGCCCAGGCGCAGCGCCCGCGGGTCGGCCGAGAAGCCTTGCAGCAGCGCGTTCTGGATGATGATGGACAGTCCGAACGTCACCAGCAGCGGCGGCAGGATGTCGCCTCCAAGCGTGAAGTTGAGCAGGCCGCGCTGCAGGGCGTAGCCGAGCAGGAACATGACGGGGACGCAGATCACCAGCGCTCCGAGAGGACCCAGGCCGGTTGCGTCTACCACGACCAGCGCGAGGTACGCCGCGAGCACGATGAGATCGCCGTGCGCGATGTTCACCAGGCGCATCACGCCGAAGATCAGCGATAGACCCATGGCGAACAAGGCGTACAGACCGCCGAGCAGAACACCCTGGATCAACGTGTCGAGCCAGCCGCTCATGTCAAACGCCGAAATACGCTGCCGAGACCTGCTGCCGGGTGAGATCCTGCGAACGCCCGGCCAGGGCCACCCTTCCCTCTTGCAGGCAGTACAGGCGCTGGGAGACCCGCATCGCGAGCCCGACGTCCTGCTCTACGATCAGCAGCGCAATGCCCTGCGCGGCCACGCTTGGGAGCGCGTCGTAGACGGCCTTGATCACGATCGGCGCAAGTCCGAGCGACATCTCGTCACAGATCAGCAGCTTCGGGTTGGCCATCAGCGCCCGCCCGATCGCCGCCATCTGCTGCTGGCCACCCGAGAGCGCGGTGCTCGGCACGCGCCGCTTCTCGCTCAGCGCGGGAAAGAGCTCGTAGACTCGGCCCAGCGTCCACGGTCCCGCCCGCTTCCGGTAGGCGCCGAGCTGCAGGTTCTCTTCGACGCTGAGGCTCGGGAACAACCGCCTGCCTTCCGGCACCATGGCGACGCCAAGCGACAGGATCCTGTGCGCGGGACGCCCGCCGATGGCCTCGCCCATGAAGCGCACGGCCTCGCTGTGCGTCGAAACCAGCCCGGTGATCGCCTTGAGCAGCGTGGACTTGCCCGCGCCGTTCGCCCCGATGATGGCGACGATCTCGCCCGCATTCACCTCGAGGTCGATACCGAACAGCGCCTGGAAGTCGCCGTAGAACGCCGTCAGGTTGTGTGTCGAGAGCATGCTGGCTGTTGAGCAGCGCTTTCAGACTTCTATGCCCATGTATACGCGCTGCACTTCCGGGCTCGTGACCACCGCGTGCGGCTCGCCCTGCGCGATCAAGGCGCCAAAGTTGAGGACCACGAGGCGCTGAACGCAGGCGAGCAGCGCGTGCACCACATGCTCTATCCAGACGATAGCCACGTTCTGCGCGCGAATCCCCTGGATCGTTTCCACAAGGGCCTGCGCCTCGTGCTCGGTGAGGCCCCCGGCAATCTCATCGAGCAGGAGCACCCGCGGGCGCGTCGCGAGGGCGCGCGCCAGCTCCAGCCGCTTGCGGTCGAGCAACGTGAGCGAGCCCGCCAGCTGGTTTGCGCGGCGAGCGAGGCCGGTGCGGGACAGAATATCGGTGCAGCGGGCCGCCGCCTCCGTTTCGCTCGCGCCTCCGCCGAACACCGCGGCCACCAGCAGATTCTCGAACACGGTCATGCCCGAGAACGGATGTGGAATCTGATAGGAGCGCCCGATGCCGGAGCGGCAGCGGCGGTGGGGCGCCAGCGCCGTGACGTTCTCACCCGCGAGCAGGATGCGCCCGGCGTCGGCCCGCAGATCCCCGCTGATTAAGTTGAACAGCGTCGTCTTACCGGCGCCGTTCGGGCCGAGGATGCCAAGC
>Ga0335080_10007441_pt1 | contig 11355 bp, 7 predicted proteins | sample Lox_Sample_34_FD_206720 | JGI IMG/M metagenome (GOLD analysis project Ga0335080, IMG submission 206720) | Soil microbial communities from Loxahatchee National Wildlife Refuge, Florida, United States - Lox_Sample_3.4 | ecosystem: Environmental > Terrestrial > Soil > Wetlands | place: USA: Florida...
GGCGCGCACACTGTTTCCACTCGGCGAAAGGACCAAGAGCGACACCCGCGCGGTTGCGCGGCATTGCAACCTGAAAACCGCCGACAAAGAGGAGAGCATGGAAATCTGCTTCGTGCCGGACAACAACTACGGCGGCTTCCTCCAGAAGGCGGGTCTCGCGCGGACACATCGCGGTGAGATTGTGGATTTGCACGGGCACGTGCTCGGTCAACACGACGGCATTGAGTTTTACACGATCGGCCAGCGGCGCGGCCTCGGCATCAGCACGCCCAAGCCGGTCTATGTGGTCGAGCTGGACGCGGAAAACAACCGCGTTGTCGTCGGCGACGAAACCGCGCTGGACCGGGACGAATTCACCGCGACGAATTGCAACTGGATTCCGTTCGATAAATTGGCTGGGCCCGTCGAAGTAACGGTAAAAATCCGTTACAACCATCCCGGAACACCCGCCACGGTGACGCCCACCGACAACGGTGCGGTAAAAGTGAAATTGCATGCCGCTCAGCGCGCCATCACTCCGGGGCAGGCGGCCGTGTTTTACCGGGACGACCTGGTCCTCGGCGGGGGCTGGATTGCGAAATAGGGCGGCGCGTGCGCGCCGCCCTATCATTCAGGACGAGCAACGAACAACTCGCCCCTGCTGGCTGCAAGCTGATCAGTCATCGGCGTCGCTGTCGAAATCAAACGGCTGCCTCCCCATAACAATCCTCTTTTCTTTCCGTTTTGAAGCGACACATTCCTCTCACGAGGTAAGAGGCATGAGGCGCGGATAGGTTCCCGACCGAAGAATTTTTCGCCGGTCCGTTGGTTCGGGTTGACAGCCCGTTAAAGCCGGTGCATCGTTCTGGCCATGAAAGCAATTTTTCTACTGGTCTCGATTATATTTTTTCAGGCCGTCATTGCCGGTGCGGCGGGGTCTATTTACGACATTCCGCTCAAGGACATTGACGGGAAGGACACCTCGCTCAAGCCGTATCAGGGCAAGGTGCTGCTCATCGTCAACGTCGCTTCACGCTGCGGGTTCACCCCCCAATACACCGCGCTGGAAGCCATCTACCAGAAATACAAGGACCAGGGCCTGGTTGTGCTTGGATTTCCCTGCAATCAATTCGGCCATCAGGAACCGGGGACTGATGCGGAAATCAAACAGTTCTGCTCTTCCAAATACAGCGTGACCTTCCCGATGTTCGACAAGATCGAGGTCAACGGCCAGAACCGTCATCCGCTTTACGTGCAGTTGGCGGGCAAGGAATCGCCATTCCCCGGAAACATCGGCTGGAACTTCACCAAGTTCCTCGTCAGCCGCGACGGCAAAATCCTGAAGCGCTTCAATTCGCCGGTGAAACCCGACTCGGCGGAAGTCACTCAGGCCATTGAATCCGCCTTGGCGGCGAAGTAATTGGTGTCCAGGCTGTCTGCGGTGTTTTATCAGGACGATTTGGTCGCGTCGGTCGGTTGGTAGAAAGGGAATTGAATATTGACAATAAGTGGAATTTACGCTTAATATCGTTTGGTGAGTGGCAGGGGGGCGCTACGACAGGTAAAGGGGCAACCCTTGACTTCACTAACCCATGAATGTGTACAAGCGTATCTTGCCGATGGCGTGCTTCGCTCTGGTCGCAGTGGCATCCCGTGCTCAAGTTGAAATAGTATTTACCAATCTGGTTCAATTTGACGGCACAAATGGTGCCAGCCCATACGCCGGGCTAGTTCAAGGCAGCGACGGCAATTTCTATGGCACAACTTCCTTTGTCGTGGGCAGTCCACTTGGATACGGCACCGTATTTCGTATGGCTCCTGATGGAACACTCGATACCCTTTATACTTTCACAAATGCAAATGCCAGTGTCGGCGCGGTTCCCGAAGCTCCGCTTACGCAAGGTGCGGACGGCAACTTTTACGGAACGGCACAAGGAGGTGGTGCTTACGGTCATGGCGCGATTTTCCGCATTGACACGAATGGGACGATTACGCCTCTTGTTTCATTCCAACAAACCAACGGCGCAAATATTCAGGCAGGGTTAGTGCAAGGAACTGATAGCAATTTTTACGGAACGGCCGTTGACGGCGGTATGAACACTACGACACATCAGCCGCTTACTCAAGCGGGCACCGTATTCAAGATGACACTGACCGGGTCACTCAGCGTTTTGCATTATTTTGGGAATCCCCCTCAAGTGGGAACATTACCTGGCACCGCGTTGACTCAGGGCAAAGATGGTTTTCTATATGGAACGGCGCTTAGCCCTGGCACCGTTTTCCAAATCAGTACCAATGGCGCGTTCACGACGCTGGCACTGTTTACTGGCGGCACCAATGGCTCAGTGCCTGAAAACCAATTGATCCAAGCCTCGGACGGAAATTTCTACGGTAAAACACAAGCGGGCGGAATTTACGGATGGGGCACGCTGTATCGAGTGGCTGTCAGTGGCACCAACGGGACATTAACCACGCTGATTCCCTTTGACGGAACCAACGGCGCAGAAGAGTATGGGCCAACTATTATTGATAACGGTCCGTTGGTTCAGGGGACGGATGGTAATCTATACGGGACAACGATCTGCGGCGGCCCGTCATTCGACTCGAGCATCCACAATTATGGAAACGGCACCCTATTTCGACTGACAACGAACGGGACTCTTTCTACGCTTTATTCGTTTAGCGGTGGCGGCGACGGCAGATACCCCGTCGGAGGTTTGACTCAGGGAACGGACGGCAATTTCTACGGTATGACTTACGGGGGCGGGGCATTTGGTGCAGGAACTATCTTTCGATTAAGCGTGCCCATGCCATCAATCTTCCAAAAAGTGACAATAATTAATAGCGCAATCGGTTTATTTTGGAGCGCCGTGGCCGGTCGGACATATCAAGTGCAATACAACACCGATTTAACCTCAACGAACTGGACTAATCTAGGTGACACCATAACGGCAACAAATGGAACTATGTCAACGTCCGACGCCTTGGGTTCCGACCAACAACGATTTTATCGCGTCGTTCTGTTGCCGTAGATGGATAAAAGAACAGAGCGATTCGCTGCCGTTTTATCCCACCGCCAACTCGGCGGCCTTTGCGTTCACCCTGACCTGTTCCGGATTTTTGCAGCCGGGGATGAGCGCGGTCACCGCCGAGGTTTTCAGGCACCACGCCATGGCCCATTGCGCCATCGGTACGCCCGGCGGCACTTCCTCTTTTTGCAGGCGCTCCACCTCGGCCAGGTCGCCTTTTAATTTTGCGGCGTCGAACGTGGCGCGTACATCGTTCGCGGCAAACGTCGCGCCGGGTTTGTATTTGCCGGAAAGCAACCCGCTGGCGAGCGGCACCCGGGCGAGAATGCCAAGCTGGTTCTTTTCCGCGTGCGGGAAATACATTTCCTCCGCGCGCCGATCCAGCCGATTATAGAAAACCTGCAAGACCTCCACGCCAAACTGCGCCGCTTCGCGCGCCTGGAGTTCGCTGCCCTTCTGCAAAATGGAGACGCCGAGATGGCGGATTTTCCCTGCGCGCTTCTGTTCCGCCAGCCAGGTCCACAATTCCTGGTTTCGAAACAACGCGTCGGAACCGGAATGAAATTGATACAGGTCAATCGCTTCGATCCGCAACGCCTTGAGCGAAGCATCCAATTGCTTTTGCACGCCGGCGACGGAAAAATCGTCGTCACGGTTCATGAACCTTTTGAAGTGATGACCGAATTTCGTCGCGACGATCCAACGCGACCGGTCGCGGCGCGCGAGGTAATCACCGATGAATTTTTCGGACAGGTGGTCGCCGTAACATTCGGCCGTGTCAATCAGGTTGATGCCGCACTCCGCGGCGGCGTCGAGGATGGCGTCGGCTTCGGCCTGCGAAAAATCGCGGCCCCATTCGCCGCCAAACTGCCAGGTGCCGACGCCGATGACCGAGACGCGCAACCCGGTTTTGCCCAGAGTCTGATAACGCATGGCCGCAAACTAATGCGCCGGGGCCGGATTGTCCCGCCTTAACCGTTGTGCGCAGGCGGGTTGGATATCGTGTCACCGGATTCCTGTGAATAACTTTCCCGAAAAAACCGTTTACTCTCCGGAATCCATCTGTAGCTATTACGCCCGCGCGTCTGACTCGTAGCGGTTCGCCGTTCGGCAAGGTGACCGGCATAAAACAAATTGCGGAAGCGCTGGCGCGGTTGAGATGTGCAATATCCGACATTTTTTACGCCTCGGCATTCTGGCTGTCATCCTGGAGCTGCCGGCTTTGGCGGGAAATGTGACTTTGGCGTGGAACGCGGACCCGGACGCGAATGTCGCAGGTTACAATCTCTATTTCTGGGTCCGCGGCGGCCATGTCACCAACCGGCTTTCCATCAGCAATGCCTCGAGTGTGACTCTTTCCAATCTGGCCGCCGGCGCCACTTATTATTTTGCCGCGACAACGTATGATGCTTCCGGCCTGCAAAGCCCGTTTTCCAGTCAAGTGGCCTTTACCATGCCCTTTCCCCCGACGTTGAACGTTGTGACTCCGGTTTTCAACCAGCAGGGAATCAATGGCGCGTTGATGGCCAGCGGCAAGGCCAGCGATAACGCGGCGGTAGCCTCGGTGTTCTATGCGTTGAACGGCTCAACCTGGACGGCCGCGGCAACCACCAATCACTGGACCAACTGGTCGGCCAATCTCAACCTGATTCCGGGCACCAACCTGATCCAGGCCTATGCGCTGGATGTCTGCGGCAATCCCTCCGCGACCAACACCATCCGCTTTGTCTATCTGGCCTACCAACCTTTGACTGTCCGAACGGTTGGCCGCGGTTCCACCAACCCCAATTTCAACGGCGCACTCCTGGCCGTCAATTTGAACTACGCCGTGACCGCCAATGCCCAGCCCGGCTTCGCCCTCACCAACTGGACCGATGCAGCCGGCAACGTGTTGACGAACCGGGCCACCCTCCGCTTCACGATGCAGACCAACCTCGCGCTGACGGCCAACTTTGTGGACGTGCAGAAACCTTCGGTGAACATTGTCAACCCGACCGCCAACCAACAGTGGACCAATGCCGGATTTACGGTAACGGGCAAGGCAGGTGATAACGTGGCGGTGGGAACGGTGTATTACTCGTTGAACGGCTCGGCCTGGAACGTGGCCAATACCGCCAACAACTGGACCAACTGGACGGCCAGCCTGGCGCTCGCGCCCGGAACCAATACCCTTCAAGCCTATGCCGCGGACACATCCGGGAATGTGACGGCCACCAACACCGTCAAATTTGTATTTGTAGTGCGGATGCCGCTGGCGGTGTCCATCAGCGGCAAAGGGACCATCAATCCCAACTACAACAAAGCGTCGCTGGCCATTAACGAGAACTACACCATGACCGCCAATGCCTCGTCGGGCTTTGCGTTTACCAACTGGACCGATGGCTTCGGCACCGTGGTGACGAATCGGGCCACTCTGCAGTTCACGATGGCGACGAATCTGGCGTTGACCGCCAATTTTGTTGATGTCCAAAGGCCGACGTTAAGCATCGTCACCCCGACGTCCAATCAACAGTGGACAAATGGGGCGTTTACCATGACCGGCAAGGCCAATGACAACGTGGCCGTAGGGACGGTGTATTACTCACTGAATGGCTCGGGCTGGACGGTGGCCAACACTGCCAACGGCTGGACCAATTGGACGGCCAGCCTGATTCTCACCCCTGGCACTAATATCGTCCGGACCTGCGCCGTGGACGCGACCGGCAACATCTCCTCCACCAATACCGTACGCTTTGTCTATCTGGTGCCCAAGCCCTTGACGGTCCGGATCGTCGGGCGCGGCACAGTCAACCCAAACTACAACAACACCCTGCTCGCGATCGGAAGGAATTACGCCATGACCGCGTCTGCCGCGGGAGGGTTTGCCTTCACGAATTGGACGGACGGGTTCGGCAACACGCTGACCAATCGGGCCATGCTGCAATTCATGATGGCGACAAACCTGACGCTGACCGCGAATTTTGCGGATGTGACCAGACCAACATTGGGCCTGCTGGCGCCAAACGGGAATCTGCGCGTGAGCAACACAACGTTCACGGTCATGGGGAAAGCCGGTGACAACGTGGCTGTCAGCACTGTGCTCTATTCATTGAACGGTTCGGGCTGGACGGCTGCGACGACGGGTAATAACTGGACCAACTGGATGGCCAATGTGGTATTAGAACCCGGAACGAACAAAATCCGGGCTTGCGCCGTGGACACCAGCGGGAATAGTTCGCCCACCAACAGTGGCATGATCAATCTGGTGGTGCCGCCGGCGGCTTTGGCGACTTTGGGGTCGGCAGCCTACAGCGACAGCCAATATGCCTTTCTGGTTTCAGGTGCCGCCGGGGACAAATACCTGGTACAAGCTTCCACCGATCTGGTGAACTGGGTTTCGCTCCAGACCAACACCGCACCATTCATATTCGTGGACACCAACGCGAACCAGTTCAGCCAAAGGTTCTATCGCACGATCTTCAATCCCTAACACGGAAGACTTTACTGTGGGCGAGCAAAGACGGGCACTCACTGGCCATCCGTGGGCGGTGCAAAGTGCGGACGCAATTCATCCGGATGTAGTTGGACGACGAGGTTGGTTTTGTTTCCAGTCCACCATTTGATCCATTCATCTAGCTGGTCTTCGGTGAAATGCTGCCCGGTGAGCAGGCGCAACGTCTGGGCCGCTTTCAACCGCACCATTTCATCCGGGTCGCGCAACAACGGCAACGCCAGTTCGACGGATTCCTTTTCGGGATTCTGACTCAATGCATTAAGTCCAAGCAGTCGTGCAACCGGTTCGGGATTTTGCACCAAAATCAAAGCATCGTCGTCGGAAATTTTCCCATCGTGTTCGCGCATTTGCGAGCAGGCCAGATTTAAAACCCGCCAGTCGGACGACCGGAAGAAGGGCAATAGCTCCTCGCGGGGGATCTCCACCCGAAGGCGTTGCAGCATTTCCAGTCCCGAACTTTGAGCACCCGGATCTTTGTCTTTCAGCATCTGCTGGAAATCCGGGATAAACTTTTCCAGGCTGTCCCGCTGAAGGCGCAATAAATCGGAAACAGCCGCGCGGCGAACCATTGCATCCTGGTCGCGAAGCAGGGCGACGAAGGATTCGGCATTTTCCGGATGCAAGTTAGCATAATCAGTCAGCATTTGAGCCCCCGCATATCTGACTGCGGGCTCTGGATCTTTCAACCACGTCAAAGCCGCTTCCGTAAATCTTGGATCCCGCAAGGCCCGGTAGCCGGTAGATCCATAACCCCAGTAGCGGCCGTTGAAATTCCCGGCGGTATTGACGCGGACGGTCGGATTGGTGCTTTGCATGGCAGCCAGGATTACGGGAACGGCATCCGACCCGAATGGTGTCAGGCTCGTCGCGGCGAAATAGCCGTATTTTGAACCCAGCGCTTCCGCGAAATAGGCCAGAGCCGGCTCAAATTCCAGATCGTCCATTTCCTCCGGCCGGAACGTCCATGTTTGTTTTATCAACCACCACGATTTGTCTGCGAGCCGGGGGATCCATTTGCTGCACTCGGGCAAATCCGTTTCGGTAACCTTGACAAACGGAAGCAACTCGTCTGGCGACGTGAAGAATGTTTCACTCACTTTTTGAATCGCCTCTTCTGCCTCAGCGGATAAGGGTGAATTGGCTGATGCGGTTCCTCCCATAAAGCGAATCGTTCGGTTTCTCTGGTGTTGCAGGAATTCTTCCTGCCGCTGAGCTGCGGTTGTTGCCCGGACCACGTCGTTGCTGTAAATCAGTGGTAGTTTCTTTTCGAGCATCGCCCTTTCCAACAGCGGCTCCGGCGAGAGCACATAGACCTGCACTTCCGTTGGCTTGTCATTGACGGAGGAGATTTTCAGCGGGAACACGCAGCGGTCGCTCGCAAAGCTGATTTGCAGCGGGTTCAATTCGCCGTTGGCGAGCTTCTTCAGCGCGGGCGAATAGCTGGATTTCGGCGTCTCCCGGCTTTTGGGAGATGCCGTGACCAATTGGAAGCCGTCACTTTTCACCAGATTGATTTTGGCAGCGACAAAATACCATTGCTGTTTGACGTAAGCATCCAACACATCGGTCTTATTCGTTGGAAAATAAAACTGATTCGCCTCCAGCCAATTTGCCAGTGCGCCAGCGTCCTTGGTCGAAAGCACGGCAATCTCGTAGGCGCCGACGGTTTTGGTTTCGATGACTTTGACCGGCGGCTCGAGGGTTCGCGCCGATTTATCCAAAGCCAGCCCCGCGCTCATCGGTTGCGGTACCGATTCAAATCGTTGTTGCGTGAACTGGCTCAATTCGTAGAAGCATTTCATCGAGCCTTTCTGAACGGTCGGCAGGTTCGGCACCGGGATGAGCCAGCCGAATTCGTCCACCGGGCCTTCGTACTTGACCTGCAAAATTAAATCTTCGCGCCCGGCGTCGTAAACGAGAATGGCCTTCTGGGTCGGCTCGTTGATGTCTTTGTGCTTGTCCCACACGAATTTCGGGACGACAAACATGCCGTCGGCCTGCAAATTGCGGGGCGCGACGAACAATACGAGGAGTGGAACCACGAGGACCAGCATCAGCTTTTTCATAAAAATCAAGCGGTTGATTTTTAGCGCGTCTCTGTATCAGACGGCATTATCGGGGAAATACTCCCGAGCAGGCAGCGCGGCAAGGAAAATGGAGCGCCGGCCTCCGGCCCGGCGCGTAGATTGGCTAACATTCAACATCCAACACTCACCACGGACCACCAATGTTCCTGTTTCCGAGAGCGCTGATTTCCGGTCGGCGAATTTCCGCTTGCGCCGTCATCCGTGCTTGCTAAAGTCACCCCACAATTTTATCCGCCACTACGGCGGTTTTCCTGTTTTACAACCGAAAGGTAATAATTTGTGAAAGTTTTCAGCGGCACCGCCAATCAGCCTCTGGCCCAGGCCATCTGCAAATACATCGGCATCGGGCTGGGTAAATGCAACATCACGCCTTTTCCCGACGGCGAGACCTTTGTGAAAGTCGAGGAGAACGTGCGTGGCGAGGATGTGTTTATCATCCAGTCCACCTGCCCGCCCACGAATTACAATCTGATGGAGTTGTTCATCATGATTGACGCGGTGCGGCGGGCGAGCGCGGCACGCATCACGGCGGTGCTGCCGTTCTACGGCTACGCCCGGCAGGACCGCAAGGACCAGCCGCGCGTGCCCATCACCGCCAAGCTCGTGGCCAATCTCCTCGTCGCCTCCGGCGCCAATCGCATCCTCACCATGGATTTGCACGCGCAACAGATCCAGGGCTTCTTCGATATCCCGGTGGATCATCTCTACGCCGCGCCGGTGATGTACGAGTATTTGCGCAAGAAACATCTGAGCGACCTGGTCGTGGTCAGTCCGGACGTGGGCGGATTAAAGATGGCGCATGCGTATTCGCAGACGCTGGGGGCCGGCCTGGCCATTGTGGCCAAACGACGCAAAAGCGCCACCGAAGTCGAATCCATGGCCGTCATTGGCGATATCAAAGGCAAGAACATCCTGCTGGTGGATGACTTGACGGAGACGGCGGGCACATTGACGGCCGCCACGGCATTATTGAAGAAAAAGGGCGCCAAACAGATTCTAGCCTGTGTTTCCCATGCCATTTTGAACGACGTGGGCATCCAAAGATTGCGCAAATCGGGGATTGACGAGTTGATTACAACTGATACAGTCCAACGCCCCGCTATTGACGGCGTAAAGATTGTCACCCTGTCGGTGGCCGGGCTTTTGGGCGAAGCCATCAAACGAATTCATACCAATTCGTCGGTGAACTCGCTCTTTGAATTCAAAGGCGGGCGCACGAGTTGATGCGCCGCCAAACAGTTTATTAAAGATGAAATCAGTGCCGTTGAAAGCGTATCCCCGCACGCTGTCGCGCCGGGGCGGAGCCAAACGATTGCGCGCCGCCGGGCGCGTGCCCGCGGTCATTTACGGCCGCCAGACCAAACCCCAGAACCTCGAGGTCAACGCGAAAGAGCTCGAGGATTTGCTCCACCACTCCGCGTCGGAAAATGTGCTGGTGGATTTGTCGGTCGAAAGCGATGCGCGGCCCAACCGCCTCGTCCTCGTCCAGGAAATCCAGCATCACCCGCTCGAAGGCGACATGCTGCATGTGGATTTCCATGAAGTCGCCGAAAACGAAAAGGTCGTCGTCCACGTCCCGCTGGAAACCATCGGCGAAGCGGTGGGCGTGAAGACGGGCGGCGGCGTGCTGGAACACGTTCTGTTCAAACTCAAGGTCCGCTCCCTGCCCAAGGATTTGCCGGAGCAGATCACCATTGACGTCAGCCATCTCGAACTGGGCAAGGCCGTTCACCTCGGCGAAATCAAAGCGCCTGTCGGCGTCGAAATCCTGGGCGACAAAAATATCCCGGTCGTCGCAGTGGCCTTGCCGCGTTCCGAAGAAGAAGAAGCGGCCGCGACGGCCACGGCCGAGGCGGTGGCCGCGGGCGACGTCGAGATGATCAAGGAAAAGAAGGAAGAAGGCGAGGAAGGCGAGGCCCCGGCCAAGGGCGAAAAGGGCGCCGCCAAACCCGGCGAAAAGGCCCCAGCCAAGGGCGCCGAAAAAGGCGCGGCCAAAGCGCCGGAGAAGGGCGCTGCCGCCGCTCCGGAGAAAGGGGCCGAGAAGGCCGCCGCCAAGCCGGCGGAGAAAAAGAAATGATTTTACGGGAGCACACGCGACCTCGCGTGTGCGGCCCGGCGGCGCGCCGGGCCGATTTTCGCGGCGGGCCGCCGCGAATGGCACGCCAGCGGCGTGCGCTCCCCGGGAAGAAATTTGAGCGCACGTGGAAAATGTGTTTCTGATTGTGGGCCTGGGCAATCCCGGCGCGGAATACGCGAAAACGCGCCACAATGCCGGATTTTCGCTGGTCGAAGAACTGGCCGCGCGCTGGAAGCTGAGTTGGCGGAATGAACGAAAGTTCAAAGCCCGCGTTGCGCGCGGCGAACGTGATGGTAAACGCGTGCTGCTGTGCCAGCCGCAGACGTTCATGAACGCGAGCGGCGAAGCGGTGAAAGCGGCGATGAGCTTTTACCAGTTGCCAGTGAAACACGTGCTGGTGGCAGTGGACGATGCGGATCTGCCGCTGGGCGAGATTCGTATGCGGGCCGAGGGCGGCAGCGGCGGACACCACGGATTGGAGTCCATCGAGCAGCATCTGGGCACGCAGACATTTGCGCGGTTGCGGCTCGGCATCGGTCGCCAGGACGGCGCGCGGGAAATCACGGATTACGTGCTGGACCGTTTTGCGAAAGCGGAAGCAACGGTGATGGAAAAAGTTTTGGACCGGGCGGCCGACCAGGCGGAATGCTGGCTGGCCGACGGAATTGAAATGGCAATGAACCGGTTTAA
>Ga0335080_10007444_pt1 | contig 11351 bp, 10 predicted proteins | sample Lox_Sample_34_FD_206720 | JGI IMG/M metagenome (GOLD analysis project Ga0335080, IMG submission 206720) | Soil microbial communities from Loxahatchee National Wildlife Refuge, Florida, United States - Lox_Sample_3.4 | ecosystem: Environmental > Terrestrial > Soil > Wetlands | place: USA...
CAAGCAGAGGCCCGCACCATACTTCGGCTCTCACGTGCTCCTGCGGATTGACGATGCCAAGGCGGGCCGTGAGTTTCTCCGCCGGCTGACCCCGTACGTCGATTCCGCCGCGGGTTGGCGAAACGTAGCGAACGCCTGGATTGCGGTCGGGATCAGCTATGCGGGCCTTGAGGCACTTGGTGTTCCTCAGGACTCGCTGCAGAGCTTTCCCGAAGCGTTCCGCGAAGGCATGGCGGCTCGCGCGCCCCACCTCCGGGACGAAGGCGTCAATGATCCGAAGAATTGGGACCCGTCGTTTGGCAACGGACAAGTCCACATCGGGTTAAGCGTATTCAGTGATTCGGAAGAAAAACATCGTCGTGTCCTCGCGATCGCTAGCGAGCAATACAAGGTTCCGGGCGTCAGCGTTTTGGCTATCCAGGATTTCGGCGCGCAGCCGGGCGACCTCAATTCCCTGGGTTACAAAGACGGCATCGACCAACCCGCAATCGAGGGCAGTGGTGTCGATCCTCTCCCAGGACAAGGACAACCGATCAAGGCCGGGGAATTCATTCTCGGGTATCCCGGTGAGGCCGGTTTCCCGCTTCCGATGCCACAACCAGAAATACTCGGTCGCAACGGCACTTATGTAGGCTTTCGCAAATATCAAACGCGTGTCGGAGCGTTCAATCGATTTCTTCAAGCGAACGGAAGAACCGAGGAAGAACGGGAACTGCTCGCCGCGAAGCTGGTCGGACGGTGGCGTAGCGGTGCACCGCTGACGCTGGCCCCGGCGGTCGACAACCCCGCACTGGGCGCGGACCCGCACCGAAACAACGACTTCAAGTATTCCAGCGACCCACGCGGCCGGCAGGCTCCGTTCGGATGCCACATTCGTCGCATGAATCCGCGCGACACAAAACTCACGCGTTTGACTGACGTCAATCTGCATCGCCTCATAAGACGCGGCACCACGTATGGACCACCTTACGACAAGAATGCAATTTCTGAGGCAGATGACCACGTGCCACACGGGGCTTACTTCCTTTTCATTAGCGCAAAGGCGATGGACACCATCGAATTTCTGCAACAGGAATGGATTAATGACGGCAATTTCATCGGGATCGGTAGCGAGCGTGACCCAATCATTGGGCGGCAGGAAGACGGAGCCAGCTTCACCATTCCCAAGTATCCGGTCAGACGAATCGTACACGGCATCGAGACGTTCAACGTGCTTCGCGGTGGTGAGTATTTCTTCATGCCGAGCATTAGCGCACTGAATTGGCTCGCCAATTTGCCTTAACTAGCGCTGCCAAAATTATCGACGACAGCGACGGCACACAGAAACGGGATCTGCATGCAACCTTCTAACGATTTGCGCATTACCAGTAGCGAGGACAAGAGCCACGGACAGCGTAATAGCACCATGATTACGAAGGCTGAACGCTATCGTGAAATTTTGGCTGTACTCGCGCGTCACGGCATCGGCCTCGTCGAGGATGAGTTCATCACGCACGAAGCCGGTGATCAAGCTCGCGCCGAGCATCTTCGTCGCGCCTGCGAGGAACTCGGAACTATGTTCATCAAGCTCGGGCAGGCGCTTTCGACGCGCGGCGACTTATTGCCCGATGCTTATCGCAAGGAATTGGCGAGGTTGCAGGACGAAGTTGTTCCTGTTCCAGCAACCGTCATTACAGACATTATTCGCGAAGATCTTGGGGCACCGCATGACCAGATCTTCGCATCCTTTGACTTAAAACCGCTGGGAAGCGCATCCATCGGCCAAGTTCACGCCACACGGCTTTTTGATGGCCGTGAGGTCGTGATCAAGGTACGTAAGCCTGGGGTTGATGAGTTGGTACGGATCGATCTTGAAATTCTGGGCGACCTCATCGACAAATGGTCTTCGCGTTTCCCCGTGCTTCAGGAGTATAACGCCCGGGCTCTGTTGCAAGAGTTCAAGGACGTGCTCCTGGCCGAGATCGACTACGGTCGCGAAGCCGCGAACATGAAATTGTTTCGCAGCACGTTCGCCGACGACGACGGATTCAAGATTCCAGCGGTCATCGAAGAATTCTCCAAAAATCGTGTGTTGACGGAAGAGCGTCTGGAAGGACGAAAGCCTTCGGATACCGCCGACCTGGCGAAACGGAGCAAGACTCTAGTATCGCGTCGGATCGCCCGCTTCGTTTTGGAACCTGCTTTCGAGCATGGCTTTTACTATGCGGACCCGCATCCCGGCAACCTACTGATCGAGACCAACGGCGTGCTTTCTGTCATTGATTTCGGCAAAGTGGGGCGCCTCACCCCGGAAGCACAACGTCGCGCGGCGGACCTCTTTATTGCCATTACGCGGTCTGATGCGCAACGCTTGACTGACCGCCTCATCGAAATCACTGCGCCTCAGCATCCCATCGATCGCGACGTGATTACTAGGGAAGTCGATCGAATTCTCGAGCTGTACGTAGACGTCTCCCTTGAAAAGCTGCGGTTCGGTGAGGCGATCAACGAAGTGCTGCAGTTGGTTCGCCGACACGGACTGCGTTTGCCGGGTGCTCTCGTGCAGTTCTTCAAAGCCCTCGGGATGTGCGAAGGCGTTTTGCAAACGATCGATCCCGATTCAAGCTTCGCCGATTATCTACGCCCGCTGACAGGGAAGCTGGTCTACCAAGCCTACGCCGGTCCACACTTGCGCGGGCGCGTTGGCGATTCACTCGCGGAGGCTGCGGAGTTGCTGATCGATCTTCCGATGCGCTTCGACAGAGTCCTGGGAGAGGTGGAACGAGGTAATCTGCGGGTTTGGACGCGCATCGAAGATATAGAGCTAATTTTCAAGCGCCTGGAGCACATGGTTGCACGCACCAGCGCCACGATTCTCGCGGCAGCGTGCATCATCGGCGCGGCCGTAGCGATGCAGTTCTATCATCCCAGGATATGGGAAAGATGGTTCGGCGTCCTCTTCTGGATCGCCGTCGCGTCTGCATCCATCGACTACGTAAGGACCTTGTTGAACCTTCGCAAAGGTAAGTGAACGCCCGGCGCGATGAAGGCCAAAACCATGAGGCAGATGGACAAGCAGAAACGTTTGGAGAGCGCTGGCACCGTGCTGCATTGGTATGACTTCATTTGCCCCTTTTGCTATATCGGGCAGCAGCGAAATGCAATCCTCAGCCGTCAAGGACTCCGGGTAATTGAGATGGCGTTCCAGGCGCACCCCGAAATTCCACCCGGAGGAATTGCCGCCGGCTCTCGGCAAGGACCCATGTATGCGATGCTCGAGCGAGAGGCAAAAGATGCGGGACTCACGTTGAATTGGCCTCCCCGTCTTCCCAATTCGAGACGCGCTCTGGCTGCTGCTGAGTGGGTACGTCAATATCAGCCCGACCATTTCGCGCAATTCCAAAAAGACCTTTTTGCGGCGCACTTCGTGCTCGGCGAGGATCTTGAGGATTCGGCGGTTATTGACCGACATGCGAGCGATCTCGGTATCGACGTTGGACCTTTGCACGTTGCTCTCGCTGACGGCAGCGCTCTGACTGCGCTCCAAGAATCAGAATCGTTGGGACGCCAGTACGGCGTCCACGGTACTCCGGCTTGGTTCCTGGCAGAACGATTGATCTCAGGGCTGCTTCCAACGTCGGACTTTGAACGTATTGCCCGGGCAGCAGAGCAACTGGAGCGATGATGCGGATCGCTCTGCGAAAGCATTCAGTCACAGCAGGCGTCATCGCCAGCCTGCTTTTGATTCTGGCCTTCATCGGCAAGGCAGAAATGGATCGGAGACGGCACATGCAAACTCACCTAACATCATCAAGCAAGAACCAGATCGAGGCGACTGTGACAATACAGCGGCCCGTCAGCGAGGTGTTCGCTTTCTATCGCGACTTCAGAAATCTGCCCAGTTTCCTGGGAGATGTGATGGAGATTGAGCCAACTGGCCCTGCAACCTCTCGATGGACGATAGAAGGCCCTTTCGGAATTCGGGTCCACTGGACGACGGAGGTGACGGAGGAGCGGACGAACGAATTGATCCGTTACGAAACGGCCACTTCATCTGCCACTAAAACCCATTGGGAGATCTATTTTTCTCCCGGAGCCGAGCCCGGTGTGACTCAGGTTCGTGAAGTGATGAAAGCACCCGGTGGAAGATTCGCGATGGATGCACTTGCGCTGATCGGAAAATTTCCCGCCCAGGAAGTGTCGGCTAATCTGCACAGATTCAAGCAGCTTATGGAGACGGGAAAAGTGGCAGATACAACTTATGCCGTTTCAGGCAAATTCCAAAATCCTAACGCAGGACGAAGCGATCGGTGAGGGCTCGTTCATGAATTGTCAGTCCGCATAAGGCTAAATCCAACATGAGCCGAAGCCAGCCGGCGAGCGAAGATACTCCGATTTTGGACCACGTGATTCAGAACATGCTAGAGGAAGTCGCTGCCGAGGGTGCGCCGCCTGTCTACACTCTTACTCCTGCTGAGGCGCGCAATACGCTGCTGCGAACCCAGTCCGACCCTGTCCGCAAGCCAGACGCTCAGGTTAAGGATTGGAGCGTGCACGCGGGGCAGCATGCGCCGCGTCTTCGCACCGTTCGTCCAGACACTACGGCAGGTCGAGGCCCCGTAATCATGTATCTTCATGGCGCCGGCTGGGTGATGGGTGACGCGACTACTCACGATCGTTTGGTTCGGGAACTGGCAGTCGGAGCCAATGCGACAGTCGTGTTCCTCGACTACGATCGCGCACCCGAGCACCGCTATCCAGTGGCGATTGAAGAAGCCTATGCGGCGACCCGCTATGTCACGGAGCACGCTGAAGAGTTCGATGTCGATGCAACACGTCTAGTGGTGGCCGGGGACAGCGTGGGTGGCAACATGGCGACGGTAGTTTGCCTTCTCGCCAGGCAAAGATCAGATCCTGGAATCGCAGGCCAACTCCTTTTCTATCCCGTCACCAACGCCGATTTTGATACCGCCTCGTACAAGCAATTCGCCAACGGCCCTTGGCTTACACTCCGTGCAATGCAGTGGTTTTGGGACCAATATCTTGCTGATCACAGCTTGCGTAAAGATCCCACCGCCTCTCCGCTAATGGCGTCGCTCGAACAACTCCGGGGTCTGCCGCGGACGCTCATCATCACTGCTGAGAATGACGTACTGCGCGATGAGGGCGAGGCATATGGCCGCAAGTTGATCGGTGCCGGAGTCCAAGTGGTGACGACACGATACAACGCAACGATTCACGATTTCGTAATGCTAAACGCGCTCGCCCAAGCTGCGGGGACGCGAGAAAATCACAAAGGAAGTGACCCTGGAAGCAATCCAGTGAGCGAGATTCGGAAATTGAAGAGGGCTTCCAAATTTACGAGAAATCCCGATTTGCACTCGGAATCCACGGGATGAGGAATCTCACCAATTCATGTATGAGCGACCGGAAAATATTGAGACGGAACGCTTATTCCTCCAATGCCTGATGCCAGAGGAGATTGAAAGCATTATCTCCGGTGACTTTGAGCGTGTGTCGCTCTTAACGGGCGTCCATTTCCCGCCAGATGATCCGAAGCTGGGCATTGATTGGTCTTGGCATCTGATGGCGTTGAGGGCTGACTGCAACCAGATTGCTTGGCGAGTCCGAATGATCGTCGAGCGGTCGTCGAGTACCGTCGTAGGATCGATTAACCTAAAAGGACAACCCATCGATGGCGACGTAGAAATTGGATGGGGTTTGCGTGAAGATGCTCGTGGAAAGGGATACGCGACCGAGGCATCGGCGGCAGTGGTTCATTGGGTTGGTCAGCAGCCTGGCGTCCGTTCCATCAGTGCTACCGTACCGGACGACAACTATCCTTCGCAGCGGGTCGCCGCAAGTCTGGGGTTGATGCTTACCAGCGAAACACGACGCGGCTTGCCTCTTTGGCAGCGCAGGCTTGGATGATTGGTGAAAAATCTCGATCTCACTCATTGCACTTCCAAAAGGGCGACCAGATGGCGGGTACGCGGAACCAATCTAAGGCTCCTTGTAAATTACCGCGTGTGAGTGTCTCTTCTCGGCTGCGTCATTCTCAGCCTTTGTCAATGGGACGTTTTTCTCCCCCTCCAGAACAGACGTCTCGCGCATGAACTCCTCAAAGCCCGGTGCGGAAAAGATGGCTACGGCTCGAATGGCCTCGTTTCCAATATTGTCGACAGAAATCCACGTATTGGCGGGAATGAACACTGTCGAGCCGCCGTGGACCACTTTCGCGATGCCTCCCAAATGCACTCGGGCCGTTCCGCTTTCTAGGAATAGGATCTCGTCTGCTCCGGGATGCCTGTGGGGATCGATGGCTCCTCCCCGTCGGATGTCTGCCGTCATAAAGACCAAATGCGACGAGCCACCGTTCTTGGGATCAACTTTCAGAATGAAGGTTTCTCCGGGATCTGGGTGTCCCGGCCAACCTCTAACAACTCGCCGCTCGCCCTCGTCCTTTTCGAGGATGAGCGGAGTTGTCTGCGCGACATGGGCTGCCTGCCGCGATGAAGCCAGTGGCGCCGAGGTGTTTACGCATACGAGGATTGCGCAAACTGCAATAGTTGGACGGACCATAAGCATGAGATAGCTCCCCACATTGGCGACGCAAAAGCTTAGTGCTGGTCATGCCCCAGTTCAAGTTGGCCTAACATCGTGATTACACTGGTTGACTCTGAGGGAACCAAGACTCAGGCTCTAAACTGCCGAAAGATGGACTCAGAGCTACCGGGGGTCGCCAGAAAAGCTCGAAAATCGTCCTCTAGGGCCGACGATTTTCGATCATACACGCCAGGAGTTCGTTACTGCGTGTGACAACGTGATGTTACCCGGTTCAAAGGAGCGATTTTCGTGCGACCAGAATAGGTCCTTTGGGAAAAGGCTGTTCTGAGGTCCCGGTTCTATCAATCCCTGTGTCTGACTACGCCCCGCGCGAAAAGCCTATTGCCAGGGTTTTCGTTCGATCTTGCATGCCGGACCCGACGGCTCGCGATGTTCTCTGCTTGGCCGACTCCAACGCAGCACGAACCGTGCAAACGGTGCAAACTGAGCACCGCTTGGTACACCAAGACCTAACCCTCAAAACAAAACACACACTTTCCGACATACTTTTGCGACTCTTCTCTATCGCAATGGAGGCCAAGCGATGCTTGGAGGGTGTAAAAACTCATCTTCATTCAAAACGTCTGGAATCCTCTGGCGTTTATCACTTTGCCGAACGCCCGAGCCGCGCACCGTTCCGGAAATCGGATTCTTCGATGTGAACTCCCAGCGGATGGCGTGGTTAAACAGCAGACCCATGGTCTTCCGAATTTTGGCACTTAGTTCCACTTGCGAGGGTAAGACTCCCGCGCTCTTTCTTTGTCATGTGACTGGACAAGTGCCAAGTCGAGCGAACTCAGGTGACATCTCGCGAACGACTGGGACGCCGCTCGAAGGCACTGCATCCCTTGTTTTCTCAAACGTTTGAAACAAATTGCAACTGTTGCGCTGATTTGGGCAGCCTATTGCATTTTCTGTGGCGAGGAGAAGCAGCCATGCTGGTTTTGATTGGCAGCGCTTTGGTGATCCCACGATTCCTGGGCCATGCTTCGCGCCAGAATGCCTGAGCTCAGCGCAAAGCCCGCTCTCTCCATTCTTGAGGCCGCTTAGTTTAGAACCTTGGATGGAGGTGAGAATTAATGTCCGAGCAAACTCAGCACACCTTATACCAGGTCTCCACAGCGGCGGCTCTCGTTGAAGGAATCTACGAGGGCGCTGTGCAAGTCTCGACTCTGCGCGAGCATGGCGATTTGGGCTTGGGCACCTTCGAGGGTCTGGACGGTGAAATGGTCATCGTCGACGGGCACTTCTACCAGGTGCGTTCGGACGGCTCCGTAAGAGAGGTGCAGGACAATGTTCTGAGCCCGTTCGCGGCAGTGACCGCGTTTTCTGCCGACCAAGCGATTACTCTGGATTATTGCCCTGATTTGTCTTTCCTCACCTCACAGTTTGACGCCCTGCGGACTTCTGACAATTTCTTTTATGCGCTGAGAGTCGATGGCACGTTCGACTACATTCACGCGCGAGCGATGCGTCGGGCGAAAGAAGGAGTCCCTCTGGTCCAGGCTGCTGCAGTTCAACCCGAGTTCGAATTTCAGAAAATCTCGGGAACGCTCGTCGGCTTCTGGACTCCTGAGTATGCGAAGTCATTGAATGTGCCCGGTTACCACTTCCATTTCATTGCAGCGGACCGCGCGCATGGCGGTCATCTCCTGCAATGTCGGGGAACGAATCTGCGCCTGCAGATTCAGCGGGAAGGTGATTACCACATCGTGCTGCCCGAAACCGAAGATTTTCTCAAAGCCAATTTGCAACGGGATCCGACGGAAGCTCTCGCAAAAGCAGAAGGAGAAAAGAAATGAGCACGCCTAGCAAAAAAACGGCACCGCAGACGGGCGCGGATTTATTGGTGAAAAGTCTGGAAGCCCAAGGGGTCGAATACATTTTCGGCATACCTGGAGCGAAGGTCGATAAGGTTTTCGACACACTGGTCGATTCGAAAATCAAAACCATCGTCTGCCGGCATGAGCAAAACGCAGCCTTCATGGCGAGCGGTATTGGTCGCATGACGGGGAAAGCCGGAGTGGCACTAGTGACTTCGGGGCCAGGCTGCTCGAACCTTGTCACAGGCTTCGCGACGGGAACCTCCGAAGGCGATCCGGTAATTGGCATTGGTGGCGCAGTGGCGGTAGCTGATCGACTGAAACAGCTTCATCAAAGTATGGACACTGTTAACCTTTTCCGACCGATTACCAAGTTTAGCGCCGAAATCGACTCTGCAAGTTCCGTTTCCGAAGTGGTCGCGAACGCTTTTCGAGTCGCAGAATCGGGACGACCCGGAGCGGCGTTTATCAGTGTGCCGAAGGACGTCATGATGGGAGCTGCAACGAGTGGGGTTCTGACGCCGACAGCTCCCGCCAACTTGGGTCCGGCCGATGGCGCTTCGATAGCTGCCGCCGCTGAGCTGATCAACAAAGCAAAGAACCCTGTTCTGATGCTTGGGCTGCTTGCGAGCGAGAAAAACACGGCGGACGCTGTACGGGGACTGATTTCCAAAACGAACATGCCGGTCGTGTGCACTTACCAAGGCGCGGGGGTAGTTCCTAGGGAGCACTTCCATCGGTTTGGCGGACGAGTTGGATTATTTCGCACACAACCTGCAGACAGAATCCTTGACGCTGCCGACTTGGTAATCACTATCGGCTACGACCCGATTGAATTCGAGCCAGGTTTGTGGAACCGCGGGAAGAAGCGGGACCTGATTCACATCGATGTGGTCTCGGCTGACATCGACAATGACTACCGGCCGCAAGTCGAATTGATCGGGAACATTAGAGCAACTGTCGAAATGTTGATTAATCACGTCAAGGTCAGCGGTTCAGCGGGCAGCGCCGATCTTCTGCGCGAAGTTGCTACCGAACGCACCGATTTCGCAGAGAAAGCTGCCGTTTTGAACGGAACTCCCATCCATCCCATTCGCTTAGTACATGAACTCCAGAACCTGCTCAGTGATGACATGACCTTGTGCCTGGACATGGGCTCGTTCCATATTTGGCTGGCTCGGTATCTCTACAGTTTTCGTGCTCGGCAGATTCTGATGACGAACGGACAACAGACACTTGGCGTCGGCTTGCCATGGGCGATTGCAGCCAGCCTAGTCCGTCCAAGCGAAAAAGTGATCTCGATCTCAGGCGACGGAGGGTTTCTATTTTCGGCGATGGAGTTGGAAACAGCCGTTCGCTTGAAATCCAATATCGTCCACCTGGTCTGGATTGATGGTCTCTATGACATGGTAGGCATTCAGGAAATGGCAAAGTACCGGAGACTTTCCGGTGTCACCTTGGGACCAGTCGATGTCGTCCGGTTTGCTGAAGCCTTTGGCGCCAGAGGGTTGAAGATCGAACGTCCAAAGGAGATCTCGTCGACACTGAAAAAGGCCCTCGCGATGGAAGGCCCGGTGATTGTCGGCGTGCCGGTCGACTATCGGGACAATCACCGTCTGATGGAAGACGTGCATCCCCAGGCGCTGAACTGACGGTGTTGCCGCAACGTGTTTTGGTCGTCTGACAAAGAAGGACCAGATCTACATACTCGGACAGCTCCGTCTGTGACGGTCGGCTCCGTTCAGCGCGGTTTTAGACAAGCCCTTGATTTCAAACCCTTCCCGCCGACAGGAGACCAAGATCCATAGTAATAAGGATCCATGAGGAAGGCTTGACGCCAGGTTGGACGGGAGCCGAGCAGCGTGTCACACACTGCCGCTCCCATACCCATAGTGTTCGCGAATTGCCGTTTACCTTTGCATTTTGATTGCATTTCCTTGCAAAGCTAGTTAAAGACGGTGGCCGAAGCGTCTACAGCCTGCGGCATCGACCCGCAACCAAGCAAGTATCACAGCTTGTCTCGTGCTTATGGTTCGTCATTATGCTGAGCGCGGCGCCGGGATCCTAGACCCACTTCCTTTCGTTTCAGTGGTTTCCAGATGGCGACTCGGTTGCATCTCCTCCAGTGTCGGTCGTCGACGGGAAGGAGAACGACAATGTGCATCATCAACGAGATCTCAGAAATCCACTTCCACCGAACGACGACGTTGACTCCCGAGCAGTTCGTAGCCGCGCTCACCGACTTCGGCCCCGGTCGATCGAAGCTCTTTGGCAATAGCGCCGACGAATACCTGAAGGTGCACCACCTTGGCCGCTCGCAGGCCGATGTCACCGAGGGCTCGGTGGGCATCTGGGAGCGTCTGTACTACGACTGGTCCGAATCAAACCGCGTAGTCCTAACGACGACCGATTCCAACGTATGGGGCGGGCCATCTGGTTACACCTACACCTTTACACGTCAGCCCAACGGCACAACCGATATTGAAGTAGCCGTCACACGGGAAGGCAAGAACTTCAAAGGACGGATACTTGGTTTCGTGCTGAGAACCATCTGCGGGCACGTATTGGAAAACGCTTTTGAAAAGTCCGTCAAAGCAATGGAAGCCCGCAGTGCGTGTAATTTGACGAATCACCAAATTGAGCTACTTGTAATGAACTACGAGGAAAGGTGCAGCTAACGCTGATGCGCGGCATCGTGGCAACGACCGAGGCCCTCGAAGTCTCCATAACTCATGGGGAACAAGGAAGCATTGTGCGTTTGTGTGGTCGCCTAAACCTTGATACTTCGCCAGCTCTTCGCGATCAGCTACTGGGCATGTTACAAGCACAATCACCGCAAGCTGTCACCATTGATTTCAGTGATGTCTCTTACGTTGACAGCTCAGGCATTGCTACGCTGATCGAAGGACTCAAAATAGCGCGACAGCGGCGGACGACATTGTG
>Ga0335080_10007445_pt1 | contig 11351 bp, 12 predicted proteins | sample Lox_Sample_34_FD_206720 | JGI IMG/M metagenome (GOLD analysis project Ga0335080, IMG submission 206720) | Soil microbial communities from Loxahatchee National Wildlife Refuge, Florida, United States - Lox_Sample_3.4 | ecosystem: Environmental > Terrestrial > Soil > Wetlands | place: USA...
ACGGCGTACACGCTTGACATGCAAGCCGTGCTCGACGCCATGTGGGCCCGATTGCTGCCCGGCCTCGGCCGGGTCTCCCCCGGCGCCGGGTCCGCGCACGACCAGCTCGGCGCCCGGCTCACCCGCCTCGAGCTGCCCGCATGCTCCGGCGCGCCGGCCCCCGCCCATTGGAGCCCGTGGACCAGCGGGCCGTTCGCCGTCGCCAGCACCGCGGGCCCCCAGGTTCAGCCCTTCCTGACCTCCGTCGAGGTGGCGCCGCGGGCCGGCGGCTGGCAAATCAGCCTCATCGAGCCTGCCAACGAACTGACCGTCCCCGTCGGCGCCGGAGCCTGGACCGTCTGTGAGCACGCCGACCGCAACGGCGAAACCATCCCGGTGGCTGCCTCCGGAGGCTGGCTCGACGGCCACACCCTGCGAGCCGAGCTCATCTTCCTGGAGACCCCGCACCGGATGGACATCACCTGCTCGCTCCACGGACGCACCGCCGAGGCCGTGTGGCGCCATCCACCGCTCACCCCCAGCAAGCTCCAGCACCTGCACTGCCCCGGCTAGCCGAGCGCGTTCCCGTGGCCGCCCCGCCGCCTGACAACCGGGCGGGCTGCGTCGTCGGAATGGGTGAAGAACCGAATCTCACCCGAAAGAGGACTGACGATGAAGGCCATCCGCACCCGCGAACCAGCCGGCATCAGCGGGCTTGCCTACGAAGAGGCGCCCGATCCCGCGCCCATGATCGGCGACGTGCTCGTCAAGGTGGCCGCGTGCGGCATCACGCATAACGAGCTGGACTGGCCGCTGCGGACCTGCCGGAACGGTCACCGGCGGGACTCGATCATCCCCGGCCAGGAGGTGTCCGGAGTGGTCACCGCGCTGGGCATGGGAACGGCCGGGATCGCCATCGGCGACGAGGTGTTCGGGCTGACCGACCCCTACCGGGACGCGGCGGCCGCCGAGTACGTCGCCGTCGAGGCCCGTAACCTGGCCCCGAAGCCGCAGGCCGTCGACCACGTGCACGACATCAGGAAGGTCTTCTTCATCCAGGAGGCTAGCAACACTCAGCTGACCGAGCTCGCCCGCCTGGTCGGCAAGGGTCACCTGCGCCCCCAGGTCGGCGGGGTGTATCCGCTCGCGGATGCAGTCAGGGCATACACGGCCAAGGCCGCCGGCGGAATCCCCGGCCGGATCGTCCTCCAGCCCTGACCCGGGGCTGTACTACGGACGCGATGAGCTGCCGGGTACCAAGCGACAGCAGAGTCGCGCTGAATCCAAGCAGCTCATCACCGGTGCATACGACAGGTCCAAACCAGCACCGGATGTATCAATCGCTCCCGTCGCCTCCTCCGGAAGGGTTGAGCAGACATCACGGCTATGACGAGAGGGCCAGACCCATGAAGCAAGGCGTGATCGAGACTTACTCTTCCAACGGGAATCCAACGGAGACATTCAGTACCGGGTTTGCTTACTGGACGTCATTCGCGGCCGCGACCGTAAGCGGCGCCGTGGCGGCCAAGATCCAGCCTGGTCGGCGTAACGCCCGGCAGGCACTGGCGTACGTTTGTGAAGCACCACGGGGAGACGTCCGCCCATTCGCGAGACCTCATTACTGAGGCCGGTCCGGTCCTCAACATCATGAGGAGCTGACGAAGATGTCCCGGCAGTGGCGGGAAGATGACGACCAGCTCCTGGCTGCCCTTCGCGAGGCGTTCCGGTCCGCACGCAGTGTGCCCGCGGAGTTCACCGTGACAGCCAAGGCAACTTTCGCGTGGCGCGACATCGACGCCGAACTCGCCACCCTTACCTGGGACTCAGTCCTGGCCGGCGCGGAAGCGGAACTGGCTGGCCAGCGCGCTGAGTCAGCCAGCCTGCGCTCCCTGACATTCACCTCCGGGGAACTCACTCTCGAGATAGAGGTGACCACAAGCGCCCTTCTCGGGCAGCTGGTGCCGCCCGGCCCGGGCCGAATAGAGGCACGCACCAGCGATGGCAACGTGGCCGCGGCCGTCATCAACCAAGTCGGCGGCTTCACCATCTGCCCTATCCCACGAGGTCCGTTCCGCCTTTACTGCCACACGGCGAGCGGCGCGAACGTACTGACCACGTGGCTCGCGCTGGAGGATCCCCCTGGCGGCAATGCCGGCCAGCCGTAGGTACCTCGTAAGGCGTACCGCCGGTAACCTCGCACCGACCGGCAAGAGAGGCAATCCGGATGACGCGCGCGGGCATCGACACCACCAGGGCCAACGTGGCCCGGACCTACGATTACCTGCTTGGCGGCATCGAGTCATACGCCGCTGATCGCGAGCAGGCAGCCGACCTGCTGCGGATCTGCCCCTCACTTGGCATCGCAGCCCTGGAGAACCGGTTTCTCCTCGCCCGGGCAGTCGCCTGGGCGGCAGGCCAGGGCGTGACCCAGTTCATCGACCTCGGCGCCGGGATGCCGGTGCAAAAGGCCAGGCCCGGGGTGCTTGAAGAGATCCATGTCACGGCCCAGGCCGCCAGCCCGGCAGCGCGGGTGGCATACGTCGATAACGACCCCCTCGTCCTGGCGCGCTCCAGGCTGTTCCGGGCACCTGCTCGCGGCGTCGCCGCCTGCGCGGCCGACCTCACCGGCCCGGACTCCGTGCTCGCTGACCAGGGCCTGCGCTCGGTCATCGACCTGGCCCAGCCCGCATGCTTTATCTTCGGCCTGGCCCTCAACCTCGTCCCGGCCACGGGTGCCCGCGACGTGGTGGCTGGCTATCTGCGCCAGGCGGCACCGGGCAGTTGCGCCGTGATCTCCTGCGGGCGGTGCGATGACGAGGCGCTATGGGCGCAACTTAGCAAGACCTGCGCCGCCGCTGAGGTCCGCAATCACACGCCGGCCGAGATCGAGGGATTCCTTGACGGCCTCGAACCCGTACCGCCGGGGGTCGTCCCGGCGCAGAGCTGGCGGGGCGGCTGGCACGAAGCGCCGGTGGCGCCACCCGGCCCGGTGTACGTGCTGGCCAGCGTGGCCAGGAAACCGACCGGGTAGCTACAGCTCGATTCGTGATCCCATGACGAGGGTGCGTTCGCGGGGAAGCTGGAAGTACTCGGCGGCGTCGGCGGTGATCCGCGATGTCGCGATGAACAGATGCTTGCGCCAGCGGCTCATCCCGGGCGCATTGCCCAGGACTATCTCGATGCGCGACAAGAAGTAGGACAGCTTGTCCTCATCGAGAGGGCTTTCGATGTCGGCCTGCCGGATCAGCGGCAGGAGGCTGGGGACGTTCGGCTGGTCCATATAGCCGAAGCGGGCGGTGACGTGAATGATCCGGTCGTCCTTGTAGCCGAGGTCGTCGGCCGTGATCCGCTCGGTGGCCGGGACGTGGGGCACGGGCATGGTTTCGATCGCGAGGATGAGGACGGTCTGGTGAAGGATCTGGTTGTGCTCGACATTGGCCCGCAGCGCGAGCGGGGCGGTTTCCTTGCCGCGGTTGAGGAAGATCGCGGTACCGGGCACTCGGTGCAGCGGGGGTTTCATGGCGTGGAGCTGGCCGATGAACGCCTGGAGTTGGCCCTCGTCGCGATCACGCTGACGGGTGACCAGTTCGCGGCCCTTCTGCCAGGTGGTAAAGACGGTGAACGCGACGATGGCGATCAGCAGCGGAAGCCAGGCTCCGTGTACCAGCTTGGTCAGGTTGGCGGCGAGGAAGAGCAGGTCGATCGTGAGCAGGGCGCCGCCGCCCGTCACCACGAGCCACAGCGGCGTATGCCACTGACGGCGGGCCACGTAGAAGAACAGCAGGGTCGTGATCGTGATCGTGCCGGTAACGGCCGTGCCGTACGCGTAGGCCAGCGCGGCTGAGCTTTTGAACGTGACGACGAGCGTGAGGACGGTGACCAGGAGCAGCCAGTTGATCCACGGAATGTAGATCTGGCCTATCTGCTCTTCCGAGGTGTACGCCATGCGCAGCCGCGGAAGGTAGCCGAGCCGGCCGGCCTGGCTCGCGACCGAGTAGGCGCCGGTGATGACCGCCTGCGAGGCGATGACGGTCGCCACGGCGGCCAGGAAGACCATCGGGAGCGCCGCCCACCCCGGCGCCAGCAGGAAGAAGGGGTTGCTGGTGTTGGCCGGGTCGTCCAGGATCAGGGCGCCCTGTCCCATGTAATTCAGGATGCAGGCGGGGAAGACGACGAGCAGCCAGGCGCGCCTGATCGGCGCGCGGCCGAAGTGCCCCATGTCCGCGTAGAGCGCCTCGGCTCCGGTGACGGAGAGGACGACGGCGGTCAGGGAGAAGAACGCGGTCCCGAAATGGCCGAACAAGAAGCCCAGGGCATAGCTGGGTGACAGCGCCTTGAGGATCGCGGGGTGGGAGGTGATGCCGTGCACGCCGAGCACGGCGATGACGGTGAACCAGACGCCCATGACCGGGCCGAACGCGCGCCCCACGGCGCCCGTGCCGAAGCGCTGAACCAGGAACAGGGCGACGATGATCGCCACGGTGATCGGGATGACCAGGTCGGACACTGACGGCGCGGCGACCTTGATACCCTCGATCGCGGACAGGACTGAGATCGCGGGCGTGATCATGCTGTCGCCGAAGAACAGCGAGGCGCCGAAGAGCCCGAGCGCGGCGAGCACGATCTTGGCCCGCCTTCCGCCCGGGACTCCGCGCCTGCGGATCAAGGCGATCAACGCCATGATCCCGCCCTCGCCATCGTTGTCGGCCCGCATCACGAGCAGGACGTAGGTGACGGTGACGATGATGGTCACCGACCAGAAGATCAGCGAGATGATCCCGAAGATGCTGTCCTCGGTCACCGTGACCGGGTGGGGATCGCCCGGGTTGAACACCGTCTGGACGGTGTACAGCGGGCTTGTGCCGATGTCCCCGAAGACGACTCCGAGAGCACCGACCGCCAGAGCCCACTGGCCGGTAGCGCGCCGACTCACCCTCACGGTGTTCCCCTCCCTGCCGATGAGCCTGTACGCGCTACCTTAGGACGCTCCGTTTGCCGCACGCCATGTCCGCGTAAGCCGGTCCGGGCCCGGCTAAGTCGTATCCAGCAGGCAAAATAGGGATTTCCTCCGATGCGCGCAGGAGGGTCTTACGGCGAGACTCGGTAGTGACCGGCGAACAGATAGCCGGATACCGAGGAGGAACAATGAACCACCGCGTGACGCAGGGCGTGCGGGGTCCGCTGGCTCGCATCGGCCGGCGCGTCGCCGCTATCGTCGCCGAGTGCAACTACGCCCAGACCCGGATGACCAGCTTGCGGGACACCCCGGCGCGTTTCTGAGCAGGGAACCAGCGCCGGCCGGCCGGGCCTTCGCCCGGCCGGCCCAGGCTGGCTGGAGGCCCGCCTGATAAATCCCGCTAACCGCGGCCGGCGAGCCGGCGCCGGTCACGGGCCCGTTTCCAGTAGATTCCTGCCGTGGCTAGTGGTCCGCTGACAACCGAAGGGATGCCCGGCGGGGGAAGCAGGCGAGGGCGGGCAGCATACGGCCACCGGCCTCGGGCGGCCCGGATTGCCGTCCTGGCCGTCCTGATCTTCGTCGCCACCACGGCCGCCGGCTGGCGGGGCACCGGCCACTCCGCTGGCGCGGCGCCGCTGACCGCATCCAAGCAGGCTGCCGACTCGGTCTCCGGGCGGATGACCGCCGACCAACTGCCGGCCAGCGCGACGTCGGCTAGCACCCCGGTGCTGAATCCCGGCGCCCGCCGAACCTGTCCGCCTGCGGCGTCCGCTTGTGCGGACCTGAGCGCTGACCTCAGCTGGCTGCAGTCGGACGGCACGATCACCTACGGCCCGGTGCGCATAGAGCCGGGGCTGCCGAGGACGCCACGCGGCACCTTCCGCGTCCAGTGGAAGGCAGGCGCGCAGTACGTGAGCACCGAATTCAACGAGCCGATGCCATACGCCGTGTTCTTTGCCCCGGGCGGGATCGCCTTCCACGGCGGAAGCCTCACCACGAAGTCGCATGGCTGCATCCACTTGGACATCGACAGCGCCCAGTACTATTACGACCACCTGCCGGTCGGAGCCGAGGTTGTCGTATTTTGAGTTCTGCGGGTGCCGACACGCCGATGAGACGGAAATGCGCACGATTGGCGGTCTTTACCCCTAGTTTCATGACATGTCTATTAATCAGCACCCGCCACGGTATGAGGAGCTGGCTGCGCCAGCAGCTTTGCGAAGCCAATATGAGGGTCGGCCACCCCAGCGTCGACGGGTAACAGATCTGCGTAGGACACTGCCGACTAGCGGCCTGCCCGCCGCCCCGCCCGGGACATCGGGCATTGATGACACCCCTTTGTACTGGCAGACCGTTCAGGCAATGGCTGCGGGCAGGTGGCGGCGGGACGGATAAAGCCCCCGGGCTCCGCCATCCGAAGTGCGTTACTTCCGGCATGCCGCTCAGTGGCATGCCGAGGCGCTACTCTGTGCCCGCTACGTGACTGTGCCGCGGTCGGCTCGGCCGGGAGATCAAGGGTTCTGTCGCTAGCACGACGGGTTGGCGTTGTTGGCTGTCTTCACCTGATCGAAGTCGCCGTAGCCGTTGAGGACACCGTCTCCGCCCGACCATTGCCACATCAGCTGGCAGACAGCCGGCGCGTTGGCGAACCACTGCGCGCTCGCGTTGGAAGCCGAGAATCCGTTCGGGAAATTAAGCTCGGACTGCTCGCTGATGAAGGTCCACTCGGCCGTGTGCGCAATCACCCCGCCGCCGAAGATTCCGGTCCACGAGCCGTATGAGCGACCGCCCGCTGAATAGACCCCGGCTAGGTAGGGCGAGTGGGCATCGATGTAGTTCCTGAACCCGGAGAAGGTGGCGTAGTCCACCTCCGGAGCGATGTAGCTCGCTTTTACCCTGCCACCGCATGGGCCGTTCCAGACGCTGATGGTGCCGTTGGCGCAGCTAGCGACCGGTTCGGTGTAGGGACCGCGGCCGCACGCAGTCGGGGCGGAACTATCTGTCCCGTAGTAATTGCCGGCGGAATCGCTTCTGGCCGTCCCCCCGGCCGGATCGGCGTGCACTGAGCGCAGCACGCTGCGTGCGATTGTCATGGCCGTACGGCCGGGACGGCTGGGAAGATATGAGAGGATCCGCGCTGACCCGCAGAGGTTCACCGGCGTGGCGATCTTGACCATGCGGCCCGCGCCGAGGGCCGCCACGGACGGGTGGACCGTTACCGAGGTCAGCCGACTGCAGGTCCGGGTTCCCGTTTTCGGCGCCAGCAGCGCGATGGACACCGAGCTGGCGAGGGCAGCGTGAGGATCTGCCAAGCTGGGGCTGTGGATCCGGCGGAACTGGGGACGGTGGCACTGTGCCTCAGCCCGCTGGCCGCCGCCTTCGCCTGAAACACGTTCTAGTCTTGTGCTATGCGTCACGGCATCGTCCTGTTCACGAGCGATCGCGGGATCACGCCGGCTCAGGCGGCGATGGCCGCGGAGGAACGCGGATTCGATGCCTTCTACGTGCCGGAACACACCCACATCCCGGTCAAGCGGGAAGCCCCGCACCCCCGCACCGGCGACGGCACGCTGCCCGACGACCGCTACAAGCGGACCCTCGACCCGTGGGTCTGCCTGGCCACCGCAGCCGTGGTCACGTCGCGGATCAGGCTCTGCACCGCGGTGGCGCTGCCGGTGGAGTCCGACCCGGTCACGCTGGCGAAAACCATCGCCACGCTTGATCACCTGTCGGGTGGCCGGGTCACTGTCGGCGCGGGGTTCGGGTGGAACACCGACGAGCTCGCGGATCACGGCGTCCCGGCCGGGAAGCGGCGCACCGTGCTGCGCGAGCACATCGAGGCGATGCGCGCGCTGTGGACCCAGGAGGAAGCGGCCTACGACGGGGAGTTCGTGAAGTTCGGGCCGTGCTGGGCGTTCCCGAAGCCGGTCCAGGCGCACGTGCCGCTGATCATCGGGGCGGGCGGAGGCCCGCGGACGTTCGGCTGGATCGCCCGGCACGCCGACGGCTGGATGACCACCCCCGGCGAGCAGGATATCGGCGGCAAGGCCGCCGCCCTGCGGCAGGCGTGGGCAGACCGGAACCGGCCGGGCACACCCGACATCCGTGTGCTCGTCACCGCGAGACCGTCCCCCGGCGATTTCACCGCCTGGGAGACGGCCGGCGTCGCCGAGCTCCTCTGGGGACTGCCGGACGCCCCGCAGGAGCTGGTGGAGGGCTACCTCGACCGTCTCGCGGGCCGCGTGAAGGGCTGAACGGGCGACATGAACCCAGCCCGTTCGGGAAGATCTTCGCCTCTCCCGGAGTCGGTGCTGGCTGAGGCCACCGAACGTTACGACGTGGTGGTCGTCGGCTTCGGCATCGCCGGCGGAAGCGCGGCGCTGGAGGCGGCCCGGGCCGGGGCCCGGGTGCTGCTGCTCGAGCGGGCCGCGGTGCACGGGGGGACCACCTGCCTGGCCGGCGGGCATTTCTACCTCGGCGGGGGCACGGCAGTGCAGCAGGCGGCCGGTTACCAGGACTCCGCGGAGGAGATGTACAAGTACCTGGTCGCGACGTCGAAGGAGCCCGAGCACGACAAGATCCGCGCCTACTGCGAAGGCTCGGTTGAGCACTTCGGCTGGCTCGAGTCGCTGGGCTTCGAGTTCGAGCGTTCCTTCTTCCCCGGTAAGGCCGTGATCCAGCCTGGTACCGAAGGGCTGATGTTCACCGGCAACGAGAACGTGTGGCCGTTCCGGGAGCTGGCCAGGCCGGCGCCGCGCGGGCACAAGGTCCCGGTGCCGGGTGACACCGGGGGCGCGAAGCTGGTGATGGACCTGCTGCGGGACCGGGTCGAGGAGGCCGGCGTCGAGGTGCGGTACGAGACCGGCGCGACCGCCCTGGTGACCGGCGAGTCCGCCGCCGTGGTGGGGCTGGCCTGGCGTTCTTTCGGTGACACCGGAGTCGTCCGGGCCGGCGCGACCGTGCTCGCCGCTGGAGGTTTCGTGATGAACCCCGAGATGGTCGCGCGGTACACCCCGGCTCTGCACGCCCGGGAGCAGGGTGCCAAGCTCATCGCGCTCGGCTCGACGTACGACGACGGGCTTGGCATCCGGCTCGGGATGTCGGCGGGCGCGGACCTCAGGCACATGGACGAGCCGTTCATCACCGCTCCCTTCTACCCTCCCCCGGTGCTGATCACCGGGCTCATCGTCAACTCCCGTGGCGAGCGCTTCGTGGCCGAGGATTCCTATCATGCGCGGACATCGCAGTTCGTGATGGAACAGGCCGGCTCCGCGGCCTACCTCATTGTCGACAGCGCGCACCTGGAGCAGCCCCAGATGCCGCTGGTGCCGCTCCTCGACGGTTATGAGACCGTGGCCGGGATGGAGGCAGGACTCGGCCTGCCAGCCGGGTCGCTGGAGCGGACACTGGCCCGGTACAACCACCATGCCGCCCGCGGCGAGGACCCCGACTTCGGCAAGGATGCCGACTGGCTGGCCCCGCAGGACCAGGCCCCGTGGGCGGTCTTCGACCTGCGGCCCGGGCACGCGCTCTATGCCGGGTTCACCCTCGGGGGCCTGCGTACCACCGTCGACGCCCAGGTGCGGCGCCCGGACGGTTCGGTCATCCCGGGGCTGTACGCGGCCGGAGCCTGCGCGTCCAATATCGCCCAGGACGGCAAGGGGTACGTTTCTGGCGCACAGCTCGGCGAGGGGTCGTTCTTCGGCCGCCGGGCCGGCCGGCACGCGGCTGCCTGGCGCAGCCGCTAGCCCGGTCGCTGCTTGCGGAGGGCGCGCCAGGTCTGGGTCCTGTCGCCCTCGTCCGGCCCGGCCTCGCCCCGGGCCGCCGCCTCCACCTGCTCGGTCAGCTTCTCCGGGCTGCTGGCCGCGACCAGCGTTCGCTTGCCGCGGACCGCGATCCACACGCTTTCCAGCGGGTCGAACAGGATCCCCCACCGGGGGAACCTGGCCCGGAGCCTGCGTGTGTCGTCGGCCGCCTTGACGCTGTCGTCTGGCATGGCGCCCCCCAATTGCTGAGAGCCTGCCTGTTCTCACAGCATAAGGCGGGAGAGCCTGGACCGCTGGGGAATGCCCGGATCACCTCGCGCGGCAGGGGCTCAGGGCCGCCCCCCGCCCTGGTCGAGGACGGGTTCTGGCGGCCGAAGGCGACCGCCGAGCACGATGGCGATGGCCGTCAGCCAGCCGGCCAGGGTGCCGCCCGGTCCCGGTCCAGACGCTCCGGTGCGCGCAACGTAGCGATCATGAGCTGGACGGCGTGCTGGACATCCCTGGTCAGCTGGAAGCACTCGGCCGCCGAGTGGCATTCGGCCGGTGCGAACTGCTGCGCCGTCGCCACCACGGCGCTGGCCAGGCCGGGCAGTTCCGCGGCGTCCCCGGGATCGAGCGGCCAGCCCGCTCCCCCGGCCGCGGTGCCCAGGCTCGCGATCTGATCACCCAGCCAGGTCCAGGGATCGGAGCTCAAGGCGGCATCCCAGGACCGGGCCGACGGCTCGTTGCCCGTGAAGCGCGGATGGTAATGGGCAGCGGAGAAGCTGCCTGGAGGATCCGCAAGGCGGTCAAAGAGATCGGCCCGCCACAGCGGGCGGTCGACGATGGTGAGCTGGGACGCCGACTCACTGCCCCGATGCGAAAGGCGAGGAAGCTCCCGGATCTCGATCCGGGCGCCATGTTCCATCGAAGCGTCGTCAAGGTTGATCTCGAACCAGTGCCGGATGGTGACGGCCGAGCGGGAAAGAGCCAGGATGTGCTGCACCGCCGCTTATCCCCCGTTCGGCGGGTAGCTCGCGGGAAGCAGCCCGTAGGGAGACTGGTCGCGGTTAGGCGCGGCGGGTACGCCCACCGACTGGAGCAGCTCTTCGAAGTTCAGCCCGATCCTGGTCGGGAACGGGCCATTCCCGCCGACCCCCCCGGCTTCCGCGAGCTGCGATTCCGCGGACAGCCCGCTTTGCTGGGCCCAGCCGGTCTCGATGCCATCGCTTCCGGCGAACATGTTAGCGATCACGGTAGCCGACGACACGTGCTGGCCGACCTGAACGACTGGCGTGACATCCTCGGCCAGGTAAACGGTCAGCCCCGCATCCGGGCCGTCAGTCAGCCGGTACGTGATCCACCCTCCGCCGGGCCACCCGGAGCCAGTCCCGGTCGCGTTGGTGATGACGGCATTGCCCAGCGCGTAGACCGGGCCCGACCCGCCGAAGTCGACGCCCATGTCGATCCGCTCGGGAACCAGGCCGCTGACGTCACGGAGAGGGTTCTGGTAATCGGGCACGACCGCGACGCCGACGCTGACGACCTCGAGCTGCTGGCTGGCCCGTGCGCCCAGCGTGCCCACGAGTCGCATGCCGAGAAGATCAGCCTGAGCCACCCAGGCCAGATCGGGTTCCCTGGCGATCCAGTGGTTCGCGGTCGGCCAGACG
>Ga0335080_10007448_pt1 | contig 11348 bp, 6 predicted proteins | sample Lox_Sample_34_FD_206720 | JGI IMG/M metagenome (GOLD analysis project Ga0335080, IMG submission 206720) | Soil microbial communities from Loxahatchee National Wildlife Refuge, Florida, United States - Lox_Sample_3.4 | ecosystem: Environmental > Terrestrial > Soil > Wetlands | place: USA: Florida...
ATTCGTGCGGTCAAAATAAGCCTGAAACTGGAAATCCGATTTGTCGCTCAGCACGCGCTTCCAGCGAGCTAGCAGATTTCCTCCCGTCAGTTGGGCATTCCCATCGACGGTGACCTGAGACGGAGGCGAATACAAGGCATACTGCGTGGTTTCCCCAGCGGTCTCGTTGTAGATGTCACCCTGGAAGGTCACCGTATCGCGGAGGCCCTTGTCCCAGTCGGTGCGGAAGCCAGCCTGGCGGGTTCGCCAATCGTCGAAATTCCTCCCATCAGCATGGAACTCTGGGCCATTGGTAAAGCCCATGCCATAGACCCGGTAATTAAACCCCTGATTATTTCCGCCTCCGTAGCGAACCGTCCCCATGCCCTGGTTGAGGCTGCCGCCGCCCACCGCCACCATCGCCCCGTGCGTGTCCTTGCTGTTCTTCGTAATGATGTTGATGATTCCGTCGACCGCGTTGGCCCCCCAGATCGTTCCCCCAGGTCCACGGATCACTTCAATGCGTTCAATATCCTCGAGCGGGGTGTTTTGGACTTGCCAGTAGACGCCCGCAAAAAGTGGCGTGTAAACGCTGCGTCCGTCGATCAGCACGAGCAGCTTGCTGGCCAGCACGGCGCCAAACCCGCGAATACTGATGGACCAGTGGTCGCCATCAGCCTGCGCTACTTCAACTCCCGGAGCCAACCGCAATGCTTCGGGAATATTGGTTGCACCCGAGCGGCGAATGTCCTCCTGCGTGATCACGAAAATTGCCGCGGGAGTTTTCCATACGGCCTCGGGTTCTTTGGAGGCGGTCGTGACCTCGACGTTGCCCAATTCGGCCAGCGTCAATTGTTTAAGAGGCTCGCTGGCCTCGGCATCTGCCGACATCGCGGCCTGGGATGGAACCAGCCACCCCAAGAGCAGGATTGGAACAAGTGTAGTCGCAACAAGTCTTTCTTTCATGGATGCTCCACCGCTGCGGGACCGACTGCGTAGCCTGCGCGCACAGCATTCCAACGACGTGCGTTCATGAACATGGTTTTCTGATTTTTGGAGGAGGTTCTCTCTTAACAGACAAATCACAATTGGCGTCGATTATGGTAGTACGGTTTGCCCGAGTCGTTACTATTACGCCGGTAATCGGGGATTTTTGAGGATTGCCTGACAGAAATCCGAGCCCTGTCAGTCCAACTTGGAATCATGGCTTGAAGAGCCGGCCGCTGTCGCCTTTCCCATTTCCACTGAATGGAGCACGCGGTGCACCTTGGCCAGCAAAGAATGCAGTGTGAAAGGCTTTTCCAGCAAGGCGAGTTCCTGACCAAGGACGCCGTATTGTGCGACCAGCTCGTTGGTGTACCCAGACATGTACAACACTTTGATGTCCGGCCGCGAAGCGGTCAGTGCCCGTGCCAGGTCGCGCCCGCTGCCGCCGGGCATGATTACGTCCGTAAGTAACAAGTGAATGGGATCTCTGTATGCGTGGGCAATTTTGGTGGCGACGCTGGGATCGGCCGCATCCAGTACCCGGTAACCGTTATCCTCCAGAGCTCCGCGTGCCAGTTCGCGCAACGGGTCTTCATCTTCGACCAGCAGGACAGTTTCCGACCCTCGTAATGCCATGGTCGCAGCCGCGGTTGATTTGCTTGCCTCTGCGGCCTCGCCGGTGCGAGGCAAGAAGATCTTGAAGGTCGTGCCCCGTCCCACTTCGCTGTACACCCGAATGTATCCTTCGTTCTGTTTTGCAATTCCGTAAACTGTGGAGAGTCCAAGCCCCGTCCCTTTGCCTGCTTCTTTGGTTGTGAAGAAAGGCTCGAAGATGTGCGCCTGCGTCTCTCGGTCCATGCCGCATCCGGTGTCGCTGACACTCAGCGTGATGTACGAGCCCGGCGTAAGGCCCGCATGTTGACGGGCATAGGTCACATCGAGTTCTGCATTGGCCGTTTCAATTATCAGCTTGCCGCCCTTGGGCATCGCATCGCGGGAATTGACCGCAAGGTTCATCAGGATCTGTTCTATCTGGCCTGGATCCGCTTTCACCAGCCAAAGTTGGGGATGTTGCCGGAAGCTGATCTCGATGTCCTCTCCGATAAGCCGGCGCAACATCTTTTCCATGTCGCCGATCACTACGTTGAGGTCGAGAGCCACCGGCTGGATGATCTGCTTGCGGCTAAAAGCCAGAAGCTGCCGGGTCAGGCCAGCCGCCCTGCGTCCGGCTTTGCAGATCTCCTCGGCGTGTTTATGCAGCGGATCACCTTCGCGCAACTGTATCTGCAATAGTTCGCCGTATCCGGTGATAACTCCCAGGGCATTATTGAAGTCGTGCGCGACGCCGCCTGCAAGCCGTCCCACCGCTTCCATCTTTTGTGCCTGGCGCAGCTGGTCTTCCAACAGCTTGCGTTCGGTGATGTCCTCAAACGTTCCTTCATAACGCGCGATGTTGCCACCTTCGCGCACCACCCTGGCGTTGGTCCACAGCCACATCCTGCTGCCGTCCTTGCGATAGACCTGAATTTCAAAATGCTGGACCACGCCCTGTTCTTGAAGCAGCTTCTTAAACTCCTCTCGCCGCTCTGGATCTACATAGAGCTGGTGCTGCACGTCGCTGATGGCCGAGATCATCTCTGCTCCGGACTTGTAACCGAACATCTCCGCCATCGCGCGATTCACAGCCAGCAGGCGGCCTTCGGGAGAGGTCTGGTACATCCCGACGATAGCTTCTTCAAACATCAGGCGATACTTGCGCTCGGCCTGCTTGAGAGCGTCCTCAGCCCGTTTTTGCGCCGTGATGTCGCGCGGCGCTGCCAATTTCGCGTTTCTCATGCGGAATGTCAGCGTGTGTACAACCACCTCCGCATCTATCAACGTGCCGTCTTTGAGCAGATGTCTCCAAGTACCTGAGTATTGCAGTGCGGAATGAACCTTAGCCCATTCCGCCAGCAGGCGGGGAACATCCTCCGGCGGACGAATATCAGTAATACGCATCTTCAGGAACTCCTCACGAGAGTACCCGTAATGCTGGATGGCCGCCTCATTTACCTCGAGAAACTGCAGAGTTTCGGCATCGTAAACCCACATGGGCTGCGGGTTGCTCAGGAACAGGGCTCGAAAGCTGCCGTCCGCCTCAGAAAGGATGTTGGGGGATTCGGAGGCGTCCGGGTTCGCGGTCCTGACGATAGCTGACGCTGGCGGAAACTGCGTAATTCTTGACATCAACCTCTACACGACAGCTCCAAAGAAACGGCTGCCTTACTCCCAACCCAGCCAACTTCTCCCCCAGGCAAAGTGGGCTGCAAGTTCTACGACTTGAATAACACCGCCGGAGTACCTTCCCAAGAGTACGGAAGTAATCAGAAGTGAATTCAGCAGCTTGGCGGAAAAGATGACTAGGCGAACCAATTCTAGAATGATTCGCCTGGCGGGAGATTCGGCTTACCGGCGGGCTGCCGGCACTTTCGCGGGCTCGGGGGCGGCGCTGGGCATGGTCGTAACCCGAGCGCCTTGCGACGACGCAGGCGCCGCAGGGGCTGAGCTTGAAAGTCCCAGTTGCTTGCGTACCTCGGTCTCAAGTTTGACGAGCACTTCCTTGTTATCTTTCAGGAACTGCCGGGCATTTTCTCGTCCCTGACCGATGCGTTCGCCCTTATAGCTGAACCAGGCTCCCGACTTTTCCACGATATTGTGGTTCACTGCAAGGTCGAGCAGGTCGCCTTCGCGTGAGATGCCCTCGCCATACAGAATGTCAAACTCCGCCTCGCGGAAGGGCGCAGCGACTTTATTCTTCACGACCTTGACTTTGGTTCGAGAGCCCGTAACGATATCGCCGTCCTTGATGGCGGCGATGCGGCGAATATCAATGCGTACTGACGAGTAGAACTTCAACGCCCGTCCGCCCGTCGTGGTTTCTGGGTTGCCAAACATGACACCGATCTTTTCGCGAATCTGGTTGATGAAGATCAGGCAGGTGCGCGACTTTGATACGATTCCGGTCAGCTTGCGCAGCGCTTGCGACATCAACCGCGCCTGCAGACCCATGTGGCTGTCGCCCATTTCGCCATCCAGTTCAGCCTTGGGCACCAGCGCCGCGACCGAATCCACCACCAGCACATCAATAGCTCCCGAACGCACCAGGGCCTCGGCGATTTCCAGCGCCTGCTCGCCGTAGTCGGGTTGCGAAACCAGGAGATTGTCCACATCCACTCCCAGCTTTTTGGCGTAGGTGGGATCGAGAGCGTGTTCGGCATCAACGAAAGCAGCCATGCCTCCGGTTTTCTGCGCTTCGGCAATTACCTGCAAAGCAATCGTGGTTTTGCCGGAAGATTCCGGGCCAAAAATCTCCACCACCCGGCCGCGCGGGAATCCGCCCACGCCCAGGGCAAGATCGAACGAGATGGCGCCGGTGGGAATAACGGAGATAGGGACGATTGCCTCCTTCGATCCCAGGCGCATGATGGAGCCCTTCCCAAACTGTTTCTCGATCTGCGCAAATGCCAGATCAATCGCTTTTGTCCGCTCGTCGGCCATAGAAACGGCTCCTTTAGGTTTCAACTTGTGGTGATTCAGTGCCCGATTATACACTTGGACTTAAGCGAAGAAAAGGCGAATTTACGAGAAAGTCTGCGGAAAATTCCCGAATCGGTTCCAGCCTGCAGCCCTACAACCCGAGCTCGGCCTTTACAGTGTTATCTTCCATGTCGGTTTCCATCTGGAAGCCGATCTTCTGGCAGATTGCCAGCATGTCGCGGTTTTCGGTCAGGATGGTGGAGACCACCCGTTCCAGTTTTTCCTCGCGCGCGATGTCCACCAGCCTGCGGTAGAGTTCGCTCCCCATTCCCTGATGCTGGTAGCGGTCGTCCACCAGCACGGCCAATTCGGCTTCTTTACGACCGCGCAACTTGCTCAGGCGACCGATGGCGATGATCTCCGGGCTTTCGTCTTTCAGCTTATGCTCCACCACCAACGCCATCTCCCGGTCGTAGTCGATGAAACAGATCCGCGTCAGCCGTTCATGCGCGGTGCGCTGGCTCAGCTTCAACGGCTGAAAATATCGCAGATACACGCTGCGGTCGGAAAGCTCCTGGTGCAGCCGGATCAGCAGGGGTTCATCCTCAGGACGGATGGGCCGAATCGTAACCGCTTCCCCGTTTTTCAGTTTCCATGGGCGGACGTATTGAGTCGGATAGGGGCGAATCGCGAGACGAGGCAGTTCTTCCTCCTTCACCTCCGGCCCGTAAACCAGAACTCGCGCATCCAGCGCTAACAACCGTTCCGGCGAGGCTACCAGAGGATTGATGTCGATTTCCCGAATCCAGCGTTGTTCCACCACCAACTGGCTGAAACGGACCAGCAATTCCTCCAGCGCGCCCAGATCAATCGCCTGCCGGCCGCGCACTCCTTTCAGGGCCTCATACACTTTGGTCTGTTCCATCATTCGTCGCGCCAGTGTGGTGTTCAACGGAGGCAACGCCAGCGATCGGTCCTTGAACACCTCTACCAATTGGCCGCCTGCGCCGAAAAGCAGAACCGGGCCGAACTGCGCATCCACGCTGCTTCCCAGGATTACTTCATACCCATTCAGCTTCACCATGGGTTGTACCGTCACACCCTGGAAATGCTCCCGCCCTGCCTTTTCGCTCACGGATCGCTGGATATCCCGGTAGGCTCGCCGCACCGACCCCGCATCACCCAGGTTCAACTGCACGCCTCCAACATCTGTCTTGTGGGTGATGGTTTCCGAAAACACCTTAACCACTACGGGATAACCGATCTCCTCCGCGTGGCTCACCGCTTCCTCTTCGCTCGCCGCCGTCACCGTCGTGATGGTCGGAATTCCATACGCAGCGAGCAACTCCTTGGACTCGACCTCCGTGAGAATCGTGCGGCCTGCTTCTCGGGCACGTCGCACAATATGGTCGGCAATGGCGCGGTTCGGAGCACGTTCGGAATCCGCAGGCAGGCTGGGCGTTTCGTACAAGCCTCGCAGGTTATAGCTGTAACGCCACATGTAGTCGAAGACTCTGGCGGCGGTGTCCGGAAATGGAAAGGTCGGAACGCCGGCGCGATTCAGAATGTCCACTCCCGCAGCAACTTCCGGGCCGCCCATCCAGCTCGCAAGGATGGGTTTGCCTGTCGCCTGCGCATATGCCTTCAGGTGTTCGGCAGTCAGGGTCGGGTCGGACATCCCTTGCGGACACAGGATGGCGAGAAGCCCATCCACATTCTCGTCATGGACTGCGATGTCCACCACCTTGGTGTACTTGTCCGGAAGTGCATCTCCCAATACGTCGAGTGGATTGCTGTGACTCCAGTGCGGGGGTAGGAGTTGATCCAACTGGGCCATTGACTTCGCTGTAAGCTCCGCCAATTGTCCACCGTTGGCAATCACCGAATCCGCTGCCAGAACTCCCGGTCCCCCGGCATTGGTGACAATTGCCAGCCGCGAACCTCGTGGCCGTGGCTGCTTGGCCAGCACCTCCGCCATGTAGAAAAGGTCTGCGATGGTGTTTGCCCGCAGCACGCCGCATCGCCGGAACGCGGCTTCCAATACCTCGTCGCTACCCGTCAGGCTGCCGGTATGAGAAGCCGCCGCATGGGCCGCCGCCTCCGTTCGTCCGGCTTTGATCACAATCACTGGCTTGTTGAGCGATACTTCCCGCGCCGCGGAAAGGAACGAACGCGCGTCGCCGACCGATTCCATGTACATCACGATGCTGTGGGTGCGCGGATCGTTCCCCAGATAGTCAATCAAGTCGCCCCAGCCTACGTCCAGCATCGATCCCACGGAAACAAACGCGCTGAAACCCACCAGTTCTTTCTGGCACCAATCCAGGATGGCCGTGCACAACGCCCCACTCTGGCTGATAAAGGCCACATTGCCGGCGCGAGCGATGTGGGGTGCGAACGTCGCATTCAACCCGCTCAGTGGATTCATGACGCCCAGACAGTTGGGACCCAGAATGCGTATATCGCCTTCCTGCATCCGCTCGCGAATCTGCTGCTCCAGTTCCCGGCCTTTTTCGCCGTGCTCCTTGAAGCCGGCGGAGATGACGATAGCGCCACGCACGCCTGTTTCCACGCATTGGGTAATAATCTCCGGGACTGTGGCAGCCGGGGTCACAATTACAGCCAAATCAACCGCCTCAGGGATATCGCCCACCTGGGGATAAGCCTTGATACCCAGCACACTCGTACGCTTATCGCTGACTGGATATACGGTCCCTCCAAAGGGACTGCTCACCAGGCTCCATAGCACTGCCCGCCCAATGCTTCCCAGCCGGTCGGTCGCCCCGATCACGGCAACACTATGCGGGGCAAAAATAGCATCCAGCGGATGTCCCTCCGAATGCAGAACATCGTGCGCGCGGTCGTGGCTCGGTTTCTTGGCCTTGGCGGCCAGCTTGGTAGTGCCCATAAGTTTATGAAACTTGGAAGAGTTTACCGCTCAGACCCCGGGTTCGTCTGCGAGGAATGTCACTTCCCCCCCGCGCCAGAGACCACCTCGGGCACCACGGCCGTCTGAACCCTACAGCGTTTTCGGCTTGTCCTGCGTCTAATCTGTAGTAAAATCACCGCCGCCTGTGACGTGGCGCAATTTGCGGTCAGGCCGCGTGACACCGGCAGACGAGGATTCAACCCTCGGAGGCTCGAATGGAACATCAGGCCCCTGGTAGTTCTTCTACGACGACGAGTGCTCGCTCTTCCGCTGCGCCCCATGAGGATCGTGGGGTTTGGGTGGTTACAGCTTACGGCATCTCCGGTCTGGTGCTGTTTGGTATTTTGATTTACTACTTCTCCACCTACATCACCCACTAGCACGGCGGAATCTGCAACCGCTCGGCTCGTTCCATTGGACGTGTCCCAACGGGCACAACAGCCTTTTCGCGTCATGCTACAATGAGCCACTCTTGAACGTTTTTCTGCCGGGCAAGGACCAGCGTTTCCCCGCTCACAAGATTGGAATAAAGTCGTGGCTGAGATTCCCGAGAAACCCGCCAGCATCACTTACGCCGATGCCGGGGTAGATATTGATCGCGCGAACCGTACCAAAAAGCGCATCAAGTATCTCGCCCATAAGACTTTCACCCGCGGCGTGCTCAGCGAGATCGGCGGGTTTGGTGGCCTGTTTGCCGTGGACAAACAGAAGTACCTCGATCCGGTGCTGGTTTCGAGCGTGGATGGTGTCGGCACCAAGCTGAAAGTCGCCTTCGAAATGAACGTGCACCAGACTATCGGCGCCGACCTGGTGAATCACTGTGTGAACGACATCTCGGTGCAAGGCGCCGCCCCACTGTTCTTCATGGACTACCTGGCGACCGGAAGGCTGGATCCCGACGTTGCTGAGAAGGTGGTCGAAGGCCTGGCCGATGCGTGCAAACACAATGGTTGCGCCCTGATCGGGGGCGAGACGGCGGAGATGCCCGGGTTTTACCCCGACGGCGAATATGATCTGGCGGGCTTCATCGTGGGCGTGGTCGAGCGCGAGCGCATTATTACCGGCAAAACCGTCGAGCCCGGGGATGTCATTCTCGGCTTGGCCTCCAATGGACTTCACACCAACGGCTATTCCCTTGCCCGCAAGTTGCTTTTCGACGTCGCTCGCTACACGCCGGATTCCTACGTCAACGCGCTCAAGGGCAAAGTCGGGAACGAACTCTTGCGCACTCACAAGAGTTACTGGCCCGCGATCAAACGCCTGGTGGATGGCGATTGTGTCTCGGCGATGGCCCACATCACCGGCGGCGGCATCACCGAGAATCTGCCTCGCGTGCTTCCTCGCGGCGTGGCCGCAGTTATTGAACTCGGCTCCTGGCCGGTCCTGCCCATCTTCGAACACCTTCAGGAATTGGGAAACGTCCCGCAGGAAGAAATGCTCCGTACCTTCAACATGGGTCTGGGAATGCTGCTGGTGGTTTCTTCCAGTAAATTCAAGAAGGCACAAACCGTCCTGGATCGTATCGGCGAAAAAGCTTACACCGTGGGACGGATCGTCAAGGGCGACCGCAAAGTGATGTACACCTGAAGTCTGCTACCGCTTCAGCAGATCCACCGGCTCCCGCACATCTGTCACCCGGAAGTACTTAGCCAACGCCGGATGCTTCCGCGCGACCGCTTCGTACATCGCGTAGGCTACGTTGCGGTACGAGCGATGCCCCGCCGGTCCCGTCCGCAACTCGGCGATATAGGCTGCCTCTGCAAAATCCATTTTGAACAGTGTCCGTTTACGAAATCCCAGCGGGATCGCGTAATGCGAATTCTCTTTTGCTTCCGGCCCTGGGAATGCCGCCAGTTGGTTGGCAGCGGACGCTGCCTTCTGCATTGTGGCGCCGTAACGTTCGCGAATGCCTGCCGCTTCCAGTTCCTCCGGAACATCGTAACCGTGCGCCGTCGTGAACTCCTGCCCGATCTGGACGCAACGCCGGTGGCGGTGCATGTCGCGGAAGCCGCCGATATCCATCAGGATGTCGAAGCGGAATTGCTGCCCGGCGCAGAAAGGACGCAGCAGTTCATCATGCTGGCCACGTCGCCGCAGGCCGATGTCAATAATTTCACGCCGGATCGCTTCGCCGGCCGCTTCCACCGCTTGCCGAACCTGGCGGTAAGGATAATGGCAATGTTCGTACACCAGCGTGCTGGCCAGCTCAACTTCCAGCGGCTCTTCATCCAGCAAATCCACTAGAGGTGACGGCGCGAGGGTCAGATCGCCCATCAGTTCGCTCGCGATCTGGCGCAGCGCGGCCCGAGTTTCTTTCTCGTATACATTCGGGTCGGCATACTTCACCAGCGTGGGAGCGACCTGCACTTCCCGCAAGAGTTCCTGCTCGGCGCGCACGCCCAACTCGGCCGAGACCGCACGAATCTGTTCCACCAGCTCCCGCCGCGCTTCGCGGCCCGCGTCGTATGCCGGGCCTGTTGCCGCCCGCTTCAGCAGTTCTCCCAGATGACGCACTTCCTTGTGCGTGTGCGCTAGCAGGTGAGAAACCTGTGCCTCCAAAGTCCGCGCATTGACGATCTCGCCCAGCGAGGTATTGGTTGCCAGCGGCAGCAGGTAGCGCGAGATGTCAAAGGCCCGCGCCCGCAGCGTGCGTTCGTAGGCTTCCTGTTTCATGTCATCCGGCTTCGCGGTAACGCTGGTGAGGTACAACAGCATGCGCGCCGAGAGCGCTTCGTATTCCGCGAACAATGCTTCAATCGTCTCGCTATACAGCCGCCGCGCGGCCCCGTTGTTTCCGAAATCCGGAACGAAGTAGCCGCTTTTCTTGAAATCCTGATATCGAGTCGAGCGTTCCTGTCCGTCCCAGCGCTGCTCGTCAGCCACGGCGATGGCCGCCAGGATCGACAAGCGCTCAATCGCCAGAGCCAGGTGAGCCAGGTCCGCTATCGAGCGATGTCCGTACTGGAAATAAAAAGTATTGAGAAATTTTTCGGCCTTCTGCTGGCTGATTTCCCTGAGCGACTCCTTCATGGAAAGCGCCGAACGCGAGTACTTAGCCATGGCATACGCTTGGATTTCGGGCTCCACGCCGTAAACTGCATACACTTCAACCGAAGGGGTATGCAGGTCTCCGTTGGGAGAGCCTGCCGGGTTGCCGATATCGGACATCGTGAATTGAACCTCAGATATTCGAGAGACCTGAAATCTTACAGGATATGCAATCCGCTGTGAACCGAATCGGCTTCGCCTTCAGGCGCTTCGATTCTGCTTCTGGTACCTCTTTGTCCTTGATATTCTTCCCTTGCCATGCCCCATGGCCCCGACCAGCTGCTGTTCGAACTTCTCCTCATCTTTGTGACTGCCAAAGTCGGAGGTGAGCTGTTTGAGCGTCTCCGTCTGCCCTCGGTCCTCGGTGAAATCCTCGCGGGCGTGGCTCTCGGCCCATACGCCCTCGCGTGGATTCACCCCAGCGACACGATTCACTCGGTGGCCGAATTGGGGGCCATCTTCGTGCTGTTCAGTGCAGGGCTCGAAACCAGTCCGGCCGAATTGATCCGAGTTGGCCGCACCGCACTGGGAGTCGCGGTCGCGGGAATCGTGGTGCCTTTCATCCTTGGCTTTGGTTATATGAAGTTGCGTGGAGACGCGTCCACGGAATCGGTCTTTGTAGGCGCCGCCATGGTCGCGACCAGCGTTGGCATCACCGCCAGAGTCCTCGGCGATTTGGGAGTGCTCTCCACTCGAGCGGCGCGGATCATACTTGGCGCGGCAGTCTTCGATGACATTCTCGGCATGGTCTTGCTGGCGGTGGTCGCCGGCCTGGCCTCGACTCGCGAGTTGGAATGGCTGCATTTGACCGTGCTCACCGCCGAGGCGCTTGCCTTCGCCCTGTTCATGATTTTCCTCGCACCTCGCATCGTAGGTCGCATTCAGCCGC
>Ga0335080_10007449_pt1 | contig 11346 bp, 10 predicted proteins | sample Lox_Sample_34_FD_206720 | JGI IMG/M metagenome (GOLD analysis project Ga0335080, IMG submission 206720) | Soil microbial communities from Loxahatchee National Wildlife Refuge, Florida, United States - Lox_Sample_3.4 | ecosystem: Environmental > Terrestrial > Soil > Wetlands | place: USA...
TTTCACCCTGACCGATCCGCCGATTCTGACCCCGGCGGCGTGCGAAGGAACCACCACGCTATTCCCCGTGGACTACTTCGAAGAACAGGCCTTCCTGACCCAGTCAGGACAGCTCTACATCGAAGCCACCGCCATGGCGTTGGGCAGGGTCTATTCTTTCGGGCCGACTTTTCGCGCGGAGAAGTCCAAGACCCGCCGTCATCTCACCGAATTCTGGATGGTCGAGCCCGAAGTCGCTTACGCGACGATTGACGATGTCATGGATTTGGCCGAGGGGCTGATCTGTTTTCTGATCAAGCGCTGTCTGGAGAATCGGCGCGCCGACCTGCAGTTCATCGGCCGCGACGTCGCAAAGCTGGAGAAAATCGACCTCCCTTTCCCTCGTATCACCTACGACGAAGCGGTTCAGCGACTGCAGGAAGGCCACACTAAGGGTGCGGTGGAAACAAAATTCGAATGGGGCGGCGATCTGGGATCCCCCGATGAAACCTATCTGTCGGCGCAGTTCGAGAAGCCGGTCATGGTCCATCGCTATCCCGCCAAGGTGAAGGCGTTTTACATGGAGCCTGACCCGCAGCGTCCCGACCTGGCGCTTTGCGTCGATGTGCTGGCGCCAGAAGGCTACGGCGAGATCATCGGGGGTTCGCAGCGTATGGCGTCCTACGACCTGCTGGTGAAGCGCATCCACGAGCACGGTTTGCCGGAAGAAGCGTTCAAGTGGTATCTCGATCTGCGAAAGTACGGCAGTGTGCCTCACGGCGGCTTCGGTATGGGCATTGAGCGGGCGGTGGCATGGATCTGCGGGTTGGAGCACGTGCGGGAGACGATTCCGTTCGCGCGGATGCTGCATAGGCTCTACCCGTAGGACTCACCGCCAAGATCGCCGAGCACGCCGAGAGAACATTCGCGCAACGTTACTTGAAATGGCTTTTGACGTCTCAGCGTGCTCTGCGACTCGGCGAGCTCGGCAGTGAGTTCATAGATATGGCAATCAAATCCAACGCAGTGTCGAACATCGTGCCCCGGAAGATTCGCGTCATCGGGGTTCCTCTTGACCTGGGTCAGTCGCGACGTGGCGTCGACATGGGCCCCTCCGCTGTCCGTGTCGCCGGACTCGAAGCGCGACTCGAGGCGCTGGGCCACGTGGTGGAAGACGCGGGCAATGTCACCGTTGCCCTTCCCGAGCAGAAGAAGGAAGGCGATCCCAGCGCAAAGTACTTGAAGGAAATCACCGCGACCTGTACCAAACACGCGGACCTGGTGTTGAAGACACTGGAAGCGGGCAAGGTTCCGATCGTTCTCGGCGGGGATCACTCGGTGGCGGCAGGCACTGTGGCGGGAGTCGCCGAACATTTCCGGCAGCAGAACCAGCGCATCGGCCTGCTGTGGATCGACGCGCACAGCGACATCAATACTCCGGACAGTTCCCCCAGCGGGAACGTGCACGGTATGCCGCTGGCCGCGATCATGGGTCTGGGTCTACCGGAGCTGGGCAAGATTTTCGATTCGCCGCCGGATCTTCATCCCGACAACTGCGTGCTGGTTGGGGTTCGCGACGTCGACGCTGTTGAAAAAGAAAACATCCGCAAGGCAGGGGTCGAAGTCTTTACCATGCGCGACATCGACGAGCGCGGCATGCGCGCCGTCATGGAAGAGGCGTTGCGCATGGCGGGCCGGGGAACCGCGGGTTACCACGTGTCGCTCGACATGGACTGGGTCGATCCAGAAGACGCACCGGGAGTGGGTACGCCCGTGCGTGGCGGCGCGACATACCGCGAGGCGCACCTGGCGATGGAGATCATCGCTGACCACGGGCGTATGCTCAGCTTTGAAATCGTTGAGGTGAATCCGGTGATCGACGAGCACAATCAGACCGCGGACCTGGCAGTCGAGCTAACGCTGTCGGCGTTCGGAAAGAAAATCCTGTGAAACTAAGCAGCGACGCAGCCTGCTGCGTCGCGACGCTGACTGTTTGGTCTACTGCGTAACCGTCTTGACCGCGTCCCCGACCTTGAATCCAGCGCCCGACACGACATTACATACGGAAGAAACGTCGTCGACGTCGGTTACCTTCACTACGCCCACGGGCGTGCTTAGACGCCGGAGCACCTTACCCGTGGCGGGATCTTTGATTTCCTTGCTCACGCGCTCGACGTTGAGTTGGTCGCCAAGTTTCACGCCTGCCTTGGCGCCGACGTTGAGAATCACCTGGCCGCCGTCCACCGCGGCTACCAGTCCCTCGACGACGATGGTCCGTGCCACCAGCTTATCTTTGCCGGCGATAACGCCCGTTGTCATCTGCTCGACGGCCGTTTTGGTGGCTTCGCCGATGATGGTGTTCTGGAAGTCGCTGCTGCCGAAATCGACATTGCCGCCTCCAAAGCCGTGCCAATTGCCGCCGCCGCCCAGAAGAGACGTGCTCTCACGCGAGGACTCTCCCTTGCCTTCGGCGACCGCCAGGATTTCTCCGGTATCAATGTCGACGATGCGGGCATTCAGGCCGACAATCGCCTTGGACTTTTTATGCCCAAAGCCGCCGAGGCCGAAGCCACCAAATCCACCGCCTCCGCCGCCTACGTTGGTGTTCTTGGTATCGTTGCCGAATTCCGTGATGCTGCCCACGATGATGGCGTCGACACCCAGCAGTTTTCCGATCTTGGCCGCTGAATTCGGGTTAGCGCGGTCACTATTGGAAAAATTCTGCTCAGCGATGATCTTGTCGAGGGCTTTGCGCTCGATCACCGAGTAGCTGCCGTCCTTTACCAGGTTGTTGACCAGCAGGTCAGCGACGCCCTTGCCGATGTCGACATCCTGCCCGAAGATGGCGGCTACCCCTCCGTGGACAGTGGCGTAGTCGAAATCCATGATCGCCACGCGCTTCTTGCGTGGCGCTGCGGTAGGCGTTTGCGCGACTACTGCCGCAGCCGCCAGTAACAATCCGGTGAATACCAGGAAACGAACCGTGCTCTTCATGGGCAGACCTCGATTTGGGAGAGTTCGGGGACGTGGGGGAGATACGACCCGAGCCGAACCAAAATTTAATTCCTGGTACCGCCATTGTCAATAAATAGTCGGGATGGCGTTGCGGGGTGTAGCTCTTGTCAACCCTGCCGACCCGGCATTGTGCCAGAATGAAGCGGCAGGCTTATGACTGGGAACATGAAGAAAATTCGTGTGGGTATCTTGTTTGGAGGGCGCAGCGGAGAGCACGAGGTGTCGTTGCTCTCGGCGGCGTCGGTGCTCAAGGCTATCGATAAGAACAAGTACGACGTGGTGCCAATCGGCATCACCAAGGCTGGTCACTGGTTGACGGCGGATCATGCCGAGCGCCTGCTGCAAGGCAAGCCGGCAGGCGAGGCCACCCATCCTCAGGAAACAAAGCACCTGCGCGCGGGTGATCCCGACGCGACGGTGGGGGCGGCCCTGCTGTCCAAGGGCGAGGCGGTGATCGTTCCGCCCGAGCCCCTGCCCCGGTCCGGAGCCTTGGAGCCCTTCCAGACGGACGCCGGTACCGCCCAAATGACACGCCGCGCCAGTGATCGCGCCATCAATGTAGACGTCATTTTTCCGGTACTACACGGCACGTTCGGCGAGGACGGCACCATTCAGGGCCTGCTCGAACTGGCGGATATTCCCTACGTTGGGGCCGGTGTACTCGGATCGGCCGCGGGCATGGATAAGGATGTCATGAAGTCGCTATTTCGCGCGGCTGGCCTGCCGATTGTCAAGCATGTGACGATTCTCCGCGCGAACTGGAAGAGCAATCCCAATCCGGCCAGGAAGCTGGTCGAAAGCCGGCTCAAGTATCCAGTGTTCGTAAAGCCAGCAAATCTGGGATCTTCCGTCGGAATCTCCAAAGCCCACGACCGCCGCGAGCTAGGTCCGGCGATGGAGGAAGCAGCCCAATTTGACCGCAAAATTGTTGTCGAACAAGGCGTGGGCGGAAAGAAGGGAAAGGCCCGTGAAATCGAGTGTTCCGTCCTGGGCAACGACCATCCCAAAGCTTCGCTTCCCGGCGAGGTTGTTCCCGGCAAGGAGTTCTACGATTACGCGGCCAAGTATCTCGAGGAAGGCTCGCAGCTCATCATTCCTGCCAAATTGACCAAGTCGCAAACCAGGCAGGTGCAGGAACTCGCCGTGCAGGCGTTCCAGGCCGTAGATTGTTCCGGCCTGGCGCGGGTGGATTTCCTCATGGACCCTGGCAGCAAGAAGATTTATATCAATGAAATCAATACCATGCCTGGATTCACCGCGATCAGCATGTATCCCAAGCTGTGGGCATCCTCGGGACTATCTTATCCCGACCTTATTGACCGCCTGATTCAGCTGGGACTGGAGCGCCATCAGGAAAAGAAGCAGAACCGATATCAGCGCTAGGTTTGCGCGTGGCTCTGGACGTCCGTGGTACAATCTAACTAACCAGTTAATTAATCAAAAAGAGAGGCCCTGGTGAAGGCGACCCTATCCAAAAACCGCATGGGCTCCCGGGGGCATCCGGAGGAGAGCCGCGCAGCCATCTTGCGCGCGGCGGTCCGAGAGTTTGCCGAGAACGGCATCGCCGGCGCCCGCACCGACGCCATCGCGCGGGCGGCGAAGGTCAACAAGGCGTTGCTCTATTACTACTACCGCGACAAAGAAGCGCTCTATGGGGCGGTGCTTGACCAGGTATTCAGCAAACTCAAGCAGCGCGTTTTCGAGGTGCTCGATAGCAATCCTTCCCCGCGCGAGAAGATTCTCGGTTATGTGGGCGCATACTTCGACTACATCGCCAGCAATCCGCTCTACCCCAAGCTGGTACAGCGCGAAATGATGCGGGCGGGGCAGCGTTCCCGCCACTTACAGCACATCGTCCAGGACTACTTCCAGCCGATTTACGGCCGCTTGTCTCAAGTGCTGCGTCAGGGCATCGAGGATGGAGACTTCCGCGAGGTGAATCCCTTGCACTTCATACCTTCAGTGATTGCCATGATCGTGTTTTATTTCAGCAGTGTTCCCGTGATGAAACTGGTGATCAAAGGGAATCCGCTTTCGCCCGAGCGTGTTGCCGAACGCCGCGCGGCCGTGCTGGATTTCGTCTCTGCCGCGCTGTTTCGCCAGCCGGAAGCGGCACGAGGAGGAAAGAATTGAGCGCCCGTAATAAGTTTCTCATCGTGATCGCCATCGTATTCGGTATTGCCCTGACCGATTACCTCCTGACAACGTCTCGTTCCAACGATCTGGTGCTGATTGGTACGGTGGATTCGAACCAGGTCATCGTGAGCCCGCAGATCCAGGGCCGGATCGTCAGCCTGCTGGTGGAGGAAGGAACGCCGGTCAAGACCGGGGACCTCATCGCAGTGCTTGACTCGTCCGAATTGGAAGCTCAGGAGCGTGCTGCGGCCGCTACCATTGCCAGCCTTCGTTCCAAGGTCACCGAAACCCAGCATACGGAAGAATCAACCAAAGGTGCGACTTCCAGCGATGTCGCGAATTCCCAGGCTCGACTGCAGTCGGCCCGCGCCCAATTGCTGCAGGCCGAAGCCACGCTGCAGCGGGTGGAGAGCGATAGCCGGCGCATGATCGAGCTGGCTAAGGAAGGTATCGCCTCCGACCAGGATCGGGTGCAGGCGGAGATGAATCTGAAGGCTTCCCAAGCCAATGTGGAGTCCCTTAAGCAGCAGGTAGGCGCCGCACAGGCAGACCTGAATTCGGCGGTTGCCCGCACTCATCAGGCGGCTGCTGCCTTAAGCACGGTAGCATCCACACGCGCCCAACTTGACAACGCCGAAGCTGAGCTCAAGGAAGCGGAAGTTCGCCTGGGATATACCAAGATCTATGCTCCGGTCACCGGCACGGTTTCGGTCCGCGCCGCGCGCCAGGGCGAAGTTCTGAATCCTGGGCAGCCTATCGTGACCATCGTCGATCTGACCGACACCTGGGTGCGCGCCGCCATTCCGGAAACCGATGCGGATCGCATCGGGCTGGGCGACACGCTGCGCGTGCGTCTGCCGGGCGGCACCATCATCAACGGCAAAGTCTTTTTCAAGGCTGCGGAAGCCGATTTCGCTACCCAGCGCGACGTCAGCCGCCGCAAGCGCGACATCAAGACCATCGTTCTGAAGGTGCGTCTGGACAATCCAAAGGGCGCCTACGTTCCCGGGATGACAGCCGATGTCCTGGTATCGCCGGAACAGCTGAAGGGCGGCGGCGGTCCGCAGAGCGCTCTGGAGCAGCCGTGATCAACGAATTCAGCGGGCGCGGCAATGAATCAGGAAACGCGGACTCGTCTGGCGACGGCGGTTCTACTTCGACGACACTCCGTAACGCCATCGAAGTGGAGCACATCGTCAAGAAGTATGGCGAATTCACTGCCGTGGATGCCATTTCCTTCAGCGTGAAGGATGGAGAGATCTTTGGACTGCTGGGCCCAAATGGTGCAGGGAAGTCCACGCTCATCCGCATGATGACCACGCTCATTCCGATCACCGCCGGATATGCCCGCATCGAGGGCCACGACGTTGCGAAGGAGCCGGACGCGGCCCGCCGCCTTATCGGCGTGATTCCGCAGGCGCTGACCAGCGATCTCGATCTGACGGTGGAAGAGAATCTCAACATCTACGCCAAGCTTTACGATGTGCCGGCCAAGCAGCGCCACCAGTCGATTGAAGAGCTGCTGGAACTGGTCGATCTGACGAAGTGGCGGGATGCGCAGACCAAGACGCTCTCGGGTGGAATGCGCCGGCGCCTGGAAATTGCGCGGGGTCTGGTACATCACCCCAAGATTTTCTTTCTGGACGAGCCCACAACTGGACTTGATCCCGTCTCCCGCGTCTCCGTGTGGGAGATGCTCACCAACATCAAGAAAAATCGCCAGCTCACGATCCTTATCACTACCCATTACATGGATGAAGCCGATCGACTGTGTGACCGCATCGCCATTGTCGATCACGGAAAGCTGGTGGCCCTGGACACGCCGGCCGCGCTCAAAGCCAGCGTGCCGGGATCGAACGTGATTGAAGCCCAGTTCGAGAAGCCGCCAGCGGATTGGGAGCAACGTCTGCATGCGCTTTCGGCCGTCACATCCGTTCAGCACGAGGGCGCGGGCATGTATCGCGTACTCACTAGCAACGGATCGCAGACCACGACCGAACTGGTGGAAATGGCGGTCCAAGGCGGAGTTCCTGTGAAATCGCTTTCGGTCCAGAACACGACGCTTGACGACGTCTTCGTTCACTACACCGGACGCCAGCTTCGCGATGAACTGGTGAAGGCCTACGGATTCGTCATGCCGCAACGGCCGGGGATGCAGCCATGAACCGGATGCTGGCCATCGTCGAACGCGAGATGAGGAAGTTCTTCCGCTCGCCCACCCTGATGATGGCGTCGATGATCTTTCCCCTGGTGCAGCTCATCGTGCTCGGCAACGCCTTCGGCGGTAAGATTCGCGACGCGAAACTGGGCGTGGTCGATCAGGACGGCGGCACCCAGGCGCTACGCATCCGCGAAGCATTCGACTCGGTCCGCGCCAACATCGGTACCTTCGACACCGTCTACTACGACAGCGACAAGAAAGCCATGGAAGACGTGCGCAACGGCACCATCCAGGGCGCGCTCATCATTCCGCCGCAGTTCTCGCGCCGCGTGTACGAAGAAGAACATCCCCGCGTCGCTCTGATTGTCGACAATAGCGACAACTTCATGAGCTCGACCCTTGAGCAGGAGCTGACTTCGCTCACCGACGCGCTGAACCAGCCCACGGTTTCGCCACGGATGTTGCAGCAGATCGCACTCGAGACCGTCGAACTGTACCCGTATATCGAGTACATGAAGTACCTGCTGCCGGGATCGATCACGCTGGCCATGTTTGTCTCGGTGATGATCGGCGGCGGCATGCTCTACATCGACGACAAGGCCCGCGGCGTCCACGAGGGCTACCTGGTCACGCCGATCACGAAGACCGAGTTGGTGTTCGGCCTGAATCTCGCCGGAGCAATCAAGGCAGTACTGACCGGGGTAGTGATCACGCTGATCGGGTCCCTCCTGGCCGGCGTGGGCACGATCTTCCAGCTGGGAACGGCCTTTGGCCTGGTGCTGATGATCCTGCTCACCTCGCTGGCTTTCAACACCATGATGTTCCTGCTGATGGTGAGAGTCGAAGATCCGCTGGTACCCCGCGCCATCTTCGGCATCCTGAATACGCTGCTGTTCTTCCCCAGCGGCTCGATCTACCCAGTCCAGGCGTTCCCGCCCTGGCTGCGCTTCATCGCCAAAGGCGATCCGTTCACCTACGCAGTGCACGGATTCAAGGCGCTCTTGCTGAAGGAGTCTGGCCTGGTGGCGATTGTGCCGGACATGCTCTATCTGGGAATCTTCGCTGTGGTGACGCTGAGCGTTGCGGTTCCCCTGTTCAAGCGGACGCTGTAGGGAAAAGGACTTCATCCACCCTGTACACCAAAGACGTTTGAGGATCGTATGTTACGAATCCTGGACTGGATACGGCAGCACATCAAGCCGCTGGTTTGACTCGTTCTTGTTCCTCTTTTGCTGCCTGCAGTTCCGCCACATTTGTCAGAGCTGGATTTACAATGCGACTCCGACTGGAGGTTCGACATAGGCATGGATATTCAGGGAATGACTCCGCTGCTCCAGGTTTTCGATATGGCGACTTCGCTAAGGTTCTATTGCGACGTCCTGGGATTCGAGATCGTGCAAACCGACGGCAACACAATCGCGCCGGATCACAACTGGGTTTGGCTCAGACGGGACGATATCGACCTGATGCTCAACACCGCATACGAATATGACAAGCGGCCTTCAGCCCCCGACCTGCGCCGGGTTGCAGCGCACCGCGACACCGGCCTCTTCATCGGGGCACCCGACGTTGACGCCGTCTATGCCCACCTGCGCGCCAAGGGAATCAACGTCAAAGAGCCGAGGGTTGCGCCCTACGGCATGAAGCAGCTCTACCTCCATGACCCGGACGGTTTCAGCCTGTGCTTTCAATGGAACGTGAACGGCTGATCGACGATCACGCCGGGGACACCCGCCGAGATCGCCGATCACGCCGAGGAAGGCATTCGTATTCTTCTTGGCAAGGAATTCCCCGAGTGAGCTCCGGGTTGTCGGCGGCTAGTTCTGCCGGGCTTTTTCTTCCGGCCCGCGATCTATTATGCTTATCGCAGCCATGACCCTGCTTGACGCCCAGCAATACGATGAGACTCGCGCGCGCCGGCGCAAGCTGTGGATTCTCTCGGTGATTGTGATCGTCATGGCCGCGGCAGGGATTCTCTGGTCGTTCCGCTACTGGCCGGAAGAGACCGTGGTCGATCATTTCTTCGCCGCCCTGCAGAAGCAGGATTTTGCGAGCGCTTACCGTATCTACCATCCCGATACCGCGAAATATCCCTACGGCGACTTCTATCGCGACTGGGGCCCGGGCGGAGAGTGGGGGTTGGTCAAGAGCTACAAGATCTACGGCTCGGGAGCTTGCCCCCACGGAAGCAGCGGCGTGGTGGTGGACGTGATTGTGAACGAGCGCCGGGAACACGCGCAAATGTGGGTGGAGAAGAGCGACAAGAGTCTCAGCACGCCACCCTGCGAATTACAGTTTCAGTGAGGCTTACGCCATCGCGGGCTGCGCCAGGGATTTCCGTAGCGAGGCGTCGTCCCCGACGTTGCAGTATGACTTCGAGCGGTCGATCTGCCGTAGCAGTCCGCATAGCACCTTCCCGGGACCCACTTCGATGAAGTTCTGCACGCCTTGCGCGATTAACAGCCGCATCGATTGATCCCACTTGACCGAGCCGGTGACCTGGCGGACGAGCGCTTCGCGGCTGAGTTCGGCATTGTCGACCAACGCCGCGTCCACATTGCATACGACCGCGACGCCGGGCCTGCCGAATGTCAGAGCTTGCAGATCGGCGGCGAGCCGGTCTTGTGCCGGCTTCATCAGCGAGCAGTGGAAGGGGGCGCTGACCGGCAGTCTCACCGCTTTCTTGGCGCCACGCTCGTTCGCCAACTTGATCGCGCGATCAATCGCTGCAGCATGTCCGGAGATGACAATCTGCTCCGGCGAATTGATGTTCGCCGGTTCGCAAACTTCGCCGCCGGAAGCATCCCCACAGAGAGACTGCACTCTTTCCAGCTCCATTCCGAGAATTGCAGCCATTGCCCCCACCCCCACCGGCACGGCCTCCTGCATGTACTTTCCACGATTCCGCACGGTGCATACGGCATCGGCGAAGCTGAGGGTTCCGGCAGCCACATGCGCGGAATATTCTCCGAGACTATGGCCAGCTACGTAGCTCGGCTTCATGCCCTTTTCCTCCAGCACACGCCACGCGGCAATCGATGCAGTAAGAATGGCGGGCTGCGTGATCTCAGTCAGGCGCAGCTGATCTTCCGGTCCTTGGAAGCAGAGTTGTGAAAGCTTGTAGCCAAGAGCCTCGTCGGCTTCGTCAAAAGCCTCGCGGGCAACAGGGTACTTTTCGGCGAGTTCCTTCGCCATGCCAACAGCTTGGGAACCTTGGCCTGGAAATAAGAATGCGATGAGGTTTGACATGGATTATTCCTTGATTGAGAGCTGAAAGGTCAGCCCCTGCCCTCTCACCTGTTGTCATCCTGAACGCGCAATGAAGGACCCATACATTCCTATTGGCGACACCCGAGTGCAGCGGTCCTATTCTTCTGTCCTGCGGGCTTCAGCCGCAACAGGTTCGGAGACAGGCAGGAAACCCCCTCCCCGACACAACTTATGTCGTTACCGCCGCCGTGGCTCTGAGTCCGCTCAGCCCCTTGGCGATCTTGTCGTTAATCCCGCGCTCGGCAAATTCGGCCGCAACCCGGATCGCGTTCTTGATGGCGTTGGCGTTCGACGAGCCGTGTGTGATGATGCACACGCCCTTCACTCCCAGCAGCGGCGCCCCGCCATATTCAGTGTGGTCGAGGCGCTTTTTGAAATCCGCGAACGCGCTGCGCGAGAGCAGGTATCCCACTTGCCGGGTGATCGTCGCTTTCAGTGACTCTTTCAGCGTGTACCGCACCAGACTGGCTACGCCTTCGGAGATCTTCAGCGCGACATTGCCGACGAATCCGTCGGCCACAATCACGTCCACCTGGCCGTTGTAGAGATCGCGCCCCTCCACGTTGCCCACGAAGTACAGCGGAAGCTGCTTCAGCAATTGAAAGGCTTCGCGCGTCAATTCGTTGCCTTTGGTTTCTTCTTCACCGATGGAGAGCAATCCCACGCGCGGGCGGCGCGTGCCAAAAATCGAGCGGAAGTAGATCTCGCCCATCACCGCGAACTGCTCAAGATTTTCCGGCTTGCAATCGACGTTGGCGCCGACATCCAGCAGAATCGCCGCCGTG
>Ga0335080_10007454_pt1 | contig 11343 bp, 5 predicted proteins | sample Lox_Sample_34_FD_206720 | JGI IMG/M metagenome (GOLD analysis project Ga0335080, IMG submission 206720) | Soil microbial communities from Loxahatchee National Wildlife Refuge, Florida, United States - Lox_Sample_3.4 | ecosystem: Environmental > Terrestrial > Soil > Wetlands | place: USA: Florida...
GGCGCCGTCATTGTGAGGAGCGTTGCGAGCGTCTTCTGCGAAGCAATCAGCGACGAAGCAATCCCACGGGAGATTGCTTCGCGAAGAGCGCTCGCAATGACGGGCCGTGAACTCGCAATGACCGACGTTTCAGCCCCTATGAACGAGCGAGTCATTACTTCATCAGCAGCATCTTCCTGGTGTCCGTATAGCGCCCGGCGGCGATCCTGTAGAAATAGACGCCCGAGCTCACCGGAACGCCCCGTGCATCCCGGCCGTTCCACTGCACCACGTGGACCCCCGCGGGCTCGACTTCGTCGACGAGACGAGCGACCTCCTGGCCGAGGACGGAGTAAATCGTGAGCGTGACGGGGCTCTGCGCAGGCAACCCGTACCTGATCTGTGTCGTCGGGTTGAACGGGTTCGGGTAGTTCTGCTCGAGCGAATATGTCGCGGGCACGGCGGCGTTCCCGCGCAGATCAGGCTCGAGCGTCCACGCACCCGCCTTTGCCAGGCCCGCGAACGCGTTCGCAAGCGTCAGCACCGTTTTCTTTCCGACAATCACGTTCACGCCAAGGTACGATCCCGTGGCCTGCGTCCCATCATCCAGCAGCACAGTGCCGGTCTGCGCGTAAATTGTCCCGAAGAAATTCGCGGACGGACCGATGTCGGCCGCTTTCCTGGAGAAGGGGCTGAGGGAATCCGGACCTGCGACGTAGCAGACGATGCCGGTCGCGTCGATCGAGCTCCCCTGCGCGGGTCCAACGTACGATCCGCTCTCCGCCTCCATTCCCTGGGCAATGCGGATGTGCGCGGGGGCCGCGACAGTCACCTTGGCGTAATTCTCCACTTCCAGCGTCTTCATATCGTACGACCCTCCCCCTGTCAGCGCCAGCGTTCCGAGCGGCGAGACGAAGACGTAACGGTACTGCCCCGGCGGCAGCGTCACTTTGAGGAAGGGAAGGACCAGGACGTCCTTCGTTCCCGGATTCGCCCCTTCGAACGGCGGGAGGGCGAGAAGGGGGAAGGGACCGATGGGGGTTGTCCGCGATCCGCCGGTGGTCCCGCTGTTCACGAGCACGTTGTAATAGAGGTCGCTTGCCGCGTTCGAGCCGGGACCGATGGCGATACTGTCCGCTTTCAGTGTAAACCGCGCGGGCGTCTGCACGCCTGCGCCGAGCGAGAGCTTTCCGCCTTTTGCGCTCACGATCGCGCTTCCCGACATCACCCGCGCGCTGTCACGAATCTGCGCCCCCTTCGTCGCAACGACGACGGCGTTCCCCACGAACGGCGGGGACACGTACACCGACTGCAGCGTCTGGCGCGAGAAGGGCTGCGGGGGAAGCCCGCCCCCCGTATTGATGGAACCGATCGCGGTGATCGTGAAATTGTACGTCCCCCTGGCCGACGTGTTCGCAAACGAACCCGCATACAGTCCATTGCCCTGCGGGGTGAGGGCGAACGTCTGCGGCGCGAGGGCGCCCGGCACCAGCACGGAGGCTGTCACCGCGGCGTTGCTGATCGCGGAACCCCCGACAACGTGCAACCCGCCGATCAACTGGCCTCCCTGCGAGAGGACCGCCTGCACCTGGATCGTCTGGCCGGGAAGGTAGACGCTCTTATCGATCGTCACGCCCATCGTCACGTCGCCGACCGCTGTCAGCGTGAGAATCAGCGGTTCGGGGGCGGCGGGGACCGGCGTGGTATTGTTGCCGAACGGCACGAGCGTCCATGTTCCCGGCGCCGGGTTCTTGATCACATAGTAGGCGTACGTGGGACCCGTGACATACTGGATGCCGGGGAACAATGTGTAGTTCGCCGGCGTGATGGCGTTGTTCGTGTTCGTCACGCCGGGAGGCAAGAGCGCCAGGAGGAACGTACTCCCCTGCCAGTTCACGCCGGGAAGCAGTGTGGTGGTACCGGGATCCACTGCTCCCTGGTAGTTGACGCCGCCCTGGTAATTCACGCCCCCCTGCCAGTTCACCCCTCCCTGCCAGTTGACCCCCCCCTGGTAGTTCACTCCCTGTGAGAAGAGCGTCGAGTCCCCGATGAGCTGCAGGCCGGCGATCAGGTTCCACATCTCCTTCACGACGAGGCTGATCGTGGTATCGGCGGCGAGGTAGTACGCTCCCCCCGTCGTATCGGCAAGGCGGCTGTCGAGATCCTGCCCGGCGCTTCCGGCAAACCCCATCGTGAAGAGCCGTGTCCCGGTCGAGCGGAGAGAGGGCACCACGCTCAGCGCGGCAGGCGATCCCGTCTCTTCCCCGGCACTGAAGAGTATCATCGCCTTCGCATTGCTGGCGAGAGGTGGAGCCCCGGTAAGCTGCGCCTGCGCTGCCTGCAACCCGGCGCCGACGGCGCTCGTGCCACCCGTCGCCAGTGCGTTGACGGCGTTGATCGCGGCCGTCTGCACCGACGTGTCGACGATGGATTGCAGCGGGAACACGACCGTGTTCGGCAGCCGGATCACGCCGATCCTGTCACCCCCCCGCATTTTCCGGATGAGCTCCGTTGCGCTGTTCCTGGATGGGGAAAATCCGTGGTACGCAGTGTCGAACCCGGCCGACCCGTCGAACACGAGCATGAGATCGACGTGGCTGGACGGGATATGGCTGTAGATATAGTTCATCGCCGCCGTGTCGGGCGCATGGAGCGTGCGCTTGCTGATCTCGAGATTCTTGATCAGCCCGTACATCGTCACGGTGTCGTTGGCCGCCCCCATGGTGGGGACATACTGCGGGTAGCCCGGGTTGTAAATATCCGCGAGCCCGCCGAAGTGACCGATTTCATGCGTCGCGACGTCCTGCATGTCCTTGAGCGCCGTGTCCGTCGTAACGGTCGCGTCGCCGAAACGAAATGTCTGCGCGTTGAACGCGATGTCGCAATCAGTGAGCTCGCCGTTGAGCGCGTTATACCGGATGCGCGTCACCGCGATGACGGAGGTATCTGCGCCGGTCAGCCCGCTCCAGTTCGACGTCACCCAGACCAGGTTGTTGATCCCGTCCGGGTTGCCTCCCCATTGCGTTGACGGCGTCGTTCCCGCGCCGGCATAGTGAAGCTGCGGGAGCTGATTCCATGTCGCAAACGACGCATTCACGGCCGGCGTGTCGGCCTGGGGGAACCCTCCGCTAATCGTATACGCCCCATTGCCGTCCGCCCAGTGGAGCGGGATGCCCGAAAGCGTCGTGTTCAGAACGTAGTGATCGCCGTAATACTTCGTTTTCACGCCGGCCGGGAGATCGGCGGAGAATTCCGACGTGTTTCCCGCGGTGTCGGTCGCGGTCACCGCGACGAACTGCCCGTACGCGAGGGGCGCGGTCACGGGCATCACGAAGTAGGCGTACCCCGTGTCGTTGGTCGTGATATTCCCGGCCCCGATCGGCGTTTTCCCCTCCCCGAACCCTGATGCGTTGATGCTGTCGTTGGCGAAAACTTCAATCCTGAACGTGCTGCGCGGCCAGGCGAGGAGCGATCCCTCCACCGACGACTGTGAGGCGGATCCGGTGGCGGCGTATGTGAGGAGCGGGTAATTCTGCCGGTAATTGACCGCGCCGGGGACAGGCGGACGCTGAACGATTTTCGACGGGCCGGGGGAATACTGGTTCGGCGTGACCCCGTCGGAGCCGAGGTCGATGCCGAGCGTCCCGTCGGCGTATATCGAATTCCCCATGATCGCGTTCCCCGCGGGGGGGACGGCCAGTGCGGCCTGCCTCACGGCGACGCCGGCGATATCGTTGTGGTCAATCCTGTTACCCGAGCCCGGCGACACGCCGCCGATCGTGTTCCCGTTGCCGTCTTCGATCAGGACACCGTTGCCGTGGTTGTATTCAATGACGTTCCCCGTCACGACATTGCTGTCACCGCGGATATAGATGCCCGATCCTGAAAACCCGGTGATGAGGAATCCGCGGGCCGTGCTGAACCCCCCGAGAAGCGACAGGCCAACAGTCGAGGGAGATCCCGCCCCGCTCAGGAGGGTCAGCGTCACCTGCGGCGTGCCCGCGTAGCCGGGTTGCCCGGCGCCGTCGAGGACAACCTGGTCGGTGAGCGTCGGGAGCGCGCCCGAAAGGGCGATCGTGCCCGCGCCGGCAAAGCGGATGGTGTCCGCTCCCGGGTTCGCATTTGCGGCGGCGATTGCCTGTCGGAGCGCGGTCTCCGTGACGCTGCTGATCACGAACACCTGCGGCGTGTCAACGGGGATCATCGCGATCACGCTGCGGCTGGTGTCGATCGTCAGCGCGAGCGGGTTGGCGCTCCCGGAGGCGTCACCGGTCCACCCCGTGAAATGGTAGTTGCGCAGCGGTACCGCGGTCAGCGTGACGACGGTCCCGTACGGATATGTCGCGGCATCGGGACTGCGGAGTACTGTTCCCCCCGAGGATCCCGTGACGGACGTCGTCAGCGCGTACCGGTTCACGGCAAACGCGACGCGGATCGTGTGGTTCGCCACAACTGCCGAAAACAGATACGCGGTGTCGTTCGCCGCCGGCGCGCCGTCGACGATGACGGAATCAACATGGAAATGGGGCGCCGGGACGATGGAGAACCGGCTGTCCGCCCCGTAGTTGACGTACACCGGCCCCGCCGGCGTGATTGTCCCGTTCGCGCCTGCCGTGGCAACAATCGTGTCCCGGTTGATCGCAAAGACAGCGCGGATAGTGTGATTGGTGACCACATTCGTAAACGTATACGCGGCGGCGGCCCCGGCGGAAAGGCCGTCCACTACCAGCGTATCCACGTGATAGTGGAGCGCGGGAGTAACCGCGAAGCTCTGCGACGCGCCGTAGTTCACGGGCACGGCGCCCGACGGACTGATCGCGCCGTTTGGACCGGCGACGGCCTGGATTGTATCCTGATTGATCGCAAAGACGGCGCGGATCGTGTGATTGGCGACGACGTTCTTAAACGTGTACCCCGCGACCGAATCCACCCGCGCACCGTCCACCTGTATCGAATCGACATGGTAGTGGGCTGCCGGCGTCACCGCAAAGCGCTGCGTCCCGCCTGGGGGCACCGTAACCGCCCCTGTGGGACTGATCGTACCGTTCGCTCCGGCGCTTGCCGTGATCGTGAGGGGGAGATCGCACGTAACCTGGACGTCGAGATAGCCCGATCGGTAATACGGATCGTCCGCGTTCACCTCGTAGATGCCGTGCAGGGCGATGACGTTGTCGCCGGATTTGACCAGTGAAGCGGGGGGTGTGAAAACGAAGTTCCCGGGGGCGGCGCAACTGTCGCCGTCCTTCACTCCGCCGGAGATGTCCGTGCCGTTCAGGAAGACCTGGACCTGGTTCTCCACTGCGATCGACACTCTGACGTTCTGCGCCCCCGCAGGAACGGAGAAATGACGCCGCAGGAGGACGTCCTGAGAGGCCGGCCACACGACCTTGATGTGCGCGGTGTCGTTCATAGGGCAGGCTGGCGCACCGGGAGGATTGACTGCCCCGAATGCCGCCGTACCGATCGTCCACGCGGCGTCATTGTACGTCGCCGACTGAAAGCTCTTGATGACGCTCGCGTTCGGCTTGACGATCTGGTACCTGTAGCCTGCGGAGCGATAGGGCATCAGGATCGCTCCGGGCTGTGCATCCGCCAGCACCGGCAACAGGCAGAACATGACTGAACAGAGTAACCAGTTCTTCATCGTGGACATTGCTCCCCCGGTGTTTGAACGAGATGCATGAGTGGTGTGCCGCGACGCTCACTGCTTCTGCTGTGACCGGACGACCGCGTTCTTTACTGCGCCGGCGACGTCCTCGATCGGGCGGCTTCCCACGAATGCCTTTCCCGTCTGTCCGTCCCTTGTGACGACGATTTTCCCCCCCAGGCCTCCGCTCACCGTGAAGTTCCCACGGCCGTCTTTCTGGACGAACACGAGGACGTCCTCGTCCTTGCGAAACGTGGCGGTGTGGCTGTAGATCTCGCCGATGCCGTCGACCTCACCCCCCGGCACGAGGATATTCAGCGGGCCCGTCTGGTTCCCTTTCAGATACGAGTCAACGGCGAGCGTGACCGTCGTGAAGATCCGGGAGTGATCGGCATTCCAGTGCGCGGCGCACGTGCTCACCTTTCCCACGGCGACCACGTCGGCGCGCACGGCCAGCTCCTCAGGAGCGGGCTCACGTGTCTGTGCCGTGGATGTCGCACAGGGAAGCGCGGCGAGAATGGCCAGTGCGATGATGAACGTGCATGCGGTCATGCGCATCATGAGACGTGTCTCCTTATGAAGTCGTAGCGGGGGCGAAGCGAATAACGTGAACGAGCGAGCAGTGCGGTGCGTGCGATTCTGGCGATGCGTGTATGGGGATGGAGAAGGAGCGGCCCGGTCGTGCGGAAACGCGGGGAGTGTACATGACAGCCGGAATCAGATTTCGCTGTCAGGTGTACCGGCACAGGTACTTGCACGCTCGGGGCGTTCAGAAGTGTGTGGAGAAAAAGAACAGGACGAAAAACCTGACAATCATACCGAAAGGCGGCCGCATTGTCAAGCGAAAGCCACCGGGACAGAAGCACGCCGTTTCCGCCCTGTTGATTTCTGCCACACGGATTTCGCCGGTGATGTGAGCGAGCGCCGGGCGAGTATTATTGCGATCACACGCAGATGTGCGCGGGGGTATTTTGTTTTTGACTCCCCAATCGTATCTTGTCTCCGGAAATGCGCGGTGCGGCACCCCCGCCCCACCGCGATGTACAACTACAAGGGAGAGCGCGATGAACCTTCCCGGATACGCCTTTATAGACGGAAAAATCGTCCCCTACGCCGAGGCAAAAGTGGGAGTCCTCACGCACGGACTCAACTACGGCACGGCCGTCTTCGGCGGCATCAGGGCGTACTGGAACGACGACGAGGGGGAATTGTTCGTCTTCAGGCCGGTCGACCACTTCCGCAGGTTCCTCCAGTCCACGTCGCTCCTCCGCATGGAGCTTCCCTACACCGCGGAGGCGCTCGCCGAGAGCACTGTCGAGCTTCTCCGGTCGGAGGATCTCAGGACGGATTGTTACGTCCGGCCGCTCGCGTTTTACGGCGACGAGATCATCGGCGTCCGGCTCCACAACCTGACCCCCCGTGTGGCGATCACCGCGGTCCCGTTCGGACTCTACGTGGAGAACGACGAGAACGCCCACTGCACGATTTCCTCCTGGCGGCGCGTCGACGACAACATGATCCCGGCGCGCGGGAAGATCGCGGGGGCATACGTCAACTCGGCGCTGGCGAAATCCGACGCGCAGCTCGCGGGCTTCGACGAGGCGATCGTGCTCAGCGAAGACGGGCATGTCTCGGAAGGTTCGGCGGAGAACATATTCCTCGTGCGGAACGGCACGGTGGTCACCCCACCGGTTTCGGCGAACATCCTGGAAGGGATCACGCGGCGGATGGTGATCGCGCTCATGCAGGAAGAAATGGGCCTCGAGGTGATCGAGCGTCCCGTGGACAGAACGGAGCTGTTTCTCGCCGACGAAGTATTCTTCACGGGCACGGGCGTTCAGATTATCGCCGTGACGCGCATCGATTTCCGCAGGATCGGGACGGGGAAGATGGGGAGCGTGGTCAAGCAGCTCCGTGAGCTCTACTTCAATATCGTACGCGGGCGCGTCGTGCGTTACCGCCAGCACTGCGTGCCGGTCTACGGCAAGGGAGCGGCCCCGAAGGCGGCCCCCCTGCCGTCATTGGAACGGAGGAAGTAGCCCCCGCGTCACTTCCCGGCCGCGGGGAGCAATCCGTGCTGGCCGAGGAAGTCGTGGATCGCCTGGTATGCGCCGGCCAGCTCCTCGCGGGAAAATCCCCCGTGCCGGCCTCCGGGAACCGTGATGAGCCGGTTGGGCACACCGGCATCGGTGAGCGCCTTGTGGAGGCGGACCGCCTGCGTGTAGGGCACGAGCTGGTCGTTGTCGCCGTGTATCGAGATCACGGGAGGAAGTCCCGCGCGCACGTACGTCAGCGGAGAGACCCTTTCGGCGATCTTATCCCTGTCAGGGAGGCTCCCGAGCCAGTTCACCGCGTATCCCTTCCGCTCGGGCCCCGCAAGCAGCTCCTTCACGTCGGTGATGCCGAACCAGTTCACGATGGCCGCCACGGTCAGCGTGTGCGATGTCTCGTCCCAGTCCTTCGGCGCATCGAATCCCGCCGCGCCGTCCAGCATTCCCGTCATGAGCGCCAGGTGTCCTCCGGCCGATCCCCCCGTCACGACGATCTTCGTCGTGTCGAATCCGTATTGCTTCGCGTTCGCGTAAACCCACCGGAGTGCGAGGCGGCAATCCTCCACCGCCGCCGGCGCCGGCGAGACATGCGCCATGCGGTACTCGACGTTGACGACGTGGAACCCCATCGCGAACCAGGGGAGGAGCTCGAACAGCGCCCCCTCCTTCGTTCCTCCCACCCAGCCTCCCCCGTGTATATAGATCACCGTCGGCGCGACCATGCCGCGGGGATTCCGGCAGTAGACGTCGAGCTTGCACTCATAATTGTTGGCGACCGAATACGTGACGTTCGGGACCGGCGTATAGGCCAGCTTCACGTCGAGTGTCCACGGCGGCACCCCCGTCTGGCTGTAGAGGGCCGGGGCGCAGAGGAGCAGGACAAAGCAGAGTATCCGATTCATTGATGAGTTCCCTTCTGTGTATGTGACGCCGGTGGCGGGGCGATGAGTCCCGCGGCGGAATCGATGATCCCGGCGGCGCGTTCCAGGACCCGCGCGGCCACCACGACTTGTTCCCCCGCCTCCTGCCATCGCCTGGTTTCGATCGCCTCGCGCACGCCGGGGAGCGTCTTCACGCCGTAGCCGGTATACTTCCCCGGGGCGTAGATTGCATGCACGTACCAGGGCCTCCCGGGAAGTCCCTCACTCGTTGTGAGCGATCGCTCGAATGACATGTAGAGCCGGTCCAGCGCGCGGCAGGCAGTCTCGTCCGGGACGCCGCCGGATCGCCGGAGCGACCCCGCGGCGTCCGTATAGCTCGCCGTGCTCCTGCGGAGACGGTCCATGGCGTTCTCCAGCGGAGAAAAGTCAATATGGGGAACCGGATCCCTGCGGGGGGGATCGACCCAGACCTGTGTCGGGTCGGCCGCGAGATCGAACACCCGGTCACGGATATCCCTGTTCGTCTCATCCGTCTCGGAGCGCATGTCGTCCGCCAGCTTGATCACTTCGCGCACGTATCGACCGACTGTTTCCGTGAAGTCCCCGAAATCGAACGGAAGCACGGGATCATCCGCCAGGCGGAGCATCAGGCGACCGGTCGTCTTCGCCTGCGTGATGCCGTACACGAACCCGGGATCGCCGAACCGGGTAAAATGGTTGAACGAATCGTACGCCGAGTGATAGGATCCGCCGCCGTCTTCACCCCCGTAGCCGACATTCAGCGCGGCGACGCCGATATGCTGCAGGAACGGCGAATAGTCCGACCCCGATCCGAGCGCGCCGATACGGAGGTCCTCCCGTTCAGACAGGTCCTTCCGATCCGCGGCGGATGCGTCCTGGAGAGAGGCCGCCCTGAGGCGCTTCCAGACGCTGACGTGCGTTTCGGGATCGTCCACGTCGCGCGCAACGCTGTTGACGAATTTCTCCAGCGTGTGGGAACCCCCCGCGAAGAGGAAGCCGCGGCCGTTCCCATCGGAATTGATGTACACGGCCGCCTTCCGCTCAAGCTCGGCCTGGTGCGTCTCCACCCACTCGGTGGATCCGATAAGTCCGGGTTCCTCCCCGTCCCAGACACAGTAAACGATTGTCCTCGCCGGACGCCACGAGCCGCGCGCGAGCACGCCGACGGCGCGCGCCTCCTCCATCATCGCCACGAGACCGCTCAGGGGATCGGCGGCGCCGCACACCCAGGCGTCCTGGTGATTACCGCGCACGATCCACTCGTCGGGGCGAATGGCCCCGGGGAGCATGGCGATGACGTCCCTGATCGGCGCCATGTCCCACGCGCTGGTGACCTTCAGGTGGACAGTTGCCGGGCCGGGCCCGCAGTGGTACGTGATCGGCAGCGCGCCGCGCCACGCGGGGGGCGCAACGGGTCCCGCGAGCGCCGCAAGGAGCGGCAGCGCGTCGCCGTACGAGATCGGAAGAACGGGAATGGTCGTGATAACCTTCGCGTCCCGGATCTTCAGGCGCTTTGCCTCCGCGGTCGCCCCCACGCCCGGCGTCAGCGGGTCACCCGGGTAGAGGGGCATGTCTTCCACCGAGCCGCGCTGCGCGCCGGCGCTGTTCCTGTACGCCCCTTTCGGGTAGACGTCACCCGCAAAATACCCGTCGTCCCGCGGATCGGAGTAGATGATGCACCCCAGTGCGCCGTGCTCGGCCGCCACTTTCGGCTTTATCCCCCGCCACGACCTTCCGTACCGCGCGATGACGATCTTCCCCCTCACGTCGATCCCGCGCCGGTCAAGCTCCTCGTAGTCTCTGGGGACGCCGTAGTTCACGTAGACGAGCCCTCCCGTCACATCGCCGTCGCACGAGTAGCAGTTGTACGGGGGGAGCTCTTCCGCGGTAAGACCGGACGTCGAGTCACCGGGGACCGGGGGCTCCGTGAGCGCCGCGTGGAACGTGTCGGGCGCGGTGAGCTCGAGGAGCCGCATCTTCGGCGTCGGGAAGAGTGCCGTGAATTCCTCGACGTGCGTCTGGTATCCCCAGGAGCGGAACAGCCCCGCGATCGTCTCGACGTTCTCCCTGTCGTGTTTCGAGCCGACGTGGTGGGGGTGAGACGAGAGCTCTTTCATCCACGAGCGGAGATTGTCCGGGTTCAGCAGGCCGTCGAACTTCTTTTCGAGCAGCGTGTCGGGAGAGCCCTGCGCGTGCACCGCTCCCGCGCTCCCCATCATCGCCACGATCACCGGTACTGCCCAACGCCACCGTGCGTCCATCGATCCTCCCTTCATTTGGGCACCAATATAAAGAATTCTGAATTCAGCCGCTGCCGGATTGCTTCGTCGCTGAGAAACGCTCCTCGCAATGACCGGGATGGACCGGCTTGATTGTCGCGGGTGAAATAGGTAGGTTCACAGCACACGATACGGTGTATTCTATGCTTCGCGCTTTCTACGTCACACTCGTTGCGGCGGCGCTGGCAGCGGCGCAGTCCGCGACCCCACCCGATTCATCGCTTCTCACGCTCGACAGGTTGTTCTCAGCGGGCGAATTTTTCGGGCGGCCGCCGGGGCCATTCGAATGGATCGACGGCGGGAAGGGTTACACGTCGCTCGAGCGGCCGCCGGGCGGCGGAGCGGGACGGGAAATTGTCCGGTACGACGCCGCCACGGGTGCGCGGAGCGTGATCGTGCCCCTCGCCAGGCTCACGCCCCCGGGGACGGATGCCCCCCTCGCGATTGAACGGTATGCCTGGTCGAAGGACCAGAGCCGCCTCCTT
>Ga0335080_10007455_pt1 | contig 11342 bp, 7 predicted proteins | sample Lox_Sample_34_FD_206720 | JGI IMG/M metagenome (GOLD analysis project Ga0335080, IMG submission 206720) | Soil microbial communities from Loxahatchee National Wildlife Refuge, Florida, United States - Lox_Sample_3.4 | ecosystem: Environmental > Terrestrial > Soil > Wetlands | place: USA: Florida...
CAACATCGCGGCGCACTACACGCTCTCGCCCGCGGACGTAGCGCTGTGCGTCATGCCGCTGTTCCACGTGCACGGGCTGGTGGCTTCGACGCTGTCCACGCTGCTCACCGGCGGCACGGTGGTAGTGCCCGGCAAATTCAATCCGCTCTCTTTCTGGCGGACGGTTCGCGACACCGGCGCCACCTGGTATTCGGCCGTGCCCACGATTCACAATCTCCTGCTGGCGCGCGCGGGCGGAGAACGTCCGGCAGGGTCCGAGGGGCTGCGCTTCATCCGTTCGTGCAGCGCCGCCCTCCCGCCCGAGATGATGGCGAAGATGGAGCAGTCGTTCGGCGCCCCGGTATTGGAAGCTTACGGCATGACGGAAGCCTCGCACCAAATGGCCTCGAACCCCCAGCCACCGGCGCCGCGCAAGGCGGGTTCGGTCGGGCCGGGGACGGGCGTCCGCATCGCCGTCATGGACGACGAGGGCAACCTTCTTCCCTCGGGCGAGCGCGGCGAAGTAGTCATTCAGGGGCCGAATGTGGTGGCCGGGTACGAGAACAACCCGGAGGCCAATGCCAAGTCCTTCACCCGCGGCTGGTTCCGCACCGGCGACCAGGGCTACCTCGACGCCGACGATTACCTGCTGCTGACCGGGCGTATCAAGGAACTCATCAACCGGGGCGGAGAAAAGATCGGGCCGCGGGAAATCGACGAGGTGCTGCTGAGCCATCCTTCGGTTACCGAGGCGGTGGCCTTCGGATTTCCCCACCCCACCTGGGGCGAGGAAGTGGCGGCGGCGGTGGTGATGCCCGAGCCGGTGAGCGAAGCGGCAGTGCTGGCCTTCTGCAAAGAGCGCCTGGCCGATTTCAAGTGTCCCAAGAAGCTGTACGTGGTGAAGACGATTCCGCGCACGGCCACGGGCAAGATCCAGCGCGGCGAGGTGGCCAAGGCACTGATCGGGAAGTGATCCGCCGGGAGCGCAACCGATGAGATTTCTGATCGCGGGCGCCGGCGCCATCGGCGGTTACATCGGAGCCAGGATGGCGCAGGCCAGCCAGGACGTCACGCTGTTCGCGCGCGGCCCGCACCTGGAGGCGATGCGGGAACGTGGGCTGCGGGTGGTGAGCGCTGACGGCACGTTCGAGGTGCGCCCGCGGGTGATCGGCGACCTGGCGGAAGCCGGCCCCATGGACGCGATCATCCTCGGCGTGAAGGCGCACGGCCTGACGCAACTGGCGCCGCGGCTCCAGCCCCTGATTACCGACGGCACGACCGTGGTGAGCACGCAGAACGGCGTGCCCTGGTGGTACTTCCAGGTGGGCGCGGGAGAATTCTCCGGCATGCGGCTGGAACGGGTCGATCCCGGCGGCGTCATCGGCGCAGCCATCGATCCGCGGAGGGTAGTGGCGTCGCTCGTCTACCTGGGAACCGAGATCGTCGAACCGGGGGTGATCCGGCACACGGAAGGCAACCGCATCTCACTGGGCGAACCGGACGGCAGCCGGTCGGAGCGCTGCCGGGCCATTGCCGAAGCGCTGATCCAGGCGGGGCTGCGCTGCCCCGTCACCACGCGGATCCGCCACGAGATCTGGGTGAAGCTGTTGGGCAATATCGCGTTCAATCCGATCAGCGCCCTGACGCGCGCCACCCTGGCGCAGATGGCGCGCGACCCCGAGGTGCGCGCGCTGGTCCGCAACATCATGCTCGAAGTGGAAGCGGTCGCGGGACGGCTGGGGATCGAACTTCCCGTTTCCGTCGATCAACGGATCGCGGGCGCCGAAAAAGTGGGGGAACACAAAACATCCATGCTGCAGGACCTGGAGGCGGGCAGGCCGATGGAACTGGAAGCGGTAATCGGAGCGGCGCTCGAAATTGGCGAGTGCCTGGGAGTGGCCATGCCGCATACCCGCAGCATCTACGCCTGTGCCCGGCTCCTGGACGGGATTGCCGCCGCGGCGAGGAGGGCATCGGCGTGAATCGCTGGATTCGCCTGGTCGCCGCGGTGTTGTCGATGATCATGATCGGCAACGTGCAGTACTCGTGGACGCTGTTCGTCCACCCGATGATGGCCGGCACGGGTTGGAAGCTGTCGGAAATCCAGTGGGGGTTCAGCGTTTTTATCGCCGCCATGACCTGGGCGATGCCGCTGGCGGGCCCGCTGATCGACCGCCTCGGTCCGCGCGCCTTCATGACCGCAGCCGGCATCCTTTGCGCCGTGGGTTGGGGCTGGCTGGGCCACGCCCGCACTCTCCCCGAGTTCTACCTGCTGTATGCGGTCGCCGGCCTGGGCAATGCATTCGTCTACTGCTGCTCCACGGCGCTCGGCCTGAAGTGGTTTCCGGACCGGCGCGGCCTGGCCTCGGGGCTCATCGCGGCGGGATACGGCTCGGGAGCCGCATTCTTCAATCCGATTTGCGCGTACCTCCTCGGCACGGCCGGTTACCGGGACACGTTTCTCTTCACCGGAACCGTTCTCGGCGCGCTGATCATGGCGGCGGGACAGTTCCTGAAGTATCCCCCCGCCGGGTTCGTGAGCGCGCCGGAGGCTGCGGCGAAGCCCCGGCTGCGCCGGCAGAACGAGCAGTTCACGTCCTGGGAAATGCTGCGGACGCCGCAGTTCTACGTGCTCTACGCGATGATGCTGATGATCAACATCGGCGGCCTGATGGCCACGGCGCAGGTGGCGCCCGTCGCCCGCAATTTCCATGTCAGCCCACTGGCGTTGACCCTCGCCCTGTCCCTGAACCCGTTGGGCAACGGAGTTGCCCGCGTCTCCTGGGGATGGGTGTCGGACCATCTGGGGCGCGAGCGAACCATGGGGCTGGCCTTCTTTCTGCAGGCGGTGTTTCTGGCCGCCGTCGTGACCCTGGGAAGGATGGGGGACACGTGGTTTGTCATTACCATGGCGCTGGTGTTTCTCACCTGGGGCGAGTTGTATGTTCTGTTCCCCACCGTGCAGGCGGACATGTTCGGCGGGCGGCACGCGGCGTCCAATTACAGCTTCCTTTACAGCACCAAAGGAGTGGCGGCGATTCTCGGCGGCGCAATCGCCGCCCGCATCTTCGAAACCACCGGCACCTGGAACTACGTTTTCTACGGCAGCGCGGTACTGGCCCTGGCGTCGGCGGCCGGCTCGATCGGGCTGCGCAGGATGCCGCTGCCGAAGAAGCGGCAGGTGGAATCCATGGAGGAGGCGCCGGCCGAAGGCGCGGCGTGACGCTTGCGCATACCGGAAGGTTACAGGGAAGCCTGTCCTGTCCGTGCGTTCAGGTACCGGCGCTGCCGGTCTCCATACAGGGGCAATGAAACCTCGCACTAACCGGCGGGTTATAAGTCATGGTGGTTCGTGCAGGCGAGGTCATTGTCCTTCGCTGCCGTGTCCACTCAGGGGTACCAATGGAATCGACTCACCTGGCGGACCTGGCCGCGCAGTTGCGAAAGCAGGGATTCGACGCCCGCAACCTGGGCCAGGTCGGAATCACGATCTGGCACGGCGGTAAGGGCCACTTCTTTTCCTCCGAGAGGTCGCGCGAGCTAACGGCTAAGTTAGCAGCCGGAGGCAACAGTCTGCGCGAGATGCTGGAAGTCCGCGACTTTAGCGGCTGAGGTCCGCGGGCGGAGGGTCCGGGCGCCTCAGACAGCGGTGCTCCGACATGGAGCGGAGCTCTATTTACGTGCCGCACGTGCCGGCAGACTGCGGATCCGCCACAGTTCCCGGCCAGGCTGCGTGCGGCGCCTGCCGGCACAATGTGAATCCACCTCAGTTCCCGGCCCGGCCGGGCGCGCCCGCCGGCATTGTTAAGAAGGTTGATCAGAGTTTGCATGCGTTTAACAAACCCTCGTAGTAACTGCAGTGTTTGTCTCTTTGGACCACACATGGGGCTCACTAACAGGGTATCTACTGCCTGCCTGCTTGCAATGCTGGCCGGCCGCCTCGCTGCACAGACCACCGGTGCCACGTTTGGACAGGTCATCAAGCTGGGCGGGACACCTTCCGACGTGGTGCTCGACGAATCGCGGTCCCGCCTGTACCTGGTCATCCAGGGCGGGAACCGCGTGGACGTATACGACTACGGGCAGCAGCAGGTGGTCGAAAGCTTTCCTGTCGGCGCGACTCCGGTGGCGGCGGCGGTCTCGATGGACGGGCAGTACCTCTACGTCACCAACAACGCCAGTTCGACGATGACGGTGATCAACCTGAAACAGAACACTGTCTGGAACACGGTGTCGCTGCCGGCGAGCCCGGAAGGCGTGGAGGTGGGTGCCGACGGACGGGTGTTGATCACAACCCAAGGCACCAGCACGACCGACCAGGTGAACTCCCTGCTGCTCTACGACCCCACGGCCAGCCAGGGCCAGCAGGTGACACCGGTCACTTTCGCCCCTCCTCCGCCGACGCCTTCTCCTCTCCCGGCGACCACCATCGGACGCCCGGTCACCACTTTCCGCGGCAAGCTGATCCGCACGCCGGACGGCAACTACATCATCGGCATGAGCACCGTCAACAGCAACGCGCAGACGGTGCTATTTGTGTACGAGGTCAGCTCCGGCTCCATCCTGCGCAGCCGCACCGTAACCGGGCAGTCCACCGTGCTTTCGATTTCGCCCGACGGGTCGCATTTCATGGCTGGATTCACTCTCTACGATGCGGCCACGCTCGACGTGGTGGCGCAGGAGAACGCCGCCAACGTGCCGTTTCCGCTATCCAGCACGGGCACCGCGACGTTCAGCACGGTCCAGAACGTAGGGGGCAGCACCTTCACACCCGACGGAAATACCATCTACAGCGCCTTCAACGTGGCCCCGTTTTCCACTCCGGCGCCGCGTCCGCAGGCCTCCACGCTGCTGATCGAGAGCGCGCAAAACCTGGGCGTCCAGTTGGGCATCAAGATCCCGGAGAGCATCGTGGCCAAAATGGTGATCACGTCCTCCGGCACGGACGCGTGGGGACTGTCGGAATCGGGACTGATCTACCTGCCGCTCTCGACGCTCTACGACTATCCGATCCTGCAGCCGGACACGACGGTGGTGTTTCTCCATTCCGACAACTGCAACCTGGGTCTGGCCACGGCCAGCCTCGGGATCAACAACATCGGCAAGGGCAAGCTGACGTTCAGCGTGCCGGATACCACGGCCGCGCTGGTCGGGCAGGCCACCAGCGGGGTGGCGCCCTCCACCATCCAGTTCACCATGGACCCCGGGCGCACCAGCGTCACCCGGCAGTACGGCACCAATCTCTACTCGGGCGCGGTTACCAACAACGGGACGGCCCTGCAAGTGAACCTGGCCTCTCCGGACGCCATTAACGTGCCACCGACCATACTGGTCTACATGAACCTGCGGCAGCCCGATCAGCGCGGCGTCGTCTACCCGGTGCAAACCGTGTCTACGGCCACCGAGGGTTTGCAGGATGTGCTGGTGGACGAAGCCCGGGACCGGGTCTACGTGCTCAATTCCGGGTACAACCGGATCGAGGTCTTCGACCGCACCGCACAGACTTTTGTCAGCCCGATTCCGGTCGGGCAGCTGCCTCACCAGATGGCGATGTCGGGCGACGGCAATACGCTCTACGTGGCGGACACGGGCGGCGAGCGGATCGAAATCGTCGATCTGAATCAGGGGCAAAGCACCGGCGCCATCACCTTTCCTCCGGTTCCGCGTTCGGGCGCGGCCGCGCCCATCACGCCGCAAACGCTGGCCATGGGCATTTTCGGGCTGCAAACCGTGATGTCCAACGGATCGCAGTGGAAAGTGGTCGGCGGGCAGGCCACGGTGCGGCCGGTGAGCACGGTGGCGCCGACACTGTTCACCACCGGAGGCGCCAACGGACCGGTGCGGATGATCGGCTCCGCCGACGGCCGTTCCATCATCACCATGGCCGGCAACGGCAACATGTACCTGTACGATTCGCTGGCCGACGCCTACACGTCCACCAACCGGCCGTACACCAGCACCACCATCCAGGGATACTACGGGCCGCTGTCCGCCGCGCCCGACGGCAGCTTCTACAACGCCAACGGGTTCGTGCTGGGAGCCTCGCTGACGCCCGTCGGGGGCGAGGAAAGCCCTGCTTCCACCACCTCCCTGCCGGTGGCCACGAAGCGGAACGTGGCGGCGCTGGCGGCGCTGGATTCGACCCACTTCCTCCGTGTGACCACGCCGGTGAAGCAATAAGTCTCCAGCGCCAGCACCAGCGATTCGCGATCCACACTCGAGTTGGCGGACCTGGGAGCGAACGCGGTCTCGGTGATCGGCGCGCTGGCGGAAAACCCTCCCAACAGCGTGTTCGGCACGGCGCGCGTCAACGTGACGCCCCGCCAGATCGCCGTGGATGCGAGCGGCACGGCGTACATGATTACGCTCTCCGGGTTGACGGTCGTGCCGCTGACTCCGGTCGGCTCGTCCAGGCCCCAGCTTGCCTCCGGCGGCAGTGCCCTGGTGAACGCCAACGACGGCACCTCCAACGTGACGCCGGGCGGGTTCGTGGCCGTCAACGGTTCCAACCTCGCTTCTTCCGGCATGGCGACTCAATTCGCCGTGCCGACGGTGCTGGGCGGTTCCTGCGTGACCTTCAGCAATACAGCCCTGCCTCTGCTGGAAACTTCCAGCGGCCAGATCATCGCCCAGGTGCCCGACAGCCTTGCCCCCGGCCAGTACGTGATGATGGTCCGGTCGCTGGCCACCGGTCAGCAAAGCACTCCAGTGGTGGTAACGGTGCAAAAGCAGTAACGGAGGCTCGCACGACCATGCGCTTTCCCATCGTCTTCCTGCTTCTGATCGCAAGGGCGGCGGCGGGCGCCACGTTCGGCACCGTCGTGCCGGTGACCGGCGAGGCCGCCGACCTGGCTCTGGACGAAGCCCGCGGCCGGCTCTACATCCTGAACTCCACCGAAAGCCGGGTCGACATCTACTCGATCGCGCAACGCCAGATCACCGGATCCATGCCTACCGGAGCGACGCCCCTCGCCGCCGCCATGTCGCCCGACGGGAAGTGGCTCTACGTCACTTCCTACGGGGCATCGGCGTTGGAAGTCTTCGACCTGGACCAGCAGGCCGAGGTCAACCGGATCAGCCTGGCCTCGGCGCCGGAGGGCGTTGCCGTGGGCCGGGGCGGCATCGTGCTGATCAGCACCACGGGCGCGGGCGCGAATAATTCGCTGTTCGTCTACGATCCTTCGCAGAGCGGCTCTCTGATGCCCGTGGCCAGCACACTTCCCCCTCCCGCCGCGCCGCAGATCGCGCCGCCGCCGACCAACGTCTACATCGCATCGCGCAGCCGCCTGATTCCGACCGCGGATGGAAGCCTGATCATCGGACTGTTGAATCCGACCACCACCACGCGCCTGGTCTTCGTCTTCGAGGTGGCTTCCACTTCCGTGCTGCGCAGCCGGCAGGTGACCAGCATTTCGAGCGTGCTGTCGGTCTCGCCGGACGGCTCGAAGTTCATGGCGGGGCTGAGCCTCTTCGATACCGCCACGCTGGCCATCCTGGGGCAGCAGAACACCGCCAACTCGGCCTATCCTTTCCCGTCCAACGCCAATTTCAACACGCAGCAGGTGCAGGGCGGCAGCGTATTTGCTCCCGACGGGTCCAAGCTCTATTCGGCCTTCAACATCACGCCCGTGCAGAACCCGCCGGCGGCGCCCAATTCGAGCCAGTTGATGCTGAGCGATCCCGACAACCTGCTCATCAACCTGGGCCTCCAGTTGCCCGAAAACGTGACCGGCAAGATGGTCGTTTCCGCCGACGGAAGAACCATCTACGCGCTGTCGCAGTCGGGCGTGCTGGCGCTGCCGGTATCGGCGATCTACAACAGCCCGATCGCGATGCCGGACAACAACGTGTTGCTGCTGGCCAACGACCAGTGCGGCACCACCGCCAGCCTGCAATCCGGGCAGGTCCATGTGGCCAATGCCGGGAAGGGCCAGATGACGGTGATCGCCCAGGTGAACCAGACCGGCCCGACGTTTACGTTCCCGCTGGGCAACGCCGGCGGCGGAACCGGTGGGGTCCCGACATTCCCGGGTGCGGGCGGCGGCGCTCCCGGCGGCGGAATCGTCATAATCTTTCCCAACCCGGGAGGCGGCGCCGCGGGCGCGGGCGGGGCAACCATTCCCCCCGGAAACTTTCCGGGAGGGGGAGCGGGCGCCGGAGCGGCCGCGCGCACGGCCACCCAGCAGAATGCGGTCACCGCCACTGCGCCGCAGGCGAAAGTAACGGAGAACGGCACCGACGCCACCATTCAGTTCACCTATAATTCCGCCGCGGCCACCTCGCTCGGCACCATCGTGCCCACGGACTTCCTGCTCCAGTCGCCGCAGGCCATCAACATCCCGCCACGGATCCGCGTCTACCAGAACAACCGCAACGCCGAAATCGACGGGAACACCATGGCCGTTCCGATCAGCATCTCGACGGCGGAAGCGCTGGTCGACATGGTGCAGGACACGGCGCGGCAGCGGCTGTACATCGCCAATGCCGGGATGAACCGGGTGGAAATCTTCGACACCGCGAACCAGGTGTTTCTCGGCCCCATCAAGGTCGGGCAGTTGCCGGGGTCGCTGGCCCTGTCGCCGGACGGAAACACGCTGTACGTGGCCAATACGGGGGGCGAGAGCATCAGCATCGTCGACCTCAACCAGGGCGCCGTCACCGGACGCGTGCAGTTTCCACCGGTGCCGTATAATGCCAGCTTCGCGCTGGTCACGCCGAGCGTGATCGCCGCCACCCTGAGCGGCCTGCAGATCGTGATGTCGAACGGCCAGGTGTGGCACGTCGTCAACAACGAGGCGATGCCGCGCGCCGCCGGACCGGTGCTGGGCAGCACCACGATCACGTCGCCCTTCAACCTGGTGGCCACGCCCGGCGGCGAATTCGCGCTGCTGCTGGCGGGCAATGGCACGGCGTACCTGTTCGACGCCTCCGCCGACGCCTACGTCTCCAGCCAGACCGTGCAGAGCACTCCCATCCAGGGTTACTACGGCGCGGTTGCCGCCGGACCCCGGGGTCAGTATTACGTGGTCAACGGCAGTCTCCTGAACAGTTCGCTCACACCCATCTCGGTTTCCCCGCCCGTGCCCGGCGCCAACGGGACCAGCGTGCCGCGGCCCATTTCGGCCGTTGCCGCCGTCAGTGCGAATCAGTTCGCCCGATTCGTCCAGCCCACCCGCACCAGCGCCAGCGCCGCGGTGACCACCGCGCCCACGGTGGAAGTGGCGGACGCCGCCACCGGTGCCGTGCGCCTGGCGGGCATCCCGGTCCCCGAGGGACCGCTCTCCACCCAGGCCGGCACGCAGCGCGTGAACCTCGGGGGCAAGCTGATGGCGGTGGACCCGTCGGGAAACTATGCCTACCTGATCACGGCCAGCGGTCTCACCGTCGTGCCGCTTACCACCGTTCCGCCGGCCAGCCGTCCCACGCTCACCGGCAGCGGCATGGTCAACTCCGCCAGCATGCAGGCGGCGGTTGCGGCCGGCTCGGTGGTGGACATCTTCGGTAAGAACCTGGCCACCACCGACCAGGCCGGCACCACCTCGCCCTTGCCGACGATCCTCGGCGGCGCCTGCGTGACCATGAACAACGTTCCCCTGCCGCTCATCGCAACTTCCCCGGGACAAATCAACGCCCAGCTTCCGCCCAATATGACGGCCGGCAAATACTCGCTGGTGGTGCGGTCGCTCGACCTGAACGTCGCCACCGCGCCCTCGACCGTGACCACGACCAAGGTGGCGCCGGCGGTCTACACGCTGGACTCGGGCTACGCCGCCGTGTACCACAAAGACGGCACGCCGGTCGATTCGGCGAACCCAGCGTCGCGGGACGAGCCGCTGGTCATGTACGCCAGCGGGCTGGGCCCCACCACCGGGGGCAAAGTGACGGCGGGCATGCCTTCGCCCTCGGACCCGCTGGCGGTGACGGCCGCGGTGCAGGTCTACTTCGGCGATCCCAGCATGTCGCAATCGGCGGTGATCGTCGATTGGAGCGGCCTGTCGCCCGGAATGATCGGGGTGTACCAGTTGAACCTGCGGATTCCCGGCAACCACACCAAGGGAGACCCGCTGCCGGTCATGATCAAGGTCGACGGCACGAGCAGCCCGACCACCGGCTCCGACGTGCCCAAGATTGCCGTGAACTGACGGAAGTCCGCCGGCGGGTGCGCGGGTTTCCCCCCGCACTCGTCGGTTTGCGCAGTCCGGCCTCGCCTCCACTGGCGGAGCGGGTAGGGAATTCTCAGGCTACCCGCGGAGGGCGAGTACTGGCACGCCGATATCGCAGCGGAGCCCGCGAGCTTTCGCGCAGCCCGCTGCCGCCTTGTGAGTGCAGCAGGCCCGAGTGCGTACTACACGGTGTCCCGGATTGCCGGGAACTCGCGGGTGGTGCGCCCTGCGGCAATTTTGCCTGTTGCGGCGACCGCAACGGGGCGTCTCGAGGGACGGAGAGGAACGTGAATGAGCGGCGGTCCGGTTGACAGTTTGTCCGCGAAACGGGCGATTTACTGGCAGGCGTCTACCGCCATGGAGCGCGCGAGCTTCTCGCGCAGGGCGGAATGGGCCCGGAAGAGCAAGGACTTTACGGCCTGGGGCGAGCAGTCGAGGGCGGCGGCGATCTCCTCGTAACTCATGTCGTGATACCGGTGCATCACCACCACGCTGCGCTGCCGCTCCGGAAGTTCGGCGATTGCCAGCCTGACGGCGCGCACGCGATCGGCGCGCATCAGCGCCGATTCGACGGTCGGCCGGGAGTCGGCGAACTGGCGCGGCCGGCCGTCCTCGATGGTGCCCTCCAAAGGCTCGTGCTGGCGCACGCGGTTGTCGCGGGACCAGTTCCAGGCCAGGCGCGTGGCGATGCTGTACAGCCAGCTGGTCAACTTGGCGGTAGGCTGGTAGCCGGCACGGGAGCGATACGCGCGGAGGAAAGTCTCCTGGGCGAGATCCTCGGCCACGGCGTGATTCTGCACCATACGGTACAGATATCCGACCAGGTCGCGGCGGTAGCGCTGCACCAGAATGTCGAAGACGGCCGAGTTGCCCTCCCTCACCTGAACCATCAGAAACATGTCGGAATATGCCGTAGTCGTAGCCATGCCAGTTTCCTCAAAACGTGCACGTGCCGGACCAATCATCGCGGCGGCCGGCGCCGTGCCCGCTAAACCCTTTAGCGTCAACCTCTCACTGACCGAGGGTGTCAAATCGCCTCCCCTGTCTCCGCTGCCGGAGACAGCCTGCCGCACATCCGGTCCACGCTCATGGCGCGAACCGGTAGCCCACGCCGCGCACAGTGTGAATATGGCGCGGCACCTGCGGGTTGTCTTCGAGTTTCTGCCGCAGCCAGGCGACATGGACGTCGATGGTCCGCGA
>Ga0335080_10007456_pt1 | contig 11339 bp, 6 predicted proteins | sample Lox_Sample_34_FD_206720 | JGI IMG/M metagenome (GOLD analysis project Ga0335080, IMG submission 206720) | Soil microbial communities from Loxahatchee National Wildlife Refuge, Florida, United States - Lox_Sample_3.4 | ecosystem: Environmental > Terrestrial > Soil > Wetlands | place: USA: Florida...
GTTCTCCAGCGATGTCGCCGCCTCCGAGGCGAGAAGCTTCAAGACAGCGATCCTGGCGGGCGTGAACACGCGGGCAGCCAGGTTGTTTTCGAGGTAGAGCAGGGCGATCACCCGGTTTTGCTTCATCAGGGGCAGGCAGAGTACGGAACGGGCGCGCGTGCGACGAATGTACTCGTCGTCGGAAAACGGATTCGCGCCCGATGCATCGTCGAGAATCACCGCTTCGCGAGTCCGTACGACGTAGTTGACGATCGATTGGGGCAGGGCGGCTGCCGCGATCGGATCCTGCTCCCGATGCACCATGAGCTTCTCGCCGCTGGTCGTGGCTTCCGCCTCGACCTTAAGCTCGCCTGCTCCGGGGACAATCAGCAGGCCACGCTCCGCGCCTGCGTGCTCGAGCGCGGCGCGCATGAGCGTGTCGATGAGTTGCTCTAGGACAATCTCGCCCGACACGGCTTGCGAGACTTTGAGGACGGTGGCGAGGTCGAGGTGCTGGACCGGTGTCCCAACTGTGCTGGCCGGGCCGGGCAGGCGTTCTTCCTCCTTCAGGTGCGGGTAGAGCTCATCGAGTTGCCGCACCTTGCCATCCGCGCCCCAGCTCAGGTAGCAGTGCCGGGCGTTTCGCAGGTAGAGCTGCGCGATCTGCTCGAAGCCACGCGCTGCGTAGAAGCGCGCCGCCAGCTCGTTGGCGAGCGCCTCGTTGTGGACAAAGCCGTTGTCACGGGCCGAGCGGATCGCCTGTTCGTACAGGCGCATCGCATCGACATCGCGGCCTTCGATGCGAGCGATCTCGCCGCCTACGAGCGCGGCGCGGTTCTCGAAATTGTCCGGGCAATTCTGCGCCCACACTTCGAGCTGTTTGCGGTGGGCGGCCAGAGCCTCGAAGTGCTGCTGTCGCAGGGCGGCTGTCGCGCAATCGCACGACGCGGCACGGGACAGCGCGCCGTAGAACTGATGCTCCGCCGCTTCGAACAAGGATGGTGGTGCCGAGCGTATCTGTTGCGCCCTCGATGAGGCAGCGACGGCGGCCTCATAGTCCGCGGCAAAGAAGCGCGCCTGCAGCTTGCGAATCCAGTACCAGCACTCGGGCAACGCCGTGTCCGGGTTGCTCGACAAATGGCGCTCGAACTCAAGCTCATCAAACTGCCCGTCGTCGAACCCGCCGAAATTGGACGTCAAGCCACGCAGCGTCCGGATCAGCGCGAGCTGCGGGGCGATGATGTCAACGACCAACCCGAAGCGCGCCTTCTGCGCGAATCGCAGCCCGTTCTCGGCTTCACGTTGTACCTCAACCAGCGGATCGCCCGCCGCCAAAAGGTTCACGTTGAGGCTCGCGCAGCTGTACGCTGCAAAAGTGACATCCACGCTCTTGTTCGCGGCCTCGAAAGCGCGACGCAGCAGATCACGGCTGGCTCGGATATGTCTCGTCCATGGGACGACGTGCGTTCCGAAATACAGATAGGTGCGGGCCTGGAAGCGCTTCAGCCCGCGTTTTTCAACCAGCTCGCAGCCCAGCCGACCGAATCGGAATCCGGCCTGATAGTCGCCGAAGCGGGTGCCGGCGACCATGCCAAACATTACATAGGGGGTGCAGGAACCGTCGCTATTGCCGCATTCGAGGCTGAGATTAACCGCCCTACAGATGGCCAGGGAAAGAAGGTTCGCATCGGTAAACAGTGCCGGCGGAAACAGCTTGGTCAGAACATCCAGTGTCGCAAGCGATGCCTGATCGCTCATCAAAGGCAGCTCAATGAGCTCCTCGATCGTACGCCCGTCGAGCTTGCACCTGATCCGCTCGTACTCGCGTCGCACGGCCTCTTCCGTCGGATGCGGCGACCAATCGATGCCAAGATGTCGGAGGTAGTCGAGACCCACGGCGACCGCGCGATCGCCCGCACCGACCGTTGTGTACAGATCCACGCGCAAGCATGCGACGGCCGCTCGTTCGACGGTATTCGAGGCGCGCACTGAGAGCGCAGCCAGGCGTCTATCCGCGGCCGCTAGTTCGCCGAACAGGAACTCGCATTCGGCGCGCTGCAGCTCTATCGCAAAGATGAGTTCGTGCTGGCGTTCCCATGAATCTTCGGGCAACAGTGCGGCACCTGCGGTGAGATGCCTCAGTGCAGAGGCGTAAGCGGTAGAGGCCTTGGCGCGTTTGCCCGCGACCAGGTTGAGCTCGGCTAGCTGCTCGCGTTCCTCGGCTGAGGTGATCAAGGCCACGGCCCGGTTGAGCTGGTTGACGATCTCGAAGATCGCCTCCTCACGTTTCTCGGGAGGTGTGTGCGCCGCCAGCAGTCTGCCGATGCGCAGATGCGCCTCGGCACGTGATTCTTCCGGGATCAATGAATAGGCCGCCTCCTGGACACGGTCATGGACGAACTTGTACGAACCCGCCAGGCGCTGGACCAACTCCAGGCGCACCGCCTCCCATAGATCCGCGTGGACCTGCTCCTGCGATGTCGCCAGAACGACAGAAAGGATCGTGATGTCGGCGACGTTCCCGAGGCAGGCGAGCTGCTGCATTGCGGTCCGGGTTTCGGCGGGCAGGCGGTGCAACTTGCCCACCATGAGGCCCACCACGTTCTCGGTGTACCCCTTGGCGTGAATGCGTCCGAGGTCCCATGACCATCGCGCCTGGTCATGCTCAAACGCGAGCAATCCTTCCTCGGCGAGCGCGTGAAGAAACTGCATCAGGAAAAACGGATTGCCGGCGGTCTTCTCGTGCAGCAGCTGCGCCAGTGGGGCGGCGCGCGCTGGCTCGCAGCGCAGCGTATCCGCCACGAGCTGTCCCACGTCGTCACGGGCGAGCGGCGCCAGGCTGATCTCCTGCACCAGCCCGCCTGCCTGGCGGATCGCGTCGAGCGTGCGCGTGAGCGGATGGAGGCCAGTGACTTCGTTGTCGCGATAAGCTCCGATCAGCAGCACGTGTCGCACATCCGGCCCGGTCAACAGATGCTCGAGCAGATCGAGCGTTGCCGCGTCGAGCCATTGCAGGTCATCGAGAAACAGGACCAGCGGATGCGCGTGCCGCGCAAACACGCCGATGAGCCGCCGGACTACGAGCTGGAAACGCCATTGCGCATCCTTCGACGGAAGATCGGTGACCGGCGGCTGATCGCCGATGATGAGCTTCAGCTCGGGGACGAGGTCGACCATGAGCTGTCCGTTCGGGCCGAGCGCCTCGCGCAGCGCTTCGCGCCAGGGCGCCAGTTCGGCGTCGCTCTTCGCCAGAAGGTGCCGAATGAGGCTCTGAAACGCCTGCGCGAGCGTGGAATACGGGATGTCGCGCTTGTACTGATCGAACTTCCCGGATGCGAACAGGCCACGCGGCGCAACGAGCACTTTGTGCAGCTCGTTGACGACCGATGACTTGCCGACCCCCGAGTACCCTGAGACCAGCACTAGCTCAGGAGTCCCGCGCTTCACCACCCGATCGAACGCGGCGAGCAGGGTCTCGATCTCGCGCTCTCGCCCGTACAGTCGCTCGGGAATCAGAAGCCGGTCAGGCGTGTCGTGTTCGCCTAGTGGAAAGTCATCAATGCGGCGATCACGCTCCCAATCGGCCAGACAGCGTCGAAGATCGCTCTCGACGCCGGCCGCGGTCTGATAACGATCCTCAGCCGTCTTGGCGAGCAGCTTCATGATGATCGCCGAGATCGAGCGCGGAACATCCTTCAGCCGCTCGGCTGGCGGTACTGGACGCCGTGCGATGTGACAGTGCACCCATTCCATCAGATCGGAAGCTGTGAACGGAAGACTTGCCGTCAGCATTTCGTAGAAGGTGACGCCGAGAGCATAGAGATCACTGCGAGAATCGGTCGAGCGATTCATGCGCCCGGTCTGTTCCGGAGCCATGTAGGGCAGTGTTCCGGCGATGAGCTCGGGAGGCTCGGGCGACTGGCGCTCGCGCGGCTGGCGCGAGGCGATGCCGAAGCCCATCAACCACACTTGGCCGGTGGCATCGTTGACCAGAATATTGGCCGGCTTGACGTCCTTATGCACCAGCTCGCGATTGTGTACGTGACCGAGCGCGGCCGTGATGCCGATGGCCAAGCGCAGAAACTGCGGGACGTCCATCGGGCCTCGAAGGAGTCGATCGAGCGGCATGCCGCCCGGGTCCTCCAGCACGAGCGCCGTGCGGCCTTCTGTCTCTGTGAGTGCGAAAGGCAGAACTACATGGGCGGGATCGAGCTGACCCCTTAAGGAGTATTCCTGCTCCATACTCCTTATGCTTGACGGCGATGGATGCGCCAAGACCGGCGCGAGCAGAAGAAGGGACGTTCGGGTCGCTTCACCCGGCCGGGCATGGTGGCCCCGATGGAGCACGAACTCTCCATCGCTGCGAATTTGCTCGAGCGTGTACTGCGCAAGATCGAGCAAGACCGGCTGCGATCGCGGTTGTGCGCTCTCAGCAACGTCCAGGTCGTTGACCGTCATCCTTCCACCCGACTGCTCCTGTTCGGCCAATCCTCGGCACGTCGTCGCGCGGCCTCGCGCCGCGTGCTTGGCCGTCATTGTGATCCATGTTGAAGTCGCCGTCAGGGACCTTTCTCGGAGCGTGCGATCCGAAAGCCAGGAACTGCAATCGAAGCGGCGTTTGGCGCAGTTTGGCCCTTGGGCCCTGCACCCCCGTCCATCCAACCGCCGTAGCGCAGGGTCCGGCTGCTCGGTTTGGGCAGTGCCTCCCTGCCCAACATTTCAGCCTCGTCCGGATTGCGTCAACAGTCTTCTAGATTGCTGTCAACGTCTGCAGGCGGCCCCTCGAGCAGGCCTCGATCAACTCGGCGCCGGGTGGACCTTTAGTGAAGCGCCTCCAGGAATCTGCAAGATCGGGCGCCGGCTGGCGAGCACAATCGACTTATCACCACAGACAGGCCGCGGTGTTGCGCCAACTCTATTCTGGAGCCGCACAATTGAATGCTGAGAACACTCGGAGCTACATACGTGCCTGTCCGGGTTGCGGCCTGCTCCAGCGCATTCCGCCGCTTGCGCCGGGCACGATGCCGCGATGCGCACGATGCCAAAGGTCTCTTGCCACGCGCGCGAGGCGCGCGCTTGAGCATCCTCTCTCACGAAGCCGAGGCCTGCCGCCAGTCTGAGCGACCGAGTCTCAACCTGGTTGATCCGGATTCGACGCAGTTTCGCGTCACTGACCACAAAGTCTTTGAGTTCGTCTAGAACGGTAACGTGGGGGGAGATTCTTGGCATCGAGTGAATCACGACAGGACGCGCAGCCGATGATCATGAATGCTCATGCGGATGACGAGCGCTCCTCCGGAAAGGGCAACGAGCCCAGGTCGCAGTGGGCTGAATCCCGCCGCCTGGCAGCTCGACGCGTGAGCGATGCGCTCGGTCTGCTCTTGGTAGACGTCTTCCATAATCTCGCCTTGTTCGCGATCGGTGTCACGATCGTGTGGTCTGCGGTCGTGGCGTTCTTGGCCATGGGGCACAAGGGGAGCGCCTCGGTCGACGACGTTCTTTTGCTGTTCATCTATCTCGAGCTCGGCGCAATGGTCGGCATCTATTTCAAGACCAATCACATGCCGGTGAGGTTTCTGCTCTACATTGCGATGACTTCGCTCACGCGGCTGTTGATCTCTGACGTCTACTTGGAGCATGGCTCTGGCATTGCCGTAATCTTGGTTCCGGTGGCGATCCTGCTGCTGGCGCTGGCCACTCTGGCGATTCGCTTCGGATCTGCCCGGTTCCCTTCCGTGCAATCGAAGGCTGCAGGGACCGATGGCTCTGCCGTTCCTGGGGGCGAAACCTGAGTCACCAATCGGATTCCTCGCCTAGCATTCGCGTGCCCGTAGCATCCGCGGGACCCTCATCCGGAGAGCATGCTGGCGAGACCAGCGCGGGCGCCTTCCAGCGCTACCTGCCATGGGTGGTTGCCAGCGCGCTCTTCATGGAGCAGCTGGATTCCACCATCGTCAATACCGCGATTCCAGCGATGGCGGCGAATCTCGGTGTTGCGCCGCTCAGTCTGAAGGCGGTCGTGGCCAGCTACATCGTGAGCCTGGCCGTAGGGATTCCCGTAAGCGGGTGGATTGCCGATCGCTTCGGAACGCGCAGGGTCTTCGGCGCTGCAGTCGCGCTGTTCACAGTGACGTCGATCGCCTGCGGATTGTCCGTCAATGTCCCGATGCTGGTCGCCGCACGCATCCTGCAGGGGCTCGCGGCCGCCATGATGACGCCGGTGGGTCGTCTCGCGATCGTGCGCACCTTCCCGAAGTCGGAGCTGCTGGTGGCGATGAACTTCGTCGTCATCCCCGCGTTGATCGGACCGCTGCTGGGCCCGACGGTCGGCGGCCTGATCGTGCACTGGGTTTCCTGGCGCGCGATCTTCTTCGTCAACGTGCCGATAGGCCTCGCCGCACTGGTCGTCATCCATCGCTACATGCCCGACTATCACGGCGACGGTGCGCGCCCGCTCGATTTCGTCGGCCTCGTCCTGTTCGGCTCAGGTATGGCGCTCCTGTCCTGGCTGCTGGAGGCCTTCGGCGAGCACGAGCTTGACGCGATCCAGGGTGCGTGGGTCCTGATGCTGGCACTGACCCTGCTCGCCGCCTACGTCTGGCATGCGCGCCAGACCATCTATCCGTTGGTCCGGTTATCGCTTTTCGGCATACGGACGTTCCGCGTCTCGGTCGCCGGCGGCTTCGTCACGCGCCTCGGCATCGGCGGGATTCCCTTCTTGTTGCCGCTGCTCTATCAGCTCGCACTGGGTCTGCCAGCCTGGGCGTCCGGACTTTTGACCATGCCGACCGCGGCCGGTGCGATCGGCATGAAGTTCCTCAGTTCGGCGCTGCTCCGCCGCTACGGCTTCCGTTCGGTCCTCATCTGGAACACGGTGCTGGTGGGGACGACCATCTGCGGGTTTTCGCTGATAGCGCCGGGCACACCGCTCGCGGTAATCGTGCTGCTCGCCTTTGCCCAAGGTGTCTTCAATTCATTACAGTTCACGTGCCTGAACAGCATGGGCTATGCAGACATCGCGCCGGCCGATTCCAGCATGGCCACGTCGATCGCCAGCACCTTCCAGCAGTTGTCGATGGGCTTCGGCCTGGCTTGCGGCTCTCTGTTTGCTGCCTGGTACCTGGGTAGCGTGCCGCAAACCGATGCGCCCGCCGTTTCGAGCGCGCTGCATCAAACGTTCCTGACTCTCGGCGTCATGACGATGCTCTCGTCGCTCACCTTCCTGACGCTGCACCGGGAAGACGGAGATAACGTCAGTCGACGGGCTGCGGGGCTTCCTCACGAGGCTCCAGATCGCGAGCCCGTGGAGCGCAACTCAATCTTATTAAAGACGAGTACACCGAGCCAGGCTCAGACTGGAAGGCTGACCCGAAGGCAGCGCACCTGATTCTTTTACCGGCCTTCGGGCGCAAACATTTCAACTCGAGAAGCGAGCGACAGTCATGACGCCCCAAGAGAACCAATTGCTGCAAGACTTTCTCACCGAGCTGACGCGCGCGCGCGTCGAAACCAAGGATGCCGACGCCCAGACCATGATCACTAAGGCGCTTGCTCAGCAGCCGGAAGCCGCTTACCTGCTGGTGCAACGGGCGCTGCTGCTCGAGCAGGCCTTGAAGCAGGCCAAAGCCCAGATTTCCCAACTGCAGGAGCAAAGTGCCGCCTTCATCGGCGGGAACCGTGGCTGGAACCAGGCGCCGTCACCGGCTGCAGTGGCAGCGCCGGCGCCACCGAGCGCCCCGCAAGCCCAGATGGCACCGACATCTCCGGGGTCGGCCGGCGGATGGCGCAGCTTTCTCGGCAACGCCGCAGCGACGGCAGCAGGCGTTGCCGGAGGTGCTTTCTTGTTTCAAGGCCTGGAGGACTTATTGGGACATCGCGACGGGGAGTTCTTGGGCGGGAGCGTTCCAAGCGAAACGGTGGAGAATGTCACGGTCAACAACTACGGCGACGCGGACGCCGGCTCCTCGTCGGGTGCCGAGGATGCAGACGCCGATTCCGCCGAGGACTACCCGGACGACCAGGACTACTCCGACGATTCGTCCTGGACGTGACGGCCGCGGCGTGACTGCTGCGTCCAGCGCATGAATATCGATCAGCTGCTACTCGCCGTGGCGGTGATGATGGTGGCCACCGCGATGGCGCTCGCTGTCGCCAGGAAGCTCAATCTCGGTTCTACCGTCGCGTTGATGGCGGTAGGCATGGCGCTGGGGCCGCATTCGCCCTGGCCGCTGCTCACCAGCCATGTCGCCGAGCTGCAGGCGGTCGGCGAGATCGGCGTCATGCTCCTGCTGTTCGTCGTCGGGCTCGGCGTCCGGCCCAACAGCCTGTGGTCAATGCGCACGCTGCTGTTGGGGCTGGGGTCGGGCCAGTACCTGGTGAGCACGCTGGCGATCACGGCAGTACTGATCTGGGCGGCCGGGTTGCGCTGGCAGCCCGCGCTGATAGTGGGCCTGGCGCTGGCGATGAGCTCCACGGCCATGCCGTTCCAGATGCTGCAGGAACGCGGCGACCGCGGGAGCCGGCAGCGCGAAGCCGTGCTCGCGGTGGACATCTTTCAAAGCTTTGCGGTAATTCTGGTCCTGGCGCTCATTCCGGTGCTGGCGGCTCGGCACGCGCAACTCGCACTGACCGCCACGCTCTACAGGGCCGCCATGGTGCTCGCCGCGGTTGCTGCGGTGTATGTACTGGGCCGCTTCGCCTTACCGCGGGCGCTGACGCTCGCCGCCCGCAGCCTCGGATCGGGTGCCTTTGCCTTGATCGTCCTGGCGGCGGTATTCGCGGCCGGCTGGCTGATGGATCGGGTGGGCGTCTCGATGGCGCTGGGTGCGTTCATGATCGGCGTGCTGCTGTCCACGACGCCGTTTGCCGATCAGGTGCAGGCGGCTGCGACGCCGGCAAAGCAGGCCTTGCTCGCCCTGTTCTTCATCGCCATCGGCATGGCCATCGACCTTCGCGAGGTTGCGGCATACGGAAGCGCCCTGTTGCTCTATCTGCCGATCCTCCTGTTGATGAAGTTCGTGACCGTGCTGCTGCTGGCGAGGATGTTCGGTTTTGGCCCGCGCTCGGCGGTGCTGAGCGGATTGCTGCTGATGCCCTTCGATGAGATTGCCTACGTTGTCTTCGCCAATGCCAAGGCCAACGGTCTACTCACCGACCGATCTTACGCGATCGGCCTGATGGCGATTTCGGTCTCGTTCGTCGTCTCGCCATGGCTCATCAACCTGGGTTACAGGTTGACGCCTGGACTGAAGGACGCAAACCCGACCGACGGCAAGAGCGGGTCGGCTGATGGCCGGGTGGTCCTGGTCGGATACGGTCACGCTGCCCGCGCCCTTTGCCTGACGCTGGAACGTGCGCAAGTGGACTATGTGTGTTTCGAAACCGACCCCTCGCGCCTGCCCGATGCCTTGCGCCTGAAGCACAACGTGCACTACGGCGACATCACGGAACCCGCGATGATGAATGCTGTCGGGCTCGAGCGCGCGCGCCTCGTACTCGTGGCCACTGGCGAGTTCGCGATCGCGCAGCGCATGGTCGGCACCTTGCGGCAGTTCTACCGCGACGTTCCAACGATGGTCGCCGTGGACTACCTGGCAGAGCGAGAGCAACTGCGCAGATTGGGCGCCGAGCACGTGGTCGCGCTCGCGCCGGAAGCCGTTCTGGGTTTCGCGCTCTCTATTCTTGGCTCCCTGGGTGTGCCGGCAAATGAGGCCGATGCCATCGTCGACGCTCTCCAGGTGGATGATTACGCGGCGCTGCGCAGGGTCGGTGCGGTTGAACTCAAGCAGACCGACCACCGGAATCCGAGGGCATCCGAGCAGGCGGAGCGCTGGTTCGACCCGCGCCGTTTTCAATCTGCGATGCGCAGGCTGGTTGCGAAATCGAAAGTCGACGAAACATCGGCGTCCTGATCTGGAGTAGACCCCATCGTCTTGCCGTCGGCCCCGCGCTACACGGTCGCCATCGTTTGCTCCGCTTAATGTCCGGTCGCGTCGCCGCGCCGGCTCGCTTCGAACAGGAACCAGGTGCGCCGCTCGGTCTCATCGATCCAGACTTCGATCAGACTTGCGGTGGCGACGTCACCGTGCTCGTCGCAAACGCCGTGCGCCCCGCGCAGTCGAGCGGCCAGTGCCTTGTTGTCCTCGCGCAGCTCGGCGAGCATGTCGAGCGGGTCGATGTAGTCGGCATCGTTGTTCGGTCGGTGTTTCGAGTGGCAGCTACTGCCTTTGCCTGAGCTCCTGCATCTTGGTGTCAGTGACTGTTTTCATCGGTTGTCCTTTTCGTTAAGAAGCAAACTACTCTCGCGTGAAGTCCTTGCCATGGTCTTGCAGATTCCTGAATGACCGCTGATGCAGCGAGGTGGCCTGCAAGGCAACCCGGATAGACGCGGCGTTCATCGACTGGGTCGCGGATCGATTTGAACCGTCGCGGTCATGCCGGCAACCAGGCGAACGCCATCAGGCACCTGGTCGATCCGGATGCGTACGGGCACGCGCTGAGCAAGTCGTACCCAAGTGAAGATGGGATTGACCGTGGCAAGCCCTTGCGGGTCGGGTTGCGCGTTCGAGACGGTGATACCACGCGCGATGCTGCCGACCTCACCTTGAACCGTTTGGCTGTAGCCCATCAATTTGATTCTGGCGGGATCGCCTTCACGGATGGAGGCCAGTTGCGTTTCTTCGAAATAGGCATCCACCCAGAAGGAATCGGCATCGACGATCGAGACCACGCTGCGCCCGACCGTCGCATAGTTGCCCTGCCGTACCAGCAGATTGGTGACCCAGCCATTCACGGGAGAACGGATTTCGGACCGCTCCAGATTGACCTTGGCCTGATCGCGGCTGGCGGCAGCGTGCTGATATTGCGCCTGCGCCGCGACGGCGGCCGCGGAGTAGGTCTGCTGCTCTTCCGTCGAGACCCCCTGGCCGCTCATCTTGAGCCGGCGCTCCGCTTCTCGCTGCGTATTCTCTGCCTTGACCCGAGCCTGTTCCAACGCCGCATCGGCCAACTTGAGAGCGATTTCGTAGTCGATGCGCTCGATCGCCAGCAGCAAGTCACCCTTGTGGACAAATCGATTGTCGACCGCCGGCAGCGCGACGATGCGTCCCGCGACCTCGGGTGCAATGTTGACGACATAAGCGCGCACTGTGCCGTCACGCGTCCACGGCGTTCGCATGTACGCGTTCCACATCGCCCACCCGAGCAGCATCGCAAGCCCGGCCGTCGCGAACGTGATCAGAAAAGGAATGATTCGAGCGCGCGCCTTGGGCCCACTGGTGGCTATCGGTTCGGCCGAGCGGACGACGCGAAGATCGATGCTGCTGCCGCGCTTCGATTCAGTATCAGTATCGGGCATAACG
>Ga0335080_10007457_pt1 | contig 11339 bp, 8 predicted proteins | sample Lox_Sample_34_FD_206720 | JGI IMG/M metagenome (GOLD analysis project Ga0335080, IMG submission 206720) | Soil microbial communities from Loxahatchee National Wildlife Refuge, Florida, United States - Lox_Sample_3.4 | ecosystem: Environmental > Terrestrial > Soil > Wetlands | place: USA: Florida...
TTGCTTCATCGAAACCAGCACCATCCTCGCGCCCGGCAGCAAACTCAAGCTGGGGTTCTCGATGGACGATTCCAGCCTGACCGCTGAAGGGGTGGTGGCGCGACTCGATCCCGGTTCGGGAGTGGCGGTTCAGTTCCGCGAAATGAACCGCGAGGGTCGAGAGCGAATGTTCAAGATTCTGGAGTTCGTACAGAAGACAACGACGTTTTATAACAACCGCTACCTCGACAGCCTGACCAAGAACTGATCCATCCTGGCCGGGCAAATCCGATTCAAGCTTGTGTTCGAGCGGAGCGCTGCATGGCGGTTGCGCGAACGATCTCCGCGCCAAGGTGATCGAGGGGAAGAATTTTGTCCGCCAGCCCGCCCCGGGCGACGAAGCCGGGCATGCCCCAAACCACGCTGCTGGCTTCATCCTGTACATAGATTCGCGCTCCGGCCTGACGAAGTGTTTCGCACCCCTTCAGTCCATCCTGGCCCATGCCGGTCAGAACCACCGCCAGTGCGCGCGCTCCGTAAACATTGGCGACGGAACGGAAAAGCACATCCACGGAAGGGCGGCAGAAGTTTTCCCTCGGACCTTGATGCGTTCTGAGGATCATGACGCCGTTCTCCTGGTTCACGACCATGTGAAAGTCCCCTGGGGCGATCACCACACAACCCGGCGTGAGGAGTTCGCCAGAGACGCATTCCCGCACGGGCAGGGCCGACTTCGCCGCGAGCCGTGCGGCCAAAAGGGAAGTAAAGATGGGTGGCATGTGCTGCGCGATGACAACCGGTACTGGAAAGTTTGCCGGCAGAGAGGGCAGCAGGCGGGTCAGCGCGTCCGGTCCGCCGGTCGAGACGCCGATGGCCACTACTTGCACCGGGGCCAGCAGTCGCGCCCGAGGCGCGAGGATCGTCGAAGGAGCGGGCAGGCAGGGCCTGGGCGACGGAATGAGATTGGGTTGCAGATCCGGCAAGTGGCAAAGCGCCCGAATCTTGGGTATGAGTTCCCGAGAGATAGCCTCGAGCGTGGCGGTCATGTCCACATTGCTAGGCTTGGCGACGTAGTCACTGGCCCCCAGAGAAAGAGCTTCCAGCGTCACCGAGGCACCGCGCTCGGTCAGGCTGCTGAACATGATGATCGGAACGCGAGCGTCTATCTTCCGCAGTTCGCGCACGGTTTCAAGCCCATCCATCTCGGGCATTTCAAAGTCGAGCAGGACGACGTCAGGCTTTATTGCTGGAAACTTCGCCAGCGCGATCCGTCCATTCACCGCTGTGCCCGCGACCTCGAGATCGCAGTCTTGAGCGATGGCGAGTGACAATGCCTTGCGTACCACCACAGCATCGTCGACCAGAAGGACCCGCTTTTTCATAACTTCCGTCAATCGGCCTGCGCTCCTTGATTATGATGTTTTCATCGTCCCGCGCTGGCGGCCATGCTGTGAGGCATTTCGTCCTGCAGCGCCATAGCGGTTCCGCCCCCGGTTGCATCGATCTTGAACTGTCCTACGAGATTGTGCAGCCGTACGGCCATTTCGGCGAGTTCGTTAGCCGCTTTCTGCGACTCGTGTGCGCTCGATGAGGTGCCCCGCGCCGCTTCCGCCACTCCCTCGATGTTGCGCGTGATCTCCGCGGATCCTTTCGCTGCATCTGCTACGTTGCGCGTCATCTCGTTGGTGGTCGCGCTCTGTTCCTCGACCGCAGTTGCGATGGTCCCGGAGATGTCGTTGATCTGACTGATCACGCCGCTAATGGTGCCAATGGCCTCCACTGCGCCTTGGGCATCGGTTTGGATGGCGCTGATCTTTCTGCTGATGTCTTCGGTGGCTTTGGCGGTCTGTTTGGCCAACTCTTTGACTTCGTTGGCCACCACGGCGAAGCCCTTACCGGCTTCGCCGGCGCGAGCAGCCTCGATCGTGGCGTTGAGGGCGAGCAGGTTGGTTTGCTGGGCGATGGAAGTGATGACCTTGATGACTTCCCCAATCTCAGCGCTGGAAGCCCCTAGTTTGGTGACGTTGGCATTCGTGGTCTGGGCCGTCTGCACTGCGTTCGAGGCAACCGTGGCGGCCTCGTGGGCATTGTTGGCGATGGACTGGATCGTCGAGGTCATCTCTTCGGCGCCGCTGGAGACGCTCTGCAGATTGTGGCTGACCTGTTGAGTGGCTTCGGATACGGTGCCGGCCTGGGCGGAAGTCTCTTCGGAGTTGGCGGCGATCTGTTGGCTGGTTGCGGACAATTCTTCACTCGCACTGGCTACGTGTCCGGCTGTGTCGGCGATCGACTGCACGACTTCATGCAGATTTTTCCTCATGGTGTTCATCGATAGCATGGCGTCGCCCACTTCGTCGCCCGAAAGCACCGTCAGGTCTTCTACCGTCAGGTCTTTCTTCGCGATGGTCGCCGCGAATTGGGCGCACGCCTTCACGGGATGGATCACTAGCTTCCGCAGCACGAAATACGTTACGGCGATCGCGGTCAGGACGGTCAGGAAACTGATCAGGAACGTGGCTATCATGTTGGAGTGAGATTCCTGCACCAGGGTGTCGGTGGGGGCCTCCAGAACGAAGGCGGCGCGCAATTCACCCACTTTCATCCCTTCCTTGGGATAGCCGAAAGGATCTTTTTCTCCCGGCGGATCTCCATGGCACTGCAAGCAGTCCTGCGCAACCCGCACAGGCTGGGCGTAACGCATCACCTCGCGGCCATCGACCACGAGGCGTTCGGCAAATTCCTGAAGGGAAGGCTCTTTCTCGAATGCTCCGAGCGCCCGCTTCTCAAACTCCGTGGCTCGGTTCTTAGGGTTACGAGGGTGCAGCGATGGCGTCCGAAATGTCATTCCCTGATGGCTGGCATACTGTTCCGCGGTCCGCATGGCCACGACCACCGGCACTTGCTCCAGGCGCTTGAAGTTGTGGTTCGGCACCATGATGTCGATGTTGCTCGCGAACCACGAGCGCGTCGCCGCGGCCATCCCCGTGATCTGACGCAACTTGTCGCGGAAGGCCTCATCGGCCTGCCGGTTAATGCGGCTCTGCAGAATCCAAAAGCTGATTCCGGACGTGATGGCTAGAACGAGCGTGATCGTTCCGAGAAGTTTTGCCGATAACTTCAGATTTGAGAACATGAACCTTCCCCTGACTTCTGTAGCGCAATCCGACGGTTTTACTGCCCAGTGGCCGCAGCCAAGCTTTTGAGAGCTTCCTTGGCCAGAGGCTTGGTACGTTTCCCGGCTGCAGCATTGATCCGAAACTGCCCCACCAGCGTGTGCAGCTGCGTCGCCATTTCAGCCAACTCATTGGCGGCCTTCTGGGATTCCTGTGCGCTCGACGACGTGCCCCGCGCCGCCTCCGCCACACCCTCGATGTTGTGCGTGATCTCCCCGGCTCCCTTGGCCGCATCGGCAACATTGCGCGTCATCTCGTTGGTGGTGGCGCTCTGTTCCTCGACGGCGGTCGCAATCGTTCCCGAAATGTCGTTGACCTGGTTGATCACTGCCGTGATCGACCCGATTGCATCCACCGCGCCTTTGGTGTCGGTCTGAATGGCGGTGATCCTGCGGCTGATATCTTCAGTGGCCTTGGCTGTCTGTTTAGCCAGTTCTTTGACTTCGTTGGCCACCACGGCGAAACCCTTTCCCGCTTCGCCCGCGCGGGCGGCTTCGATGGTGGCGTTGAGCGCCAACAGGTTGGTTTGCTGGGCGATGGACGTGATGACTTTAATGACTTCCCCAATCTCGGCGCTCGATTCTCCGAGCTTGCCCACGCTCGCGTTTGTGGCCTGAGCGGTTTGCACCGCGTTGGCGGCGACGGTCGCGGCCTCGTGAGCGTTGTTCGCAATCGATTGGATGGTTGAAGTCATCTCCTCGGCGCCGGTTGAGACGCTTTGCAGGTTGTGATTGACCTGCTGCGTGGCCTGCGAGACTGTGCCCGCCTGCGCGGAAGTTTCTTCCGAGTTGGCGGAGATCTGCTGGCTGGTGGCCGACAGTTCTTCACTCGCGCTTGCGACGTGCTGGGCCGTATCCGCAATCTGATGGAGGATGTCGTGCAGGGCGTTCTTCATCTCATTCAGAGCGATTCCGGCTTTGCCGATCTCGTCGTTACTGGTGATTTCCATATCGGCCATGGTGAGATTCTTCTTCGCGATCTCCTGAGCCATCACAACCATGCGCGCGATGGCGCCGGTAATAGAGCGCACGGTCAGAAGGCTGATGACGACCCCGAGCACCAACCCAACCGCCGCCAGGATCGAGACTTTACGTACAGTGGATGCCTCCAGCTCTTCGTGTTCTGCCTGTGCCGCTTCCTCTAGTTTGGTGGTGAGCTTTTCCAGTTCTTCGAGGCCATTGTCCATGTCTTGCCGCAACTGGTTCACGTGCGGGTCAAAGAGCACCTTGGTCGCAGTTGCGGTGTTGCCCTCACGCCGTAAAGCGATGGCCCGATCCTGAAAACTCTGCAGTTCTCCGGCTTGCTCGATCAGGTGGGCGTACACCGCCTTCCCGCGTTCGGTCTGCAACAGTTTCCCCAGTTTGTCCATGTTGTCTTTTGCCTGCGCAATCCCCTCCTGGCGGTGGGCCAGTTCGGCCGGATCTCCAGTCAAGAGGAAGGTCCGAGTCCCATTGGTTTGCATCTCGTACCCGTCGTCTGCGGCATAGGCAAGCGTCGACTTCGTCATCTGCTTGATCATTTCATCCGTCAAGTCCGAGAGCTTGTCGATCGCGCTATAGCTCGTAACTCCCATGATGGTCATCGTCAGCAGCAGCGTGCCGAACCCCAAAGCCAGCTTCATCTTCAGACTGATTTTGTTCACTGCTTTCCTCCCGCGGTACTTGGTCGAGTCAACGTCAATGCCGTCAGTTCTTCCGACAATGTCAGACTTGTTCGTCTTGTGTTCCGGGACACGTTCGCATGGGGAATTCATCGGCGGTGTATCGGGAGGCTTTAGCGGATGTTGCTGGCGGCTTGTAGCGGATTGCTCAGAAGGAGAAGACCAAACGGGGAGTGACTACAGGACAATCCCGGTTGGCGCGCAAGCCACCGGGGTGATGCAGGAACTGAAAATCCTGCACCAGTGCCACGTGCTTGCCAAGAGTCGCCTTGTAGTAGCCTTCGAACACCAACTCACCGTCCCATTCGAAGCCAGCGCCGGGACTAGACGAAAACCGCACCGCGGTCGCGGCGACGCCGATAGCGTCCTGGCTCCGTTTACCGAAAGGTGCCTGCAGGACCGCGCCGCCGCCGATATGACGAGTGATGGGGCTCACTTGTCCTTCTGCGTAGCCGACCTGAAGGAAAGTCGCCAATTTACGCTGACCCTCCGGTCCTATCCACGGATAGCGCCACCCGGACTGTTCGACGACCGCGTAGACGCCTTCGGTGCCATCTGCCGTGCCACCTTCGAACTGCTCAACCCGTCCGTTCAGCCGCCAGTAACCGACGGTTACTCGACCCGGGTGTTCGGCTCGCCCGAGGTTCCAGTTGCGCGCGGGTTCGATGATGGTGAGGGTTCCCATGCCTGCGGTCTGGAATGCTCCCAGGCTCAACCCGTTGTTGGTTGTGGGACGGAGGAAGGCGGTGATTCCCAGCTTGGGTTCCGGATAAGTGGGAAACGCCATGATTGTCGGGCTGTATCCCATGGAAGAATTGAGAAAGTCGCCCGCGGTCTGCACGGCTGCGAACTCTGTGTTCGCGTCGATCTTTCCGCCCTTGAGACGAAGCTTGTTCGAGAACAGTCTTTGTTCAAACCACATTTCATACAGGGTTGTGCGCGATCGGGCGTCAATGTTAGAGAAAACTTGGGCAGCGCCATCGTCGGCGTCGCCAAATTGACGCATGTGATGCTTCAAACGGACGAGTCCGGAACTGCCTTCCAGTCCGAAAGCCTTCCTTCCGTCCACTGGCATCGACAAATCGAACGAATAGCGTCCGAATCCCCCTTCCGAATCGGGCGCGCCCTGCAACTCCTCCGACCAGTCGTACACCAGGAGTCCTTGACAGGAAAACCCGCGCTCATTCAAACCGTGAAATAGTGCGCGCGACAGTGAAATCGGGTCGGAATTCGCGTCCTTGGCCGAGAATGTGGATGATAAGAATTCCGTGGCTTGAGAAAAACCAAGATGAGGGACCGCTAAGAGAACCACTTCAAGAAGTACTGCTCGGAGATCTGTAGGGCCCAAAGTCGCCAGCCTCCCCTGGGGCAGCGAGTCGAAACATGGTCTGCCTCATAGAAAGCAATCGGCCCGAAAGAGATGGACTTTACCCTTTTGGACGTATCCTCGGGGCCATTACTCTCGGTTCCTTGGGTAACCGATCCGGCGACTCTGATTACATCGCTGTAACCATCTCACCCGAGTTGTGCACTTGGCAGGCTTTTTCGGTATCCAGCAAATGCAATAAGCTGTGCTCAAGCTTATGCACTCCAAGAATCAAGGCTCGCACCGCGCCACGCAGGGTTTCCGGAGGAGCTTCAAAACTGGACTGCTCTACTTCAATCACTTCTCCGATTTCGTCGACCAGCAAGCTGACCGCTCCATCGGGTGTGCGCACCACCACATTCATGGGCAATTCGCCCTTGGACCGCTCGGCCAGCGCTAGTCTTTGGCGCAGGTCGATCGCCAGCACAATCTGTCCCCGCAGATTGATCATGCCTGTGACTGCCGCCGGCGCCAGCGGGATCGGCGTCATCTGGTGAAAGCGGATGACCTCCTGCACCTGGGGCACAGGGATTCCGAATAGATAGCGGTCCAGCAAGAACGTGCAAAACTGTTGCGATGCCATTGGTTTGCTCCTATACCCGTCCGGCCCTGGTCTCGGACGCGTCCAGCAGTCCGGGGATGGCGGATCGCACGATGGCTGGCACATCCAGCAGGTCGGTAATGCGGCGCTGAGTCACGAACGATCCTGCGACTCCGGCGCGGGGTGCGAGCGACTCGATCGCGGCGCGTTCCTCCACAATGTCGACAATCCGGTCTACGATCAACCCAACGGTGTGCTTCCCCTCGGAATAGACGACGACCTGGATCGATTCCGCGGTCGCCAGCATTTCCGAATCACGCGCGGCGGGAATCACTTGGGACAGCCGTACCAGCGGGATGATCTGCCCGCGGTACTGCATGACTTCCTGCGCCCCGGCACATTCGATCACGGTCCGGGGAAATTCCTCGAGGCGGGCGACCAGCGACAGCGGAATGGCCACCCGCCCTTCTAGTCCATTCTCGACTAAGAGCAGCGCTTGTTCGCTACGATCATTGTTCAAATTCACCGAGGCTTGCTCTTCGTCGTGTGCCGCCTCGTGGGCTTCCGCGATGACCTTGGCCCGTTGCGCCAATCCAGCAACGTCCAGAATGAGCGCTACGCGGCCATCTCCCATGATGGTGGCGCCCGAGTAGGCGCTGATCCCTTTGAGTTGCTTGCCGAGAGGCTTGACGACGATTTCTTCGGTATCGGTGATCTCATCCACGATCAGCCCGAACTGCCGGTCTTCCGCGTGCAAAACGACAATGTTGGTCGCGGTAGTCCGGTGTGTGCCGTTGCCCTCTCCACTCTGGATCCCGAGTTCCCGGTCGAGATATACGAGCGGAAGCAAATGTCCGCGCAGGCGGTAGACGGGAGCGCCGTGGACCAGTTCGATCCCGCCTCCGTTTTCGGTTGTTTCCAGCCGCACTAGTTCCGCCAGGCTGAGTTGTGGGATGGCGAAGCGTTGGCCGCCGCAGCGAACGAGAAGTGCTGGAATGATGGCCAGTGTCAGAGGAATCTTCACTCGTACCGTCGTACCGTGACCAGGCACGGATTGAATGTCGACCGCACCTCCGATCTTTTCCACATTCGTTTTCACCACGTCCATGCCGACTCCGCGCCCGGATACGTTGGTGACTTTTTCGGCGGTCGAGAAACCCGGGAGGAAGATCAGGTTAAAGACGTCCCGCTCGGGCATGCGCGCTGCCTGCTGTCCGGTGATGAGTCCTCGCTCGATGGCTTTCTGCCGGATGCGGGCTGCGTTCAGTCCGGCGCCGTCGTCCGAGATCTCGATGTTAACCTGCCCTCCCTCGTGGAAGGCACGCAACTTCAAAACTCCAGTGGCATCCTTCCCGGCGCTCTTGCGGGCTTCCGGCGTTTCAATGCCGTGATCCATGGAGTTGCGGACCAAGTGCGTCAGCGGATCTTTGATCGCTTCGATGATGGTTCGGTCCAGTTCGGTATCCTGGCCCTCCATTTCAAGCCGGACTTCCTTTCCACAACTGTGGGCCAGGTCCCGCACGGTACGGGGGAATTTGTTCCAGATATTGCCGATCGGCTGCATGCGGGTCTTCATCACGTCTTCCTGCAGTTCCGTCGCGATCAGATTCATGCGCTGGGATACGGCTTGAAAACCAGCATCCTGCGTGCCGCTCGAGAACTGCAGCAACTGGTTGCGCGCCAGCACCAGTTCCCCCACCAGGTTCATCAGGCGGTCGAGCAGGTTGATGCCCACCCGGACGGTTTCCACTCCGGATTCACGGCCGCGCGACTCCAGAATCTGCTGTGCCGCCAGAATGTCCTCTAGCTTGCACAAGCCAAGCGCTACCAATATTTCGCCCAGGCGCCTTTGGTCACCGGATTCCTGTTCCTGCAGAGCGAGGGCGAGATCTTCGGAGGTGACGCTCCCCCGTTCCACCAGCAGGCCGCCGATCTTCCCTTTGGCGGGGCGGCGCTGCTTGTTCTTTGCGGCGCTGGAGGCAGCTGTAGGCTCCGGGCGCGGAATCTCGGGTCTAGCGGCGGAACCCGCAAGAGTTGGGATACTGCTTGTCGCGTCCTGACGCCTCGGTTCCACTGCGGGAGGAACTGTCGCCGCAGGAGGTGCGACCGCAGGATCGGTTTGCAGCTTCTCTCCGCCCTGCAATCTTTTCAGTTCGTCGCGCAAATCGGGATAGTCATTCTCCCCGTCGTGTTCGGTGGCCTGAATCTCGCCTAGCATGTGGCGCACGGCATCGACCATGGCCAGCAGTCCGCTGGTTACTTCCTCAGTGAGCGACAGTTGCCCGTCGCGCAGGCGCGAAAGCAGGCTCTCACCCGCATGAGCCACTTTTTCGAGACGCGCAAATCCCAGAAACCCGCAACTGCCCTTAATCGTGTGGATCGTTCGGAAAATGCTGGCAAGCAATTCTTTGGAGGACGGTTCGCTTTCCAGTTTCACGAGTTCCTGGTCCAGCCGGTCCAGGTTCTCGGTGCTTTCGATAAGAAAATCCTTAACGATTTCGTCCATAGATGGATCTCTGCCGGGTGAGCCGTGATGCGCAGTGCGGATCCGGAGCCGGCTGCTTATTCATCGCCGCACTCTCCGATGCGCGCCGACCTAGCCCTCACCTCACATCGGCATTCCCGGCGACGACTTAAGTCGAGTCCCGGTTCTTGGGGAGGCTGATCGTCCCGGTAGCATCTTGAAGCCCTTCTCCTCCGCCCTTACACTGGAAACATGCACGTACACGTTCACGGTGCGGGCGGTCCGACGCGGGTTCTGAAGATTTCGCTTGCCGTGACTCTGGCCTACATCGTGCTGCTGTTCGTGGCGGGCATTCGAGCCCATTCGCTCGCCTTGCTCTCCGAAGCCGGGCACAATCTCTCCGACTTCCTGGCATTGCTTTTATCGCTGGTCGCCGTCTACCTCCAGTCGCGTCCGGCTAGTTCGACCAAGACCTACGGCTACCATCGCGCCGGGGTGCTGGCTGCCCTGGTCAATGCCATTTCACTGGTAGGGGTGTCGTTCTTCATCTTCTACGAGGCCTTCCGCCGCCTGCAGCACCCCGAACCTGTGCAGGCCTCGGTGATGATGTGGGTGGCCGGAGCCGGCGTGGTGATGAATGGAGTGATCGCGCTTCTGCTCTATCGCTCCGCCGGAGGCTCGAGTGGAGATGTAAATATCCGCAGCGCTTTGCTGCACGAAGTTGGCGACACGCTATCGACGGCTGCCGTCATCGCGGGGGGCTGGGCCATCCTGATCACAGGAAACTACTGGATCGACTCAGCGCTGTCGTTCGGCATCGGCGCACTGATTCTCTGGTCGGGCTATGGCATCGTCCGCGAGACCCTCAACATTCTGTTGGAAGGCACGCCGCGCGGCATGAAGCTGGAGAAGATCGAGTCCGCGATCCGAGCGGTTGAAGGCGTCAACGACGTGCACGATCTTCACGTCTGGAGCATTGGGTCAGAGACTCACGCGCTCTCCTGCCATATTTCGATCGCCGACATTCCGCCATCGGTGAGCGAACGCATTCTGCGCGACGTCAAAGATCGTCTGCACGGTTTCCGCATCGACCACACCACGATCCAGTTTGAGCACGTGGTCTGCGAAGTGGCGCATGGATGTGTGATGCCGGTAAACATTACCGAAGAAGAGCATCACCACCATAGCCATTGAGATGACTCTGAGCGTCGCTTCTTACGCTTTTTGCTGGCGGTAGATTTCCCGCACCCGCTCGATCGTGTCCGCTTCTTCCGCCGATTTGTCCGGACGCAGACGCACGATTCGGGGAAAGCGCAACGCGAATCCGCTTTCGTGACGGTCGGACTGCATCATATTATTGAACGCGACTTCCAGAACGATTCTCGGCTCCACGGTCCGGCGGAATCCCTGGTCTTCCAGTGTGTGCTCCAGAAACCACTGCGTCATTTCAGCGATCTCGGCGTCGGTCTAACCGGAATACGCTTTCCCGATACTCACCAGACGGTCGCCATCCCACACTGAAAACGTGTAATCGCTGAGCACACCAATTCGCCTCCCGTGTCCAAACTCGACTGCGTTTACGACTACATCAAGGGTGGCCAGCTCGCGCTTCATCTTCAACCACGCCTTACCGCGTTTGCCCGGAGTGTAAGACGAGTCAAGATCCTTGATCATCAGGCCTTCGTTCCCGCGTTCCTGCGCGGCCGCGAACAATTCTTCAAGTTCATCGGCCGAGGCCGCATGAAACACAGGCGCCCGGATGATCCTTGTAGCAGCGGGTCGCTCCTCGGCTCGATTCTCAAACGCAAATGATCCCTGAACCGTAGCTTTCCTTCGTGAACCGGAGCCTGTCTTGAGCGAGGTCGAAGGACGTCCTTCGTGGTTGATGACTTTTCTTCCTGCTGTGAGCAGGTCATTCAGAATCCGCGCCCGCTCCCGCAGCGGACGATCCATCACCAACTCGCCCCCTGCATACAGGACATCGAACACCAGGTACGCTACCGGTGTTTCCCGCACCATCCCGTCGCTGACTTTCTTCCTCCCTAAACGTTGTTGCAAGACGCTGAATGGGCGTGCCCGCGCCGACGGATAGTCCCACGCCACAATCTCTCCATCGAGAATGGCATCCTGCGCGAGTCCGGCCAGCGCGTCCGGCA
>Ga0335080_10007458_pt1 | contig 11339 bp, 10 predicted proteins | sample Lox_Sample_34_FD_206720 | JGI IMG/M metagenome (GOLD analysis project Ga0335080, IMG submission 206720) | Soil microbial communities from Loxahatchee National Wildlife Refuge, Florida, United States - Lox_Sample_3.4 | ecosystem: Environmental > Terrestrial > Soil > Wetlands | place: USA...
CAGACCGCCGGCAAGACTACGGGGGCGACGCTCGATAGGATCGCGACAACCGCCGACTATGCGGAGTTGGCCGGCGTCGACCTCGTCATAGAGGCGGTCTTCGAGGATCGCGCAATCAAGGCCGATGTCACGCGCAAGGCGGAGGTGGTCGTCGCGCCCGGCACCTTGTACGCTTCGAACACTTCGACGCTGCCGATTACGGGCCTCGCGATGGTGTCGAGAGATCCCCGAAATTTCGTCGGGCTGCATTTCTTCTCGCCGGTCCAGCGGATGCGGCTCGTCGAGGTGATCCGCGGCAGAGAGACCGGCGACGCTGCTCTCGCGCACGCGCTCGACTACGTCCGACAAATCGGGAAGACGCCGATCGTCGTCAATGATAGCCGCGGCTTCTATACGAGCCGTGTGTTCATGACCTACACCTACGAGGGCATCCATATGCTCGCGGAGGGCGTCGTGCCCGCCTTGATTGAAAACGCGGGCCGCGCGGCCGGAATGCCGGTGTCGCCGCTCCTGCTCTGCGACGAGGTCGGGCTGGACCTCATGCACAGCGTCGCCTTGCAAACGAAGCGGGACATCGGGGCGGCCTATCGCGCGACTGAGGCCGACCGCATCGTTGGCGCCATGGTCGAGAAGTTCGCCCGCCCCGGAAAGAAGTGCGGGAAGGGCTTTTACGACTATCCGCAGCAGGGGCGGCGAGCTCTTTGGCCGGAGGTTGCGCGATTGGTCTCGATAGCGCCGGCACAGGCAAACGCCGACGAGCTGAAGACCCGATTTTTGACCATCCAGGCGCTCGAAGCGGCGCGCTGCTTGGAGGAGGGCGTAATCGCGAAAGTCGAGGACGCGGACGTTGGCGCCATCCTGGGCTGGGGATTTGCGCCTTGGACTGGCGGGCCGCTATCCTATGTCGATCTCGTGGGAGCCCGGCGTTTCGTCGAGACCTGCGATCGACTCGCCGACCGCCATGGTGAGCGATTCCGGCCGACTGCGTCGCTCCGGAAGATGGCGTCGAATCGCAGCACCTTTTACGAGGGCGTCGGGATCGCGGCCTGAGGCGCTCCTCTAGTGCGGAGCGCAGCCGTGAAGGTAGGCGATCATGCCGAAACGAGATTGCGGCTGGTCTCGCCAGCCTCAAAACGCGTGCCCGCGCCGGTGCGCAACATGCCGACGAGGCCACGCCCGATATCCGCAGGCGTGAGCCGGCCGCCGCGCCGATACCATTGTGGAACCCAGTTCAAGGCGCCGAGGAAATGCAGCCGATACAAATGCAAGTCGCTGCCTGGCGGAAGCTGCAGCGCCCTTATCAAGCGATCGAATATCTTCTCGTAGGCATCGCGGGTTCGGATGAGCTTCTTTCGCTCTGAGGCGAGCGAGACCGGAACGTTCGGCGTCGAAAAGATCGTGGGCTCTCCCTCAAGGAGTGCCGTCAGATGCGCCGCCGCCGCAACGGCGAGCCGATCCCAGGGATCAGTGACACCCTCCAGCGCCGCGAGCACGCTCTTCCGCTGAGCCGCAACACCCGCCTCGTGCGCGGCGACGAAAAGCTCCGCCTTGGAAGCGTAGTGGTGATAGATCGAGCCAGCGAGAATCCCGGAGACATCGGCGATGTCCCGCATCGACGTGGCGTCGTAACCTGCGCGCGCGAAAAGCCGGGAAGCCGCGACCAGGATCTGGTCCCGGCGCTTCTCGGCTTCCCCGTCGGTTTGTGACTTGCGGCGGGCAATACTTTGATTCTTCATATGATATCCTCCGAGACTGTATAACAAACGTTTGGGGATTAAACAAGCCGCATCATTTCGGTATCCTCCATTGCGCCCAAACACTTGTTTGGTTAAAGTGTACGAGCCCCGCCAGGCTTCGATTTGGCCAACGAACCATACCGGAGGAACCCGATGAAGCGCGAGAACGACATCGCTTACGATCGCCGGCGTTTCCTGCTGCTCTCTGCGACGACAGCAGCGTTGGCGGCCGGCGGGATCTCCATCCGGGAGGCGGCGGCGCGCGTCGGGGGCAGCCTCACACTTGTCGTGCCGAGCGTCGACAGTGAAGATTTCGACCCCATTCGCTTCCGCTCGGCCGGGCAGCACATCTTCTATCCCCTGGTCTTCGATCCCTTCATCGCCAAGGATCCGAAGACCGGGCAGCTCACCGCCGGACTCGCGACAAGCTGGGAGGTGGGCGACGGGGGAAAATCCTGGATCGTGAAGCTGCGTCAAGGCGTGAGCTTTCACGATGGCAGTCCCTTCACCGCTGCGGACGCCAAGTTCAGCATCGAGCGCTACATCGGAAGATTCGAGAAGGTGGCCGCATCCGGCTCGGAGCGCCTTGCAGGGATCATCACCTCGGTTGACGTCATTGACGACCTCACGATCGTCATCAAGAGCGCCGCTGGCGCGCCGACGATTCCGTTCGATCTCGCGATCGACGTCGGCTCGGCCTCGGCATACGTCGTCCCAAAGACCTACATCGACAAGATCGGCGGCGACGGATTCAACAAAGCACCGATCGGCACAGGGCCATTTCGCTTCACGAGTCAGGAAATCGGCCGGCAGATGACGTTTAAGACGAACGCGAGTTATTGGGGGGAGGTGGCTGACGTCGATAGCCTCTCGCTCAAGATCGTTCCCGAGCTCGCGACGCGAGTTGCCCAGCTCCGTTCCGGCGAAGCGGACATCGTCTCAGGAATCGTGGGCCCCGCCATCCCGCAATTGAAGAGCACGTCCGACGTGCGCATCGTCGCGGCCGAGAAGGGGCAGTTGATCTATCTCGTGATCGGCGGGATGACCAATCCGAGCAGCCCGCTCAGCAAACCCGCGGTGCGCGAGGCGCTGTCGATTGCTATCGACCGCCAGGCGATCGTGACGCATCTGCTCTATGGCCAGGGCGCGCCGGCGTCCCTCTTTGGCTTTCCCTTCTCATTCGGATGGCCGGCCGACGCGGACAAGTACCCTGCGGCCTACGACCCCGCGAAAGCCAAATCCCTCTTGTCGACAGCGGGATATCCAAGCGGGTTCGACCTCACGCTCTATGCCGCGACGGAGGGCCGCGATTTTGCGCAGGCAATCGCACAGTTCTGGACGGCGGTGGGCGTGAAAGTAGATCTGCAGGTGCGCGAGATCTCGCAGGTCCTCGCGGAGAACCGCAGCGACGCCGGTAAGGCCGCAACGCGCATCTCCTTGGTTTTCGGGGCGACCGGCTCGGGTGCGCGCGCCGATTTCGGCGGCCTCTTGCACACCTATCTCGCGGCCGGCGTCTACGTGCAGCCGCACGGCGATCAAGAATTGACGGATTGGGTTCTGAAGCAAGCGTCCGAGAACGATCCCACGCTACGCGCGAAGATGCTCGGCGAAATCCTCAAGCGCGTCTATCAGAAGAACTACGTCATTCCCCTCTATTATGCGGACTCCCTCTTTGCGGTGGGCAAGTCCGTGGCGAGCTGGCAGCCGATCCCGGGGGTCGGCTATCCCAGCAACCTCAATTCGGTTAAACGCTCGATTTAGCGAACGGGACTGCGTCGGCACATGGCAAAATACACTCACGAGCACGGCTCAATTCCGGAGTTGCTGCGACGGCGCGCGCGGGAAGTACCGGACAAGGTCTTCCTGACCATGGACGATGCCTCGCTGAGCTACGGCGAGCTCGATCGCTCGTCCCGCGCCTTCGCGGGTGCGCTGGCGCTCTCGGGGATCGGCGCCAACGATCGCGTCGGCATCATGCTCGACAACAGTCTCGAGTTCTTTTCTTGCTGGTTCGGAACCCTTCGCCTCGGCGCAATCGAGGTGCCCCTCAATACCTCGCTCCGAGGGAAGCATCTCGAATACATCATCGGTAATTGCGGAATGACGCTGCTGATCACCTCGCAAGCCTATCTTCTTCGCTTTCAAGACATCGCCCTACCGGAGTCGTTGAAGCAGATCGTCGTGCTGACGACGGGCGAGGCCTCGGTCAACCGTTTGGCGATCGGGTTCGGCGGCTGTAGCCTCGTCGCGCTTAGCGCGTTTCTGAAGGAAGGCGAGATGATCGCCATGGAGGACGCGCCGCTGACGATCGCCTCTCCCGCCGCGATCATCTATACCTCCGGCACGACCGGACCGTCCAAAGGCGTGGTATGTCCACATGGACATTTGCTCGCACTCGGCGCCGAGACGCTGGAGTTGCTGGAGGTCGGGCTGCAGGATGTGATCTACGATGCGCACCCGCTTTATCATGCACATTCGCAAGGTCAAGCGGTGATGGCCGCGATGATCGCGGATATCCGGCTCGTGATGCGCAAGAGCTTCAGCGCGTCGCGCTTCATCGGCGACATGGTGGATTATGGGGTGACGACTGCATTCCTGATTGGAGCGGCGGGGCTGGTGCTCAAGCAGCCCAAATCCGAAAAAGACAAACAGCATCGACTGCGCGTCATCAATGCGGTACCCGTGCCGAAGGAGCTGCATAGGCAGCTCGAGGAACGGTTCGGCGTGCCGGTGGTCGAGATCTACGGCATGAGCGAGATGGGCGTGATCACATGCAGCCCGATCGCGGCGCGCGTGACGGGGTCGTGCGGGGTAGCCTCTCCCTATCGCGAGGTGTCCATCGTCGACGAGATGGATCGGCAGGTGGCCGTGGGGGAAGTTGGACAGGTCGTCGTGCGTCCGAGGGTGCCTTGGGTCACGTTCCTCGAATATTGGGGCATGCCGGAGAAGAGCCTCGAAGCGTTTCGGAACATGTGGTTCCACACCGGTGACTCCGGCCGCCTCGACGCGAAGGGCTATCTGCATTTCATCGGTCGCATCAAGGACAGCATTCGTCGCCGCGGCGAAAACATCTCCGCCTTCGAGGTCGAGCAGGTCATCAACGCGCACCCCGCGGTCCTCGAGTCCGCCGTGCTCGCCTATCCCTCGCCTGTGGGCGAGGACGATGTCTGGGTCGTCGTCGTGAGGGTCCCGCAGACCGAGCTGACCGCGGTCGAGCTCCTGGCCTATTGCGAGACCGCGCTGCCGAGATTTGCGGTGCCGCGATACATCCAGTTCGAGGAGCAGCTTCCGAAGACGCCGACCGAGCGCATCGAGAAATATAAGCTTAGCGCGCGCGGACTCGCCTCGGATTCTTTCGATCGGGAGAACGAGGCGAGGCGATCACGATGACGAAATACGTCGTCGTCCGCATCCTTCAGGCGCTGTGCAGCCTCGTCGTCGTTGCGATATTGGTGTTCTTCCTGAGCCGCCTCACAGGCGATCCCGTCTCGCTGATGCTCTCGCCGGAGGCATCGGCGCTGCGACAGCAGCTAGGCCTCGATCAGCCGATCTTTCTGCAGCTCGCGGATTTCCTTTGGTCCACGCTCCGCGGCGATCTCGGGACGTCCTTCCGATTCAATCGTCCCGTCACCGCACTGCTGCTGGCGCGATTTCCCTACAGCTTGCTCCTTGCGGGCGCCGCGATCTCGATCGCGATCGCGATCGGCCTGCCCGTTGGTGTATTGGCGGCGCGTAATCCCGGCGGAGCGGTCGATCGCATCGCCCGGACCGTGGCGGTCTCGGGCCAGAGCATTCCGACTTTCGTCGTCGGAGTCGTGCTCGTTCTCGTGTTCGCGATTCAACTGCGCGTCCTGCCGACCGGCGGCACGGGCTCGGTCGCGCATCTCGTGCTGCCTGCGCTGACGCTCGGCTGGTTCTCGGCGGCCGCGATCACCCGAATGGCGCGGTCGAGTACCCTGGAGGCGCTGGGGTCGAATTACGTCACCGTCGCCCGCGCCAAGGGTCTCCGCGATCGCACGATCCTCTTTCGCCACGCCCTGCCGAATGCGCTGACCTCGATCATGAGCCTGGCATCGCTGCAATTCGTGATGCTCGCGAGCGGCGCGGTCATCACCGAGGCAATATTCGATTGGCCGGGCATCGGGCTCCTGATGGTGCAAGGCGCCTTCGCGCGGGACTACGCTCTCGTGCAGGGGGTTGTGATCCTCGCTGCCATCCTGACGATATCCGTGAACTTGCTGACGGATCTGCTCTACATGCGGATAGATCCTCGAATCCGGTTGGGCAGGAGCGACGCGTGAGCGCGCCGGCCACGATGCGGCTGCGGTCATGACGGTGTCGTGTGCGGATTCCGGGGGTGTGCGGCGCGGATCGAGGCTTCGGCGCTGGCGGCACGTGCCGGTGCTCTCGCTCGCGTTACTGGCGATCGTCTGCGTGATCAGCAGCGCGGGACCGCTGCTTCCTTTCGTCGATCCCGTCTCCGGCAGCCTCGGAACGGCGCTGAAACCTCCAGTCTGGCTCGATGGCGGAAGCTGGGCCTATGTCTTCGGGACCGATCAGCTCGGCCGCGATGTCCTTTCCCGCCTGATCGCCGGCGGTCGCATCACGCTCCTGATCGCGGTCAGCGGTGTACTTGCCTCCGCAGTCACGGGAACCGCAATCGGTCTCGTTGCGGGATATTTCGGCCACTGGGTCGATGCCATGCTGATGCGTATAACGGACGCGACGCTTGCGATCCCTCTGCTCGTACTTGGCCTTGCGCTGGCCACCAGCCTCGGGCCCGGTATCGCCAATGTCGTGATCGTGGTCACTGCCGTCACTTGGGCATATTTCGCGCGGCTCGTGCGCGGAGAGGTGCTGCACGTCCGAGGCCGCGAATACGTCATCGCGGCGCAGATCGCGGGAATTCCACAGATCCGAATCCTGACCCGCCACGTGCTGCCCAACGTCCTGTCGCCGATTCTCGTCATGGCATCGCTGCAGGTCGGAAACACCATCATTCTCGCCTCGTCGCTTAGCTTTCTCGGCCTCGGCGTGCGCGAGCCCGATGCCGAATGGGGGCTGATGCTCGCCAATGCGCGCGACTACACCTCCCTCATGCCGCATCTCGTAGTCATTCCCGCGGTTGCGCTCGGCCTGCTGGTTCTCGCTTCAAACCTAGTCGGGGATTGGCTGCGCGATCGCTTCGATCCGGAACTCGATCATCTCAAGCAGTGAGGTCCACGTGAAAGCCAAGACACCGCCTTCAGGAGCCTCGAGCCTCTACAACGTATGGCGTAACTTCGACGATGCGCAGAGCATCTTGGCCGACTTCGCTTACAGCAACTGGGACCCGAAGCACCTCGGCAGGAAATCCGATCCCTACATGATCTCGATCGAGCGCGGCGCGATCGAGAAGGTGGCATACGCGTCCGGCAACGCGATGCCATGGCACGCATCGAGCGAGGCAATCGGCGACGGGCTCTTCTCGACGCCCATGGCGCCGCTGCCGTTCTATTGGCACTTGATCAACAATACGCCGACCTACCGCGTCTATGAGCAATTCGTGCAGGAAGGTCTCGACCGCAACGTCGCGCACCTGCATACCGGAGACGACTACCGGTTTTTCCATCCGATCGTTCCCGGCGACACGATCGCAGTGACCTGTGAGCTCACGGTACTCTACGAGAAGCAGGGCCGAGCCGGCCCGATGAAGTTCATCGAAGACGTCTGGAGCTTCCACAATCAGCACAACATGCTGGCGGGTCAGCTCGTGCGGAAGGCCGTCACGATCTATTACACGGCCGAAAGGCAGCCCGCGACGCCCGAGGCCGCGCCCGACGTCGCATCGCTCGTGCCCCGGAATCGCCTGACCTCCCTGGACCGCAAGGCCTGGAAAAGGCCCATTGCAGCGAACATCTTCGATGGCGTGCGCGCGGGCTACACACAGGAGATCGGGCCGATCACCTGGACGATGATGGTGCAATGGATGGGTGCGGTCGATGACTACGCCCGCACGCATTACGATTGGGATTACGCCGTAGAGCGCGGGTTTCCCGACGAATCTCCGATCGTCGCCGGTCCGCACATGGGTGCGCTGATGATCGCTCCGGTGCTGGCATGGGCGGGACCTAGCGCGGTCATCGAGGAGTTTCGCCACATTCAGCGGCACCAGATCAATCCAAACGAGCGCATGGCGACTTTCGGCTACACTGAGCCGATGCCGAGTGGCGACACGGACCGCATGCAGGTCCAATCCTGGCTGATCGACGACGAGAAGCGCGTTCGCAATTGGGGAACGTTCGTCGTCCGCAAATGGGAGAGCCCTCCCTCCGGCGCGGACTCTCGTCGATGGATGCCGCGGGAGTAGTTGGAGGTCGGCCGCCCCATGACCCGCCGGGCCGGCCGCTCGAGAAGTAGGATGTCCGGCGCGTGACCGAGGCAGGACCAGTCGCACCTCTGCTCAGCGTCCGCGAGCTTTGCACGACCGTTTCCTCGGCCGGCTCCGAATTCGATGTCCTCCGCGGCGTTACCTTCGCGGTCGATGCCGGCGAGAAGATCGGCATCGTCGGCGAGAGCGGCTCCGGCAAGAGCATGACGGCGCTGTCGATCATGCGTCTCCTCCCTCGATCCGCATGGATTCGCGGCGGTCGCATCGTCTTCGACGACGCCGATCTCATCTCAGCCGGCTCCGAGACCATGCGGAGAGTCCGCGGCCGCAAGATCGGAATGGTGTTTCAGGATCCCATGACCTCGCTCAATCCGCTCCTGAGCATCGGACGGCAGCTGACCGAGGTGATGGAAGAGCACGTTGGGCTCGGGCGCAGGGAGAGCACTGCGCGGGCGCTAGAGCTCCTGGAGCGGATCAGAGTCCCTCGCGCTCGCCAAATCCTGGACTCACATCCGCATCAGCTCAGCGGCGGCATGCGACAACGAGTTGCGATCGCGATGGCCCTCTCGTGCCGGCCGCAACTGGTCATCGCGGACGAGCCGACGACGGCGTTGGACGTGACGATCCAGGCAGAGGTGATTCGCCTCTTCGAGGACCTCACAAGCGAATACGGCACCGCCATCATCCTGATTTCGCATAGTCTCGACCTAGTGGCGCAGTATTGCGATCGGCTTCTCGTGATGTATGCGGGGCGCATCGTGGAATCGGGGCCTGCCACGGATGTCATCCGCAATCCACGCCATCCCTATACCGCCGACCTAATATCCTCTGCGCCGGACATCACCGCGCCGCGCATGCAGCGCTTCAAAGCAATCGCGGGCCAGCCGCCGGCCCCTGCGACACTGCCGCGCGGATGTCCATATCATCCTCGATGCGGCTCGGCATTCGATCGATGCACGCAGACGGAGCCGGTGCTCGGCGAGGGATCTCATGCCGCGGCCTGCTGGCTCGTTCCAGAGCTGGCCGCGGCAAGAGAGCCTCGATGAGCGCCGACACGCCGATGCGCAAGATCGACCCGATCATCGAGGTCAGCAAGCTCGTCAAGACGTTCTCGCCGTCGCGCGGATTGCTCGGACGATTGGTTGCGCCGATCACGGCAGTTGCGGGCGTCTCGCTCTCAGTGGCTCCAGGCCGCACTACTGCGATCGTCGGAGAATCCGGCTCGGGCAAGACGACGCTCGGGCGCTGCATCGCCGGCATATACGACTTGACATCCGGCAGCATCCGCTATCGCGATGAGCCGCTATCGAGGAAAGCGTTTCGTCGGAGCGTGAGGCTGCGACGGAGCATACAGATGATTTTCCAGGACCCGGCAGCGTCGCTGAACCCGCGCCAACGAATTGGAACGACGCTCGCAGAGCCGCTCGTGGTACACCGCTTGGTCCCGCGTGAGGATGTCTCTGCCCGTATCGAAGCCTTGCTGAAGTCGGTCGGCCTGCAAGCGTCCGCCGCGGAGCGCTGGCCGCACGAATTCAGCGGCGGCCAGAAGCAGCGAATCGCCATTGCGCGCGCGCTTGCGCTCGAGCCGGATGTGTTGATCTGCGACGAAGCTGTATCTGCGCTCGATGTCTCGGTTCAAGCGCAGATCATCAATCTACTGAAGGAGATCCAAGAGGCGAGGCGACTCACCTACATCTTCATCAGCCACGACATGGCGGTCGTCCGGCACATCGCGGACGACGTCGTCGTCATGAAGGATGGAGAAGCGGTCGAGACAGGCCCCACCGAGCGGATTTTCGGCGCACCGCGCACGGCATACACGCGATCACTTCTCGATGCGGTTCCGCGCGGCATCGCCATGCGCAGAGGCCGCGCACATTAGCGGGAGCCTTCTATGAAGCCACTTGAGGGCCGTCACGCCGTGGTGACCGGGGGTAGCCGCGGCATCGGCAAGGCCTGCGCCGTCGCGCTCGTGGCATCGGGTGCCACGGTTACCGTCACGGGGCGTTCCGAGAGTGCCTTGAGCGAGCTCGTGGCGAAGGGCGGGGCTCACTCGTATTTCGTTGCGGATGCGGTAGATGCCGATGCTATGCGCGAGGGATTTAAGCGCGCGGCCGCAAAATGCGGCCCGGTTGATATCCTCGTCGCCAATGTCGGTGGCGTGGAGAGCGGTCGCTTCTTGCAGCTCGACGACGCTCACTTCCATCGTATTTTTGAGCTCAATCTCATGACCACCCTTCGTGCGGTGCGATGCGTCCTCGAGGGAATGACGATACGCGGATTCGGCCGCATCGTGACGATCAGCTCTACCGCTGGCCTCAAAGGCTACGCTTATGGGACGGCCTATTGCGCCGCAAAACACGCGATCATTGGGTTCGTACGTGCGCTCGCATTAGAGGTCGCCACGAAAGGCGTCACCGTAAACGCGATTTGCCCAGGATTCACGGACACCGATCTCCTGCGCGAGAGCCTAAAGAGCGTTGTGAATAAATCCGGTCGCGAATTCGACGCCGTCATGCACGCTTATGTAAATAAAATTCCGATTGGGCGGTTGATCAAACCGAAAGAGGTCGGTGCAGCTGTAGCCTATCTCTCCTCGCCTGAAGCTGCCGCGATCACGGGGCTGGCTCTCCCGATCTCCGGTGCGGAAACTTAGCCGGCCAAAAGATCGCAATCTCGGGCGGTGAGGAGCCGCTCTTCGCCGCTCATGTAGCGCTCGGCGTGTGCGGGGGCGCGCTTGCGTCCGCAAACATCTACCCGCGTATATGGCTCGAGATCTTCGAGCTAGCGCAGCGAGGCAAGTTGCAGGAGGCGCTGCAGGTGCAGAGCCGCATCGATCCCGTGATCGATGCGATCTACTTGGAAATTAATCCTGGTCCATTGAAGATCTTCATGGCGCTCTCCGGCATGCCCGTCGGGCCCTAGTCGGGCCCGTGCGTCTGCCGCTAACTTTCCCCAGCGCGGCGACGCTCGAGAAGCTGAAATCTGCAGTACGGCGAGCAGAATCCGTCTCTCTGGCCTAAAGGGGGAATACCGCGCCTATGTTCGCTCTGATTGCGAGGAGCCTCCAGGCCTCCTGCTGAGTGCTCTCGGCCACGCCGAACGGCCAGGAGCGGTACTCGCCTCGATATCGAGGGACTGGACGCTCAAAGCCGCGGATCTTTGCCAACTATTTCAGCGATCCCGAAGACGATGACATGCGTCGCTCGGTAAAGGCGTTCCATATCGGTCGC
>Ga0335080_10007459_pt1 | contig 11339 bp, 12 predicted proteins | sample Lox_Sample_34_FD_206720 | JGI IMG/M metagenome (GOLD analysis project Ga0335080, IMG submission 206720) | Soil microbial communities from Loxahatchee National Wildlife Refuge, Florida, United States - Lox_Sample_3.4 | ecosystem: Environmental > Terrestrial > Soil > Wetlands | place: USA...
ATCACGGGGGAGGTCGACCTCTCCATCGGGTCCCTCGTGGCGTTCGTGGGGGTGGTGACGATGGACGTGATCAACCACACGCACTCCGTGCCTCTCGGCGTGGCCGTGGGACTGGCCCTCGGGGCGCTCACCGGGCTCATCAATGGAGTTGTGCGCACCAAGCTGCAGGTGAACTCCCTCATCGGCACGATCGCCATGATGATGGTCCTCCGCGGCGGGGTGTACATCTACCGCACCGCTGCCGTCCAGAATGAGCACTCGATCAACGCCTTCTTCGAAATTGGAAACGGCTACGTCGGGTTCCTGCCGATCCCGATCCTCATCATGGCGGTCCTCTACGTGGTGTTCTACTTCGTCATCAATCGCACCGTGGCGGGCCGTCGGCTGTACGCTACCGGTGGAAACGCAACCGCGGCCCGCATCTCGGGCTTCAACGTGGACCGCCTCAAGATCACCACGTTCGTCATCAGCTCCATCCTGGCGGCGGTCTCGGGGATCATCCTCGTGTCACGGATGAACTCGGGCCAGCCCAACTCCGGCCAGGGCTTCGAGATCTCAGTGGTGGCCGGCGTCATCCTGGGCGGCACCAGCATGGGCGGCGGCGAAGGCACGCTGCTGGGAACCCTCGTCGGGATCCTGATCCTCAAGGTCATCAACAACGGCATCATCCTCCTGGGCTGGAACCAGGACCTGCAGACGGTGATCGCGGGTTTCGTCCTGGTGGTAGCGGTCTACTTCGACAACCGGCGCAAGGCCGCGCGGGCGCGGATCATCACGACGTGAGGGCGGTACCATGAACGAGACACGAGCACTCCTGGAGGTCCGCGGCATTTCGAAGGAGTTTCCCGGCGTGCGCGCCCTCGCGGGGGTGGACCTGGACGTGCAGGCGGGGGAGATCCACGCGCTGGTCGGGGAAAACGGCGCGGGCAAGTCGACGCTCATCAAGATCCTTGCCGGCATCTACCGGATGGACGCCGGCGCGATCCGGTTCGAGGGGGCGCCGCTGGAGCTGCACGGGGCGCACGATTCCCTGCGCATGGGCATCAAGGTCGTGTTCCAGGAGCTCGCTCTCATCAAGGGCCTCTCCGTGGCAGAAAACGTGTTCCTGGAGTCGTTCCCGCTGCGCGCGGGACGGCGGATCGACTGGAAGATGCTGCGCACGCGCACGCGCGAAATCCTCAGCTCCATTGGCCTGGACATCGACCCGGCGGTGAAGGTCGAGCGGCTCACCACGTCGCAGCAGCAGATGGTCGAGATTGCCCGCGCGCTTTCCCACGAGGCCAAGGTCGTGATCATGGACGAGCCGACCTCGGCTCTGACCCCCAAGGAGGTCGAGCTCTTGTTTGCCGTGATCCGGCGACTGAAAGAGATGGGAAAGGGCGTGCTGTACGTGAGCCACAAACTGGACGAGGTGTTCAGCCTCTGCGACCGTGTGACCGTCCTGCGGGACGGACAGCACATCGCCACCCGCCCGATCTCGGAAACGAACCCGAACGAGCTGGTCACGGACATGGTGGGCCGCGAGATCACCGCCCTTTTCCCCCACACGCACGGCGGCCGGGGGGAGTGCGTGCTCAGCGTGCGAGGCCTCTCGACGCGTGAGAAGCTGAAGGAGGTCAGCCTCGACGTGCATGCCGGAGAAGTCGTCGGGGTCTTCGGCCTTCTCGGAGCCGGACGCACGGAGCTGGCCAAGGCCATCTTCGGCCTTGACGGCGCGAGCGGGGGGGCGGTGTCCGTGAGGGGAGCGCGGCTCCGCCGAGGGACAACCCACTCGGCGCGGTCCGGCCTGGGCCTGCTCACCGAGGACCGAAAGGGTGAGGGTCTGGTGCTGCAGATGTCGGTGAGCCAGAACATGACGCTGCCCTCCCTGCGGGACTTCTCCACGCTGGGGTGGATCCGTTCCCGCACGGAGCTGAGCCGCTCCCGGGAGTTCGTGCAGAGGCTTTCCATCCGCACCCCGTCGCTCAAGCACAAGGTGGAGTTCCTGAGCGGCGGTAACCAGCAGAAAGTGCTCCTGGCACGCTGGCTCATGAAGCGGCTGACCGTCATCATCCTGGATGAGCCCACGCGGGGCATCGACGTGGGAGCCAAGGCGGAGATCCACCGCCTGATCGACGAGCTCGCCAAGGAGGGGCTCGCGGTGCTTGTCATGACGTCGGAGATGCCCGAGCTCCTCGGCGTGAGTGACCGGATTCTCGTCATGAGCGGCGGAAGGGTCACCGGAGAGTTCGACCGAAACGATGCGACGCAGGAAAAGATCCTCGCCGCGGCAATCGCCTGAGAGGAGCCGGGAGTACCATGCAGCAGCAGTCCGTGACCCGCGGGGGCGTGCGCAGCAGGCTGGGCCGCTACAACGAGCTGGGCCTGTTCGCCGTGGCCATCGTGCTCTTTGTCCTCTTCAGTGTCGGCTCGCCGTACTTCTTCAAGGTGAGGAACCTGTCCAACGTGCTGGGGCAGATCTCGATGACCATGATTGCCGCCGTCGGGATGTCGCTGCTCATGATCGCGGGCGAGGTGGACCTCAGCGTGGGCTCGCTGCAGGCCGTGGTCGCGCTCCCGCTCCTGGTGATCATGAACCGCACCGGAAGCTTCTGGCTGGGCGTGGTCCCTGCGCTTGCCACCGGGCTCGTCGTCGGTCTGATCAATGGCTTCCTCGTCACTCGGATGAGGATCAATTCCCTCATCGTCACGCTGGGCATGTACTACCTGCTCCGTGGACTGGTCTACTTCCTTACCGGGAAGGTGCCGATCTCCGACTCGTCCAACGACCCGTCGTTCTTCGCCGTTGGCAATGCCAAGCTGTTCGGGCTCCTTCCCGTCATGGCTATCCTGATGATCGCGATCCTCGCCTTGTGCATCTACGTGCTGGGCAGCACGACCTACGGCCGCAGGCTCTACGCGGTGGGCGGCAACGCCGAGGTGGCGCGGGCGGTGGGGATCAACCCGGAGCGCATGAAGTTCAGCGCGTTTCTCATCTGTTCGCTTCTGTCATCCGTGAGCGCCATCCTCCTGGCCTCCCGGCTCAACTCGGCCAACCACATGGCGGGCCAGGGCTTCGAGTTCCAGGTGATCGCGGCGGTCGTCATGGGCGGGGTGAGCCTCTCGGGCGGCAGAGGCAATCTCACCGGCGCGCTGTTCGGCGTGCTCATATTCGGGCTGATCCAGAACGGCATGGGCCTGATGTCCATCGACACCCAGTACCAGCTCGTGATCACGGGCGGCATCATCGTGGCCGCGGTGGCCATCGACGAGCTCCGCCATAGAAGGGCGTAGGGGCGATGAGGGCAGCGGTGCCTCTCATCCTGGGCGCGCTCGCAGTGGGCACGGCCCTGCGCGCGTTCTCGGGGACACCGCTCTTCCAGACTGACCTCGCCCCGGTTGCAAGCGGCGGATCGACTGCTGACCAGGGGTCTCCGGAGGCGGCCGTGGCTGCCTTCTACGCAGCGGTTGGCGCCGGCGACTACGACCGTGCCTGGGAGCTGTCCCTGGAGCCCAGGTGGGCAGGTGCGGCCCGGGCCGGCTTTTCCGACGCGGTGGGCACCTCCCCTGCCGCGGACGGGTGGACGGCGCAACAGGATTTCGTGTCCCGCTGCAGGGACGACATCGGCGACGGGCTGCGGCTCAACGGGGTGCAGGTGCAGAGAACACCCGACGCGCCGGAGACCGCCGAGGCGGAGGTGGCGGCGGGACTGGCCGGAGCCCGGCTTTTCAGCGTGCATGCAAGCGGGCAGATGCTGGGGGCGTGCGTCATCTACCGCTGGGACCGGGACCTTGCCGTGGCCCGGATCGATGGCCGGTACAGGGTCGTCCTTCCCGGCACGAAGGAGCGCAAGACCTTCTTCCACCAGGCGTGGTTTTCCAACCTGACGTTCGTCGCGTCACTGAGGGCCACGGACAAATGAGGACTCTTTACCTCGATAATGCCGCCACCTCCTGGCCCAAGCCCTCCGGGGTTCCTGCCGCGGTCCGCCGGGAGCTCGTCCACGGGGGCGGAAACCCGGGCCGGTCGGGCCACCGGAAGTCCATCGAGGCCGGTCGGGTGGTCCTGGCGTGCCGGGAGCGCCTGGCCGCGCTTTTCGGCGTGAGCGACCCGTCGCATATCGTGTTCACTAAGAATGCCACGGAGGCGCTCAACATCGTCATTGCCGGCATCATGGGTTCCGGCGGGCACGTCGTCACCACGGGAATGGAGCACAACTCGGTCCTGCGCCCCCTGCGGGCGCTTGAGACCGCGGGCGTGGTGGTAGAGGAAGCCGCGGCGGACGCGGGCGGCAGGGTGGATGCCTCCGACGTGGCTCGGCGGATCACGGCCGGGACCCGGCTCGTCATCGTCACCCATGCATCCAACGTGACCGGAGCCATCAACGACATCGCGGCCATCGGTGCCGCCTGCCGTGCGCGGGGTGTGCCCTTCCTGGTGGACGCCGCCCAGACCGCCGGCTGCGTCCCGATCGATGTTGCGCACCTGCCGGTGGACTACCTGGCGTTCAGCGGGCACAAGGGACTCCTGGGACCCCAGGGCACCGGGGGCCTGTACGTGGGTGACGTCGCTCGGTTGCCGCCGCTCCTGCGGGGCGGGACCGGCAGCCTCTCCGACCGGGAAGAGCAACCTGACTTCCTCCCTGACCGCTACGAGAGCGGCACTCTGAACGTGCCCGGCCTCGCCGGGCTCGCGGAGGGCGTCCAGTACCTTCTGCGCCGAGGCGTCGATTCGGTCCAGGAGCATGATCGGCGGCTGCGCGCGGTCTTCCTCGACGCCGCCTCGGGGGATGCCCGTGTGAAGGTGCTGCAGTCCGGCGTGCTGCCGGAGCACACCGGTGTTGCCTCCGTGATCATCGAGGGAAGGTCACCCTCGGCCGTCGGGGAAGCGCTGGAGCGCCGCTTCGGCATCCTCACGAGGATCGGGCTTCACTGTGCGCCACGAGCGCACCGCGCCGTCGGGACCTTTCCGGAAGGGACGGTACGGCTGTCCTGGGGCCCTTTCACGTCGGGGCGCGACATGGCGCGCGCCGGGCGAGCCATCGCGGCGATCGCCGGAGGAAGATAGGGATGTTCGGGCGTGGTCGTCCATCCGCAAGGCCGGATGGCCTGGACGGCGTGATGACCTTTTTCGGCTCGTTCCATGCACTGCGCTCGGAAAGCGTGCTCAAGAAGGCGGGCTTTCCGGTGCGCCTCATTCCAGGTCCTCGGGAGATCAGTCCCAATTGCGGCGTGGCGCTTCGCTTTTCCTGGGGACAGTGCGACCAGGCAGTGGCGGAAGTGACCCGCAATACGATCCAGTTCGAGGCGGTCCATCTTTACCCTGAGGATCCATCGGTGTTTCACCAGAAGGGCAGGAGGCCGTGAGGGCACGCCGCTATCTGAAACCGTGGATTTTCGGGGTGGCCGCCGGCGTGATGTTCGTCGGCGCGGACGCGCTGCTGCCGATTTCACCGCCCTCTGCCTATGCATTCTGCCTGTCCTGCCACGTGCGAGACCTGGTGACCGCGATCGTGAACTCGGTTGCCCACAGCCGGTTTCCCGCCAGCGAGGTTGGAAGCCGGGCCCTGATGCTCACCTCTCCTGGCGTCCTGATCGGGGCTTTGCTGGCGGCATGGATCAACGGAGAGATCCATCCCCGCCGGGCGAGCCGGCCCGTGCTCTACGCAGTGCTCGGTCTCCTCGTGATGGTCCTCGGCATCACGATCTTCGGCTGCACCACGCGGATCGTCCTGAGGGCTGGCTACGGGGAGATCTACGGGATCGTGGCCCTCGTCGGCATGTTCGCCGGGGTCGCCATCTCCACGGTCTTCATCAAATGGCGCGTCAAACGGGGAACGCGGTCGTGAGCGGCGCGCTCCTTTCCCTTGCCCTCCTGGGAATCGGGCTGGTCACCGGCTGGCTGGCGCAACGATCCCGCATGTGCTTCGTGGGCGGCTTGCGGGACTGGATCATGGTGCGGGACACGGAGCTCCTCACGGGACTGTTCTCGTTCCTGGCCACCGTGTGGGTCCTCACTTCGGTGCTTTCACTCCTCGGAATACTTCACCAGGGTGCTCCGGAGCTGGGCGCCGCCGGCCGCGCATCAGGCTACCGCACGGGCGCGCCCGGGGGACTGGTGTTGGCCCGCGTGGGAAGCGCGGCAGCCGGGCCGGTCGCGGCTCTCATCAACCACTTCTTCCTTGCGAGCCTTGCCGGCGGGTTCCTGATCGGAGTCCTTTCCGTCATCGCAGGCGGCTGCGTGATGCGCCAGCATGTGCTTCTTGCCCAGGGCGATGGAGATGCGCGGTTCTACCTCGCCGGGTTCTACGGCGGCGCCATCGTGTATTACCTGGCGCTTGAGCGGCTGCTCGACTGGGTCTACCGCTAGCCTCGGCCTGGCGCTCAGTAACCCGCGGCTGCTTTCAGGCGCGCCCGGTCGTCCTTCAGGACGTCCAGGAGCGTGGTCGTGCCATCCACGCCGGGGAAGTTGATGAGGGAGGCGTAGCCCGCGCCCTTCATCGTTTCCTTGAGCGGCCCGCCGGCCTCGTTGTGCCAGTTGTCCACGATCAGCTTTGCGCCGGAGGGGGAGAGCTTTGCGATCTGCGCGGCCTCCAGCGGGCCCGGACCGAAGACTCCCGCTATGGTGAACCCGAGCTGTTCCATGAGCGGCTTCTGGAAGACGTGCACCACGATGGGGGTGCCGCCAAGACCGGCGCCGGCGAGCTCGGCCTTCCACGCTGCCAGGAAGGATTCCAGCTCGGACAGGCTCTTTTGGCCCGCGGCCTGCGTGCCCAGCGCGTCCGCGATCGCCGTGATGGAGGCGCTGAGTACCGGCACGGTGTAGTCCGCGTCCACTTTCAGCATGCGGATGGACTGGTTTCCCGCGGCGTCCGCCAGCTTCTGGGCCATGACCTCGAACCCGGTGTACACGATGAGCCCCGCGCCGCGGAGCGCCGCCACGTCAGACGGCTTCAGCTCGTACTCCGCGGGGTGGCGGAGCTGCGATGGCGCAAGGGTGACGATGTCCGTTGCCCCGGCCGCGGCGGCGAATGCCGCGGTCCAGGAATTGGTGGCCACCACCCGAACGGGGGCGGCCACCGCGGTCATCGCGCAGGCGGAGAATATGAGAACCAGCGAGCGGAATCGGTTCATGCTTTCCTCCCGGAAAAGCGCCTGTAGAGAAGCCCCACGCCCAGCAGACAGGCGGCAATGACGGTCACCGCGGAGCTCGCGGGAACGTCCAGGGCAAAGGACGTGAAGAACCCGGTGATGCTGCAGAACGCGCCGATCACGCAGGCCTGGATGAAGAAGCCGCGCGTGCTGCGCGCTCGGAAGCTGGAAACGATGGCCGGCAGCAGCAGGATGGAGTCCATGAGGAGGGCGCCGATGAGCTGCATCAGCAGGGCCACGGCCACGCCGACGAACAGCAGAATGACCGAGGTGAGCGCCGCCTCGTGCACGCCAGACGCCCATGCGATCTCGCGGTGGAAGAGCACCGCGCTCACGCGCGTGAAGCCCAGCGAGACAAACAGCACGATGGCAGCGGAGTACAGGGCGATCAGGGCAAGGTCCAGCCGTGACAGCGAGTAGATGCTGCCCCAGAGGATGCCAAAGGCATCCTTGGCCGGAACGCCGGCCTTGTAGATGACGGCGAACGCCAGGCCGATGGTGAGCACCATGAAGAAGGTGGACACGTAGCCCAGCGCGAGGCCGGACTCACGCGCCACGCGGGAGATGGCCGCGATGGCCACCAGGTCAAGCGCCAGCCCGACCAGCAGCGGGTCCGCGTGAAGCGCCAGGCCCACGGCGGCCCCCAGCAGCGCCGCGTGCATGAGCGTGAATCGCAGCGTGACCAGGTTGAGCCGCAGGATGAACACGCCGGCGAGCGGAAAGAAGCAGCCCGCCAGCACGAGAGCAACGAACCCGCGGAGGATGGGAGCGTAGGAGAGCGCCTGGAAGACGTTCATGGGCTGGCGTCAGGCGAAAGCGCCCGCCTCCATGTGGCGGATCTCCCACGCGGGCTCGGAGAGCACCTGCGCGTCGTGGGACACCATGACCATGGTGATGCCGCGCGCCTCGTTGAGAGTCCTCAGCAGCTCCATGAGCTCGGTACGCGAGCGTGGGTCCAGGGACGACGTGGGCTCGTCCAGCAGGAGGAGCTGCGGGTCCTGGCACAGGCAGCGCGCCAGGGAGAGCTTCTGCTTTTCCCCACCCGAGAGGCGGGCGTACATGCGGCCCTGCAGGTCCGAGCAGCCCACCGCGGCCATGGCCTCCTCGATCCGCCGCCGCCGGTCGGCCCGGCTCAATCCCAGGGTGGCCGTGCCGATTTCCACGACCTCCCGCGCGGAGATCGGGAAGTCCACCTGCACGGATTCCTGGTGGACGTAGCCCACGCGCCTTCGGCCGCGGGCCCACTGCCGGGAGCCCACCTCCTCTCCCAGCACGATGATGCGGTCTTCATCATGCCCAGGATTGCCTTCAGCAGCGTGGTCTTCCCTGCCCCGTTGGGGCCGGCCACGATGAGCCGCCCGCCGCAGGCCACCTCCAGGGACACGTCCCTCAGGATCCGGCTTCCCTCCCGGTCGAGGCACAACCCGTCGATCCTGATGCAGGGCTCAGCCATGGTCAGGAAGAGATACCTCGATTGCCACGCGTGCCGCAAGGGGCATATGTTTGGTGATCGAGCGCAAGGCGGCCTCCCGTGGGGCCGAAGCCAGGACGAGGAAGGCAGGATCATGAAAGCGATCGTTGTGCGCCAGTATGGCGACCCCGAGGTGATGAAAGTAGAAGAGGTTCCCACACCGAGGCCAGCCGCCGGGCAGGTCCTGGTAAGGGTGCGCGCGGCGGGGGTGAACCCCACGGAAACGTACGCCCGCAGCGGCCGCACCGGGGCGGCCCTTCCCTACACGCCGGGCACCGACGGCGCCGGGGAGGTGGAGGGCGTCGGACCCGACGTGAAAGCGCTGAAGCCGGGAGACCGCGTGTACCTGGCCAGGACCGTCACCGGAACGTACGCGGAGTATGCGCTCGCCACCGAGAAGCAGGCTCGACCGATGCCGGGGAAGCTGTCCTTCGCCCAGGGGGCAGGGCTTTTCATTCCTTACGCCACGGCCATCCGGGCGCTTACGCAGATCACCCGGGCGCGCCCCGGGGAGACCATGCTGGTGCACGGGGCAAGCGGCGGGGTGGGCACCGCCGCGGTGCAGTTCGGCCGGGCCATGGGCCTCACGGTGATCGGGACCGCGGGCACCGACCGCGGCCGTGAGCTTGCCCGGAAGGAAGGCGCACACCACGTGCTGGACCACGGCTCGACGGGCTACCGGGACGAGATCCTCCGCCTCACCGGGGGAAAAGGTGTCGACGTCATCCTGGAGATGCTGGCCAACGTGAACCTCGGCGCCGACCTCAAGCTGCTCGCGCCGCGCGGCCGCGTGGTGGTGATCGGAAGCAGGGGGGACGTCACCATCACGCCTCGCGACCTGATGGGACGGGACGGCACGGTCCATGCAATGCTCCTCTGGAACATCAACGAGGAGGAAGCAGCCAGCCTGAACGCGGCAATCGCGGCGGGCGGGGACAACGGGACGCTGCGGCCCATCGTCGGGCTGGAGCTGCCGCTCGCGGAGGCTCCCCAGGCACACCGCAGAATCCTGGAGCCGGGAGCGTTCGGCAAGATCGTGCTGGTGCCGTAGGGAGGGCCAAATGCAACAGGTAGTGGAGCTGGGTGAGCTCGAGGCGGGGCTGGCAATCGGCGCCATCCGGGAGGAGCTGGTGCGCCGCGGCAAGACGGCCGTCATCGCGGTATCCGACTCTCACGGGGAGCTCATCAGCCTCGTCCGAATGGACAAGGCCCCGCTGGGGTCGGTGCTCGTGGCGCAGCGGAAGCTGCTCACCGCGTCCCGCGAGCGCGCGGACACGGGAGACGTCGGGAAGAACTTCCAGAAGCATGGCTGGCAGACCGCGAACAGCGACCCGGCGTTCACCGGATGGGCCGGCGGCGTGGTTGTCCGCTTCCGCGGCGCCGTGGTGGGCGCGGTTGCCGTGAGCGGCCTCTCGCAGGAGGAGGATGCCGAGCTTGCGAAAATCGGCGTGGGCAGGATCCTGGAAAGCGCGGGCGCGTAGCGCCTGAGGCAGGAGCGCAGCGCCCCCTGGGCTGGAGCGCAGCGCCTTAGGCGGAAACCCGGCCGTAAGTCTCCGCAAGGTCGCGCAGGCGCGCGGCTGACGCGGCGGAGAACGAATCCGTCGGCGCGCGCCATGACCAGTTCCCCGCGCCGGCGGTGCCGGGGGTGTTCATGCGGGCATCGCTTCCCAGGCCCAGCACGTCCTGAAGCGGCACCACGGCCCAACGGCACACCGAGGCCATGGCCATGCGGATAAATCGCCAGGAAATCTCCTGCTCGGGGGACGGCGCGTAGTGATCCACGGCGGCCCGCTCCTCGGGGGAGCGCGTGGCGTACCAGCCCGCCGTGGTGTCGTTGTCATGAGTGCCCGTGTAGACCACCGAGTCAGCAGCGTGGTTGTGCGGCAGGAAGCGGTTGCCGGCGCCGAGGGCCCCGGACTCGGCGCGGTCAAAGGCAAACTGCAGGATGCGCATGCCGGGGAACCCGAAGCGCTCCCGAAGGGCCACGACGTCCGGCGTGATTACGCCCAGGTCCTCCGCAAGGATTGGCAGGGCGCCCAGATCCTTCTCAAGAGCCTCGAAAAGGGCCTGGCCAGGCACCGCTTCCCAACGGCCGGTGGCCGCGGTGGCAGAACCGGCGGGCACGGCCCAGTTGGCGGCAAAGCCCCGGAAGTGGTCGATGCGCATGAGGTCCACCATACGGCGAGCGGCGCGGATGCGTTCCACCCAGAAACGAAAGCCGTCACGAGCCATCGCGCCCCAGTCGTACAGGGGGTTGCCCCAGAGCTGCCCTGTGGCCGCGAAATAGTCCGGCGGCACTCCGGACACCACCGTGGGCCGGCCGCGATCGTCCAGGCGGAACAGCTCGCGGTGTGCCCACACGTCCACGCTGTCCGGGGCAACAAAGATGGGGAGGTCCCCGATGACACTGATGCCGCGCCGGGCGGCTTCGGCGCGGAGCGCGTCCCACTGCTCGAAAAAGAAGAACTGGATGGCCTGTTCGATGCGGATTTCATCCGCGCTCTGCCGGCGCAGCAGCGCCAGTGACCCCGCCTCTCGAAGGGTGAGCCCTGCGGGCCAGTCCCGGTTCCACGCTCCGGGGTGAAGGGCCTTGATGCTCATGAAGGCCGAGAAATCGTTCAGCCACCAGGCTTGCGCGGAACAGAAGTCCTCATACCGTCGGTGGTGCTCAGCGGCGGCCTCCGAGAGGAAGCGCCTGGCGGCCTTGCGCAGCAGCGGCAGCTTCCACGAGATGACC
>Ga0335080_10007461_pt1 | contig 11338 bp, 13 predicted proteins | sample Lox_Sample_34_FD_206720 | JGI IMG/M metagenome (GOLD analysis project Ga0335080, IMG submission 206720) | Soil microbial communities from Loxahatchee National Wildlife Refuge, Florida, United States - Lox_Sample_3.4 | ecosystem: Environmental > Terrestrial > Soil > Wetlands | place: USA...
TCGATGAAGATCACCCTGATGCTCGCCTGCATCGGCGACCACTTCACGATGGGGCCCGAGCGTGCGGCCGACGCGGTCGCGCTCGCCCAGCCGGGGAAGGTCGCTCCGATGCACTACGGAACGTTTCCCGTCCTGACGGGGACGCCGGCTCAGTTCGCCGCCGCGCTCAAGGCGAAGGAACTCCTGTCGAGGTACCAGTCCCTGCAGATCCACGAGACCCTCGACCTCGACTGACATGGAGCGCCCTGGAAGCCAGCGCCTCTTCGACCGAGCTCGTCGGGTCATCCCCGGCGGCGTGAACTCGCCGGTCCGCGCGTTCCGCGGTGTCGGAGGCACGCCGGTCTTCTTCAAGGAGGGCCGGGGCGCGTGGCTGACCGACGTCGACGGCAACCGCTACGTCGACCACGTCGGCAGCTGGGGACCGCTCATCCTCGGCCATGCGTACCCGCCGATCGTCGAGGCGGTCACCGCGGCCACCAGCGCCGGCACGAGCTTCGGCGCGCCGCACGCGGGCGAGGTCGAGCTGGCGGAGCTCATCTGCCAGCGCATGCCCGCAGTGGAGGAGGTCCGGCTCACCTCCTCGGGCACCGAGGCGACCCTGGCTGCGCTTCGCGTCGCACGCGCCTACACCGGCCGCGAGGTGCTGGTGAAGTTCGAGGGCTGCTACCACGGCGCCGGCGACCCCTTCCTGGTGAAGGCGGGGAGCGGCGTCGAGACGCTCGGCCTGCCCGACTCGCCCGGCGTCCCGAAGGAGCTCGCGGCGCTCACCCTCACCCTGCCCTTCAACGACCTCGCCGCAGCCCGCGCGCTGTTCGCCCGGCGTGGCCAGGAGATCGCCACGGTCATCGTCGAGCCGGTGGTCGGGAACATGGGGGTCCTCATCCCGCGCGCCGGGTTCCTGGAGGAGATCCAGGAGCTGTGCCGCGCGCACGGAGCGCTCCTCATCTTCGACGAGGTGATGACCGGCTTCCGGCTGTCGCGAGGAGGGGCGCAGGAGCTGTTCGGTCTCGACCCGGACCTCACCACGATGGGGAAGGTCATCGGCGGTGGGCTCCCCGTCGGGGCCTACGGCGGCCGGCGGGCCATCATGGAGACCGTGGCGCCGGCGGGGCCCGTGTACCAGGCGGGAACGCTGTCGGGGAATCCGCTGGCGGTCGCCGCGGGCCTGGCCTGCCTGCACGCCCTGGGCGAACCGGGCATCTACGAGCGGCTGGAGGGCATCTCCCGGGGGCTGACCGACGGGCTGCTGGCCGAAGCGAGGGCAGCGGGTGTTCCGGTGACGCTGAACCGGGTGGGGAGCATGTGGACCCTCTTCTTCGCCGCCGGCCCGGTGTTCGACTACCCGAGCGCGAAGCGTGCGGATACCCGGAAGTTCGGGATCTTCTTCCACGCCCTGCTCGACCGCGGGGTGTACCTCCCCCCGAGCCAGTTCGAGGCCGCCTTCGCCTCGCTGGCCATGGGGGAGCGCGAGGTCGAGCACACGCTGGCCGCCGCCCGGCACGCCTTCCGGGCCCTCTAGGCCGCCCACGAGGTGTCAGACAGCTCGTGACCGACCCCTCGCGTGACGTGGGCCCGAGGCGTCCTGCCCGATAAGGCCGAGTCATCCTGCGCTGTTGCGTGACTGGCCCCCCGGTGCTAGACGCGCGCCGGTTCTTTGGATCACCGACGGAAAGACGGGCCGGACGAGGACGACGGGCTCAGCCCCGAGGCGCGCGCCCAGCGCGCGGCTGCCCCGTACATCAGCGCGGTCTGGCGGGTGGTGGGGGGCATCCTGGTGGGTGGCGGTGCCGGCTGGCTCGTGGACGGCAAGCTCCACAGCTCGCCGTGGGGTCTGATCGTCGGACTGTTCCTCGGTCTCGGCGCCGGGTTCTACGGGCTCGTGCAGAGCCTGAGCTCGATGAACAAGCGATGAGGTTGCTCGCCTTCATTGCCGGGCTCGTCGGGCTCGGCCTCGTGGGGTGGTGGGCGACGCACACGCCGGAGGCGCACGCCGGGGTGGTGGTCTCGGTGGTCGCCAGCGCGGTGGTGCTGGTGGGGAAGTCGATCGCCGTCCGCCGGAGCATCCAGGTGGCCCTCGGGGCGAGCGTGGCGGGGCTGGTGCTGCGCCTGGCGGCGTGGTTCGGGGGCTACCGGTGGGTCCGGGCGCGGCAGGAGGACGTGGGGGCCTACACCCTCGCGTTCTTCGGCGTGTTCGTGGTGGCCCTGTGCCTGGAAATGACGTACGTGCTGGTCGCCGCGAAGGCCCAGCGGCGAGGAGCGACGTGATGCAGCGGTGGCTGTGGTGTGCAGTGCTTGCGGTGTCGATGGCGGCGCGGGCCCAGGAGGGTCACGCGGGCACGCACGGCACCGAGCCTGCCCCCGGCGAGCACGCGGCTGCCGGGCACGAGGAGAAGGTCGACACCTCGACCTACATCCTCGAGCACGTCGCCGATTCGCCCGAGGTCGAGTTCCAGGTCCCGCTCTCCGACAAGGAGTTCATCCTCCACTTCCCGGTGTGGCGCCTTCCGCTCAAGGCAGGCGCCTGCCCCGCAAGCGCGGAGGAACCGGCAGTCCTGAAGGAAGGGTGCCTGGACATCTCGCTCACCAAGCACACCTTCTGGATGCTGGTCGGCTCGGTCATCGTGGTGCTGCTCTTCACCTTCGGCGCGAACCGCAACCCCGCCCAGCCGGTCCCCCACGGTCCGCGGCAGAACCTGCTCGAGATGCTGGTGATCTTCGTCCGCAACGAGATCGCCATCCCCAACATCGGCAAGGAGGAGGGGCCGCGCTACACGCCCTATCTCCTCTCGGTCTTCTTCTTCATCCTGACGCTGAACCTGCTCGGGCTGGTGCCCTGGGCTTCCACCGCGACCGGCAACCTCGGGGTGACGCTGTCCCTGGCCCTCTGCACCTTCATCCTCACCCAGTTCGCCAGCATCAAGGCGGCGGGCATCGGCGGCTACCTGAAGCACATGACCGGCGGAGCGCCGCTGTGGATCTGGCCGATCATGATCCCGGTGGAGATCCTCGGGCTCTTCACCAAGCCGTTCGCCCTGATGCTCCGCCTCTTCGCGAACATGCTGGCCGGGCACATCGTGCTCTTCAGCCTGCTGGGGCTGATCTTCATCATCGGCCACGTGGCGGTGTCGGTGGTGGCGGTGCCGTTCGCCATCTTCATCTACCTGCTCGAGCTCTTCGTGGCCTTCCTGCAGGCGTACATCTTCACCATGCTCTCGGCGCTCTTCATCGGGATGGGCGTGGCGATGGGCCACCACGGCCACGAGGAGCACGGGGAGGCGCACGGCGCCGCGCACGCCAAGGCGGAGCACGCGCCGAGCTGATCGAGTTCAGAAGGTACCCCGCGGCCGGTTGCGGTCCGCGGGAGGTCGTCCAAAAGGGCATCCACGACCCCCCCACAAGCGGGTCCTGACGTCGAAAGTTAAAAAAGAACGGTCATGACCAATCTCGCGTACTCCTTCCTCTCCGCGGGCATCGGCGCCGGCCTCTGCGTGCTCGGGGTGGGCATCGGCATCGGTCGTCTCGCGGCCTCCGCCCTCGACGCCACCGGCCGCCAGCCGGCGGCCACCGGCGACATCCGGACCACCATGCTGATCGCCGCGGCACTCATCGAGGGCGTCGGTCTGTTCGGGCTGGTGGTGAGCATCCTCCTCGCGACCAAGGCCTGATCGACGTCCGCGGCCCGGAGCCCCGTCGAGGGCGCTCCGGGCCACCGACCCTTCCGGAAGACACGCCCATGCCCATCGTCCTCGCCACCTCCAGTCTCGTCGACGTCCGACCCGGCCTCATCTTCTGGACGCTGGTCACCTTCCTCCTGGTGGCCCTGCTCCTCCGCCGCGTGGCGTGGGGACCGATCCTCAAGGTGGTGGACGAGCGGGAGAAGGCCATCGCCGGGTCCATCGAGTCGGCCAAGCGCGAGCGCGCCGAGGCGGAGCGACTCCTCGCCGAGCAGAAGGACGCCATCCAGAAGGCCCGCGCCGAGGCCGCGGACATGATGCGGCGCAACGCCGAGGACGTGGAGAAGCTGCGCGTCGAGCTGGTCGCCAAGGCCCGCGCCGAGGCCGAGGCTCACAAGACCGACGCGCTCCGGGAGATCGAGAACGAGCGGGTCCGGGCGGTGAACGACGTGAAGAAGACCGCCGCCGACCTGGCGATCCAGATCACCGAGAAGCTCCTCGGCAAGCAGCTCGACGACAAGACCCAGAAGGACCTCGCCAACCAGTACCTGGCCGAGGTCTCGCGCACCGCTGGTCCTCCTGGCCGCCCCGGGCCGAAGGTCTAGGGGAGCGTTACAGGCAGGATTCGTGGCACTCGGAATCGGCATCGTCGGACTGCCCAACGTGGGCAAGTCCACGCTCTTCAACGCCCTGTCCTCGGCGGGCGCGCAGGCGGCGAACTACCCGTTCTGCACCATCGAGCCGAACTTGGGCGTGGTCCCCGTGCCCGACGAGCGGCTCGACCAGCTCTCGGCGCTGGTGAAGCCCCAGAAGACCATCCCCACCTCGCTCGAGTTCGTGGACATCGCCGGGCTGGTCCGCGGCGCGAGCAAGGGCGAGGGGCTAGGGAACCAGTTCCTGGCCAACATCCGCCAGGTCGACGCGGTGCTGCACGTGCTCCGCTGCTTCGAGGACCCCAACGTCACCCACGTCGAGGGCGGCGTCGACCCGAAGCGGGACCGGGACATCGTCGACACCGAGCTCTGCCTGAAGGATCTCGAGACCGTCGAGAAGCGCCGTGAGCGGGCCCAGAAGGCCTCCAAGGCCGCCGGGAAGGCCGGAGACGAGGCGAAGGCGGAGCTCGCGCTCTTGGACAAGGTGAAGACCGGGCTGGACGCCGCCATCACCGTGCGGGCCCAGAAGCTCTCTCCGGACGAGCACAGGCAGCTGCGGGAGCTGTTCCTCCTCACCGACAAGCCTGTGCTCTACGTGGCGAACATCGGCGAGTCGCAGCTCGGCAAGGAGGACACCGACCGCCACGTCACCGCCGTGCGTGCACTGGCGAAGGCGGAGGGGGCGGAGATGGTCGCCCTGGCCGCTGGCATCGAGGCGGAGATCCAGCAACTTCCCGCCGAGGAGCGCCCCGGCTTCCTGTCCTCGGTCGGGCTGTCCGAGCCGGGCCTGCACAAGGTGGTGCGCGCCGGGTACCGGATGCTCGGGTTGCAGACCTTCTTCACCGTGGGTGAGCAGGAGTGCCGCGCCTGGACCTTCCACAAGGGGGCGAAGGCGCCGGAGGCCGCAGGCGTCATCCACTCCGACTTCGAGCGAGGCTTCATCAAGGCCGAGGTCTTCGACTGGAAGGATCTGATATCGCTGGGGAGCGAGGCCGCCGTCCGGGAGAAGGGACTGCTCCGCATCGAGGGCAAGGAGTACGTCGTCCGCGACGGCGACTGCATGCACTTCCGCTTCAACGTGTGAGGCACCTCCGGGCGGAGGTCCGGGCCCCTGGGCGCGGACCCGAGGCCCCGTCAACGTGACCAGACGTTCCGGTGTCCAGCTGACCCGGTTCGGCGTCGGCGCAACCGACTCGTAGTGCTCGCCAGCCGCCCTGCCGGCCCCTACAGTGGCCGGCCCCCGTGGCGCCCCCTGACACGCTCTGGCTCCAGCGTGCGTTCGCCGCACTGATCGGACAGATCGGTCCCGAGACCGACCAGATGATCCTGCGGGCCCGGGCCTCGGGCGAGCGGTGGGTGGCGGGCGTCCGGCTCTTCCTGGTGGCCGGGCTCTGCGCGCTGGTGCTCACGCTCTCGCCTCCGCCAGATTCGGCGAGGCTGCTGCTCCTCCTCGCCGGAGGACTCACCTACTCCGTGCTGCTGGCCTGGCTCGCCTTCTCGGTCAGCGACGGCTGGGTGGCGTGGGTGAGCTGTGCGGCGGACGTGACCATCACCAGCGCGGCGATGCTCTTCGTCCTGGTCCAGGGGGGCGAGGACGTCGCCGCCCACGCCCGGACGTTCTACGAGCTGTACTTCCTGGTCATCATGGCTGCGGGGCTCCGCTACGACTGGCGGCTCTGCGCGTGGACGGCGGCGCTGTGCATCGCCGAGTACGCGATCCTGATCGTGCTCGCCTCCGGCCCGCTGGGTCTCGAGGACGAGACGCACGAGGCCTTCGTCTGGGCCAGCCAGGCGGCCCACTTCCTCCTCCTCGGGCTGGGCGGAATCATCATGGCCGCGGTGGCCCAGCGAGCGAAGCGGCTGCGGCTGATGGTCGGCGTGGACCATCTCACCGGACTCTCGCAGCGAGCCCCGTTCGTCGAGCGCATCGACGAGGAGCTGGCCCGTGCTCGGCGGCGGCGTGCTCCGCTCAGCGTGGCCATCCTCGACCTCGACGGCTTCAAGGCGTTCAACGACGCGTTCGGCCACCCGGCGGGAGACCGTGCGCTCCAGCTCACCGCCACGCGCCTCCGGGCCTCGGTGAGGAAGAGCGACCTGGTTGCCCGCTTCGGAGGTGAGGAGTTCGTGGTCGCGTTTCCCGAGACGGCGGTGGAGCAGGCCCGCGCCCGGGTGGAGCACATCCGGACCGAGCTGGCCCGCATCCCGATCCCGGTGGGTCGCGAGCAGCGGCAGGTGACGGTCAGCGCCGGCGTCGGGAGCTGGCCCGCCGACGGAGAGACCTTCGACGCGGTCCTGGAGCGGGCGGATACCCGGCTCTACGAGGCGAAGCGCAGGGGGAAGAACCAGGTGGTCGCTCCCGAGCCGCCGACCCTGGGCGCTCCGCCGCGAGACCCGCCTCCCGGGAACCCACCGGGGCCGTCCCACTGACCGGATGGGCTCGCCGCGCGAGGAGTTGCGCCAGTCAGCCCCCGGGGGCAGACCTACGTCCCCATGAGCCTGAAGGCAGACCTCCAGCGCCTCGGACTCCTCGCCGAGGGGGCACAGGTGCCCACCGGGCAGCAGGCGCTCGCCGCGCTGTGCGACGCTGGCATCCTCGAGGGTGGCCTCACCGTGGCCCTGGACCTCAAGCCCGACGAGCTGATCGGCCCGCTGTGCGAGCGAATCGGGGGCGCCGCGCGCAATCTCAAGGTCCTGGATTCGCGGGACGACCCCGAGGTCGCGCTCCTCGTCGACGCAGGCGAAGGCGAGGAGTTGTGGGAGGTTCGCGAACCGCGGGACCTGGTCGAGCGGTGCAACGAGGAGTTTCGCAACGACGTCGAGGCGAAGGTGGTGGCGGTGCTTGGCGAGTGGGAGGACTCACTTCAGCTCTGGTGCATCCCCAAGCGCCTGCTACCCGCCTTGCTGCGCGCCCCGTTCTTCCAGGCGGAGAACCGTGCCCGGCTCTCCGCCCTGGTGCCGCCCGCTAGCCGCGGATCTCGATGACGGGCGAGACGAGCTCGCCTCGCCCGTGCCGCGCCATGTCCTGGTGTCCCTGGGCCGCCTCGGCGAACAGCGCGGCCGCCCCGAGCACGTAGAAGAGTGCGAGGGTCGCGAGCAGCAGCGGCAGCGCGACGAAGGCGAATCGCTTTTCCGAGATGATCGAGTTCATGACTGCTCTTCCGTTCCTTCCCTGCGGCGGCACTCTCTGCCGTCCGTGCCCTGGAGACGTGCACCGACTCCATCGATTGCCTCGGGGGCGGGAAGGGTTCCTTTCCGGGCAGTTACCTGTCGGCCTGACCCCCCGCATGCATGCAGGAAGAGGCTGTACCCGTTAGGCCTCCCGGCCACTGTATGAGCCCTGCGCGCCGGTCCGGCTTCCTCGCACCCTTCCTCACCGCCCTCGGGCTGTTCGCGCTTCTTCACGCGTACGTTGCACGCCGTCTGTTCCTCGACCCGGGCCTTCCCCCCGTGCTGGCGGTCGCCGGATGCGTGCTCCTCGCCCTGCTCGTGGTGGCGGTACCGGTGGGCTTCGTCTTCAGCCGGCGTGACCGGGGCTGGCCCAGCCGGGTGTTTCCTCCGCTGGCCGTCGGCTGGCTCGGCGCCTCGGGGGTGCTGCTCACGGTCACCGCCGTCACCGATCTGGGACGCCTGGTGTTCGACCTTCTGCACGGGTGGCCGACCGCGGCCGAGCAGCTCCACCAGGCCCGGCTGCAGGCGGCGGTGATCGCGCTGGGAACGGCTGCCCTGGTTCCGTTCGCCGTCTGGACGGCGCGAGGCCGGCTGGTGCTCAGCCAGGTGCGCGTGCCGCTGGAGCGTCTCGCCCCGGGCGTGTCCGGTCTTCGCATCGTGCAGATCAGCGACCTGCACATCGGCGCTCGCATCGGTGAGTCCTTCCTCCGCCGCGTCGTCGATCGGGTGAATGCGCTCCGGCCCGACGTGGTGGCGATCACCGGGGACCTCGTGGACGGTCCGGTGCACGTCGTGGAGCAGGCTCTCCGCCCGCTGGCCGACCTCGACGCCCCGCACGGCGTCTACTTCGTCACCGGCAACCACGAGTACTACTGGGGCGCCCGCGAGTCGGTCCGGATGGTCGAGCAGCTCGGGCTCACCGTCCTCCACAACGAGCACCGCGTCGTCGAGCGCGACGGTGGCGCGGTGGTCATCGGTGGCATGCCCGACCTCCACGGCGGGCGATTCCTGCCCGACCACGAGAGCCGTCCGGATCTCGTCTTCGCCGGCGCGCCGGAGGGAGCTCCGCGCGTCCTCCTCGCCCACCAGCCGCGCGCGGTGACCCAGGCGGCACCGCACGGGGTCGACCTGCTGCTCTCCGGCCACACTCACGGCGGGCAGATCTTCCCCTTCCACCTCTTCGTCCGGCTGCAGCAGCCGGTGGTGCGCGGGCTCCGCAAGCTGCTCGGCGTCTGGGTGTATGCCCACCGGGGCACCGGGTTCTGGGGTCCGCCGATGCGCCTCTTCTCCACGCCGGAGATCGCGGAGATCACGCTCGTCACGGCGTAGGCCCACCGGCGCGCGTGGAGCTCGCGAGAGAAGCGAGCAAACTGACGCTCAGCGAGCGCGTCCGCGAGGACGTGCCATCTGCGCGGCCTTGAGCAGCGCGGCGATCATCGGCTCGGCGCTCGCTCGACCCTTCCCCGCCAGCGCGTACGCGACGCCGTGGTCCGGCGAGGTGCGCGGCACCGGAAGCCCGAGGGTCACGTTCACCGTCCGATCGAAGTCCAGCGCCTTGGCCACCACCAGCGCCTGGTCGTGGAACATCGCCAGCACGACGTCGGCCGGCATCCGGTCAGGCCTGGCGAACAGGCCGTCGGCCGGCCAGGGACCGGTGCAGTCCACTCCCCGGCGCCGGGCGAGCGCGATCGCGGGCGCGATGGTCCGTACCTCCTCGTCTCCCAGGAGCCCCCCCTCCCCCGCGTGGGGATTCACTCCGCACACCGCGATGCGTGGCCTCCGTCCGAGCACCGGCTGCAGCGAGGCCGAGAGCAGCTGCAGCTGCGCCGCGAGCCGGCCCTTCTCCAGCGCGCGCGGCACGTCCCGGAGCGCGAGGTGATTCGTCGCCAGCGCCACCTTCACCCGCGGGCCGGCCATCAGCATCAGCACCTCCCGCCCGAAGGCCTCGGCCAGGAGCTCGGTGTGCCCCATGAAGCGCGCGCCCGCGCGGGTGATCTGCTCCTTGGACACCGGAGCGGTGCAGAGGGCGTCGAGATCGCCCCGGAGCGCGTCCGCCACCGCCGCCCGGACGTAGGCCAGCTGCGCCTTGCCCCCCGCCCGGGAGGGACGCCCGGGGAGGCGGTCCTTCGCCGCGAGCTCCGTGACCGCCACGCGCGCCGGGCCCTCTGGCGGCAGCGGTCCGGAGGCCTCCACCTCCGGGAGGCGTCGCAGCGAGGGAAAGCGCGCGAAGGTGGGCCCGTCGCCGTAGACCACCGGGACCAGCGCCCGGCGCACCGAGGGATTCGCCAGCGCCCGGGCGACCACCTCCGGGCCGATGCCGGAGGGATCGCCGAGCGAGATGCCGACCCGCGGGCGGCCGGCCGCGGGAGCGCCGCTCAGATCTTCTTCTCCACCACCGCGGCGCTGCGAAGCGTCTCCATGTACTGCGCGGTGAGCCGTTCGGCCTGCACCTTGCGGAGGCGCTCCTCGATCTCCGGACGAACCTCCGCCAGCGGCTTCATGCCCAGCTTGCGGATCTCCTCCAGCTTCAGCACGTGCCAGCCGAACTGGGTCCGCACCGGGTCGGAGACCTCGCCGGTCTTGAGGTTGAAGGCCACCTTCTCGAACTCGGCGACCATCGTTCCCCGCTTGAAGAAGCCCAGGTCGCCCCCGTCGGACGAGCTGCTGCCCTCGCTCCGCTTGCGGGCCAGCTCGGCGAAGTCGACGCCCGGGGCCCTGGCCTCCTGTGCGATGGCCGCGGCCTTGCGGTGGGCCTGATCGACCGCCGTCTGGGTGGCGTTCCGGGGCACGGCGATGAGGATGTGCCGGATGTGAACCTCGTAGTCCTCGCCCTCCGAGCGGGTCATCCGGTCGTACTCGCTCTGGACGTCGGCCTCGGAGACCTTGACGTTCTTGCGGACCTTCTCGGAGATGAGCTTGTAGCGGCCGATCTGCTTCCGCATCTGCTCGCGGTACTCGGTGAGGCTGTACCCTTCCTTGGTCACCGCCTGCTCCAGCTGCTCGTCGTTGAGGTTGTAGCTCTTCTTGACCTCCTCGATCGCCGCGTCGACCTCCTTGTCGGAGATGGTCACCTTGAGCTCGCGTAGCTCGTTGTCGACCAGCTTCTCGTCGATCATCGTGTCCAGGATCTTCCTCAGCGCCGTGGCCCGGCGCTGCGCGCGGTCGGAACCCGTCGCCTCCTGGTCCACGCGGGCCAGCTCGGGGGCCGCCCGTTTCTCCAGCTCGGAGAGGGTGATGATCTCGTTGTTCACCACCGCCGCCACGCGGTCGACCAGCTCCGCGCGGGCCAGCGGGGCGGAGAGGAAGACGAGTCCGGCGAGCGCCGACCGGAGGTGACGGTTCATCGGTGATTCTCCTGAGCCTGGCCGGTGGCGATCGCGCGGGGGATGACCTGCGCCACCAGGGACTCGTTGATGCGGATGTCTGCCTTCGAACGGAGCTGGGCGACGAAGTCGGTCTGGGCCTGCTCCTGCTTCGCCCGCAGGAGACGCCGCTCGACCTCTGCACGGACCGCGGCCAGGTCACGCTTCCGGGCGGGCCGCCGCTCGATCAGCCTGAAGATGTGGAATCCGTAGTCGGTGGTCACCACGTCCGAGATCTGCCCTGGGGCGAGCGAGAATGCCACCGCGTCGAACTGGGGCGGCATCACCCCCCGCTGGAACCACCCCAGGTCCCCGCCGTCCTTGGCGTCCGCGGAGAGCGAGCGCTCGCGGGCTAGGTCGGCGAACTTCGCGCCCTCCCTCAGCTTGGCGCGGATCTCCTTGGCCTGGTCGAGCTCCTTCACCACGATCTGCGCGGCGTGCACCTGCTCCGGCTCCTGCACCAGCTCCGGGTGCGCCTCCA
>Ga0335080_10007462_pt1 | contig 11338 bp, 9 predicted proteins | sample Lox_Sample_34_FD_206720 | JGI IMG/M metagenome (GOLD analysis project Ga0335080, IMG submission 206720) | Soil microbial communities from Loxahatchee National Wildlife Refuge, Florida, United States - Lox_Sample_3.4 | ecosystem: Environmental > Terrestrial > Soil > Wetlands | place: USA: Florida...
CTACCGCGCCAAGATCATCCTTCGCCCGCAGGAGATCAGCAACAGCCCCGAGGTGATACGCCGGCTCGGCTGCCTGGCCATGAACGGCATGATCGAGGCCGACATCTACGGCAACGTCAACTCCACCCACGTCATGGGCTCGAGCATGTGCAACGGCATCGGCGGGTCCGGCGACTTCACCCGCAACGCCTACCTTGCGATGTTCCTGTCCCCGTCGACGGCCAAGAACGGCACGATCTCCTGCATCGTGCCGATGGTCAGCCACGTCGACCATACCGAGCACGATGTCCACGTCATCATCACCGAGCAGGGCGTGGCCGACCTGCGCGGCCTGCCGCCGCGGCGCCGCGCCCGGCAGATCATCGACCACTGCGCGCACCCCGGCTACCGCCCCGCGCTGCAGGACTACCTCGACCGCGCCGCCGCCGCCGGCCCCGGCAGGCACACTCCCCACCTGCTCGCCGAGGCGTTCTCGTGGCACGTGCGGTACCTGCAGGAAGGCACAATGCGGCCCGCCCGACATTAGCTCGCCGAGTTCAGCTTCGTGTTTGTCGTCTCCGACAGCTTGCGGCTACGCCGCTTCCAGCCCGGCGGCCGGCTCCAGGCGCTCAGCACCTGCCTGGCAGCAACTCAGCCGCACAGGTAACTCCTGATCTCGAGCAGCTCGATCACGGCTCCGGTATCGAGGGCGGCGGGGGCGCCGCATGACGGGCAGATGACGAGGTGGCCGGCCACGTCGCCGGGAGACACCACCCAGGCCGTCCCGCACCTCGCGCACTCGCGGCCGTCGGCAAGCTCCTCAACGAGCAGGCGTGATCCGCTGAGCGGCGTGTCTTCGGTCAGCATCTGATAGGCCTGCCGCAGCGCGTCCGGCGAGAACACCGGGCTCGCCCGCACGCGGACCTCCGCGATGCCTTCGGCAAGGCCGGGATCGCGGGCCAGGCGCGCTACCAGCGCCCTGACCGCGTGATAGTCATGCACTGTGTTCCTCCTGGTTTCCGGGGCACGGCGTTCTCCGGTCCGCGCCCGGGGCGCTCCGGCAGCCCACGTCCGGAGTCCCCCGGCGCCCAGCACCTGACCTGATCCAGCACGCGCCGGCCGAGCGGCGCCATCGCCGCGGCGACAGGCTCGCTCAGCGGCGCGCCGAACGTCAGCGGGCCCGCGACCTCGACGGCGAGAACGCGCGTCCGGTCCGGGAAGCCCATGCCGAGCCGCCTGGCGACCGCGGCAAGCTCAGGTATGCCGGCCTGGTGCAGGCTGGGTGCTACGGCCGGGCCCAGCTCGGCGAGCGCGGCCTCGACGATCGTGCCCGCCGGGCGGCCGGTGCGGATCGAGTCGATGACCACCGCGCGGTCATACCCGGCGAAGACCTCCAGCAGCGCCAGGCCCGAGGCGGCGCTCTCCACCACGTCGGCCTCCCCGCTCAGCGTACCGCGCAGCGCCCGCACCACGAGCACGCCCACGGCGTCGTCCCCCGCGTATTCGTTGCCCAGGCCGAGCACGAGCGTTCGCACGGTCAGTCCCGGCGGATCTCTTGCACGAGCGTGCCGTCCGCGTCCCTGACCTCGACGATCAGCGCCATGTGTCCGGGCAGGCTGTGCGTGGAGCAGCCGAAGCACGGGTCGTAGGCGCGGAACGACATCTCGACCTGGTTCAGCAGTCCTTCGTCTGCCCGGCCGTTCTGGATCAGCGCGCGCGCCGCCTTGTCGACGGAAAGCGCGATCCTGGCGGCGTTGTTCTGCGTGGCGACGATCAGGTTCGCGGCCGTGACGAGCCCGCCCCCGTCCGTCCGGTAGTGGTGGAAGAGGGTCCCCCGGGGCGCTTCCACGACGCCGATGCCCTCGCGCGGCACGGCGCTCGGCAGCGTACGCACCTGCGGGTCGGTGATCTCCGGGTCGGCGGCAAGTTCGGCCATCCGCTCCGCAGCGTATACCATCTCGATGATCCTGGCCCAGTGGTTCGCCAGCGTGTGGTGGACCGGCCCGGATCCCAGGGTCGCGGCGAACTCCTCGTAGGCATCCTGCGCGCGGGGGGTCGCCATGCCGTCGGCGACATTCAGCCGGGCCAGCGGCGCGACACTGTAGACGCCGCTGGCGGACCCGTCGGCGAACCCGTGCCAGCCGATGTCCTTCAGGAAGCAGAACTTCATGTAGCTCCACGGCTCGACGTGCTCGGCAACGTGATCGAGGTAGTCCTGCCCGGCGAATCTGAGCAGTTCCTTACCGCCGGGGCCGACGACCCTGATTGTGCCGTCATAGAAGGTGACCTTGTTCGCGGCATCGACGAGGCCCATGTAGTAGGTGCGGTGCGTGTAGGCCTCGGAGGTGACGAACTCGGCATAGCCGGGGTTGCCGAGCACGGTCTGGCGGAACGCGCCGAGGGCGAACTGGCTGAAGTCGACGGCGCGGGCCGCCGCGGCGGCCGCCTGCTGCCGCAGCTCCTCGCTCAGGCCGCGCGACACTCCCCCTGGCAGCCCGAACACGGGGTGGATCGCCTTGCCCGCCACCGCGGCCACCAGGCCACGGAGCTGCTTGCGGACGCCGATCACCTCCTTGCCGATCTCCAGGCCCACGGCGTCGACGACGCCGAGGATGTTCCGCTGCTGCGCCGGCGCATCGGGGCCGACGATGAAGTCGGGCCCGCCGAGGAAGAAGAAGTGCAGCGCGTGGTCCTCGGCCATGAATGCGCTGTAGAGGAGCTCGCGGATCTTCCGGCCGGCGGGCGGCGGCTCCACCTGGTACAGGTCGTCGAGGGCCTTCGTCGCGGCCATGTGGTGGGCCATCGGGCAGACGCCGCAGATGCGCGAGGTGATCTGCGGCATGTCCTCGGCGCGCCGCCCCTGGACGAACTTCTCGAAGCCGCGCAGCTCCGGGACCTGCAGGTACGCCCGGTCGACGGCGCCGTCGTCATCGAGGAAGATGTGAATCCTCCCGTGTCCCTCGAGCCGGGTCATGGGGTCGATGAGGATCTCGCGGCTCATGGTGCCACCTCTTCCTTGTCCTGCCTCGCCGCCGGCCGCACGCGGCGGTGCAGCAGCGAGGCCGGCAGGCTGTAGCGGTAGAAGGTACCGACCGGGTCGGCGATCTCGGCGACGCGGGCGGCGATCTCGTCCGCGCCGTCCGCATCGAGGACCGATGCGATGGCGGACAGCGCCTTCGCCCCGTGGTCGATGACATTGCTCGTGGGCCCCATGCAGCCGGTGCAGGGCATGTTCCCGCCGGGGCAGGCGGCCGCGCAGCCCGCGCGGGTGGCCGGGCCGAGGCAGACCAGGCCCTGCGCGAGCAGGCAGAGGCCGGGATCGATCAGTCCCTCGTGCGGCCGCCGGAACGCCCGGACGAGGAGCTTGTCCGGCTTGGTGGCGGCGCGGGGGCACTCGGAGCACAGCGCGACGTCGGGCGCGAGCACGGCTCCCTTCTCCGGCAGCTTCCCCTCGACGAGCGCGGTCACGGCCGAGGCGATGAGCCCGACGGGCGGCGGGCAGCCTGGCAGGTAGTAGTCGACGTCGATGACCTGGTCGAGCGTGCGGACCGAGGCGCTGAACGCGGGCAGGGTTAGCTCTCCCTGCGCGACCCGGCACTCCTGCTCGGGCAGCGTCCCCTCGCTGCCGCCGACGCTGGGCGCCTGGCGGTAGACGGTGTCGAGAATGTCCTCGCTCTCATAGAGGTTGGCCAGGCCGGGGATGCCGCCGTGCATCGCGCAGCTGCCGAACGCGACCACCGCGGCGGCCTTGCGCCGCAGCAGCCGGGCCATCTCCTCCTGTTCCGAGGTGCGCACGGCACCGTTGATGAACGCCGCCGCTAGCTCGCCGTCGTCGAGGGCTTCGACGTCGTCGCGCTTGAAGTCGAGCGCGACTGGCCAGAAGGCGATCTCCACCATCTCGACGACGCCCAGCAGGTCCTCGCCGAGGTCGACGACGGCTTCCTCGCAGCCGCCGCAGGAGGCGCACCAGTACAGAGCGATCTTCGGCTTCGTCATCGTAGTCACCGTGCCTCCCCGGCCCCGGCGGGCTCCGCGGGAGCCGCAGGACAGTCCAGGGGCAGCGGCCCGAGCCCGCGCAGCTGCTCGGTCATCTCGTTGCAGACCCGCTGGACCTTCTCGCCCTCGGACGCCGAGATCCACTCGATGCGCAGCCGCTGCTCCTCCACGCCCAGGTCGCGGAGCACGGCTCGCAGCAGCTCGATCCGGCGGCGGGCCTTGTAGTTGCCCTCCTGGTAGTGGCAGTCACCCGGGTGGCAGCCGCCGATCAGCACCCCGTCCGCGCCGTGATGGAAGGCGGCGAGCACGAACTGCGGATCGAGCCTGCCCGAGCACATGAGGCGTATCACCCGGACGTTCGGCGCATAGGCTAGCCGGGAGATGCCGGTCAGGTCGGCCGCCGTGTACGTGCACCAGGTGCAGAAGAACGCGACGATCTTCGGCTCGAAGTGATGGTCAGGCACCCTTGAGCACCCCCTCAAGTTCGGCGAGGACCTGCTCGTCGGTGAACAGGTGCTGCTGCATCGCGCCCGACGGGCACGCGGCGACGCACACGCCGCATCCCTTGCAAAGCACCTCGTCGGCAAGTGCGATCCCCGTTTCGGGGTCGAAGGACAGCGCGCCGAACGGGCACAGGCCGATGCAGACGCGGCAGCCGGAGCACTTCGCCGTGTCGATGAACGCCGTGCTCGGCTCGAGTTCCATGGAGCCGCGGTCGATCATCACCAGGGCTTCCGCCGCAGCCGCGCCGGCCTGGGCCACGGTGTCCGGGATGTCCTTGGGCCCCTGGCAGGCGCCGGCGAGGAAGACGCCGTCGGTGAACGTGGACACGGGCGCGAGCTTCGGGTGCCGTTCGGTGAAGAAACCCTCGGAGCTGCAGCTGATGTTCAGCAGCCTGCGGACATGCTCGGCGTCGGCCTGGGGCTCCAGGGCTACCGCGAGCACGACCATGTCCACCGGGATCTGCAGCACGCGGCCGGCCATCGTATCCTCGGCGCGGAGGATGAGCTTCCCCTCGGCCCCGGGCGAGTCAGCCTCGTCGCTGACCTCGGCGACGCGGCCGCGGATCAGGTGCACCCCTTCCTTCATCACCTTCTCGTAGAACTCCTCGTAGCCCTTGCCCGCAGTCCGCATGTCGATGTAGAAGCTGTATACCTCGGCACCGGTGTGCTCCTTGATCAGGTGGGCCAGCTTCAGCGAGTACATGCAGCACACGCGGGAACAGTAGGGGTTGTACCTGGCGTCCCGCGAGCCGACGCAGTGGATGATGCCCACCGTTTGCGGGCGCTCTCCGTTGCGCAGCACGATCTCGCCCTGGGTCGGGCCAGAGGCGTTGAGGAGGCGCTCCACCTCCAGCGAGGTATATACGTTCGGGTACCTGCCGTAGCCGTACTGGGGGATCCGCCTGGCGTCGAAGGGCTTGTAGCCGGTGGCGACGATGATCGCCCCGACGTCGAGCTCGACCTCTGTATCACGCATCGCCAGATCGATCGCGTCGGCCTCGCAGACCGCGATGCACTGCCCGCATTCGGAGCAGACGCCGCAGTCGAGGCACCGCGCGGCGCCATACCGGGCCTCCGCCTCGCTCAGCGGCGGCTCGAGTTCCGCGAAACCGGAAGGCGCGGCGGCGAAACGGGTGGCCGGCGCCCGCGGGTCGAGGTAACCGCGCGCCGGATGCGGCCTCGCCAGCACGTCGGCTTGGCCGACGACCGGCAGCTCGATGTCGAAGGTCGCCGGATCCAGCTCCGCTCCCTGCAGCCAGCGGTCAATCATGAAGGCCGCCCGCCGCCCGCGCCCGACCGCGTGGGCGATGTCGAGCGCGCCCGACACGACGTCGCCGGCGGCGAAGACATACGGGATACCGGTCTGCAGCGTTTCCGGGTCGGCCTGGATTCTCCCGTTCGCGGCCGTCGCCAGCCGCGGGGCGATGGTCGTGGCTTCAGGCCTCAGCCCGATCGCGGCGATCACCACCTCGCAGGGAATCACGAACTCGCTCCCGGGGACCGGCTCCGGACGCCGGCGGCCAGAAGCGTCAGGCGCGCCGAGCTCGGTCCGGACGCAGCGCAGCCCGCTCACCTGCCCGCGGGAGTCGCCTAGGACCTCGACCGGCGCGACCTGGAAACTGAACCTGGTCCCTTCCTGCTCGGCCGCGGCCACTTCCTCCGGGTAGGCCGGCATCTCGCCACGGCCGCGCCGGTATGCGACGGTCACTTCCGGAGCGCCAAGCCGCCAGGCGGTTCGCGCGGCATCCGTCACCACGATCTCCTCTGGGTCGCCCGGTTCTGCGGTCGCGCCGAGCCGCCGGGCGGTCCGGGCGGCATCCATCGCCACGTTCCCGCCGCCCAGGATGACGACCCGATTCCCGCCCAGGCTGGCCGCCTCGCCGCGCTTGGCCGCCTCGAGGAACTCCAGGCCGGAGATCACGCCGTCCAGGTCCTCACCAGGCACGCCGGGGCTGGTCGATACCGGCGCGCCGGTGGCTACCAGGATTGCGTCGTACCCCTCGCGCCGCAGTCCTTCGAGGTTCGCCACACGCGTGCCGGTGGCGATCTCCACGCCTAGCGCGGTCACGTTCTGGATGTCTTGCTCGACCGCCGACGCCGGGAGCCGGTATCCGGGAATGGCCAGCCGGAGCATGCCGCCAGGCTCGGGCGCGGCCTCGAAGATCTTGACGCGGTAGCCCTTGCGCGCGAGCTGCCAGGCGGCGGTCAGGCCAGCCGGTCCGGAGCCGACCACGGCCACCTGCTTGCCGTTCGGGGGCACCGCCTCGATCGCGGCGGGTGCTCCCCGCTCGTAGTGGGTGTCCGCGATGAAGCGCTTCAGCCGCCGGATCGGCAGCGGACCCTCAAGGCCCGCCCTGGTGCACTCGGCCTCGCACTGGGCGTAACAGGCCCGGCCCAGGCTCCCGACCAGGGGCGTCGCATCAAGCACCAGGTTGAACGCCTTCTCGTAGTCGCCCTTCCGGATAAGTGACACATAGCCGTGGGCCTTGACTCCGGCCGGGCAGCTGAAGGTACACCGCGACGTGCCCGCACGGTCGATGACCGGGCAGCCCGGGACAGCCTGCGGGAACGGCTTGTAGGCGACGGAGCGGGTACCGAGGCCGCAGTCGAACTCCGACAGGATCCCGTCCCAGGTGCAGTTCTCGACGCAGAGGCTGCAGCCGGTGCAGGCATCCTCGTTGATGTAGCGGGCCTTCCTGCGCACCTTGACCTTGAAGTTCCCCACATGGCCGGAGACCTGCTCCACCTCGCTGTAGGAGAGCAGGCCGACGTTCGGGTGCTGGCCGGCCTGCACCATCTTCGGGGTGAGGATGCAGGCGGCGCAGTCGAGCGTCGGAAAGGTCTTGTCGAACTTGGCCATCTGGCCGCCGATGCAGGGCTCCCGCTCCACCAGGTAGACGTGCTTGCCGGCCTCGGCGAGAGTGAGCGCCGCGTGGATCCCCCCGATCCCGCCGCCCACGACAAGCACGTCCGGATGCACCGGCGCGTGCCGCCGGTCAAGTTGCTCGTGCGCGGCGACGCGCCGCACCGCCCCGGCGATGAGCGCATTCGCCTTCTCCGTCGCGTCCCGGTTATCGGCGGTTACCCAGCTCACATGCTCCCGGATGCTCGCCATCTGGGAGTAAAAGGGACTGATCCCGCCGGCCTCCGTGGCTCGCCGGAATGTCGCCCCGTGCATGAGCGGCGAGCATGAGGCGACGACGACCCGGTTCACCAGGCCATCGCGGATGTCCTGCTGGATCAGTTCCTGCCCCGGGTCCGAGCACATGAACTTGTAGTCGCGCGCGACCGACACGCCAGGTAGTGAGGCGGCGAACGCGACGACACGCTCGACATCGACCTTGGCGGCGATGTTATGGCCGCAATGGCAGACGTACACGCCCACCTTCGCAGGCAGCGTCGCGTGCGAGTGGTCTGCGTCAGGCCTGGACATGAGCACCTCCCTTCACCCCGGCGGGCTCCGGCAGCCGCCAGTGCAGCATCCGGTGCACGCCGAGCGCCCGGTCGCCGAGCCCGAGCGCGGTTCCCACCAGTTGCGTGAAGAAACCGACCGTGAGGTCGACAGGTTCGCCGAACTTGCGGGCCATCTGGCCCTGGAACGCCTCGAGGTTGAACTGGCACAGCGGGCAGACCGTGGCGATCACGTCGGCGCCGCGGCGCTTGGCGTCCTTCAGCAGCCGGTGGCTGAGCCGGAGGGTCGCTTCGGGGAGGGCGCCGATGAGCGGCCCGCCACAGTAGCAGGAGCCGCCGCAGCAGCGTGTCCGCAACGGCCAGTCGACGGGCTGGGCGCCGACCGCCTCGAGCAGCCGCTCCATCGACGTCGGCGCGCGCCGGTCGTCGAACGTCGCGTACGGGCGCACGAGCAGGCAGCCGTAGTAACAGGCGACCCGCAGGCCCCGGAGCGGCCGGACGGCCTCTGCGGCGATCCGGTCGAGTCCGATGTCGTTGACCAGCACGTCCAGCGGGTGCCGCGCCCGGGCACGGCCCTCATACTGCAGCCCGGCCGCGCCCAGCGCCTGGCCGACGCGGGCGGCCACCGGCCCGCCGTCGGCGAGCGTGCGCTCGGACTTCAGCAGCGCACGGTAGCAGCCTGCGCACGGAGCAATGAGATCGACTGGGCCAGGGCGCGCACCCTCGGCCAGGGCCAGATTGCGGGCAGACAGGGCGGTCGCCTTGACCGCGTCGACGGCCGGGTATCCCGAAGCGCCGCAGCAGTTCCAGTCCCCGAGCTCATCCAGGCCGGTCCCGAGCGCTCCGAATACGGCGCGCAGGGACTCCTCGTAGGCGCGGCCGGTCCCCTTCGCGGAGCATCCCGGATAGTAGGCGTAACTCATGCGTCCTCCACGGTCGTCACATCGAGGGCAGCAAGGACCCTCCGTAGCTGCGCCGGCTCGCGCACTGACTCGTGCCGCAACGGCAGCCTGCCCCGCCGCATCAGGCGCAGCGCTACCGGCGCGTACCTCAGCAGCTGCAAGGGACGGGTCCGCAGGTAAAGGGCCAGCGAGATCCACGCCTCACTGCTGCGCCCCTGCTTGTTGATCATCCGGACGAACTGGCGCGCCAGGACCGGAGTGACGAATCGCCGCGGATAAGCGCTGGCGCGCATCGACGCCCGCTTCAGCGCGTAGATCGATTCGGTCACCGGGAGCTGCTTCGGGCATTCAACCGTGCACGCGTAACAGCCTGTGCAGGCCCAGATGGCGCGGCTGCGCAGAACGTCGTCGTAACGTCCGGCCATCAGCATCGCATTGAGGACCCGCGGGGAATAGTCCATATATTCGATCATCGGACAGAAGACACTACAGGTACCGCACTGGATGCAGAATGGCGGCAACACCTCGTCGGCTGCACCCGGCGCCCGGCCTGGTACGAAGTCCGGCTGCGACAGGCCCATCGAGCGCCTCCCTTCCTCCGGAGCGCCCCCGTTATCTGGCCGTAACAATTTTCGTCATTGGAAATGCCGCTTGCCGGTTCTGTACAGAGCACAAGGGCTTACTCTTGATGAGGCCAAAGTCACCTGGCACTGGGCTGTAGGCGGGCGCATGATGATGCTGACACCCATGGGTACGGTGACTGGAGGGCACCATGACGACTTTGGCATCGCTGCTGGAGAACGCGGCCGCGGAATATCCCCGGCACCCGGCGGTACGCCTCGACGGCCTGGTTATGAGCTACTCCGAGCTGCAGGACGCAGCGGGCCGCGCCGGGGCCCTGCTGTCCTCGCTTGGCCTGCAGCCCGGGGACCGGCTGGGGGTCCAGCTGCCGAACGTGCCGGCCTTCCCGGTCGCCTTCTACGGCGCACTCGCCGCGGGAGCCGTTGTCGTGCCGATGAACCCGCTGCTGAAGAGCCGTGAGGTCGCCTACTACCTCGGCGACTCCGGCGCCAGGCTCCTGCTCGCCTGGCACGCGGCGGCAGGCGAGGCCGCCGCGGGGGCGGCCGGAACCGGCACGCGCGTGATCACGATCGACGAGCCCGATTTCCGGACGCAGCTGGGCTGCTCGCCGCTGCCGGCATGGGTTAGGCGAGCCGGCGATGACGACGCCGTCATCTTGTACACCTCAGGGACGACCGGCACGCCGAAGGGCGCCGAGCTCACGCACGCTAGCCTGGCCCGGAACGCTGAGCTGATGGCCCGCACCGTACTAGGGAACGGCACCGATGACGTGCTGATGGGCTGCCTGCCGCTGTTTCACGTGTTCGGGCTGACCTGCGGCCTGAATGCGGCTATCACTGGCGGCAGCTGCCTGACGCTGCTGCCCAGATTCGATCCGGGCAAGGCGCTGCAGATCATCGGACGCGACAGGGTGACGATCTTCGAGGGCGTGCCCACCATGTACGCCGAGATGCTCCGCCATCCCGGTGGCGCGCAGGCCGATGTCTCATCCTTGCGCCGGTGCATCTCGGGTGGCTCGCCGATGCCGGTGGAGGTGCTGCGCGCGTTTGAAGAGCGGTTCGGCTGCGTGATCCTGGAAGGGTACGGGCTGTCGGAAACGTCCCCGGTCGCCTCGTTCAACCTCCCCGGCAGGGAGCGTAAGCCCGGGTCGATCGGCACACCGGTCGAGGGCGTCGAGATGCGCATCGTGGACTCCGACGGCAGCGAGGTGCCGGCCGGCGAGGTCGGCGAGATCGTCATCCGCGGTCACAACGTGATGAAGGGCTACTGGGCAAAGCCGGAGGCCACTGCCGAGGCGATGACGGGCGGCTGGCTGCACACCGGCGACCTGGCCAGGGTCGACGACGGCGGCTACTTCTACATCGTGGACCGCAAGAAAGACCTGATCATCCGGGGCGGGTACAACGTGTACCCGCGCGAGATCGAGGAGGTTCTCTACCAGCATCCGGCCGTCGCCGAGGCGGCCGTGATCGGGATCCCGCATGATGACCTCGGCGAGGAGGTCTGCGCCGCGGTGGCCCTCAAGCCGGACATGGCCGCCACGCCCGATGAGCTGCGCGCCTACGTCCGCGAGCGGGTCGCCGCCTACAAGTACCCGCGCCACGTCTGGCTGGCCCCGCAGCTCCCGAAGGGCCCCACCGGCAAGATCGTCCGCGGCGAGGTACACCCACCGCAGCACCTCCAATGACAGGTCCTGCGCGCGCCGGATACCATCTGCCGGGTTTCGGTGCCTCACCGGGTATCCGGGGATTGCTGCTATCTGAGTTGCGCCTGAGGATCTGGGAGATGATGGGCGGTGGCAGGGAGGGCCGATCCGGTACTGCCGGTCGGTCCGGAGGCCTGGCGCTGGTACCTAATTCGGACAGTTCGACGGCGAAGTTCGCATCAGCGCCGAGACCCGTGCACGCAGCGCCCGCCGGGTGTCCCCGGTCAGCCCGGCGAGCTCGTTGTGCCGTTACCTGGCCC
>Ga0335080_10007465_pt1 | contig 11337 bp, 13 predicted proteins | sample Lox_Sample_34_FD_206720 | JGI IMG/M metagenome (GOLD analysis project Ga0335080, IMG submission 206720) | Soil microbial communities from Loxahatchee National Wildlife Refuge, Florida, United States - Lox_Sample_3.4 | ecosystem: Environmental > Terrestrial > Soil > Wetlands | place: USA...
ATGGAAGGCGCGCGCGCCATCGGCAACGGGCTGGTGACGCCTGACCGCACCGCCCTCATCGCCTCGACCCACCGCTCCTACGCCATCGCCGAGCGCATGGCGATGGGCGACGGCCGCTACGACACCGGCCGGCTGACGAAGGCGATCGAGACGCATGCGAAGCGGCACCTGCTGTTCGACATGGCGGCCGTCGCCAAGGACTCGGGCGCGATGATCAACGCCGTGATGCTGGGCGCGCTCGCGGCCGCGAACGTGCTGCCGCTTCCCGCGCAGGCGTTCGAGGACGCGATCCGCCACGACGGCAAGGCGGTCGAGGCGAACCTGCGCGGTTTCCGCGCCGGGCTCGCGGCCGCGACGGCGGCGGCCGCGCAAGCCGCGGACGACGGCAAGCGCCGGCACGGGGCCGTGCGCTCGGTCGCGGCGCTCGAAGCCGAGGCGAACGCCATCATGCCGGCCTCGGCGATCGCGATCGTGGTCGAAGGGCTGCGACGCACCGCGGCCTACCAGGACGTGGCCTATGCCGGCCTCTACTTCGACCGGCTCAAGGCGATCTGCGAGGCGGACGACCACGCCGACGCGGGCGGCCGGCTCATTCGCGAGACCGCACGGCAGCTTGCGGTGCGCATGACGTTCGAAGACGTGATCCGCGTCGCCGAGGCGAAGATCGCGCCGGAGCGCTTCGCCCGCATCCGGCAGGACCTCGGCCTGAAGGACGGCGAGCCGTTCCGTATCGTCGATGTTCTCAAGCCCGGGCTGGAGGAGTTTTGCCAGATCCTCCCCACCCGCCTCGCGCAGCGCGTGCTCGGTTGGGCCGAGCGGCGCGGCTGGCGTCCGCACTGGGGCATGGAGATCGAGAGCACCTCGCTCAACGGCTACCTGCGATTCTGGGCGCTCGCCCGGCTCAAGCGCCTGCGCCCGCGCGGCCATCGCTATGCGCAGGAGCAGGCCGCGATCGCGGCGTGGCTCGAACTCGTGGTCGAGGCCGCGCGTCTCTCGGCCGAGGTTGCCGTCGAGGTCGCGGAATGCGCCCGCCTGATCAAGGGCTATGGCGACACCTGGCAGCGCGGCAGCGCCAACTACCAGACCATCGAGGCGCAGGTGATCCGCCCGGCGCTGGCCGGCCGGGTCGCGCGCGACCAGGCGGCCGATGCGATCGCCAGCGCGCGCACCGCCGCGCTGCTCGATCCGGAGGGCGACGGGCTGGCGAAGTGCGTCAGCGAGATCGCGAGCCGCACCGGGGCCGTGCGCATGGCGGCGGAATAGAGCGCGGTCGTCTACATGTTTGACTGATTCTTTCACGGGGCGTTAAGCGCGCCCGCAACGATTCATCGGTTCGCGGCTGACGCGATAGGCGGATTGGCATTTCGCTTCCCTCTTGCGCGTAAGGCTGCGCGTCGCGAATTCGCCCCAACGCGAAAGGTGGTCCCATGCAATGGATCAGTGAATGCGACGCGGCCGATGCATCGCTGACGCACCACGCCCTGGTGCTGGAAGCCAACGACCCGATCGAGCTCGCCTATGTCGAATTCTGGAAGCGCATCCTGTCGGACGGCTGCGCGCACGGGCCGGGCTCCGGCTGGCAGTCGCTCAGCGTCGAGATCTGCGAGCGTCAGTCCGAGGCGGACGACCAGGGATTCATGCACGCCAAATTCCGCGACGGCGAGCGCAAGCCATGCGCGGGGGTCGCCGAATATTTCCTGCGCGGCGACGCATTCACCTGCCTGGAGGTCGCCGGCGAGGAGCGTCTGGTGGAGCGCCGGCGACAGCTCGTCTTCTTCCTCGACCAGTACACCCTCTTGAAAGAGGCGGCCGCCTCGCCCGAGGTGCAGCCGCTGCTCGCATACATCGGCGCCATCCACCCGATGACCGTCGAGGCGGCGGCGGGCTACGGCTGGTTCGATCTGCAGATCGGCAAGACGACGTTCGGCCCGCTGCCAGCCGAGGACCGGGCCACGCTGGAAAGCCGCCAGGCCACGCCCGCCGAGGTGCTGCTCGAGCTCTCCGGCGGCGCGGAGCGGATGGAGATCCTGCGGGAGCTGACCGCCGCATTGGTCGCCTACACGCCGCCGAGCTTCGACGTCATCTGCTGCGGCATCGTCGAGGGCATCGAGGACGGCCAGCGCGCGCTGTTCTACGACATCCAGTGCCCGAGCCTGCCCGACGAAGGGACCAACGTGGTCAACGATCGGGTGCATGCGGCGGCGACCCGCCTGGTGCGGCATATGGCGCCGGCCGAGGGCACGTTCCCCGGCATGGCCCTCCGGCTGGAGCAGCAGAAGGACGGAAGCTGGCGCCACAAGGTGACGCTGATGTCGAAGGCGGCCGCCTGAACCGCGGGCCAACTCATTTGCCGGGCAGCACCACGTTGCGCGCGACCAGCGCCGCAACCTCGGCATCATCGCCCTGCCCGCGCGAGCCGAGGCCTGCCACAACGCCGGTGCGATCCGGCATCTCGCGGTTCTGACTCATCTTCCACTTGCCTTCGAGCCGCGCGATCTCGAAGCGGAACCCGACAATGCCGCGCAGCATGACGTCGATGTAGCGCTCGGGAGCGTCGGTGACGGCCCATGGACGCGCCGAGCCGGCTTCCTGCTGGGCCGAGAGCTCGGACACGTGGCGGCGGAGCCAGTCCGCGTCGTCCATCACGGCGGGCCGCCCGTAGGCATGCACGGCCGCGTAGTTCCAGGTCGGCACGACCTTGCCGTGCGCGGCCTTCGACGGATACCAGCTCGGCGTCACATAGGCCTCCGGGCCCTGGAAGATCATCAGCGCCTCGCCGCCTGCGGCCAGATCCTTCCAGTGCGGATTGGCGCGCGACAGGTGGCACTCGATCGCGCCGAACGGCCCTTCCGACTTGAGCACAGTCGGCAGGTGTGTCGCGTAGAGGCCGGACGGACCGGCCGAAACGAGGGTCGCGAGCGGCCGCGCGCGCATCAGCGCGTGCATCTCGGCGACGTCGTCGACACGGAAATGGTCGGGCAGGAACATGGCGGTCGCGTCCCTTGCAGAGCCCGAGGGTTAGCAATCTGCGCGTTCGACGGCCAATCAAAAAAGCGGATGGGCGGGATCACATTCGGTGACCCCGCCCATCCGTACTGGTTGGCAGCTCAGTCCAGCGGCTCGAGCTTCACCACCGCGTGGGCGTGGTTGGAGCCGACCCAGAACGTGACCGGCGAGGTCTTGTCGTCGACGAACACCGTGCGCATGTTGGTGTCGGTCGGGAACAGGTACTCGACCGACTGCCCGGTCTTCGGGTCGAGCCGGATCGCGCGGTCGGTCTGCATGCCGCCGGTCCAGATCTCGCCGTTCTTGTCGATCATCGCCCGGTACGGGCCGCTGTACTGCGTCGGCAGCGCGTACTCGGTGAACTTCTCGGTCCTGGTGTCGAACAGCGCGACCTTGTTGCCGCGATACTCGGTCACCAGGATGCGGTCCTGGTCGTCGATGCGCATGCGCCGCGCGCGGGCATGCTCGGTCGGCGTCGCGAACCAGGTGATCTCCTTGGTCTTGGCGTCGATGCGGCCGAGATGCCCCTCCGTGAACTCCGCCATCCACAGATTGTTCTTGGAGTCGGAGATGACCTGGTAGATCCCGTACTTCTCGCCGCCCGGAATCTTGTCGGTCGGGTGGAAGCGCTCCCAGGTGTTGCTGGCGAGGTCGAGCCGGAAGATGTGCTGGGTGCCGACGCTCTTGGTCCACACCTTGCCGTCGACGTCATGGCGCAGCCCGACGAAGTTGAGCTGGACCTTCTCGTCGTTCCACTCGGGCGGCAGCGGATAGTACTTGGTCTCGCCGGTCTTCGGATCGAGCGTGCCGAGCGAGCCCTGGTACATGGTGTCGAACCAGAGCTTGCCGTCCTTGTCGAACTCGATGCTGAGCAGCCCTTCCGGCGCCTTGTCCTTGAACTTCTTGATCGGGTACTCGGTGAGCTTGAGCGTCTTCGGGTCGAACTTGGAGATGAACATCTCGCCGAAGTCCGAGTACCAGACGTTGCCGTCCTTATCGACCAGCACGTCATGCGGCTCGGTGGTCGCCCGGCCCACGTCGTACTCGGTCATGATCGAGCGCGTGGCGCGGCCCTTCGGCCGCGGCAGCGTCTTGAGCTCGTAGGCCCACTTGTCGGTGGCGCTGAGGTTGATGGTCGCCAGATACTCGGCGAACTTGCGGTACTGCTCCGGCTGGCCGGAGCGCGAGGCGTCGAGCATGCGCTGCGGCTTGATCGGCTGGCTCACCGCGCCGTAGCCCATCATGCGGGTGATGACGTGGGTCCATTCGTCGGCGTCATGCGTCGAGCGCACGATGCGCTCGAGCGTGTGGCAGCTCGTGCAGTTGAGGAGGTTCGCCTTCTGCTGCTCGGTGCCGGGGACGCTCATCATCCATTCGGCGTTGGTGAGCTGGCTCGCGAGATTCCGGGCCTTGTTGAGCTTGATGTCGACCGTGCTCGTCTTCTCGCCGGCGATCTTCGCCTTGGCGGGCGCGGCGATGTCGTAGCCGACCGCGCGGATCGTGATGTCGTAGTCGCCCGGCTCCAGCCGGTTCTCCGGGAAGGTGTAGCGGCCCTGCGCGTCGGTGGTGACGCTGACCTTGACGATCGAGCCGTGCTTCTTGGCGCTGACCACGACGCCTTCCATGGCGCCTTCCTGCTCGGAGGTCACCACGCCGGTCAGCGCCGGCTCGTTTTGCGCGAACGCGAGATGTGAGGTGGATTGCAGGAGCAGCACGACCGCCGCGGCGGTCAGGCTCCCGACGAGTTTATGTCGCATCGTTTGCTCCCTGGGCAGACCTGATGTGGTCGAACTTGTTGTTCTTGGCGACGAAAAAAGTCGCAGTCGACGACGCCCTCAACCGGCGCGCGCGTCGAGGGTGCGGCAGTGTGCCTTTCCGGGGCGATTCCGACAAGCCTCATTCGGCGCCCTGGGCAATGCGCCGGGCGCGCGTCAGGTGCCTGCAATGCGCCGGGCGCGCGTCAAGTGCCGTCGAAATGCGGCTCGCGCCGGGCCAGCCAGGCCGAAACGCCTTCCTCGATGTCGCGCGTCCCCACCATGCGGGCGAAGCAGCCTGCCTCGATCGCCAGGCCCTCGTCGATCGGCACGTTGATGCCGCGCGTGACGCTGGCGAGGCAGGCCGCCACGGCAAGCGGCGACTTCTGCGCGATCCTGTGGGCAAGCGCCACGGCGACATCGACGAGCTGCGCGTGCGGCACCACCTCGTTGACAAGCCCGGCCTCGCGCGCCGCCGCCGCGCCGATCGGATCGGCGGTCAGTATCATGCGCAGGGCGCGCTTGCGCCCGATCAGCCGCGGCAGCCGCTGCGAGCCGCCGAACGGCGGCGGGAAGCCGAGATTGATCTCGGCCTTGCAGAACTGGGCCCGTTCGCTCGCCAGCGCGAGCGCCGCCGCCTCGACGATCTCGCAGGCGCCCCCATGGGCAAGCCCGTTGACGGCGGCGATGACCGGCTTCTCGAAGCTCTCGATGCGCGCCGTCATCCGCTGGCCGCGCCGCACGAACTCGCGCACTGCCGCCGCCTGCCCGCGCCGTACGCTCGGCGCGAAGCAGGCGATGTCGGCGCCGGCCGAGAAGGCGCGCTCGCCTGCGCCGGTGAGGACGACGGCGCGGATCGCGTCGTCCTCCTCCACGGCGTCGAACACCTCCATCAGGCGATCGATCAGCGGGTAGTCGAGCGCGTTGAGCTTGTCCGGACGGTTGAGCGTCACCAGCGCGACCGGCCCGCGCGCTTCGACGAGAACCAGGTCGGCGCTCATCCGGCGCGCCTCATCGCCGCCATTCGCCCGTGATGAGCCGCTCGGTGACGCGGCGCTCGATGTCGTCGGTGAAACGCCCGCCGGTGGTTTCGAGGTAGGCGGCGACCGCCCGCTCCGCCTGCCTCTGCCGCGATCCGTGCATGGCCTCGTAAATGCGGCGCAGCAGGCCGGGGCGGCGGGCGACCCCGGACGCACGGGCGGCGGGCCGGCCCTGGTGGCTGGGGATGAATTCGTTCGGACGCGCGAGGTAGGTCATGGCACACATCCTCCAAACGGATGAGAGTTTCTCATGCTGCGGAATCTGGTATCGTGTATGAACCAATCGACAGACGCCGACAAACGATCATTTTTCATCGAATGGATGAGATTCCTTCATGCATATGCCAATGCCTCCGCTGAACGCGCTACGCGCCTTCGAGGCCGCCGCCCGCCACCTGAGCCTGACCCGGGCCGCCAGCGAGCTGCACGTCACGGCGGGCGCGCTCAGCCACCAGATCCGCGGGCTCGAGGAGCTCCTCGGGGTGAAGCTGTTCGAGCGGCGCGTGCGCGCGATCGCGCTCACCGCGGCGGGCAAGCTGCTCTATCCCGGCCTGCAGACCGGATTTGCCCGCATCCGCGAAGCGGTCGAGGGGCTCGACCGCTCCGGCCGCGACCGCGTGCTGGTGATCAGCGCCCCGCCCGGCTTCACGGCGAAATGGCTGGTGCCGCGGCTCTACCGGTTCACCAGCGCCAATCCCGAGATCGACGTGCGCTCGTCCGCGTCGACCGCCTATGCGGACTTCACCACCGACGGGGTCGATGTCGCGGTGCGCAACCTGCCGCTCGGCGCCAGGGCCGACGCGTCGCTGGCGACCGAGAAGCTGATCGAGCTCTCGGTCGTGCCGGTGTGCAGCCCGCGCCTGATCGCGGCGCACGGCGCGCCAACGGGCCCGGCGGCGCTGCTGCGCCTGCCGCTCATCCACGACGACACGCTCGCGCACCTGCCCGACTATCCGACCTGGGCCGACTGGTTCGCGGCGGCCGGGCTCGCAAACGCCGACGTCAGCCGCGGCTTGCGCTTCAACAGCACGGACCATGCGCTCGATGCCGCCGGCGAGGGCGCCGGCGTGCTGCTCGCGCACGACCTGCCGGCTTACGACGACCTGCGCACCGGACGCCTGGTGATCCCGGTGCGGCTCGCGCTCTCGACCGGCCGTGCCTATCACTTCATCTGCCCGAAGAGCCGCAGCGATCGCCCGCACGTGCAGGCGTTCCGCGCCTGGGTGAAGCAGGAGTTCGCGGCGCTCGACTGGTCGGCGGTGAGCGAGGTCGAGTAGCGGCTAAAGTCCCGACGTCGCGGCGCATGGCGAGGCGTCGACCGCGATGCGTGCCGTCCAGATCCGGCGCGCCGCGCGCATCTCGGAGAGGTGCGCGCTCGTGATGGCGAGGTCGGGCGTGCACAGCGGCGCCGCCAGACTCGACGTCGCGAAGCCGGCCACGATGCCGGCGAGCAGGGTCGCCCATGGGCTCAGGCGAGGCCGAGATTGGAGTCGCGCACGCATCCGACGCTCCCGTTGCGGCAGAGGAAGCCGGTTTGGCGCGATCCGCAAAGCATCATTTTTCGGCCGCGCCTGAGAATTATTAATCAACCCGCTCGGGTCGCGATGTGGGTTTTGCCACAGGCAAGATTGCGGTTCGCGCGGCGATCCCTACCCTGCCCAAGATTTTCTCATGAAGTCGGAGCCACGCCCCGCCGACTGCCGGCGCTCAACGCGCTCAAGGCCTTCGAAGCCGCGGCCCGCCACGAGAGTTTTACGCGGGCCGCCGAGGAGCTGTTCGTCACCCAGGGCGCGGTCAGCCACCAGGTCAAGGCGCTGGAGCAGGAGCTCGGCCTCAAGCTGTTCAACCGCGAGCGCCAGCGGCTCGTCATCACCGATGCGGGGCGCGAGTACCTCAACGTGGTCCGCGACGCCCTCGATCGCATTGCGGTCGGCACCGAGCGGCTGATGCAGCGGCAAAGCTCGGGCGCGCTCACCATCTCGACGTCGCCGGATTTCGCCGCAAAATGGCTGGTCTATCGGCTCGGTCGCTTCGCCGAGGCGCATCCCGACATCGCCCTCAAGGTCTCGGCCGACCTGCACCACGTCGACTTCGCCCGCGAGGACGTCGATCTCGCGGTCCGCCACGGCGAAGGAGACTGGGCGGGCCTGCATGCCGAGCGGCTCGCGACCGAGCAGCTTTTCCCGGTGTGCAGCCCGAAGCTGCTCGGCGGCCGGCCGCGGTTGCGCACGGCCGCCGACGTGGCGAAATTCCCGATCATCCACCTCGGCACGCACAAGGACTGGGCGAAGTGGCTCGAGGCGGCGGGCGTGACCGGCGTCGATCTTGCCCAGGGCTTGGTGCTCAACCGCGCCGCCATGCTGATCGACGCGGCAGTCGACGGCCAGGGCATCGTGCTCGCCCGCACCACGCTCTCGGCCTGGGACATTCTCAATGGCCGGCTGGTGCGCCCGTTCGCGACCAGCCTGCGGCTGTCGAAGAATTATTGGATCGTCTGCCCGCAGGCGACCGCCATGCTGCCGAAGATCAGGAAGGCGCGCGACTGGATGCTGGTCGAGGCGGCGCACGACGCGCGGCGGCTCAAGGCGCTGCACGCCGCCGGAACATGATCGGCGCGGCAGCCCGCAACGTAAACGGCCGGCGCAAAGCGCCGGCCGGTTCTGCCGTCAGGCAGTTGCTCGCTTGACGGAGCGGTTACTCGCCGAGGCCACGGCCCTGGAGCTGGAAGTCGTTCTGCTGCGCCGCCGGCTGCGAGAAGCGGACGCCCTCGTGGCGGGCGGACGCGTAGGCCGCCGGGACGTTGACCTGCTGGCCGATGTAGCGGCCGCTGTTGACGGTCACGGCAGCGGTGTCCTGGTCGAGCGCGAAGGCAGGCGCAGCACTCAGGGTGGCGAGGGCCGCGATGACGGCGATGTTGCGGGTGGTCGACATGGTGGTTGTCCTCTTCAATTCGGCGGCGGGATCGGTGTCTCGCCGGGATCTTTCTCGATCCGGGTTCGAAGGCCGGTTGCCTCCGTCTGGATCGATGGGCAGTACATAGCGGTCAATTTGATTGCTTACAATTGAATTGTGCATGCATTATCGGCCATGCTGCTATGCACAATCAAATTGTGCACTATCTATTTGTTTCCAAGACGATTTCCCATATAGTCGGTGAATTCACCGCCACCCCGCATGAGGTCGGCCATGACCCGGAAACAGGACGGAGACGCCTCGCGGCTCGATTCGATGCTGTGCTTCACGGTCTATTCGACTGCCCACGCGTTCAACCGTGCCTACAAGCCGCTGCTCGACGCGCTCGATCTCACCTACCCGCAATATCTCGCCATGTTCGCGCTGTGGGAGAAGAACGACCTCACCGTGAAGGACATGGGCGAGCGGCTGCATCTCGATTCGGGGACGCTGACCCCGCTGCTCAAGCGGCTCGAGGCGATGGGGCTGGTGCGGCGCGCGCGCGACACCGCCGACGAGCGCAACGTGCGCATCAGCCTCACGCCGGCCGGCGAAGCGCTGCATCAGAAGGAGCAGACGGTGCGCCAGGGCATCCTCGGCGCCTGCGGGGGGAGCGCCGACGACCTGAAGTCGCTCAACGATCAACTTGTCCGGGTGCGCGACAAGCTCAACGAGCGGCGCTGATTACAACGAGAGCGTCGGATAGAGGTCGCCGGTCGGCCAGTCCTTGATCTGGTCGGCGGTCTTGTGCAGCGGCGCGTCGAGCATGACGACGAACTCCTGCCCGGCCCCGGGAGCATCCTTGTTGAAGGTCACGGCCCAGTTGATGCCGTCGGCGCGTCCCGCCATCGGATCGAAACCCTTGGTGCGGTCCCAGCCGCCGGTATGCTGCAGGCAGTGCTGCACGGTGACGGCATGGATGCGCGGATCGAGCCGCGCGCCGCGCTCGAGGAACGCTGCACCTTGAGGATCGCGGTGACATGATCGTCGAGCCGCAGCCTGCGCTGCTGCACGCGCTGCATCACCGCGGTGGCGGTGAACGGCTTGCTCAGGCTGGCGATGCGAACAGCGACAGCACCGGCTCGCGGCGCTCGACGTCGGCGAAGCCGAAGCCGCGCGCGTAGACGAGGCGGCCGTCCTTGCTCACCGCCAGCGCCGCGCCGGCCGGCTGATGCCGGCGCATGACATCGGTCATCAGCTCGTCATAGGCGGCAAGCTTGGGATCGGCGACGCCGGTGACCGGGAAAGCGTCGGCAGGCGCAGCGCCCGGATGATTTCCCGTCCGGACGGTTCCCGTCAACGAGAAGGAGTGGGCCGCGTAACCCTGGGACCGCGCATGGCCCACCCGCGCGGTTCGCCCGGTGCTCGGCCTTGACAAGGGGCGCGTCGCCATGGCCCTTGCGGTCACCCCCGAGCCACGCTCGCTCCGACGCCAGCCCGACATCCCGGCGCGGCATCAACAAGAAGGTTGGAGGATCTCGCCATGATGCGCATCGACGCATGGACGCATTTCATTCCCAAGCCGTTCGCCGACAAGATGGCCGAGATCGCCGGGAACTTCGCCGACATCGGCAAGCGCATGCGCGAGATCCCCTGCATCCACGATCTCGACGAGCGCCGGCGCGTCGTCGACATGTTTCCCGATTACGCGCAGATCCTCTCGCACGGCATGCCGCCGATCGAGAACGTGGTACAGGGCCAGCAGACCGAGGAGCTGTGCAAGCTGATCAACGACGGCTTCGTCGAGATCTGCAGCAAGCACAAGGATCAGTTCCCCGGCTGGGTCGGCCAAGTGTCGCTCGGCCATCCCGAGGGCGCGATCCGCGAGGCGCAGCGCGCGGTCAAGAACGGCGCGCTCGGCGTGCAGACCTACACCAACATCAACGGCAAGCCGCTCGACCGGCCCGAATATGCCGAGTTCTGGGCCGCCATGGCCAAGCTCGGCAGGCCGGTGTGGATCCATCCGACGCGCGGCGCCAACTTCCCCGACTATCAGGACGAGAAGAAATCGCTCTACGAGATCTGGTGGACGTTCGGCTGGTCGTACGAGACCGCGGCCGCGATGGCGCGCCTCGTCTTCTCCAAGACGATGGACAACAATCCCGGGCTGAAGCTGGTCATGCACCACTTCGGCGGCATCGTGCCTATGGTCGAAGGCCGCATCGGCCCGGGCTGGGACCAGATCGGGGCGCGCACGTCGGACGCCGACTACCAGGCGCTCAAGCGCAGCCTGAAGAAGCGTCCGCTCGACTACTTCAAGCAGGACTTCATCGTCGATACCGCCGTCTTCACCTCCGATCTGGCAACCGACCTGGGACTCAAGTTCTTTCCCAACGAGCACATCGTGTTCGCGTCGGACTGTCCGTTCGATCCCGAGAAGGGCACCATGTACATCCGTGAGACGCTGCGCATTCTCGATGCGGCGGAGATGCCGAAGGACAAGAAGGAAAACATCTACTACAAAAATCTCGAGAAGCTGACCGGCACCAAGCTCGTCAAGTAAGCCGGAAGCCTTGTCCGTGTCTGCACTGCCGGTCGTCGTCGCCGGAGCCGGCCCGACCGGCCTGATGTGCGCGCTCGCGTTC
>Ga0335080_10007466_pt1 | contig 11335 bp, 10 predicted proteins | sample Lox_Sample_34_FD_206720 | JGI IMG/M metagenome (GOLD analysis project Ga0335080, IMG submission 206720) | Soil microbial communities from Loxahatchee National Wildlife Refuge, Florida, United States - Lox_Sample_3.4 | ecosystem: Environmental > Terrestrial > Soil > Wetlands | place: USA...
GAGATCCTCGTCCGCGACCGCTTGCGCGTGCCCGAGGGCCGGCGCACCGACCCGGTGCGCATCGCGCTCGCCGTGATGGTCGCCGTGATCGGCCTCTCGTCGCTGTGGGTAGGGCACGGCTACGTGACCGACGTCAAGGCGTTCGCCGACGCGCTCATCAAGCTCTTCGCCTTCTATCTGCCGTTCGTCGTGCTCTACTACGTCGTCTACCGCTACGCCGCCGACGTGGGCAAGCTGTCGCGCCTGCTGACCACCTTCGTCGCCGCCGGCGCGGTGCTGGCCGTCATCGGCCTCATCGAGGTGCCCACGCATCTGGTGATCGTCAATCGCGCCGCCGCCGCGCACGCGCGCGCCCTTGGCCAGCCGTTCCGGGCGAACTCGCTGTTCTTCGATCCCAACGTCTTCGGCCGGTTCCTCGCCCTCGTCGTCATCGTCGGCACCGCACTCTATCTGGCGGCCCGCCTGCGCGAGCCGAGCGCCGCGCGGACGCGCGCCTTGCGGCTCATCGCCATCGCCGTCGGTCTGGCCGCCGCGGCCCTCATCGCGACCGTCTCGCGCTCGAGCGTGACCGGCCTGCTGATCGGCGGCGTCGTGCTGGAGATGGCCTGGCTGGGGCGCCGCAAGGGCGGCGTCGTGGCGCTCATCACGGTGCTCGTGCTGCTGGCCGGCGTGGGCGGCTTCACCGCCCTGCGTCTGCCCACGCAGCTGCCGAGCAGGGTCCTCTCGGTCAAGGGCCTCAACAAGATCACGTCGGGGCGCGTCTACCTGATCCAGGCCGGCGGCCGCATGTTCCTGAAGCATCCGCTGGCCGGCCTCGGGCTCGCCAGCTTCCCGGTCGCGTACCCCTCGTTCCGCGGCAAGCCGACCGAGAGCCTGGCCGTGCGCGACAGCCACACGACGGTCGTGACGGTTGCCGCCGAGCAGGGCCTCATCGGCCTCGCCGCGCTGACCGGCCTGCTGGTCACCTTCTTCGCCACGACGCTGCACAAACGGCGCTTCGGCGCCGACCGGCGCCTCTACCTCTGGCAAGCGGCCCTCGTCGCGGGCGTGCTCTCGGTGTTCGTGCACAGCATGACCTACAACGCCTTCTTCGAGGACCCCTACACGTGGCTGTTCATGGCGCTCGCCTCTGCGGTCGTGACCCAGGTCGTGCTGGTCGATCCGCTGGCCCTCGTGGCCGGCGACGGCGACGCTGCCGACGCCGCGGTCGCGACGGGGCGGCGGCGGGTGCTGCGGCGGCCGCCGCCGACGCCGAGCCCGTCGAGTCGCACCGGCTCGCTCTAGGCGGCCGGCCCGGCTCCCGCTCGGGCCGGCCCGGCTCCCGCTAAGCGGCCAGCCCCACGCGCTCGCTTTGCTTTCGACCCTGGGCGAAGAGACGGATCATCTGCGCGCAGAACGCGGGCAGGTCGCCCGGGTTACGGCTCGAGACGACCGCGCGGTCGACCACGGTCTCCCTGTCGACCCAGTGACCGCCGGCGTTGCGGATGTCGGTCTTCACACTCGGGTACGAGGTCATCGTGAGACCGTTCACGATCCCGGCCTCGACCATGGTCCAGGGACCGTGACAGATGACCGCGATCGGGACGCCGGCGCGAAAGCACTCGCGCACGAAGCTCACAGCCCGCTCGTTCATGCGCAGCTTGTCGGGGTTGGCGACGCCGCCCGGCAGCACGAGCCCCTCGTACTCGCCGGCTTCGACCTGGTCGACGGTGCGATCGACGGTCACGAGGTCGCCTTTCTCGGCGTGGTCCATGGCCTGTACCTGGCCGTCGTGGATCGAGACCAGGTCGATGCGGGCGCCGGCCTCGCGAAGGGCGTCGAGCGGCTGCATGAGCTCTGACTGCTCGACCCCGTCGGTGAACAGGATAGCGATGCGCTTGTCGTGGAGCTCGTCTGACATGGGGCATCCTCCGGTCGAAGGCTTGGCTTCTCGCACGTCACTGAAGACATGAAACGTTCCCGCGCCCGACCGTCCGACGCCGTTTGCGAGGGTCGGGCGCGATAGGATCGCAGGTGGTGGCCTTTGCCGGTCGCCGCGGCGGCCCTGGCCGGTCGCGGCGAAGGCCGGCGGCCGCCGCCGCAAACCGAGGCGAGGAGGTACGGCGGTGACGCATCCGAGCTTCTCCCTGTTGGGGCTCGCCGGCAGCCTGCGGCGCGAGTCCTACAACCGCGCGCTGCTGCGCGCCGCCGGGGGCCTGCTGCCGGCGGGGGTGACGTTGCACACCTTCGAGCGGCTCGGCGAGATCCCGCCCTACAGCGACGACGTCCGCCTGCGCGGCCTGCCCGACCCGGTGGCCGATCTGTGGCAGGCGATCGCCGAGGCCGACGCGCTGCTCGTCGCCACACCGGAGTACAACTACGGCCCGCCCGGGGTGCTCAAGAACGCCCTCGACTGGGTCTCGCGCCCGCCGGCCGAGACGCCCCTGCGCCGCAAGCCGGTGGCGATCATGGGCGCAAGCACAGGCAACTTCGGCACCGTGCGCGCACAGCTCGCGCTGCGCCAGACGTTCCTGTTCGTCGAATCCTACGTGCTGCCCAAGCCCGAGGTCATGATCTTCCGGGCCGCGGAGTGCTTCGACGAAGCCGGCGAGCTCTCGGATGAAGCTGCACGCGAGCTCCTGGCGACCCAGCTTCGGGAGCTCGTCGCCTGGGCGAGGCGATTGCGCGACGGGGCGCGGTGACCTCGGGCGGGCGGTCAGACGTCGTCGACTCTCGGAGGTAGGCCATGTTCGTCCACCTGTCGATCCACTATCCGAGGAGCGACCACGAGGCTGAGCTCGTTGCCTCGATGCACCGCTTCGGGGCCGCCGCCGCGGCCGCACCCGGGCTGCTGCACGCCGTGACGCTCAAGGACGAGCGCTCGCCGCGCCTGGTCGGCCTGACGGTGTGGGACTCGCGCGCGGCCTGGGAGGCCGGCGTCGAGCGCTCGCGAGCCGCCGTTGCCGGCGACGACTTCGATCTCTGGGAGGAGCGCGAACCCGAGAGCTTCCTGCTCGACGAGGTGTGACTCCTGCTCGACGAGGTGTGACCCGGCGCGCCCTCGGGTAGGACCCGGCCGCCTGCAACGGCGCCCGGCGGGCGCCCCACGTTCATACGGAGGGCCACGTGAAGAAGCTTCCCGACCAGCTCCTCGACTTGCTCTGGGGCGGCCACAACATCTGGGTCGCGACGGTCGCCCCCGACGGCACGCCCAACGTCTCCATCAAAGGCTCAGGCGCGCTGCTCGACGACGGTCACCTCTACTTCGCCGACATGTTCTCGCACAAGACCCGCGAGAACCTGCAGCACGATCCGCGGGTCGCGGTGGGCATCCACGATCCCGAGCGCAAGATCGCCATGCAGGTGAAGGGCCGCGCCGAGCTGCTCGACCACGGCGAGGCCTTCGATCAGGTCGCCGCCCGTCTGGCCAAGCTCTCCGACGCCCACAACCTGCCGCCGGTCAAGTACGTCGTCAAGATCGACGTCGACTCGGTCTGGGACATGGGCCCGGGGCCGCACGCCGGCCTCGAGCTCGAGTGACGAGGGGAGTCTAGGGCGTCGCCGCAGTGGCCGCGTTCGCGGCGCTCCGCGGACCGACCACGAACTGGAACGGAGCCCCGCCGTCGAGCAGCGACAGGCTGTCGCGATCGCCGACGATCAGCCAGCCGCGCCAGTGGCCCACGAGGTCGAGCTTGACGCTGCCGCTGAACAGACGGTAGGCGCCGGGTCCGATGCTCACGTTGGTGGCCGAGCCCAGATCGCGCTCCTGGTCACCGGGGCCCCGGCACACCAGGGTGACCACCGCCCAGGTGCCCCGTACCGCGCCGTCGTTGCGCAGCGTGAACTGGGCCTTCAGGGTCTGGCCCTTGCGGTTTGGCCCCGGCGAGAGCTGCACCGGGCCGATCAGGTCGAGCTTGGCGGCACCCCTGGGCTTGTGCGGACCGGTCCAGGCGGCCGACGCCGAGCCGGCGGCCGGCGCCGCCGTCCCGGAGGTCACGAACTGCGCCCCCGGGTAGTAGAAGTCGAGGATCCAGCGCTCGTCCATGCCCTGGGCGGCCCAGTACTGCGAACCCCACTGCATCATGTGGTTCCCGTCGGTGGCCGCCGGCGAGTACTGGCCCGCGTAGTAGGAAGCCTGGAAGACCTGGCCGTCACGCACCATGGTCGTGCCCCAGGTGCGATCGACGGCATCCCAGTAGCGCGCCCCGTAGTCCCAGTCCATGTAGACCTGGTAGTTGGTGGTGTCGTCGACGTTGGCGCCCCAGGCCGCGACGTCGGGCAGCTTGGTGGCATGCGTGGCCCAGTACCAGGCGTAGTCCTTGACGGCCAGCGCGCCGGCGCGCAGGGCCGCGTCGGAGAAGGCGGTGGGCGGCGCCCATTCGTGCGACAGGACGCGCACGCAGTAGGTGCGAAAGTCGACGGTGTCGACGCCCACGATGACGCCGTTCGGGTCGTTCGCCGGAAAGCGGCGGGCGACCTTGATGGTCGCCGGCGGCGTGGGCACGGCGAGCGGGCCGACGCTCGCAGCCGTCGGGCTGCTCTTCACCTGGCCGGCCGCGGCACCGGCCGTCGCCGCCGGAGCGAGGAAGACCGCGAGGCCGGCGGCAAGCAGGACCGCCAGAAGTGGGCGCGCGAGCGGGCGCCTGCACGACCAGGGGTCGCGCGCGAGCGCTCGCGTCTCTCTCACAGTGCTGCTCCTTTCGGCTCGCGGTGTACCGGAGCCGGGTTCGCCGGGCCTCGCCGATTATCCTGTCCCAGGGGTGACGCCGCAACCGTACGGCGAGGTTCGCGAGACCCAGGGTCCGCTCCACCCGGCGCCATCGCGGCCCCGTGCCGGAGGCGACGGTGCCCGGCCGCTGCTCTCAGCCAGCAGGTAAGATAGGCGGCATGTGCCGGTGGTCGCCATGAAACCCGTTCTCTGCGTGGCCAACGCCGCGCCGCCGATGGCCGGGGACGGCGGCGCCACGCGCCACCCGTGCGTCGCATGCTGTCTGCCCGGTTCCAGCTGCGAGGCCACCGTTCTCGTCGACGGCCGTGGCTGAGGCATCGACCCAGACGGCCGGCCGCGCACCGCGCACGGCCGCCACGGCGGCCCTGCTGCTGGCCGGCGCCGTCGTCACGGCGGTGCTCACGGCCTACGCCCTGCGCGGCGGCGCGCCCCGCACCCACGTGGTCGTCGCGCTCGGTCTGCCGATACTCCTCGGCATCTTGCTGTTCTGCGTGCTCGCCCGCGCCCGTCTGGCGCGCCTGCCGGTGCGCTGGCTGCTCGCCGCCGGCCTGATCGCCCTGCCGGTCCTGGCCGTGCTCGGGCCGGCGCTCGCCCTGCCACAGCTCAAACCGCTCTTCGGCTTTCGCGTGGTCCTCGCGCTCGTCGGTCTTGGCGGCGTGCTGTGGCTCATCGCCGTCCGCCGCCGCTGGCGTCTGGAGGGCGGCACGTACGTCGCCCTCTTCGCCGCCTGGGTGTGCTGGCTGCTGATCACCCTGGCCTGGGCGCCCGATCCCGCCGCCGGTCCGCGCTACCTGTTCCTGCTCCTCGGGCTCGGCGCGGTGGCCGCGGCCACCGCCAGCACCGGCCTCTCCGAGCGCCGGCTGCGCTGGCTGCTCCTCGGCCTGGCCGCCGTCTATGGACTCTCGCTCCTGATCGGTCTCGCGGAGACGCAGGTGCACCTGCACCTGCCCACCGCCTCGCCCGCGTACAGAGGCAGGGCGACGCCGGCGGCGTTCTTCTTCAACACCAACGATTTCGCCACCTACCTGGCGCTGTGCTGGCCGTTCGTCCTGCTGCTGCCCTCGTACCGGCGGCGGGCCGGCACGATCGCGCTCGTCGTGCTCGCCCTGCTGGCCACGGCGGGCGTCATCCTGTTCACCGGCTCGCGCGTCAGTGTGCTGGCCATCGCCTTCGAGACGCTCATCGTCGCCGTCGTGGTGGCGCTGCGCGCCGGCCGCTGGGGACGCATCGCCGTCGCCGTCCTGGCCGTCGTCGCCCTGCTGGGCATGGGCCTGCTGCTGGCCGGCGTGGGCGGCCGCTTCGGCGCCTCCTTCAGCCTGTCGAAGCTGGTCGGGCAGGTGCACAGCGGCAGCGGCAGCGGCGCGATACGCTCCGAACTGCAGACCGCCGGCCTGCGGGCGGCCTCCACGCGCTGGTTCCTCGGCGTCGGGCCGGGCAACGCCGAGATCGTGGTGGGGCGCCAGAACCCGGGCTTCACCGTGCTCAACCTGCACGACTGGTGGCTCGAGGTCTTCGTCGACGGCGGCCTGCCCGCGCTGCTCATCTTCCTGACCCTGTACCTGGCGCTGCTGGCCGCCGTGGTGCGGGTCGCGCGCCACGCGCGCGACCACCTGGTGCGCTACCTCGGCCTCGCCACCGCGGTCGCCCTCGCCGGCTTCAGCGTGGCCATCATCGGGCCCAGCACGGCCATCTACTTCCCGCCCATGGCGATCCTCTTCGGCCTGGCCGTCGCCGTGGTCCTGAGGGCCCGGCGCACCGACGGCCTCGTGGCCCCGGCGCGCCCGGGACGGCCCGCGGCCGCTGCCGGCGGCCGGGGTTTGCTAGACTCTGACGCTGACGTGGCAGGCGGCCGGAAGGGCCGCTCCGCGCCGCGGCGACCGGCCCGGCGCGGCGACGCCGCCGTGGGAGGGATCCGATGATCGAGCAGTTCCGCAGGGCGCTGGTGCTCGCTCCGCACACCGACGACGGAGAGTTCGGCTGCGGCGGCACCATGACCCGCCTGATCGAGGCCGGCACCGAGGTCATCTACGCCGCCTTCAGCACGGCCGCCAAGTCGGTGCCGAAGGGGTTCCCCCGCGACGTGCTGCGCACCGAGGTGCGCGAGGCGACGAGCATCATCGGCATCGACGAGGAGCACCTGCTCGTCTTCGACTTCGAGGTGCGCACGTTTCCGACGGTGCGTCAGGACATCCTCGAGCAGATGATCGTGCTGCAGCAGGAGCTCAACCCCGACTGCGTCTTCATGCCCGCCCTGGTCGACCTGCACCAGGACCACAAGACGATCGCCGAAGAGGGCCTGCGCGCCTTCAAGCGCACGACCGTGCTCGCCTACGAGATCCCCTGGAACAACCTCAACTTCTCGCACCAGGCCTACTCGCGTCTCGAAGAGCATCACGTGCAGCGCAAGGTCGACGCCCTGGCCTGCTATCGCTCCCAGCAGCACCGCAGCTACACCCGCGAGGACTACATCCGCAACGTGGCGCTGACGCGCGGTATCGACATCGGCTGCGACTTCGCCGAGGTGTTCGAGGTCTATCGTTGGATCCTCTGATGGCGCCGGCGCAGCCGCCGGCGAGCAGGAGCGAGCGGCGTCGGCGGGTGCAGCGGCCTCGATGAAGCTCTTGGTCGTGGCCAATCCCTACCCGCCCATGGTGAGCGCCGGCACGAACCGGGTCGTGCGGTTCGTCAGACACCTGCCCGACCACGGCTGGGACCCCGTCGTGCTCACCGTCCGGGCCTCGGGCCCGGTGCCCGAGCCACCCGGCGTGCCCGTCGTCCGGGCGCCGGTGGCCCTGCCCCAGGCCCTGCTTGGTGGCGGCCGGCGGCGGGCCAGGATCACGGCCTGGGTCGGGGTGCCCGACCCGTACGTGTCATGGGTGCCGCCGGCCGTCCTGCGGGGCCGCGGCCTGCTGGGCGACGGGACTGTCCGGGCCATCTTCTCGACCTCGCCGCAACCCAGCGTGCACCTCGTCGCGGCGCTGCTCGCGCGGCTCAGCGGGCTGCCCTGGCTGGCCGACTTTCGCGACCCCTGGACGACCTATCGCTATCGCACTTACGCCACGCGAGCCCACCGTGCGCTCGACGCCCTGCTCGAGACCTGGGCGCTGCGCGACCCGGCGCTCGTGACCGCCGTCAACCGGCCCATCCTCGACGATCTCGTCTCGCGGCATCCCCGCCTCGCGGGTCGCACCCAGGTGCTGCCGAACGGCTTCGACCGCTCCGAGCAGGCCGACGAGGTCAGGCTCGGCCCCGGCTTCTGGTTCGTCCACACCGGCCGGCTCTACGGACGCGACCAGCAGGTGCGCTCGTTCCTCGCGGCCCTGGCGACGCTGCCGGCAGACGTCGGCGCCCTCTTCGTGGGCATCGACGGCGCCCGCCTCGGCGCCGAGGCCCGGCGCCTGGGCATCGGCGACCGCGTGCGCTTCGAGGGCTTCGTGCAGCACGGCCGCGCGCTGGGCTACCAGCGCGCGGCCGGCGCGTTGCTGCTCGTGAACGGCCGCGGACCCGAGTCGATGTCGAGCAAGGTGTTCGAGTACCTCGAGGCAGGCCGGCCGGTCTTCGCGATCTCGCCGGTGCCCTCGGCGGCCCGCGACCTCTTCGCCGAGGTGGGCGGCGCCACGATGGTGACGCCCGACGAACCCATGGCCGGACCCCTGGCGGCGTTCGTGGCGGCCGCGCGTGAGGGCCGCGGGCCCGTCGCTCTGCCCGATGCCCTCGACCGCTACGAGGCGGACACGCTCACCGGGCGGCTCGCGGGCCTGCTCGACGCCCTCGCCGGGACACCGTCGTGAAGCTGCTCACGATCTCGCACCTCTATCCCTCGCCGGGCGACGATCGCCACCTGTTCGTGCACGACCAGCTCCTGGCCCTGCGCGCACTCGGCGTGCAGGTCCGCGTCGTCTCGCCGACCGCCTGGGCGCCGCGCGCGCTGTGGCACGACCCCCGGCAGCGGCGCCGCGGCCTCACGCCCCGCCGTGCCGAGCTCGACGGCGTCGTGATCGACTACCCGCGCGTGCTTTCGCTGCCGCGCCGCCTGCTCTTCGACCGGCTCACCGACCTCGCCGGCGAGCGCGTGCGGCGCCTGCCGGTCGTCCGCGAGCGCGGTATCGACCTCGTGCACGCGCACCAGGCCCTGCCCGACGGCGCCGTGGCACGGCGCGTCGCGCGAGACCTCGACGTGCCCTACATGGTGACCGTCCACGGCGCCGACGTCTACCAGCACCTGCGCGGCGGCGGCGCCACGGCGCGTCACGCCCGGGCGACGCTGGCCGACGCCGACGCCGTCATGGCCGTGTCGAGCGCCGTCGCCGCCCTGCTGGCCGGCGTGGTCGCACCGGGGCGGCTCACGGTGGTCGCGAACGGCACCTCGGGTCTCGGCGCGCCGGTCGAGCCGGCGCGCGACCTCCTGCCGGGCGAGCCCCTCGTGCTGACCGTCGGCAACCTCATCCCCCGCAAGGGCACGAGCTATCTGGTCGACGCGATCCGCCGACTGCGCGCAGGCGGCCGCGACGTGCACCTGGCGATCGTCGGCGAGGGACGTCTGCGCGGCCCGCTCGCCACGCAGGCCGCCGCCCTGGGCGTGAGCGATCGCGTGCACTTCCTGGGTCAGCAGTCTCACGAACGCGTGCTCGCCCTCATGGCGCGAGCCCAGCTGTTCGCCCTGCCGAGCTGGGACGAAGCGTTCGGCCTCGTCTACACCGAGGCCATGGCCCAGGGGGTGCCCGTGCTCGCCACCCGCGGCGAAGGGCCCGCCGAGTTCATCGAGGACGGCGTCAGCGGCTTCCTCGCGCCGCCGCGCGACGCGGCCGCGCTCGCCCGTATCATCGCCCGCGTGCTCGACGAGCCCGGCCTGGCCGCCGCCGTCGGCAGCGCCGGTCGCGACGTCGCGGCCGGGTTCACCTGGCGCCGCAACGCCGAGCTCACCCTGCGCGTGTACGAGCGCGCGCTCGCCGGCCGGGGGCCTCATGGCTGAGCGCGCTCCCGGCACGGCGGTCGTCCACCTGTCGGTCGTCCATCCGCCCGACGAGCCCCGCATCTACGAACGCGAGTGCCGCACGCTGGCTCGGGCGGGCTACGACGTGACCTACCTCGTGCCCGGGGCGACCCCCGGCCGCGACGAGCACGGGGTGCGCCTGGCGAGCCTGCCGCGACGGTCCCGGTCGCGGCGCTGGCTGACCGCGCGCGAGATCGTGGCGTCGCTTCGCGCCCTGCGGCCCTTCGTGGTGCACCTCCACGACCCGGAGCTGCTGACGCTGCTGCCGTTGCTGCGCCCGTTCGTGCCTCGCCTCGTCTGCGACGTGCACGAGTATCTGGCGGAGCAGGTCGCGGGCAAGCCCTACATCCCGGCGGCCATACGGCCTGTCGCCTCCAGGGCGAGCGGGCGCGCCCTGCGCTGGCTGGCCGCCTGGGCCGACGGCGGCGTCGTCGCCCACGACGGCATGCTGCGCCAGTTCGGCCCGCGGCCGCGCCTGCAGATGGTCGTGCCCAACTACCCCCTCCTGGCTCATTTCGAGGGCGCTCGGCCCTTTGACGATCTCGTCGCCGACCGCCGTCTGCGCCTGGCCTACATCGGCAGCCTCTCGCGGGCGCGCGGATGCACGCTCATGCTCGACGTCATGGAGCGTCTCGAGGCCCACGACGCCCTGCTCGTGCTCGGCGGCGGCTTTGCATCGCCCGATCTCGAGCGCGAGGCGACGGCCCGCCTCGAGAAGCTGCGCGATCGCGTGCGGTACCTGGGGCGGGTGCCGAGACACGAGGTGCCGCGCTACCTCGCTTCGGCCGACGTCGTCTGGATCCCCGAGCTGCCCAGCGCCCAGTACTCGCTGCCCAACGTCGACACCAAGATCTACGAGGGCGCCGCCGTAGGCCTGGCCGTGCTCACGGCCGACCTGGCCGGGCGCACCGAGCTGGTCGCCGGTGAGGGTCTCGGCATCGCGGTGCCGCCTACGGTCGACGGACACCTCGAGGGGGTGCGGCGCCTCGCGGCCGATCGCGCCGCGGTGGCGGCCATGGGCGCGAGGGGCCGCGCGGCCGTGCGCGAGCGCTACTCGTGGGAAGCCTTCGAGGGGCAGTTCGTCGAGTTCTACGACCGGCTCTGCGCGGGCGGCTGACGGCCGTGCGCATCCTCTACTTCCACCAGTATTTCGCCACCCGGCGGCGCTCGGTGCCGACGCGCTCCTACGAGCTTGCCCGAAGACTCGTCGCCCGCGGCCACGAGGTCACCATCGTGAGCCGCGACACGCGGCATCTCGAGGCCGGCCGCACGCACCGGCCGCACTGGCCGGTGGCCCGCGAGCGCGTCGACGGCATCGACGTTGTCTATCTTGACGTGCCCTACTCAAGCACGTTCTCCACCCCGGCGCGCCTGGCGTCGTTCGCCGCCTTCACCGCCGCCGCCTGTGCCGCGGGGCCCTTCCTGCCGCGCCCCGACGTGGTCTTCGCCTCTTCGACGCCGCTCACCATCGGCATCCCCGGCATCGTCGCGGCCCGGCTGCGCGGCGTGCCCTTCGTCTTCGAGCTGCGCGACCTCTGGCCCGAGGTGCCGATCGCCCTCGGCGTCCTGCGCTCGCGGCCGCTGATCGCGGCGGCGCGCCGGCTCGAAGACGTGCTGTACCGGGGCGCGGCGCG
>Ga0335080_10007467_pt1 | contig 11333 bp, 12 predicted proteins | sample Lox_Sample_34_FD_206720 | JGI IMG/M metagenome (GOLD analysis project Ga0335080, IMG submission 206720) | Soil microbial communities from Loxahatchee National Wildlife Refuge, Florida, United States - Lox_Sample_3.4 | ecosystem: Environmental > Terrestrial > Soil > Wetlands | place: USA...
CGGCGGATCTCCGAGAAGAGGTCGCCGTCCGCCTGCGGCTGCTTGAGCCGCGCCTGCGTGATCGGCAGCCAGGGGTCGTCCTTCAGCTCTGGGCGGTCGAGCGCAGCGATCTCGAACGCCGCCGACAGGTCGAGCATCCCCTGCACCGCGTAGGTCTCGGCCTCGGGGACGCCGAGCCCGATCCGGAGCCGGTCGATCATCTTCTTCGACATGGTCGAGGAGACCTCGACGCGCACGACGTCGCCGAAGCGCCGCCGGCTGACCTCGGCGCGCACCGCCTCGAGCAGGTCGTCCGCATCGTCCGAGAGCTCGAGGTCGGCGTCGCGGGTAACGCGGAAGGCCGCCTGCTCGAGGATCTCCATCCCCGGGAAGAGCTCGTCGAGGAAGTGCGCCATCACCTCCTCGAGCGGGAGCAGGAGCCGGCGCACGCCGAGCTCGAGGAAGCGCGGGAGCCCTTCGGGCACCTTCACGCGGGCGAACCGCTCCTCGCCCGAGTCCGGGTCGCGGACGAGCACGCCGAGGCTGAGCGAGAGCGGCGAGATGAACGGGAACGGCTGGCCCGGGCTCACCGCGAGCGGGGTCAGCACCGGGAAGATCTCGCGCTCGAACCGCTTCTTCAGCTCCTCGAGCTCGGCGGCGGTGCAGTCGTCGACGTGGGCGATCGTGATCCCCTCGTCGGCGAGCGCCGGGACGAGCCGCTTGCGCCAGAGGCGCGCCTGGCTCGCCACGAGCTCCTCGACGCGGGGCCGGATCGCGGCGAGCGCCTCGCGCGGCGTGAGCCCGTCCGCCGAGCGCACCGAGAGCCCCGACTCGGCCTGGTCCAGCAGGCCGGCGACCCTGACCATGAAGAACTCGTCGAGCATCGACGCGAAGATGGCGCAGAACTTGACCCGCTCGAGCAGCGGCACCGACTCGTCGTCGGCGAGCTCGAGCACGCGCTCGTCGTAGTCGAGCCACGACAGCTCGCGGTTCAGGAGCTGTGGCCCCTCCGCGAGTGTCTGCGTCTTCGGCATGGGAGAGACATCCTAGCCGGATCGCGATTCCCGGCCGGAGCCCGCCACAGGGTGGTCACCGTTTCGTCTCCGGACCGTGACCCAGCCCCCTCCGCGGCCGCGGTAGGTTCACGGCACGGGTGATGGAGGGGCTCTTGACCGCGCCGCGGGTTCCAGTCGAGAGTGGCGCTCGGGCCTCGAACACACACCCGCGGGGAGCGAGCTGCAGGTGGTCCGGACCGAGGCCACCTGCAACTCGCACTGCTACGAGACCGCGGACTCCTCGACGGCGACGGGGCCGTCCTTGAGGTACGGCCAGAGGAGCACGGCGCAGCAGGTTCCGAGCGTGAGGATCTGCTCGACGAGCATCACGGTGCCGGCGAGGCGCTGGTCGACCTCCGGGCTCAGCCCGAGCAGGCGGTCGGGCTGCGCCGCGTAGTGCGGGTAGTTCGCGCCGCCGCTGAACAGCGTCGCCATCACCGGGTCGCCGAGGAGGAAGATGCCGACGGCGAGCAGGATCCTGCCCGGGACGGAGAGCCGGTGCGTGTGGGCCGGGTCGATCAGGAGGTTCCAGACCAGGATCCCGCCGAGCATGAACGAGAGGTGCTCGAGGTTGTGCACCGTCTGGTGCGTGGCCGCGTAGTCGTAGATCCGGGGCACGTGCCAGGCCCACATCGAGGCGGTCCACACCACGAGCGCCACCCAGGGCCCGGTCAGCCAGTGGAGGAACGCCCGCACGGGCCTGCTTCGCGCGAGCGGCGAGAGCACCGCCGCCGGCAGGAGGAAGAAGATCAGCGGCCCGCGCACCGCGAGCATCGCGAGCGCGATCGCGATGTCGCCGATCACCACGTGCTCGAGCATGTGGGCCGAGAGCAGGTAGTTGTCGGCGATCGCGTCGAGCGGCGAGTCGAGCGCGAGGTAGATCAGGCCCATCGCGGTCACGAAGAGTGCGGCACGGCCCCAGCCCGCGAGATCCTTCCGGCCGCGGCGGCGCAGCCGCACGAAGCCGTGGAAGAAGAGGAGGAGCCCGAGCGCGCAGCCGGCGACGACGGCCGGCTCGACGAGCCAGTCGGAGGCGAGGGACGGAGGCGCGTAGCCGAACGAGGCGGCGCCGGCCGGGCCGGCGATTGCCTCGTGGAGCCTGATCTCGCGCCACTGTCGCGGGTCGCGGATCGGGACGAGCACCTCGTAGGTGTTCCCCGCGGGAAGCGCGCGTAGCGGCCCGAGAGTGCCGTCCGGCGTCCGCGCCGTCACCCGCACGTCCGCGCCGTAGACGGGCTTGTCGGTGCGCCGGTCGGCGAGGTAGGTGGTGAAGTCGACCACGGTCCTCGTCGGCGACAAAGCGACGAGCAGCGCGTCGACCCGGGCCGTGTAGCCCCCGGTGCGGATCGTCGCGATCTGCAGGCCGCCGTGCGCAAGCGCCGCGGGCGCCGCGACGGCGGCGACGCAGGCCGCTGCGAGGAGCGCCGCGAGCCTGCGTCGGGTCACACGCCGCCGACCGCGAAGCGATCCGGGCGGCCGAGCCAGTAGGAGTCGAGCGAGAGCCGCCGGGCGGGCCAGATCGCCATCGCGAGGCTCGGCAGGCCGAGCGCGGCGTCTCGCAGGATCGTGGCGAGCCCGACCTTCTGCTGTGAGATCGCGCCGAAGCAGCCGCAGTCGAGCACGAGCCCGCGGTACCACGCCTGCGCCTGCGCGGCGATGAACACCGCCATCAGCACGCAGGCGACGATCGCGACCGGCCGGATCCAGAGCCCGACCAGCAGGTAGAGCCCGATCCCGAGCTCGACGAACGGCAGCGCGTAGGCGAACGGCGCGACGAGCGCGTGGGGAAGGACGTCGTAGGCCGCGACCTGTGTACGGAAGTGCTCGAGGTCGGCCAGCTTCGCCGCTCCGGCGACGAGCCAGATCCCCGCCGCCACGAGCCGGATCGCGAGGCCGAGCCACGGGAGGATCGCAGCCTTACGCACCCGCCGCCTTCGTGAGCTGCTGCCGGATCAGCGCGTCGGGCTGCTCGCCGTCCGAGGCCCAGGCGATCTTGCCCTTCGGGTCGACCACGTAGAAGGTCGGGAACGCCTGCACCTGGTACTTCGTCGTCACCGGTCCGGGATTGCCGGGCTGGTGGAAGCTGCCCGTCGCAGGGCTCGAGCCCAGGTCGAGGACGGCCGGGTCCCGGATCCCGAAGTACCGGTGGTAGGCGTAGACGCTCGCGGCGTCCTCGCCGTCGGCGTTCACCGACAGCCACCCGTACTTGGTCCTCGGGAGCGTCGAGAAGATGCTCCTGATGTGAGGAGCCTCGGCGTCGCAGTGCGGGCACCAGGTCGCGAAGAACTCCAGCAGGGTCGCCTTGCCGCGGAAGGAAGAGAGGCTGACCGACTGGCCCGCGGGAGTCTTCAGCGTGAAGTCGGGGGCCGTCGAGCCGACGGGGAGGAGGTTCGGGTTCGACGGGGCGTTCGCCGCCGAGGCGGGCTGGCCCTCGATCTCCCCGACTCCGGCCTCGGTGTTCGGCGAGAAGTTCACGTCGTTCGCCGCCTTCACGAGCGCGGCCGGCGCGTTCTTGTCCGCGGCCGACGCGGCTGCGGGCGGCGGCTTGCTCGGCGAGGACCGCGTCGCCAGGAGGACGCCGACCGCGATCGCGACCACGGCGACCAGGCCGATCGTGCCGAAGAGGATCGTCCGCTGGGACACCCCCTGCTGCTTGCCGACAGGAGGCGGAGCCTTCCGCCTCTCCGCTTTGAGACGACTTGCCTTTCCCATCACTTCTCCTTCAGGGCGTCGATGTCGTGAACGATGTCACCAGGTTGGACGTTGGAGTCGTACAGAAGTCTCTCTATCCCCTGCCGGTCGACGAGCAGGACGAAGGCGGAGTGTGTCACCGCGGTCGTACCGCTGTCGGGGTCGGCCGCCACGTTGTAGGCCTTCCAGATCGGCCTGAGCTCGGCCGCCGTCCCGGTGAGGTAGCGGAACTGGGGGAGCAGGTGGTGGACGGCGACGAAGTGCCGCACCGCGGCGGGCGTGTCGCCCTTCGGATCGACGCTCACGGCGAGGACGCGGGTGTCGGCGCGGGTCGCGCCGAGCCGATGGAGCGCCGTGTTCAGATGCTCGGCGATCAGCGGGCAGACGTCGGGGCAGTGGGTGTAGAGGAAGGTGACGAGCGTGAAGCGGTCCTGACGGTTCGACATCCGCACGAGCGTTCCGGCCTGGTCGCGCAGCTCGAAGTCCGGCGCTGGGGCGGGGTCGGCGACGGTGATGCCGCGGTAGGGCGACGGAGGCGGGCCCTGTACCGCGGCCTTCGGCGCGGATCCCCCGCAGCCGGCGGCGAGCAGGGCGGCGGCGGCACCGAGGCACGCAAGACCGAGTTTCATCGAAATCATCGTGCCAGAGGATCGCGCGGCGCGAGTCGGTTCCCACTTGACACCGCCCGGCGGCGGTACGCACGCTTGTGACCGATGCCTGCGCGTCACGCCCGGGGTCATCGGCTCGCTGCGGTCGCCTGCGTGCTCGCCGTCGCTCTTTCCGGCGCGGCCGCGGCCGCGGGCCCGATCCCCTCGCCCATCGGCGTCGGGCCCCTCTACCACCCGGGGCCGGGAGCAGTGCCCGTCTCTGGGCTCCGCTGTACCAGCGCGGAGCCGCCCCGCTTCGGTGCTCACCTCGAGCTCTTCGCACACCGGCAGGTCATGATCGTCCCGGCGGGGATCGGGGTCGCGCCCCCGCTGCGCCGCCAGGGCGCCTACGTGCTCGGAGGGCGCTGCTCCTACCCGCTTCGCACCCGCGAGCCGACCGGCGTCGTCGAGATCGAGCGCGGTGCGAGCCTGACGCTCGGGCAGCTGTTCGCGGTGTGGGGGCGGCCGCTGACGAGGACGCGCCTCGTCGGCTTCACCTCGCGCTCGCCGCTCCTGGCGTTCGTCGACGGGCGCCGTTTCGTCGGCGACCCGCGCGCGATTCCGCTTCGCCCGCACGCGGAGATCGTGCTCGAGCTCGAGGGCTACGTGCCGCCGCACGCGAGCTTCCTCTTCCGGAAGGGCCTCTAGATGCGGTGGCTCGGCCTGGTCGCCCTGGTGCTGCTCGCCGCGGGGTGCGGCGGCTCGTCCGGCTCGACCGGCATCACCGTCGGCGCCGCGCGCACCTACCAGCTGACGGGCTTCCGTCCGGCCGCGCCCGTCCCGCCCGGCAAGACCACGGTGGTCGCGTTCACCATCACGCAACCCGACGGCACGCCGCTCGTCGACTACAAGCGCGGCCCTGGCCCGCACACCGGGGTCCATCTGATCATCGTCAAGGACGACCTCTCGACGATCGTCCACGTCCATCCGCCGGTCGGCCCCGACGGGAGGGTCAGGCAGGCCGTCGTGCTACCCACCTCGGGCCCGTACCGGGTCGTGATCGACGCCTATCCCGCGAGCACGCCCACCGGGCAGACCAACTTCCAGCTCTTCGACAGGATCGTCGTCCGCGGCGCCTACCACCCGCAGCCGCTGCCGGCCCCGGCGCAGCAGGTGACGACCGGCGGCTACACGTTCACGCTCCACCCGCACCCGCCGCTGCACGCGATCGAGCCGGCCTTCCTCACGGTCACCGTGCGGGACCCGAGCGGCCGGCCCGCGGAGTTCACGCCCTGGTACGGCGCGCTCGCGCACGCGATCTTCTTCCGCAAGGGCTCGCTCGACTACTTCCACACGCACGTCTGCGCGGCGGGCGCTGTCGGCTGCACGAGCGTGCTCGGAGCAACGAGGGTGACAGGGAGCTCGACGACGCCGGGCAAGCTCACCGTCGGCGTCCTCGTCCCGGTGTCGGGTACCTGGCGGCTCTTCCTGCAGTGCAAGGTGAACGGGCACATCCTGACCGCGCCGTACACGCTCCTCGTCCGGTGACCCCTTCCTGTTCAATGTGCCGATGAGCCGCCGCCACGCCGCTGCCTGGCTCCTCATGCTGCCGTTGATGGTGGCCGGGTCGCAGCTGGCGCACGCGCTCGCCTACCGGCTCGTGTACCCCGAGGCCCAGGTGCGCCTGCGCGAGCTCCTCTCGACGGGCCACACCTACCTCGGCTACACGCCGCTCCTGCTCGGGATCGGCGCCGCGCTCGAGCTGGTCGCGTTCGGCTCGCTGGTCGCCGACGGCGTGCGGCGCCGCCGCCGTCTCGCGGTGTCGCCGTGGGCGTTCGCGTTGCTGCCGCCGCTCGGCTTCGTGCTCCAGGAGTTCCTGGAGCGGTGGCTGGCCGGCGCCTCGTATCCGTGGTGGATGGTGCTGCAGCCGACCTTCCGCATCGGCCTCGCGCTCCAGCTCCCGTTCGCATTCGCGGCGTTCCTCGTTGCCCTCCTGCTCACGCGCGTCGCGGATCGCGTCGGTTCGGTTCTGCGCGGGTCGGAGCGGCCCGTGCGCGTCGGCCTGCGGCTGCCGTGGTTCGCAGCCAAGGCATGGCTGCCGCGCGTCGTCGTGCCGGCCGGCGGGCACGCGGGCCGCGCGCCGCCGTCCGCGCGCGGTCCGGCGACGGTCGCTCTCTGCTCCTAGGTCGACGCGTTTCGACCGGTACGGGGAGCGTGCGTCGCACTTCCTCCGAACCTGAAGGAGCACTATGCGCAATCTGTCTCGCACGCTGGCTGCGACCACGGTCGCGCTCGTCGCCGCGCTCGCGTTCGCCTCGGCGGCCTTCGCGCACGCGCGGGTCAGCCCGCCGGTCTCGCTAGCCAAGCAGCTCCAGCTCTACAGCCTCGCCGTGCCGACGGAGAAGGAAAACCTGACCACCACGAAGATCGTCCTCACGGTCCCGAGCGGGTTCGGGATCGACTCGTTCGTGCCGGCGACGGGCTGGCACCAGGTTCTGCAACAGACCGGAACCGGCGAGGACGCCGTGATCCAGAAGGTGACCTGGACGGGCGGCAGCGTGCCGACCGGGGAGGACTCGCTCTTCCAGTTCCTCGCCCAGCCCGCCAAGGCAGGGAAGTACACCTTCCAGGTCCAGCAGACGTACTCCGACGGCTCGATCGTCGACTGGGCGGGCTCGGAGTCGTCCGAGAACCCGGCCCCGACGATCGAGGCCAAGGCCTCGCTCGGCGGCGGCGGGCTGTCGGTGGCGGTGATCGTCGCGATCGTGCTCGGCGCCGTCGGCATCGTCCTCGGCGCGCTCGCCCTGACGCGCGGCGGCGGCGGCGGAGGCGGTGAGGGGAAGCGCGAGTTGGCATGACGTTGCGGGGGCGAGGCGCGCTGGGCACGGCGCTCGTCGCGGTGGCTCTGGTCGTGCCGGGTGTGGCGTCGGCGCATGCCTACCTGGTCAGGACGGTGCCCTCGCCGAGCACCACCCTCAACGCCTCGCCCCCCGTCGTCGCTCTCACGTTCGACGAGGCGGTCGAGCCGCGCTTCGCGATCATCTCGGTCACGAACGCGGCCGGCCGCCAGGAGACCACGGGGCCGGTGCGCCGCTCGCCCGCGAACCCGGACACGCTCGTCGTCCCGCTCCGTCCGCACCTGCCGGAGGGGTGGTATCTCGTCTACTGGCGTGCGATCTCGGTCGACGGGCACCCGGTCCAGGGCGCGTACACCTTCGCGATCGGCCCGAACGAGGGCCCGCAGCCGCAGTTCCGGGTGCCCTCGGTCGCCGGGACGGCGACGACGCACAGGCTGCTGGTCGCGCGCTGGGCGATGTTCCTCACCGTGATGATCGCGATCGGCCTCTTCGCGATGCGGATCGCGATCGCCCGGCCGCTCGTCCGGCGGGTCGAAGGGACGAGCCTCCGGTCGGTCTCGATCGCGATGGTGGTCTTCTCCGTGCTCGGGCTGCTCGCGATCCCGGTCTACCTCGACATCGCGACCGCGATCGACTCGCTCCGCTCGGCGTTCGCGGTCGGGACGCTCGTGCCGCTGTTCAGGGTGACGGCGTTCGGGCGCGGCTACGTCGACATGGAGCTCTGCTTCGCCCTCTTCTGCGTCGCCGCCTGGATCGCCGTCTGGGTCGACCGGCCGCGCCGCGAGCACCGCTCGATCGCCGAGCTGATGGCCACCGGGGGCGCGCTGGCCGCCGCGGCCGCGGTGCTCGTCCTGCCCGGGACCTCGGGGCACGCGGCCCAGACCGCGCCGCGTGGCGTCTCGCTCCTGCTCGACTGGCTCCACCTCGCCTCCGGCTCGCTCTGGCTCGGCGGGCTCGTCGGCCTGCTGCTCGTCTGGGCGAGCCTCGCCGCCGGGAGCCGCGTCGCCGGGCTCGCGGTCACGGTGCCCCGCTTCTCGAACGTCGCGTTCGTCTCCGTCCTCGTCCTGCTCGGCACGGGCGTGGGCGCGACGATCATCCACATGCCGACCGTCGCCTCGCTCTGGCAGACCTCGTACGGCAAGACGATTCTCGTCAAGGCCGGGCTGCTGCTCGCGGCGATGCTGCTCGCGGCGTTCAACCTCCTGCGCACGAAGCCGCACCTCGAGGCAGCCAAGGAGCGGCCGGAGCTCGGCCCGCCCGCCGCCTCGCTGCTGCGCCGGCTCGTCACCGGGGAGGCGGTGATCGTCGCCTGCGCGGTCTTCGCCGCCGCAGTCCTCTCCAGCCTCCCACCGCCGGCCAAGGCGCTCGCCGAGGTCGGCTCGGCGGTCGCACACGTCGGCCCGGGCAAGGTCGTGCAGGTCGTGCAGAAGAACGGCTACACGATCAAGGTCCTCGTCTCCCCGAACCGCGCCGCCGTGCCGAACAGCTTCGCGCTGCAGCTGACGAAGGGCGGGGCGCCGGTGCCGGGCGCGGACGTTACCCTGCAGTTCGCGATGCTCGACATGCAGATGGCGAACCAGGAGTACCAGCTCGCCGAGACCGCCCCGGGCCTCTACACGAGGCCCGCTCCGGCGCTCGTGATGGTAGGCCACTGGGCACTCACCTACACGATCACCCCGAAGGGCGGCGAGCCGTTCACGGTCCTCGTCGTCGACCACGCAACCGGATGAGCCCCGACCGCGCCGCCCAGCTCCGCCTCCTCGCCGCCCTCGTCGCGCTCGCGGCCGGCGCCGTCGCGGTCGTCGTCGCGATCACCGTTATCCACACCGTCCTCTCCTGACAATGGCCTGCCGGCGCACGCTCGCGCTCCTGCTCGCGCTCGCCGCGCTCGCGCTCGCCCCGGCGGCCGCGCGCGCCGACGGAGATCCCGCGAGCGACGTGCTCTACAACGGCAAGGTCTTCCTCCCGTTCGAGGTCAAGATCTCCGGAGAGAAGCAGCTCGACCTGCAGCAGACCGTGGCCGCCGCGTGGAAGTCGGGCTATCCGATCAAGGTCGCGGTGATCTCGTCGGCGTACGACCTCGGCTCGGTCGGCGCGCTCTGGCAGAAGCCGCAGCTCTACTCGAAGTTTCTCGGCTCCGAGCTGGAGTTCCTCTACAAGGGCCGGCTCCTGATCGTGATGCCGAACGGCTTCGGCCTGAACCGCGGCACGCCGGCCGAGCGGAAGCTCCTCGAGACCGTCCCGATCGGGCAGGGGGCCGACGGCCTCACGGCCAGCGCCGCGGACGCGGTGCGGGCCCTCGCGGAGGCGTCCGGGCACAAGCTGCCGAAGCCCCCCCACAAGACCGGCAACACGGGGCGCGACCGGATCGTGATCGTGATCGCCGTCGTCCTGATCGCGCTGCTCGTCCTCGTCGTCGTGCCCGGCGCGCGCCGCCGGCTCCGCTCGGCGTGATGCTCGGTCGCGCGAGGACGCAGGTCGCCGCCGCGCTGGTCAGCGTCGGCATGGTCGCCGCGGTGACCGGCGTGATCTTCCTCGTGAAGTCCTTCGCGCCCGTGCTGAGCCTGGGCGTCCTCTACGTCTTCGCCGTGCTGCCGGTCGCCGTCCTGTTCGGGCTCGGCTGGGCCGTCGCGGTCTCGGTCGCGAGCATGCTCGCGTTCAACTGGTTCTTCCTGCCGCCGCTGCACACCCTTCAGCTGCGGGAGTCGGGGAGCTGGGTCTCGCTCGCGGTGTACCTCGTGACGGCGGTCGTCGTGAGCGCGTTCGCCGCCCGCTCGCGCCGGCGCGCGGTCGACGCCGAGCAACGGCGAGGCGAGGCGGCGCTGCTCGCCGACGTGTCGAGCGTCCTGCTCGAGGCCGATCACGTGCAGGACGCGGTGCCGCAGGTGGCGGCCCTGACCGGCGGCGTGATCGGGGCCGGGCACGTGCGGATCGAGCTCGGCTCCGTCCGCAGGGCCGAGCACGCCGAGCAGGCCTACCCGCTCGCGGCCGGCGGGCGCGACGTCGGCCGGCTGTTCGTGCCGGCCCAGGCCGGCCTCTCGCAGAGCGTCCTCGAGCGCGTCCTGCCCGCCCTCGCGTCGCTCTTCGCGGTCGCGCTCGAGCGGGAACGGCTCCGCTGGCAGGCGGTCGAGGCGGAGACGCTCCGCCGCAGCGACGCGGTCAAGACCGCGCTCCTCCGCGCGGTCAGCCACGACCTCCGCTCGCCGCTGACGGCGATCAGGACCGCGGCCGAAGGGCTCCACGACACGAGCCTCGACCTCCCGCCCGAGGACCGGGCCGCGCTGGAGGCCGCGATCCTCGGTGAGGCCCGGCGGCTCGACCGCCTGGTCGAGAACCTGCTCGACCTCTCGCGCCTCGAGGTGGGCGCGGCCGAGCCCAGGCCGGAGATCTGGACCCTGGACGGGCTGCTCGCGCGCGCGCTCGAATCGGTCGGCGGCACCGCCGAGCGCGTCACCGCCGTCGTGCCGCCCGACGTCCGCCCGGTCCGTGTCGACGGGGCCCATGCGGAGCGGATCCTCGTGAACCTGCTCGAGAACGCGCTCGCCTACTCCCCCGTGGACGAGCCCGTCCGGGTCGAGGTCGAGGACACCGGCACAGAGGTCGTGACCCGGGTGATCGACAGGGGCGCCGGGATCTCGCCGGCGGAGCTCGAGCGGCTGTTCGAGCCGTTCGAGCACGGCGGCGCCCCCGCCGCCCGCAGCGGCAGCGGCCTCGGGCTCGCGATCGCGACAGGGTTCGCGCAGGTGAACGGAGGCCGCGTGTTCGCCGAGCCCGCGCCGGGCGGCGGCACGGTCTTCGCCCTCGCCCTGCCGGCGGTCCCGGCGCCCGCCGGGATGCACGCATGAACCCCGGCCAGCGGGTGCTCGTGGTCGACGACGAGCCGCAGATCCTGCGCGCGCTGCAGACGAACCTCCGCGGTGCGGGCTACGAGGTGCAGACCGCGGCGACGGCGGCGGAGGCGATCGCCGCCGCGGCGGCCCATCCCCCGGACGCCGTGATCCTCGACCTCGTCCTGCCGGACGGCAGCGGCACTGATGTCTGTCGCGAGCTGCGGACCTGGAGCTCGGTGCCGATCCTCGTCCTGTCCGCGGTCGGCGACGAGGTCGAGAAGGTCGCGGCGCTCGACGCCGGCGCCGACGACTACGTGACCAAGCCGTTCGGGA
>Ga0335080_10007470_pt1 | contig 11330 bp, 10 predicted proteins | sample Lox_Sample_34_FD_206720 | JGI IMG/M metagenome (GOLD analysis project Ga0335080, IMG submission 206720) | Soil microbial communities from Loxahatchee National Wildlife Refuge, Florida, United States - Lox_Sample_3.4 | ecosystem: Environmental > Terrestrial > Soil > Wetlands | place: USA...
AAGAAAGCCGACACCGGAGGGTAGCTGCCCGGTGAGGTCGAATGGACGAATCCAATTACTGGCAAGCCTGAACGTTGCGCGTGGGCCGCCAGCGGCCACGCGGTAGTAATCCCGGCTAGTCCTTTTACAAAATCGCGCCGCCGCATGTGTCCCCCTCAAGGACCACACCTGTGGCACGGCAGACTAGCACTTCGTGGGACGGCTGTGTGCGCGAAAACTCGAGATTCTTGTGTGGATTCAATTGTTTTCGATTGTCAGCTTCCGAATCAAAGAAATCTCTTTACGTAAATCGGAAATCGTGTATAGTCCGCGCCGTCCCGCCTCGACAAGGGGCGTTGCGCATCGTCACGAACGTGAGGCGGGATGCAATGGACGCGGGTCGTGTCGTCAGACGTGCGATACGAACGCGGACGGCCAAGTCGTATGGTCCTGGCGCCCCTGGGCTGGCGCTAAGATCGCGAGTGATGATCTCGCGACCGACGGTGACTAAGAGGTCACGGACACCGGGGAGAGTACGAAGCAGCCGTTAACACCATCGCGCAGGAAATGTCGATGTTTCGGCTTCACCTGTAGTGACTTGAGCTTGTGTGCTTCTTCCATTCGCACACAGGGCTGCGGGTGCAGCTAAACACCTGGCATTTCCTGCGCCCTCCGTCTTTCGAGGGGCACTGCCGATGCAAAGCTCGGGCAAACGATGTCGCGAGAATGCGGGTGTTTGTCTCGCAATGGCGGTGTGTGTTGCTAAGGCCCGTACAGCACGAGCTCGGTGTCGGTGAGATCCGCAAGCTGCGGCTGCCGGGGTCCCTTGAAATATTTGCGGCCGCGTTTTTCGGTGTAGAGGCCGATCAGGCCGGGCACGCTGCCATTGGCGTCGAGCAGCACCGACACCATGCCTTGCCGCAACAAGAGCCGGCCGATCACGCCGGCGCAGCTCACGAAATCCGCGACGTCCCGGCAATAGACGAGTTGCATCGCGGGCGGCGCGATATAGCCGCGGCGGATGCGCATCGGCAGCAGGACGAACGGAAAGGCTCCCTTTGGCGTGTGGGAAACCAGGCTGAGGCAGCCATAGGCGGCATGGCGCGTCAGAATTTCGACCTCGCCGTCGGTGAGACCGTCGATCGCAGTCGCATCGGCTGCAACGATCTCGACCCTCGTGCCGGGTGCGGCGCGCGACAGCACCGGCACGGAAAAGAACAAGCCCTTGCAATAGGGACGGAAACCCTGGGCTTCGATGATCGGCCAGGTCCAGATCGCCGGGCTGATGTTCAAATAGGTTACCTCATTGTGGCGCTGCGCGATCTTGGTCAGCATCGGTGCATAGCTGCGGAATGCGGGCTCGACATACCAGCTCGACAGGTTGCAATACACAGCCATCTCGCCGCTGCTTTCGCGCAGCGAGTACAAGAGCAGCAGCACGCCGACCGGCACGCCGTCATGGTCAAGCATGTAGCCGAAGCGCGGATATCCCTGCGGCACCTCGCGCGCGGCCTGACGCCGCAATCCGTGCAGCCAGTAGTCGCGCGAGCGGCCGGCAAAGCCTCGCGTCAGCAGATCGGCGACACCGTCAATGTCGGCTTCGCCAATCTCGCGGCAGCGAATAAGGGGTTTGAGCGCTGTCACGACTCCCGCCGCTCGACCTTGCCCGTCACCGCCAGCCTTCCATCGGCCCGTCGACGGTTGCGTGACGGGACAGGCCGAGAGAGTCCCGCACCCTGGCCGGCCAGCGGACGGGGTCGGTGCCGTGGGTGTGGAACATCGCGACTGCGAGGCGATCCATCCCGAAAGCGACGCAGCCGGTGTGCGCCGGTTCGCCCCGCGCATCCCTGATGTCCCAGGTCGTGCCGAAATGGTCGCGATGATAGTTGAAGCTCATGCAGGCGGTCGGCTGCTCCTCGGAGCGGAGCGGCACCAGCAGTTCGAATTTGAGCGATTGCTGCTTCTGGCTGACGGCCTTCATCTGCCCGACGCGGCCGAAAAAAGGATCGCTCGCATGGTCGACGCGGAAGGCGAGTCCGAGGTCGCGGGCGATCGCCTGCGCGCGCACCATCCAGCGCTCCCGGAAGGCGGAGACGTCGTCAGCGCTGCCGATGCAGACATATTCGCGCATCCGGAACGATTGCAGGCGGTCGAGATGCCGCGACGGCTCGCGGCGAAAACAGTCCGCGGCGACGTCGAAGCGCAGGCCGCCGGATGGCAAGGGGCCGCGGCTTGCGGCAATCGGATAGACGGGATAGCAGGCGGCCGGCGACAGCACGAGATCGGCCGGCGACAGCGATGTGGTCCAGTCGCCGCCGGCGTCGAAACGGCTCACCGCCGCGTTGATCTCGCGTTCCGTGCCGTGCAGCCCGCAGACACAACCAAGCAGGTTCGGAAAGCTCTTCAGGTAACCCGATTTCTCGAGCTGGGCGCGGCTCATCACCGGCGGGAAACGCATCACCTCGGTATTGGGTTCGCGATGCCGCGTGATCAGCGCGGCCAGCCGCTCCACGATATCTTCATAGAGCGCGGTGCGGGCGTAGACGCCGTCGCTGCCCATCCTGTGGAAGAGGATGTCGGCGAGATGATCCAGCGGGTCGGCGGCTTGCGGTGCGAGTTCGGGCGATTCGGTTCGAAGCGGGGCGTTCATGGTGAGCCTCTGTTGTATCCGCCGATACGGTGCTCTGGATTTTCTGCTCTAGTCGCGGAGCGAATTGGGGACGCCGCTCATCAGGGTCGCGGTTGCGATGTTGGCGAGAATGCGCTCGTTGTTGATCATCAGCGGCGCCGACAATGCGTCGCGCAGATGCCTGCTGACGGAAAACTCGCCGTCATTGCGATAGCCCGAGAGACCGCAGGCGCGCATCGCGCTCATCGCGGTCTCGACGGCAAGCTCGCTGGCCTCGACCTTGAGCAGGTTGATGGAGGACTGGAAGTCGAGTGCCGACAGCGCGCGGTCGTCGTACTCGCGTGCGGCATAACTATCGAGATTTGCGCCGATCATGGCGCGGAGCCTGGCCAGCGACATCTTTGCCGCGGTGAAATGCGCCGCTCCCGGCGGCATCTGGCCGCCCGCGCCGCGCGCGGCCTTGCGGATGAAGCGCTGCGCGCGTTCGACCGCAGCAGCGGCTATGCCGGCCCAGGCCGAGGACCAGCACAGATGCGCGACCGGCGTCATGGTCTGGGTGTGAATCCTTTCATAGGCCTCGGGAAAGATCATCTCGGCCGGTCCGTCGATCTTCAGCTCGAAGCCCGCGCTGCAGGTGCCGCGCATGCCGAGCGTCTCCCAGCCCTGGATGCGCTCGAGCGTGTAATTGTCTTTGGTGACGGCGAGCAGCACCTGGTCGGAGGAGGCCGCATCCCCGGCGCGCCGCGCGATCGTGATGATGCCGTCGGCTTCGGCGCCGTAGGAAATCACGGTGGCGCTGCGGACCAGCGAAATCTCCGCATCGCTGCGTTCGACGGCGGCGGCGCTGGATCGGATGTTGCCGCCGTTCTGGCCCTCGGTGGTCGAGGACGCCAGCAGCATCTGCTCGGCCGCGACGCGGCGCATCAACGTCTCGTGGTAGCGGCTGCCGGTGCCGTGCCGGACCAGGCAGGCGACCTTGGTCTGATGCATGGCGAAGATCATTGCCGTCGACGCGCAGGCGCGGCCGAGCGCGTAGCACATCTCGGTCACGTCATGGATCGAAGCGCCGAAGCCGCCGAAGGCGACTGGAATTTGCGCGCCGAGAAGCTTGCGCTCCCGTGCTGCCTCGATTGCGGCTTTCGGAAAACGGGCGTTGAGGTCGACCTCGTCGGCTTCGGCCGCGGCCGCGGCGGCGACGACCGCGGTTCGGTCCTGAAACGAGGGGCCGCGTTCCAGAAGCGGCCCCGGGTTACGATCATCCGCGACGCGAAAGGCTGTTTCCTGGACGTTCATGACGGGGACGACCTCCGGGTTGTCGCTTTTCGAAAACGCGCGGGCGTTTCGCAGCGATCGTTCCGATTTTTCGGATTGGCTTCAAGGCTACGGATTTAATTCAAATGCGTCGATGAAATTCAGGGTAAACGGCGGCGTTTCAAGATCGACAGTTAATCCATCCTATGTCGCGACAGCCGCTTTTGCTGGGTCGCGTTAGCGTTAAAGACATCAGGGGGATTTACGCTAAAGCTGCACGACATATGCTGGAGCGCATCGCGGCTACGGTTGCTCGATGGGATAGTGCTTTTTTTGGAGTTTGGAATGCACAACGTTGCGGAGGTTCGGAGCAGGATCGTGGCGCTGGTTGAGAGGATTCTCCAGCAGAATTCGATCACGTGCGATGTCACTCCCGATGTGAAGCTCGTGGACATTGGCTTGACCTCGGTCGACATGGTCAGTCTGATGCTGGGCGTCGAGGCCGAGTTCGATTTCACCATCCCGCAGGATGAGATCACGCCGGAGAATTTTCAGTCGGTGGCAACGCTCGAGCGGATGGTCGTCAGGGAGCTGCAGGTCGCGCAGGCCGCGTGACGCGCGCCGTCATTCCGGGGCGACACGATAGGGTCGAACCCGGAATCTCGAGATTCCGGGCCTGGTCCTTCGGACCATCCCGGAATGACACGCCTCATTTCATGGCATTCCAAATCACCCGCAAAACTGGCATAGCTCAACCCGACAGAGGGTTAAGGGCATGACACAGGCAGTACTTGGCATTATCGGCGGCTCCGGCATCTACGATCTGCCGGGACTGGAGAATGCGCGCGAGGAGGCGATCGAGAGCCCCTGGGGCGAGCCCTCGGCGCCGGTGCGCCACGGTAGCATTGCTGGCCTTCCGATCGTGTTCCTGCCGCGGCACGACAAGGGTCATCGGCTGTCGCCCTCGGACATCAATTACCGTGCCAACGTCGACGTCCTGAAGCGGGCCGGCGTCACCGACTTGATCTCGTTGTCCGCCTGCGGCTCGTTCAAGGAAGAGTTGCCGCCCGGCACCTTCGTGCTGGTCGACCAGTTCGTGGACCGCACCCACAAGCGCGAGAGTTCCTTCTTCGGCAAAGGCTGCGTCGCCCATGTGTCGATGGCGCATCCGGTGTCGCCGCGGCTGCGCATCCATCTCGCAGCGGCCGCGGAGGCGGAAGGCATCGCGACCGCGCGCGGCGGCACTTACGTCTGCATCGAAGGACCGCAATTCTCCAGCCATGCCGAGAGCATGACCTACAAGAATCTCGGCTATTCCGTGATCGGCATGACCAACATGCCGGAGGCAAAACTCGCGCGCGAGGCGGAAATCTGCTACGCCACGGTGGCAATGGTCACCGATTTCGATTGCTGGCATCCCGACCACGACGCAGTGACAGTGCAGGACATCATCCGCGTGTTGACCTCGAATGCCGACAAGGCGAAAAATCTGGTGGCGCACCTGGCCAGGATTTTCCCGCGCGAACATGAGCCGTGCCCGATCGGGTCGGACCGCGCGCTCGATACCGCGCTGATCACCGCACCCGATGCGCGCGATCCGCAACTCTTGAGGAAGCTCGACGCGGTGGCCGGGCGGGTGCTGCGCGGGTAACGGCGAGTCACGGACGATGAAAGTCGACGGCAAGCACATGCGCTCGATCTGGCTCGAGCCGGACGGCTGGTCGGTTGGTGCGATCGACCAGCGCAAGCTGCCGCATGAGTTTGTGGTGGCGCGGCTCACCAATTGCGCCGAGGCGGCGGATGCGATCCGCAACATGCTGGTGCGCGGCGCGCCGCTGATCGGCGCCACCGCGGCTTACGGCATCGCGCTCGCGATGCGCGACGACAAATCCGACGCCGGGATCGCGCGCGGCTACGACAGGCTGATCGCAACGAGGCCAACCGCGATCAACCTGAAATGGGCGCTGGACGAGATGCGCGCCATGCTGCGGCCACTGCCGCCGTCGTCGCGGGCTGACGCGGCCTATGCGCGGGCGGCCGATATTGCCGAAGAAGACATCGTCATCAACCAGGGAATCGCGAAAAGCGGTCTTCCCTTGATCGAGGCGATTGCCGCGCGCAAGAAGCCGGGTGAAGCGGTCAACGTGCTGACCCATTGCAATGCCGGATGGCTTGCCACCGTCGACTGGGGCACGGCGACCGCGCCGATCTATCTCGCGCACAATCGTGGCATCGACGTCCATGTCTGGGTGGACGAGACCCGACCGCGCAACCAGGGCGCCTCGCTGACCGCCTGGGAGCTCGGCCATCATGGCGTGCCGCACACCATCATCCCCGACAACACCGGCGGCCATCTGATGCAACATGGCCTGGTCGATCTCGTGATCGTCGGCACCGATCGCGTCGCGGCCAACGGCGACGTCTGCAACAAGATCGGCACCTATCTGAAGGCGCTCGCCGCGCACGACAATGGCGTGCCGTTCTACGTGGCGCTGCCCTCGCCGACCATCGATTTCAACATCGCCAGCGGCGCGCAGGTTCCGATCGAGCAGCGTAGCGCGGACGAGGTGACCGACATGACCGGCCGAACCGCGGACGGGCGCATCGAGACGGTGCGGATCACGCCACAGGGTTCGAGAGCCGCAAACTACGCCTTCGATGTGACGCCGGCGCGGCTCGTCACCGGGCTGATCACCGAGCGCGGCGTGCTCGGCGCCGACAGCGCCTCGCTCAAGGCGGCGTTTCCGGAAAAGATCGCAGCTGCGGCAGAGTAGGTCCGTCATTGCTGATGGCAACCTAACTCAGCTTCAGCCCCGTCGCGGCCTCAAGCTCGGCAATCGCCTGCGGCGCGCTTGTGACCTTGATCGTGGTCATGCCCATCTCGCGCGCCGGCTTCAAATTGACGCCGAGATCGTCGAGATAGACGCACCTTGCCGGATCGACGGTCAGCGCATCTGTCATCATCCGATAGATGCGCGGATCAGGCTTGCGCAGTCCGATCTTGGCGGATTCGATGACATGGTCGAACAGCACCATCACTTCGGCGATGTAGAGCGAGCGGCCGCTGGTGCTGCCGATCGCATTGGCCGGAAGATTGTTGGTGATGCACCCGGTCTTGAATTTTGCCTTGATGCGCTTGAGCACGTCCACTATCTCCGGCCGGATGTCGCCGGACAACAGCGGCAGCACATCCTTGCCGCGAACTTCTGCGCCGAGCGCGCGTGATTCCTCGGCAAACAATTTGTCGAATGTCTCGAGATCGACCTCGGCGCGCTCGAATCTGGCCCAGGCGTTTTCAAGGTGATTGGCGGCGTTGGTACGGCGGATGATATCGGCGGGAAGTCCGCGCTCGCGCTCGAAGCGCGCGAACGCTTCGAACGGCGAGGTCGTCACGACGCCGCCAAAGTCCCAGATCACCGCTTCGATCATCAAATCCCTCGTGACTCATGCCCAATCTCGCCGGACCGGCTAGCACGGCAGGCGGATCGATGCCAGCCTTTGCCACCGTGGGGCGATCAAGCTATTGCTGCGCTTGTGAAAGTCTTCCCTCTCATGGCTACAGCCGCCGCGCTGCTCTTGCCTCTCCCGGCCAACGCCATCGTCGGCGGCGCATCCCCGGCCGCGGACGGCATCGGCCGTTCCGTCGTCACCATCGTCGGCTCACGCGGCAATTTCTGCACCGGCAGTCTTGTCGCTCCGACCCTGGTGTTGACGGTCGCCCATTGCGTGCAGCCGGGTGCCGACTACAAGATCGTCGAATATGACGCCGACAAGAAGCCGCAGCTCAAGGACGTCAAGGCCGTCGCGATCCATCCCGGCTTCCAGATGCAAGCGATGCTCAATCATCGCGCGACCGCCGATGTCGCGCTGCTGCGGCTCGAGGGTCCCCCAAAGGGAAAAGTTCCCTCCGCGCTCGGGGCGCCGCAAATGCCGCTTCTCGCCGGCGCGAGATTCACCGTTGCAGGGATCGGCGTGACCGTCCGCGGCGACGGCAAGAGCGGCGGTACCATCCGCAAGGCGGATCTGGTCACAACCGGCAAGCCGGGCACGTTGCAGATCCGCCTCGTCGATCCGGCGACGCAAGGTGCGCGCGACGGGCTGTCTGCCTGCACCGGCGATTCCGGCGCGCCGGTGTTCGAGGAGCAACCCGCAGGGGCCGTGATCATCGGTGTCGTCAGCTGGTCGACGGGCGCGAATAACGCCGCGGGCTGCGGCGGCCTCACCGGCGTAACGCCGCTAACGCTCTACCGCGACTGGATTGTGCAGACGGCGCGGCAGTGGGGCTTTGTGCTCTGATTTCAAACGTTGTTTGATTCTTGATCCAGATCATTTCCCCCGCACGAACGTGGGTTGACCGTGGCGGGCAATTGAGGCCAGTTGCGGTCTCCGGTCCCACGAACGACAGAACAAAGCCGATGAACGTCGAAGCCGCCCGCTCCATCGCCGCCGCACCATCGCCGGCCACTGAACATTTCGATGTCCTGATCGTCGGAGCCGGAATTTCCGGTATCGGCAGCGCCTATCACCTGACAACGCAGCTTCCGGGCACGAGCTTTGTGATCCTGGAAACCCAGGAGAGTTTTGGCGGTACCTGGCTGACGCATCGCTATCCCGGTATCCGCTCCGACAGCGATCTCTACACATTCGGCTATCGCTTCAAGCCATGGGTCGGTCCTCCGATCGCAACCGCCGAAGAAATTCTCGCCTATATGAACGAGGTGATCGAGGACAACGATCTCGCAAAGCACATCCGCTACCGGCACAGGATTTTGCGCGCGAGCTGGTCGAGCAGCGAGAATCTCTGGACTGTCGAAGCCGAGAAGACGGACACTGGCGAGAGGATCGCAATCAGCGCGAACTTCCTCTGGATGTGCCAGGGTTACTATCGGCATTCGGAAGGCTATACGCCCGAATGGGAGGGTATGAAGGATTTTGCGGGCCGCATTGTGCACCCGCAAACCTGGCCGGACGATCTCAACCTCAAGGACAAGAAGGTGGTCGTGATCGGTTCCGGCGCGACGGCTGCGACCCTGATTCCCTCGATCGCGGATGAGTGCGCGCATGTCACCATGTTGCAGCGCTCGCCGACCTTTTTCCGGCTCGGGCGCAATGCCATCGAGATCGCCGATGAGCTGCGGCGATTGCAGGTCAGCGAGGACTGGATCCACGAAATCGTGCGACGCAAGATTCTGTTCGAGCAGGACGCGTTCACGCGCCGCTGCCTGGCCGAACCGGAGCAGGTCAAGAAGGAGCTGATTGGCCAGATCAGCGCCGTGCTCGGTCCCGACTATGACGTGGCGACGCATTTCACGCCGGGCTACCGCCCCTGGCGGCAGCGCATTGCCTTTGTGCCGGATGCCGATCTGTTTCTGGGCATCAAGAACGGCAAGGCATCCGTCGTCACCGACGAGATCGAGCGCTTCACCGAAAACGGCATCCTGCTGAAATCCGGCAAAGTGCTCGACGCCGATGTCATTGTCACGGCAACCGGCTTCAATCTCTCGATCCTCGGCGATATCGCCTTCGCCGTTGACGGCAAGCCGCTGGATTTTGCCGAGACCGTCACCTATCGCGGCATGATGTTCACAGGCGTGCCCAACATGGCCTGGGTGTTCGGCTATTTCCGCGCGAGCTGGACGCTGCGCACGGACCTCGTGGCGGATTTCGTCTGTCGCCTGCTCGCGCACATGAAAGAGAAGGGTGCGAAAAAGGTCGAGGTGGCTCTGCGCGCTGAAGATCACAACATGCCGCTGTTGTCCTGGATCGATCCGGAAAATTTCAATCCAAACTATCTGATGCGGCACATGCACCTGCTGCCCAGGCGCGGCGACAAGCCGGAATGGCAGCACAGCCAGGATTACTGGACCGAGAAGGATGCGTTCCAGGCCATCGACCTCGACGACAAGGCGTTCGTCTACAGCTGAGGTTGATTTTGGTCTGGACTCATTGCCGTTTCGGCTGCGGCCGTCGCGGTGGCGCGGCCGGCTGCGGCGCAGCCGCGGGGTCGATCTTGCGGACCATGCTGTTGGCGGTCTCGCTGACGTCGACGAGCATTTTCCGGCCTTCCTCGAGGAAGACGGCGGATTTCTTTTTGTAGGTATCCGCAAGCTCGTGGAGCGACTTCACCTTCTCGAACAGCTCCTCGGCCTTGCCGTCGGCAAATCCGGGCAGCACGCCGCTGATCTTGTCCACGGTGCTGTCGAAGCCGGCCACGGCCGCATCGGCCTTGCCCACGATATTGTCGATGGTGTCGCCCTTGCTCTTCAATGAGGCCGTATAGGTCTCGAAGGAGAGCAGCGCATCCTTGATTGCGCCCTGGTTCTCGACAATGACGCGGTCGACATTGTGCAGCGTATCGGTGATCGACTGTTGCTCGCTCCAGTCGGCGGTCAACACGGGGACGCCGTCGGCGTCGATTGGCACGGGAGGCGCCGCCGGGGCGCCGCCGACCAGCGCGATGTCCGCGACGCCGGTCAGTCCCTGAAACTCGATGCCGACGGCGGTATCGCTGCGAAGCGGCGCGGCGTTGTCGAGCATCACCATCGCGACGATCCGGCGCGGATTTTCAAGCTTGATCGATCTGATGATGCCGGCGGGAACGCCGTCGAAGGTCACGGTGCCGCCCTTGCGCAGGCCGCTGGCCGAGCCGTTGAAAACGATGCGCAGCGGGCCCTGGTTGCGGACGCCGCGGATCTTCTGGATGGCGATCATGCCGACCAAGCCTGCGGCGATCACCGCAAGCATGGTCGTTCCGATCACCAGGTTGGTGGTCTTCATGCGCTGATTGTATGGGCAAAGCGCGCGAAGCGAAAGCTCAATGAGCCGACCCTCAGGGGAAAGGAATCAATGGCTTGCGGCGCGCTTTGCAGCCTCGTTGTTCAGCACGATCAGGGCGTCGACCGCAACGCCGGTCCTGGGATTGATCAGGAACGGGTTGACGTCGATCGAGGCGATGCTGTTGCCGGCGTCCGCGATCAGATTGGAAAGCCCGACCAGCGCTTTCACGACCGATGGCTCGTGCAGCGCAGGCTTGCCGCGATACCCCTTGATCTTCACGCCGGCCTTGGTGCGCGCAATCAGCTGTCTTGCTTCGGCGGCATCGAGCGGCGCGCCGGCAAGCGCCACGTCCTTGAGGAGTTCGATGTCCACGCCGCCCGTGCCGAACAGCACCACCGGTCCCATTTCCGCATCCAGCGAGGCGCCGACCACCAGCTCGAGGTCGGCCTTGACCTGCTGTGCGATCAGGATGCCTTCGAGCTTCGGCTTGTTTTTCAGCTTCCCGACCTTCGCGGTGATATCGTTGAACGCCTTCTTCACCTCCGCTGCGCTGTTCAGGTTCAAGATGACGCCGCCGATGTCGGACTTGTGCAGGATGTCGGGGCTGACGACTTTCGCGACCACGGGGAAGCCGATCTTTTTTGCGATCTTGACGGCTTCGGCAGCGCTCTGCGCGATGGCCTCTTGCGAGATC
>Ga0335080_10007472_pt1 | contig 11330 bp, 8 predicted proteins | sample Lox_Sample_34_FD_206720 | JGI IMG/M metagenome (GOLD analysis project Ga0335080, IMG submission 206720) | Soil microbial communities from Loxahatchee National Wildlife Refuge, Florida, United States - Lox_Sample_3.4 | ecosystem: Environmental > Terrestrial > Soil > Wetlands | place: USA: Florida...
CTGGTGCTCGCCCGCATGACCACGGACGCCTTGGAATCTGCGAATCATGTCGAGCTGGTGCTCTCGTCCGGCCCGGTCCAACTTAAGCAATGAAGACGACCTTCAAGAGCCTGCTTGCGTGCGCGGTACTCGCCGCAGGCGCGGAAAATCCGCCGCCTCAGAAGTGGCAGGTGCAGTACTTCTACGATGAACCGAAGTCCTCGCTTACGTTTCAGGACATCGCGTTTGTCTCACCGTCTCGCGGAATCGCCATCGGCAATATCCTGGACGGCAAGAACCGAAAAGCGGCCGCTGTGGTTACTCAGGACGGCGGCGCCCACTGGCAGCTCACTTCTCTCGAGGAGCATCCTGTTTCGCTGTTCTTCCTCAACGATACCCTCGGCTGGATGGTGACCGAGAAGGGCCTCTGGCGCACCGACGAGTTCGGCAAGGACTGGCACAAGCTGCCGCATATGCCTGCGCAGCCCATTCGCGTCTATTTCACCGACGAGAATAACGGCTGGGCGGCCTGCACCAAGAAGGCCGTCCTGGCGACCCACGATGGAGGCCGAAAGTGGGAGCCTGTCGCCGCCGCCGCGGAGCCGGCGGGAGCGGCCGACCGCTCCGTCTACACGTGGATCAGCTTCGCAAACCCTAACTACGGCATTGTGACCGGCCTCAACCAGCCGGTCCAGCACTGGCTGCCCCAATACCCCACCTGGCTCGATCCCGAGGACGCGCTCACGCACCGTGAGACGCCGCACATGGCTTACGCGTTAGTTACCAACAACGGCGGGAAGACGTGGAAGTCGCAGGCCGCCTCCCTGCTCGGCCGCATCACTCGCGTGCGGCTCGCGCCCGACGGCAACGGCCTCGGCTTGATCGAGTACGCTGACTCGTTCCGGTATCCTAGCGAAGCCTACCGGATCGAGTGGAAGACCGGGAAGAACACCACGATCTTTCGCGACAAACGCTACGGCATCACGGACGTCTGGCTTACCCCAGGCGCCGCATACTTGGCCGGCATCGAGTTCCCCGGGGAAGTACGCAGCGTCTCGCCGGGCAAAGTGAAAGTGTTTAAGAGTACCGACTTCTCCATGTGGGTTGAACAGGCTGTGGACTACCGCGCGACCGCGCAGCGGGTGCTGCTGGCCGCGTCGGGCGAGGATGTCTGGGTGGCGACCGACGACGGAATGATCCTGAAGTGGAAGTAGGCCCGAAACAAGCTTTCCAGGCCTCGTTTTATCCACATCCGTTCCAAATCTGCTTTACGCTAAGAGTTTGAAAATAAAGTAAATCAAAGCTGTTGAAATCGGTCGGTCATTAGACAAAAGTGTTTGACCCGGAATGGCCCTTGGAGCATATTGAAGAAGGTTCCAAGAGGTTTGAGGAACAATCAGCCGGCGGAATCGTAGCGAGCCAGGAACGTTGATCCGGAACCGATACTAGAAATAGACACGGTGACGGGGAGCGAGAGGCCATCGGGCGATATCGTCAGGCGGGCCAGTCAGGCGGCGAGAGCGGTTGAACGCGTCGATCCTGAGGGAGGTAAGACTCCCGAGGGGGAGTGGAGATCGCGAGTAGCAGCCTGCCGAACTGCTCGCAGCAAGCCGCAACGGGTTTGAGGCGTCGAAGCAGCCGTGGTCTGGAGGTAGCACCTCCGGGGATGGGCGGCTGGGGAGCCGAAGGACCGGAAGCGGTGGACGCGAGTGGGCGTGAGCGAAGTAGCAGGCCGGGAACGTTGACCCTGGAATGGAGGCTTTCGAAAGAGGGCAGCCGTTGCGGGCGAGTGAAAGGTCGTTACGAGCGAAGGGTCCCGGTTGGAAGCGAAGCCAGCGGTTAGCAGCCCGGCACTTCCAATTGCGAAAGCTCGGTGCCGTGCATGCCGGCGGTGAGCGGGATTGGGAATCGGATCACTTGGAACCTTTTTCTTTTGGGACGAGCCTTCACTGGCCCGTGACCTTCTCGCGCAGTTCCTGCTCGGTCAGCACCGGGATGCCCAGTTCCATCGCTTTACCGAGCTTGCTTCCGGCATCGCTGCCCGCGACCAGGAACGTAGTCTTCTTGCTGACGCTGCCGGCAACTTTGCCGCCCGCCTTCTCGATCAGCTCCTTGGCTTCGTCCCGGCTTAGCGACGGCAGTGTGCCGGTGAGGACAAAGGTCATGCCGTGGAGCGGGCCAGCCTTCGGACGTGTGGATTCGTAGGTGAACTGAAGGCCGGCAGCGCGCAGGCGGTCGATCAGGTCGCGGTTGCCCGGCACCCTAAAGAACTGCACAATGGACTCGGCCACCTTCGGTCCGACCTCCTCGGCCATCTGCAGCTCGTCAGCGTTGCCGCTGGCGATGGCGTCCATGCTGCTGAACGCTTCGGCGAGGAAGACGGCCGTACGCTCGCCGACGAATCGGATGCCGAGCGCGCTGATGACGCGGGGCAGCGGGTTTTCGCGCGAGTTCTGGATATTGCGGATGACGTTGCCGGCGCTTTTCACGCCCATGCGGTCGAGGTCCATCAGGTCCTCGATCTTGAGCTCGTAGATGTCGGCGATGCTCTTGACGATGCCGCGATCGACGAGCTGATCGACGAGCGCCTCACCCATGCCGTCGATGTTCATCACGTTGCGCGAGGCGAAGTGGAGGATGGACTCCTTGAGCCGCGCAGGGCAGTTGGCATTTATGCAGCGGCTGGCGGCTTCGCCCTCCTCGCGCACCACCTTGCTGCCGCAGACCGGGCACTTTTCGGGCATGCGGAACGGCTTACGCCAGGAGCCCTGGCTGGAGACCCGCACAACCTTGGGGATGACGTCGCCGGAGCGTTCGATGACAACCTCGTCGCCGATCTCGAGGCCAAGCCTCTCGATCTCGTCCTCATTGTGCAGCGTCGCCCGGCTCACCGTGACACCGCTGACCTCGACGGGCTTGAGATGGGCCACTGGAGTAAGAGCGCCCGTTCGGCCTACCTGGACCTCAATGGCCTGGATAGTCGTGGTCGCCTGGCGGGCGGGATACTTGTAGGCGATGGCCCAGCGCGGCGCCTTGGCGGTGAAGCCCAGGCGCCGCTGCTGCTCGATGGAATCGATCTTGACCACAACGCCGTCGATCTCGTAGGGCAGCGATTCGCGATGCGCTTCCCAATGGGCGCAGAACGCAAGCACCTCGTCCACGGAGTCGCAGACCTTCGCGTTGGGATTGACCTTGAAACCCATCTTCTTCAGGCGGGCGAGCGAGTCCCAATGGCTGCCGCATACCGGCTGGCCCTTCGCGAGCAGAAAGTAGGTGTAGTATTCGAGGCGGCGGGAAGCGGTTATCTGGGGCTCGAGTACGCGCAGGCTGCCGGCTGCGGCGTTGCGTGGGTTGGCGAAACGGGAGAGGCCCTTTTCGTCGCGCTCGGCATTGAGGCGCTCGAAGGCGCGCTGGCTCATGACGGTTTCGCCGCGGACTTCGAACTGGGCGAGGTCGGTTTTGACGCGGAGCGGCACAGAGCGGATGGTGCGGGCGTTTTCGGTGACGTCCTCGCCAACCGTGCCGTCGCCGCGGGTGAGAGCGTCGGTGAAGATCCCGGCCTTGTAGTGGACCGCCATGGAAAGGCCGTCCATCTTAAGCTCGGCAACGTAGCGGTACTTTTCGCCGCCGAGGAGGTCGCGGACGCGGCGGTCAAAATCGCGCAGCTCGCCTTCGTTCAGCGCGTTATCGAGGCTGAGCATGGGCGAGCTGTGGCGCACCTTGATGAAGCCCTCGCGCGGCTTTCCGCCGACGCGCTGGGTGGGTGAATCCGGCGCACGCAGCTCGGGGTGCTGCTCTTCGAGCGCCTGGAGCTTGCGCATAAGGCCGTCATATTCGCCGTCCGAGATTTCCGGCGCGTCCAGCACGTAATATAGATGTTCGTGATGCCGCAGCTCCTCGCGAAGCTTTTCGACCTGACGTTCGATATCGTGCATGGACCCTCATCTATAATTTAACGAGAAATCGGAGACAAACATCGCCAAGTATCGGGACACCGCCCTGATCTACAATCCCATCGCGGGGAAGATCATCCGGAGCGGGAGCGCGCTCGTGGAGCGCGCGCACAGGGCACTGATCCAAAAGGGGCACAACGTGACGATGTGCCCGACCACGGGGCCGTTCACGGCCACCGGGATCGCGCGGGAGCAGATCGCGCGGGGCGCCGACCTGATCCTGGTGGCGGGCGGCGACGGCACGATTAACGAAGCGGCCGAGGGTATGATCGGCAGCTATGTGCCGCTGGGCATCCTGCCTTGCGGCACGGCCAATGTTTTGGCCATGGAGCTGAAGCTCGGACACGATCCGGCGCGCGCGGCAAAGTGGATCGGGGATCTGAAACCGCGGCGGATCTCGGTGGGGCATCTGACTTGCGATGGCGGGCGCGTCTCGCGGCACTTCCTGATGATGGCGGGGATCGGGCTCGACGCATATATCGTCCACCGCGTGGACGCCGGCATCAAGGCGCGCGTCGGGAAGCTGGCGTACTGGGTCGCGGGGTGGAGTCTGGTGGGCAGAAGGCTGGCGCAATTCGAGGTCGCTATCTCCGGCGGGACCCGGCGCTGCTCGTTCCTGCTGCTGAGCCGGGTGCGCAACTACGGCGGCGATTTCGAGATCGCCAAGAGCGTGCGGCTCACCGATGATACGTTCGAGGCGGTGCTGTTCGAAGGCGAAAGCGCGACCCGGTACGTGAAGTACTTCGCCGGGATGGCGTTCAACCATTTGCGCGGGCTGCGCGGCGTCGAGGTGATGCGCACGGAGCGGGCGCTGATGGAATCGAAGAACGGAAAGGTGTTCGTGCAGGTGGATGGGGAGCTGGCGGGCACACTTCCGGCGGAGGTGCGGGTCGTGCCGGACGCGCTGACGCTGTTGGTGCCGGAGAGCTACACCTCCCATTACCAATCCTCGGCGTCTTAGGCTTAGAAAGGTATTGCACCGAGGGCCAATAATCTGGTATACACTCTAATCCCGGGAAGAACCGGAAACGGAGGGTGACAGTCAGTGATCTCCAGAGGTCGCGGATGTGTGTTGATGATCATGTTGGCCGCAGCGGTTGTTCAGGCAGAGGCTGCAAACCTGGTCGCAGATCCAGGTTTTGAAAGCGGCATACCTAGTTCTTACACAGGGTCGATGGGTGATGGCTGGGTTGTCACGGCCGGGACGGGGGCGATCTGTAATATCTCTGGAGCTGCCTGTGGGAATGCGGGCCCTTCCAATTCAGGGAGTCAAATGGCCTTTCTGGATTGGAGCACTACCTTCAATACGATCAGTCAGACCCTGACCACTGTCGTGGGTCAAAGCTACGATATTTCGTACTGGATATTTGGCGACCACCCGAACCTGCTCCAGGTCACGTTCGGCGGTTCAACGCTCTTCAGTGGAACCGCTCCTGCCAGCAGTACCTACGTGCAGTACAGTTTTGTTTCCACTGCAACATCGACGAGCACAGTGTTAGCCTTCTCGGGCCAGCGCACAGTGGCAGGAGTAGAACTCCTCGACGATGTCAGCGTAACCGCCGCTCCGGAGCCGGCGACGTGGCTTCTCGCCTTCGCGGCGCTGTCCGGCCTTGCGGCGATGCGCCGGCACCGTGATCAAACGCCCCAGCAGTAATCCTCGACGGCCTTCTGGATGCTCGGGTCCTGCTCCACGAGGCGCATCAGCTCGAGGCGGATGGCGTCGACCAGCGCCTTCCAGCTTGCCTCGATGACGTTGTCGCTGACGCCGACGGTGCTCCAGCTTCGCTTGTGGTCGCTCCACTCGATGAGCACGCGGACGTTGGCGGCGGTGCCCTTGTTGGAATCGAGCACGCGGACTTTGTAATCGGTCAGGCGGACGTCGGTGATCTGCGGGTAGAGCTTGCTGAGGCACTTGCGCAGACAGACGTGCAGCGCGTGGAAGGGGCCGTGCCCGGCAGCGGTGGCGGAGTGGACACCGTCCTGCGCCTTGAGGGTAACGGTGGCAGTGGAATGGCTGGCAGCGGTTCCGGCGGCGCGGGTGGAGACTTCGTAGCTTTCGACGTCGAAGAAATGCATACCGGGGTGAAGGGCCTCGCGCACGAGGAGCTCGAAGGTGCCTTCGGCGGCTTCGAGCTCGTAGCCTTCGTACTCCATCTGCTTGATGCGCTCGAGGAGCTCGCGGCGGGCATCTTCATCGAGGCGGTCGGAGAGGCCGTGCTGCTTGAGCTTGTACATGATGTTGCCGCGGCCGGAGAGGTCGCTCACGAGGACGCGCTGCCGGTTGCCGACCTTTTCGGGGGCGATGTGCTCGTAGGTGGCGGAGTCCTTGAGGACGGCGCTGACGTGTACGCCGCCTTTGTGGGCAAAGGCGCTCTTGCCGACGAAGGGCTGATCGTTGCGCAGCGGTAGATTGGCAAGCTCGGCGAGGAAGCGGCAGACGCTGGTAAGCGAGGCGAGCTTCTCGGGGCCGATGGTGGTGTGGCCGAGCTTGAGCTCGAGGATGGAGACGATGCTGGCGAGGTTGGCGTTGCCGCAACGCTCGCCGTATCCGTTCATGCATCCCTGGACGTGGGTGGCGCCGGCTTCGACGGCGGCGATGGAGTTGGCGACGGCGAGGTCGCTGTCGTTGTGGGTGTGGATGCCGATGACGCCGTCGAAGCGGCGGCGGACCTCGCCGACGATCTCGGTGAGGCGGCCCGTGACGGTGCCGCCGTTGGTATCGCAGAGGCAGAGCACGGACGCGCCGGCCTTGTGCGCGGCTTCGAGGGTGCGCAGAGCATAGTCCGGGTTGGCGGTGTAGCCATCGAAAAAGTGCTCGGCATCGTAGACGACTTCCTTGCCGTGCTCGCGGAGATATGTCACGGTCTCGGAGATGAGGGTGAGGTTCTCATCGAGGGTGATGCCGAGGGCGCGGCTGACGTGGAGGTCCCAGGTTTTTCCGAAGATCGACACCACGGGCGTGCCGGCCTCGATGAGGGCGCGAACGTTCCGATCCTCCTCGACGGGGTTCTTGGCGAAGCGGGTCGCGCCGAAGGCGGTGAGCTTTGCATGGGCGAGGCGGAGCTCGGCAGCACGGGCGAAGAACTCCTTGTCCTTCGGGTTGCTCCCGGGCCAGCCGCCTTCGATGTAGTCGACGCCGAGCTCGTCGAGTTTCTGGGCGATGATCAGCTTGTCCTCGACGGAAAAGCTGATGGATTCGCCCTGGGTGCCGTCGCGGAGGGTGGTGTCGAAGGTGGAGATTTTCATGGCTACCCCACTGGGACTCCTACTTCTTTCTTCTTCTTGAGGAAGGTCATCATTTCGCGGAGGCCGCGGCCTACGGTTTCGATTTGATCGTTCTGGGCGGCCTGGCGCATGGCGAGGAAATTCTTTCTGCCGGTCTTGTTCTCGTTGATCCACTGGCGCGCGAAATCGCCCGACTGGATCTCGCTCAGGATCTTCTTCATTTCGGCTCGGGTCTGTTCGTTGACGATGCGCGGGCCGCGGGTGTAGTCGCCGTACTCTGCAGTGTCGCTGACGCTGTAGCGCATGTAGCTGAGGCCGCCTTCCTGGATGAGATCGACAATGAGCTTGAGCTCGTGGAGGCACTCGAAGTAGGCGATCTCGGGGGCGTAGCCGGCATCGACAAGGGTCTGGAATCCCGCGCGGATGAGCTCGCTGGTGCCGCCGCAGAGGACAGCCTGCTCGCCGAAGAGGTCGCTTTCGGTCTCTTCACGGAAGGTGGTGTCGATGACGCCCGCCTTGAGACAACCGAGCGCGAGGGCGTATGCAAGGGCGCGCTGAAGTGCTTCGCCGCTCGCATCCTGGTGAACGGCGACAAGCGCGGGGACGCCGACGCCTTCGGTGAAGAGTTCGCGGACGCGGTGGCCGGGGGCCTTGGGCGCGACCATGGAGACGTCGACGTTGGGCGGCGGGGCGATCTGCTGGAAGTGAATATTGAAGCCGTGGGCGAACATGAGCGTCTTGCCGGCGGTCATGTGCGGCGCGATCTCGGTGTCGTACAGGTCGGCCTGGATGTGATCGGGCACGAGGATCATGACCACGTTGGCGGCTTTGGCGGCCTCGGCGGGCGGAAGCACCTTGAGCCCGGCGGCAACCGCCTTGGCGGCGCTCTTGCTGGAGGCGGGCAGGCCGACCACGACATCCACGCCGCTATCGCGCAGGTTCAGCGCGTGGGCATGGCCCTGGCTGCCGTAGCCGATGATGGCCACGGTGCGGCCGGCGAGGTAATCGAGGTTTCCGTCTTTTTCGTAGTAGCGATTTGGCATTTTGTCTCCATGCGACCCGGAAGGGTCGCGTTACGTTCTCGCCGCCGTGGGGACGGGCGGCTGCAATTTGAGCTTCTTGGTTTCGAGGGCGATGGCGAGAGCGCCGCTGCGGGTGACATCGACTTCGCCGTAGCTGGCCATGACGTCAACGAACTCGCCGAGCTTTTCGGGATCGCCGGTGACTTCGATGGCGAATCCTTCGGTGGAGGAGTCAACCACGCGCCCGCCGAAGATCTCGGCTTCCTTGAGTACGGCGGTGCGCGGCTCCTGCGGGAGGCGGATGCGGACGAGCATGAGCTCGCGGATGACGGCGGGGGATTCGGTGAGGTCGGTGGCCTGGAGGACGTTGATGAGCTTGTTCATCTGCTTGATGACCTGGGCGCGCTGGGTGGAATCCACGTCCACGGCGATGGTCATGCGCGAGACCTCGGGATCGAGGGTGCGGGCGACGGTGAGGGACTCGATGTTGTAGCCGCGCTGGGTGAGGAGTCCGGTGACGCGCATCAGGGCGCCGGGCTTGTTTTCGAGGAGCAGGGAGATGATTTGAAGCATGGCGGTTCCTAGCTGACTAACTGGGGCGTGCCCAGGACCATTTCGTTGATGGCGCCGCCGGCGGGCACCATCGGGTAGACGTTCTCGAGCGGCGACACCTTGACGTTCAGGAGATAGGGGCCCGGCTCCTTGACCGCGGCTTCGAGGGCGGCGACAAGCTCCGAAGGCTTGTCGATCGTGCGGCCCTTGAAACCGTAGGCGGCCGCGAGCTTTTCGGCGTCGGGGAAGCAATCGAGCTCCACGGCGCTGAGCCGGTTGTTATAGAAGAGCGTCTGCCACTGGCGGACCATGCCGAGGTAGCCGTTGTTCATGACGACGATCTTGATGGGAAGAGCGTGGCTGGCGATGGTGGCAAGCTCGGGGACAGACATCTGGAAGCCACCGTCGCCGCAGATGGCGAAGACGAGCTTATCGGGCCGCGCGAACTGGGCGCCAATCGCGGCGGGGAGTCCGAAGCCCATGGAGCCGAGACCGCCCGAATTGATCCAGAGCCGCGGCTCGTTGAAACGGCAGAGTTGGGCGGCCCACATCTGGTGCTGGCCGACGTCGCTGGTGATGATTGCGCTGCCGCCGGAAAGGCGGTCGATCTCGGTCATCAGGTGCTGGGGCTTGATCTCGGTGTCGCTGGTGGAGCGATCGAAGGGATGCTCGGCCATCCACTCGCGCATCTGGCGCCACCACGCGCGGCGTCCGGCGGATACTTTATCGGCGAGGGGCGGGGCTTCGGCGATCATCTTGTTGAGCCTGGTCAGGACACGCTTGACGTCACCGACGATCGGGACGTCGGGGGTACGGTTTTTGCCGACTTCGGCTGGGTCGATATCGACGTGGATGACCTTGGCGTGAGGCGCGAAGGCGGCGAGGCGGCCGGTGACGCGGTCATCGAAGCGGACCCCGAGCGCAATGAGGAGATCGGCTTGGGTCATGCCCATGTTAGCGGCGTAGGAGCCGTGCATGCCGGGCATGGAGATGAAGTTGGGGTGGTTGGAGGGCAGCGCGCCGAGGCCCATGAGGGTGTTGACCGCGGGGGAATCGGTTAGCTCGACAAACTGGCGGAGCTCGCCGGAGGCGCCGGCCGCGATGATGCCCCCGCCGGCATAGACCATGGGACGCTCGCATTCCTGGATGAGCTGGGCGGCGCGGCGCATCTGGCCGGTGTGGCCCTCGGTGAAGACCTTGTAGCCGGGAAGATGAATCGCGGTGACCGGCTGGTAGTGGCCCTGGCCCTGGAGCGCGTCCTTGGTGATATCGACGAGGACCGGGCCGGGGCGCCCGCTGGCGGCAACATAGAAGGCTTCATGGATGGCCTGCGGAAGGTCTTCGAGTTTCTTGACGAGATAGTTGTGCTTGGTGCAGGAGCGCGTGATGCCGAAGGTGTCGGCCTCCTGGAAGGCGTCGCTGCCGATGAGTTTGCTGGATACCTGGCCGGTGATCGCGACGACAGGGATGGAGTCCATCATGGCGTCGACGAGGCCGGTGGTGAGGTTGGTGGCGCCGGGCCCGGAGGTGGCGCAGCAGACGCCAACCTTTCCCGTGGCGCGGGCGTAGCCCTCAGCGGCGAAGGCGGCGTTCTCTTCGTGGCGCACAAGGACGTGGCGGACCTGGTGATCGAAGAGGACATCGTAGAAGGGGAGCGTCACGCCGCCGGGGTAGCCGAACATGCAATCGACTCCTTCGCGGACCAGGCATTCGGCGAGCATTCGCGCGCCGCTCATTAAGTTCGTCGACATATCATTTGCCTCTGGGCAGTCACTGGATAACAAAAAAAGGCCATCAGGAGGGGTTTTGTTTCCGCCCCGCTGATGGCCTTGGGAACTTCTTATCGTCAGGCCGTCACGCGGGGCCGGGTACGATGACCAGAATGCTAATAAGGATGCCTACAGGAATCCTGTTGCACGAAAGGAGCCGGATTGGAGAACCGTAGGGCATCGCGGTCAGAAATTCGAGTCTATCCGAAAAGTTTGGTAAATGCAAGCTGCAGATACTATTGATTGTTTTAATGAGCCTATTTCAGCCGGCTTCGGGAATCCGCTCGATCAAGCCGGTGGCCGCCAGCCACACCAGGGACTCGCGCACCGCCTCCAGCGATCGGTATCGCGGCCGGTAGTTCAAATGGCGCTCGGCTTTGCGAATGCTGCAACTGGGCGAGCGGGCGATGTGATCCCAGGTGACCTTGGCGTCCTTCTCCGAAACCGTCGCGCGCCACTCTTCCCATGGCAGAAACCGGATGCGAGCCTGCTGTCCGAACCACCCTGCGACGACCTCGGCGTAGCCCGCCATCGAGACGGCGGCTGGAGAGACTACGTGAAAGCACTCGCCGGCCGCCGCGGACCAGTGGACCATCGCCTGCACAAACGCCTGCGCTACGTCGTCCGCATGCACGTGATGCAACGTCTCGCGCCCCAGATTCGGCAGTGCGATCTCCCGGCCCGCCGCCAGGTCCGCGAATACAGAGGGATTGAAGTTCGCTGCGGGATTCAACGGAATCCAGCCTGTCCCCACCAGGTGGCCGGGGTGGAGCACCGTCACAGGAAATCGATGACGCCGCGCCTCATCCAGCAGGTAGGCTTCGATCTCG
>Ga0335080_10007473_pt1 | contig 11328 bp, 10 predicted proteins | sample Lox_Sample_34_FD_206720 | JGI IMG/M metagenome (GOLD analysis project Ga0335080, IMG submission 206720) | Soil microbial communities from Loxahatchee National Wildlife Refuge, Florida, United States - Lox_Sample_3.4 | ecosystem: Environmental > Terrestrial > Soil > Wetlands | place: USA...
CCGGAACCCGCGCTGTCTGCTGGCCACCTCGCGCAGGCGCTCGGGCCACCAGATCGGGCGGTGCGAACACCACTCGGTAGGCCGCGGCCCGGTTCCCGCCTTGGCGCCTCATGCTCGGTGCCCCCAATGCCAGCGCGCCGACGCAGGGGCCCATCCGGCCGGCGCGAGAGATGACAATCGGCAGTTGCCCGAACCGATTCACGGCGGCTATCCGGCGGAATCCGGAGGCGGGCTGGAGAAAACCGCGTGAGCGCCGCGCCTGTGACGAAAGGGCGTCGCGCCCTCTCCAAGCGCGCCGCGAGCTCCCAGCTCCGCTCCGCTTGCGCCCGTCCGCTTCCCGGCGTCCTGTCGTCGGCGGCTCGACCCGACGCCGACGTCAACGTCGTCGTCGGTCCGCCGCTCAGCGAAGGCCATGCTTTCCGTCGCCGAGGGGAGGTCAGCGCACCTTGCGGAAGCAGGTGCGCAGTTCGTCGACGAAGACCTCGGGGACTTCCCAGGCGGCGAAGTGGCCGCCTTTGCTGAGCTCGTTCCAGTGGATGATGTTGGGCATCCGCTTCTCGACCCAGCGGCGCGACGGCCGGACGATCTCCTTCGGGAACTGGCTGACCCCGACCGGCGTCTGGACCGGGGGCGGCGACGCGCCGCCACCGGGCGAGGCGAAGCTTTCCCAGTAGATCCGCGCCGACGAGGCGCCCGCGGCGGGCAGCCAGTAGAGCATGATGTTGTCCAGCATCTCGTCCAGCGTCAGCACGTCCTCGGGGGCGCCCTTGTTGTCGGTCCAGGCCCACATCTTCTCGTAGATCCAGGCCGCCTGGCCGACCGGCGAATCCACGAGGCCGTAGCCCAGGCTCTGCGGCCGGGTGGACTGCTGCTTGGAATAGCCGGAGTCCTTCTCGTTGTAGTAGGCCATCGCCGCCAACGCCGCCTGCTCGTGCTCGGTCAGCGGCTGCTTCAGCTCCTCCGGCGAAGGCGCCACCCAGGGCATGTTGAGGTGGATGCCAGCGCACCCTGGCGGGTTGAAGACGCCGATCGCGGTGGTCACCGCCGAGCCCCAGTCGCCGCCCTGGGCGACCCAGCGGTCGTAGCCGAGCCGGGCCATCAGTTGGATCCAGGCGCCTGCGATCTTCGGCACGCCCCAGCCGTGCTCGGCCGGCTTGTCGGAGAACCCGAAGCCGGGCAGCGAGGGCGCCACCACGTGGAACGCGTCGTCGGCCGAGCCGCCGTGCGCGGTTGGGTCGGTCAGGGGGCCGATCACCTTCATGAACTCGATCACTGAGCCAGGCCAGCCGTGGGTCATGATCAGCGGCAGCGCGTTCGGGTGCGGCGAGCGCACGTGCAGGAAGTGGATGCCGAGCCCGTCGAGCGCGGTCTTGAACTGGCCGAGCCCGTTCAGCCGCGCCTCGCAGGCGCGCCAGTCGTAGCCGTTGCGCCAGTGCTCGCAAAGCGCCCGAACCTTGGCGAGCGGCGCGCCCTGGGTCCAGTCGCCGACCGTTTCGCGCTCGGGCCAGCGGGTTGCATCGAGCCGGCGCGACAGATCATCGAGTTGGCTCTGATCGACCTTCAGGGTGAAGGGAACGACGGCGTCGCTCATGGGGGCAGGCTCCGGTGGACGATGCGCTGCGACGCTTACGCCGCCGCCGGGCGGGTTTCCAGGCGGACCCGAGGTCAAAGCGACTTCTTCAGGAAGAACTTGGCGTGGCCGGGCGGATAGCCATCCAAGGTCCCGAAAACCTCGTAGCCGAGCCGCTCGTAGAAGGGCCGGGCCTGGAAGCTGTGGGTCTCGAGCGTGGCGCCGACCGCGCCTCGCGATCGGGCGTAGGCTTCCGCCGCCTCCATGAGCTGGACGCCAAAGCGTTGCCCGCGGGCGGGTTCCGCGACCCAGACGTAGGAGACCTGCAGCCAGCCGCCCCAGAGCTGGCCGAGGAGACCGCCCAGCACATCGCCTCGCTCGCCCCGCAGCACGAAGTTGACCGGGTAGTAGGCGGGCAATCCTGTGACGGCGATGTTGTGATTGTCGACGCCGTTCACGATGAACTGGCGCGCCCCGTCGTCGATGAAGGGCTCGAATTCGAGCCGGACCTGCTCCATGGGGCGCCCCTCCGCTTGCCGCGACGTCTTTCAATCCAGCAACAGATCGACTTTACTGCAACGCCGACGACCGGCGTCGGCAAAGTCAGGCGCTGGAGCCTTGGGGGCGCGTCGTGACGATACTGGTGTGCGACGATCATCCGTTGGTGCGGGCCGCGATCGCCACGACGGTCGCTGACATCGCGCCGGACCAACCGGTGCTGACGGCGAAAGACTTCGCCGAGGCCTGGCGCCTGGCCGAGAGCGAGCCGCCACCGCGGCTTTGCGTCGTCGATCTGCAGATGCCGGGTGCCGAGCCGGGCGAAGGCCTGCGCGGCGTGCGCGAGCGCGCCCGCGACGCCAAGATCGTGGTGATCACCGGCTCCGAGTCCGACGCCGACCTGCTGGCTGCGCTCGACCTGGGCGTGGACGGGTTCATTCCGAAGACCGCCGAGGCCGGCGTGGTGGAGGCGGCGATCCGGCTCGTGCTGGCGGGCGGCCGCTATCTGCCGCCCCGAGTCGCCGAGATCGTGGCAGGCCTCAGGGCCCGCGCGGCGCCGGCGCCAGCGGCCGAGGCCCCTTACGGGCGGATCAGCGAACGGCAGCGCGAGGTGCTGCGCTGCCTGGCCCGCGGCCGCTCCAACAAGGAGATCGCCGAGCTGCTCTCGCTGTCGCCGGCGACGGTGAAGAGCCACGTGGCGCACATCCTGGCGGTGCTGGGCGCCTCCAACCGCACCGAGGCGGTGATGAGCGCGCGCGCCCAGGGCATGTGCTAGGTGCCGCTCGCGGCCCTCCCCACCGACGACTACCTGCGCACGCGGGCGGCGGAGACCCGCCTCGAGATGCTGGTCGCCGGCCCGACCGCCGCCGTCGTCATGGGCTCGGCGATCTACATCTACACGCTGTTCGCGCCGATCTCGCCGCCGTCGCGGCTCTTGCCCTGGCTGGTCTACAACCTGGCCGTCGCCGCGTTCATGGGCGGCGCGCCGGTCGTGATCCTCGCGCGGCGTCCCGGCGACGCCGAAGTCCTGCGGCTGTGGTCGCGGCTCGGCATGGTCTTCGCGATCCTGCTCGACCTCGGCACCGCCGCGAGCGTCTGGATGCTGCTGCCGTACGCCAGCGAGCAGCTGCGGTTCGTGATGGTGGTGCTCTACAGCGCGCTAATCACGGGCCAGCTGGCCACGCAGGCGGATTCGCCCGGCGTGACCGCGTTCGGCGTCGCGGTGGTCTTCGGCTCCACGGCGCTGTTCTTCTGGAGCGCCGGCGGCCAGTACTCGCGCTCGCTCGCGGCCTTTCTGCTGGCGTTCGGCGGCCTGATCGTCAGCATGGCGTTCGTGCTGAAGAACGCGATCCGGTCGGCGATCCGATCGCGCATCCAGGCCGAGCGCGCCTCGCAGGACCTGGCCGTCGCGCTCGAGGCGGTCTCGGCCGCGCAGACCGCCAAGAGCCGCTTCATCGCCGCCGCGACCCACGACCTGCGCCAGCCGCTGCAGGCCGCCGCGCTCTTCTTCGACCAGGCGGTGAAGGGCCGCACCGCGGCGGCCCGACGCAAGGCGGCCGAGGGCTGCCGGCTCGCGCTCAGCGAGACCAACGCGATCCTCATCGCCCTGCTGGATCACCTTCGCCTCGACGCCGGCGGCGTGCGGCCGAAGCTGCAGCCCGTCTGCGCGGGCGAGCTGTTCGCACGGCTGGCCTTGGAGATGGCGCCGGCCGCAGCCTTGCAGGACGTCGAACTCGTGGCCGCCAAGACCGGTCTGGCGGTGACCGCCGATCCCGACCTCGCGATCCGCGTGCTGCGTAACTTCGTCGCCAATGCGCTGCGGCACTCGCGCTGCCGGCGGATCCTGCTCGGGGTGCGGCGGCGCGCGGGATGTGGGCGGCTCTATGTCATAGACGACGGCGTCGGCGTGCCGGACGGTGACGCCGACGCGCTGTTCGACGAGTACGCACAGGGCGCGCGGGTCCGCGAGCGCAGCCTTGGGGGCATGGGCCTAGGGCTCGCCTCGGCGCGGCGGCTGGCCGAGCTGATGGACGGCCGCGCCGAGCTCGACCGCGGCTGGCGCGGCGGCGCGGCCTTCTTCATCGAGCTGCCCCGCCCCGACCCAGATTCGTACGCCGAGCGGCTCAGCCGAGTGGCGGAGCCCCCCGGGCGCCTCGGCCACCCGGAGGCGTCCCTGCGGGCGTAGGCGGCGCGGCAGTCGCGGTGAGACCCTGTCGGCTCCTTCGCGAAGCTGAGGTGGGAACAATGGACAAGAAAGCGATTGCACTGGGCGGTCTGTCGGCGATGGCGATTTCCGCCGCCGCGCTGCCGCCCGCGATGGCCTCCGCGGCCGGCGAAAGGGTCGCTGCTGGCGAGACCAGCCAGCTTTGCGCCGGTGTCCAGGTTTCTCCGGCGGCGACAGCGCGCCTTGGCGCGATCCGCTCGGCGGGCGACGAGGCCTGGACTCAGATCGGCTGGGCGCAGGGCGCGGCCAAGGGATTCCGAACCCTGGCCAACGGACAGGTCATGACGGTCGCCGAGGCGGTGTCGGCCAAGATCGCCCCCGTCTCGGCGCTGAGCGCGCCGGTACGGGCAGCGTCCGACGAAGCCTGGACCCAGGTGGGCTGGGCCCAGGGATCCCTCACCGGCTACAAGATCAACAGTGACGGCACCTTGATGAGCGTCCGCCAAGCGCTCGCGGCGAATATCGGTCGCTAGCGAGCCGGCGGCGAGCAATGGATCGAATATCCGGCGTCAAGAAGCGGCTCGAGTTCGTCGTCAAGATCTCCAAGTACTGTAACCTGAGATGCAGGTACTGCTACGAGCTGCATGACCTGCACAAGCGCGAGCGGATGTCCCTCGAGGACATCCGCCGCATGTTTTCGACCGTCGCCGAGCACGTCCTCACGCACGGCTACGAGCTGGTCCACTTCATCTGGCACGGCGGCGAACCGCTCCTGATCAAGCCGGCCTACTACCGGGAGGTCGCGGACATCCAGCGATCGGCGTTCGCGGGCGTCTGCCAGGTCAGGAACACGGTCCAGACCAACCTCACCCTGCTGCCCGAAGGCATACTGGAACTGATCCGGGAAGGCTTCTTCGAGGGCCTGGGCGTGTCTTGGGACCCGTATGGAAGCGACCGGGTGGACGTCCGCGGCCGCCTCCGCGACGACGCCGTCATAGACAACCTGCAGACGCTGATCGACCGCGACATCCCCTGCGGCGCGATCACCGTGCTGTCGCGCGGAACCGTCGCTGCGGCGGTGAGAACCTTCAAGGTCTTCGACGAGCTGAAACTCGCCCATCGATTTCTGCCCTACTATATGAGCGCCGACGACGGGCAGAGCGCCGCGCAGGCGCTGACCTTCGACGAGATAAGAGCGGCCTACGTCGACCTGGCGGACGCTTGGCTCGCATCAAAGAACGCCACCCCGGTGGATCCAATCGAAGAGTTGCTTCGCTACGCGATCGACTACCTGCGCGGCGAGCGGCGTCCGGTGTTCGATCCGGACCGCGACGAGTTCGTCTTCATCGTCGACGTCGACGGCGGCCTCTGGGGTGTGAACGGCGCCTACGACCCAGCGGAGAAGTACGGCAACATCTTCACCGAGCCCCTGGACCGGTGCCTTGGCTCACCCCAACGGCGTCGTCTCGTCGACCAGATCCGGTCGCGGATGGACCGGACCTGCGCCGCCTGCGCCTATCACGGGGCCTGCCCGGGCAAGTACGTCGCGCACGCCACGGCGGCGGAACGACAGCTGCTCGATGACGACGGGTGCCTCGTCCGCGAAGCCGTGACCCACATCCTGAAGCGACTTTCCGAGACGGGCCTCGATCGCAGCGTCGTCGAGGCGCGGGTGGCGTCGGAGCCGCGGCCAAGCCTTGCGCCGGCGGCCTAGCCGAGTGGCTGATGTCGCCCCAGGCTTCGGCCACGCGGACCCGTCCGCTGGGCGTAGGCTGCGGCGGTCCGAGCGGGCGAACCTCTCGCCATGAAGACGCTGCTGTCCGCCTTGCTGACGGCGCTCGGCGCGGGACTGGCGTCGACGCTGACGCCGGCCGCCGCGGCCGACGTCAAGCCCGTGTGCGCCAGCGCCTCGCACGAGGTCCTGAAGGTGCAGGCGGGCCGCGACGTCTGTGCGCCCACCGTGCTCGCCAACGGCAAGGCCGTCTCGGTGGGCTTCCTGCCGACCACCTGCCCGCCCCAGGCGCCCGAGCTGGTCGTCGACGCCGTCGGCGTCCAGGACGCCTGCAGACCCCGCGGAGCTACGCTCCGTCACGACACCCCAGGCCGAGGTTGACATGCTAAGCCGCCGAACTCCCTTGGGCCTGGCCCTGGCCGCCGCCGTGTCGCTGCCCGTTGCGGGCGCGGCTTCCGCCTCCACGGCGGAGGAGCCGTCTGCGGTTCAGGCCGCTGCGAACGCCGCCGCTGCGCTGAAGACCGGCAACCTCGCAGCAGCGCACGCCGCCGCGGAGCGGGCGCTGCAGCGCAACCCGGGCGACGCCGAGCTGCAGTTCCTCAACGGCCTGGCCTATCACCTGGCCGCCGCGAAGGGCGACGCCGGCGCATACGACCTGGCTCGAGTGGGCTACGAAAGCAGCCTGCGCTTCGACCCCAACGCCTACTGGCCGGCCTACATGCTGGGCGCGCTCGAGTTCGAGCGCGGCGACTGGCGCGAGGCGCAGGAGCACTTCTCGGCCGCGGCGCTCCGGGCGCCCGACGACTGGCGCGCGCTCAGCGGCCTCGCCGCGTCGTCCTACTACGCGGGCGATACCGGGCTGGCCTGGCTGGCGGCCGAGCGTGCGGCGAAGCTCGCCCCGCGCGAACCGCAGGCGCTCAGGATCGCCGCGCTGACCGCCGACGCGGCCGGTGACGACAAGGCCGCCGCGCGCTTCGCGTCGGCCTATGCGGCCGCCGGCGGGGCGCGGCCGGCCGCCCTCAGCGAACGGCTCGCGAGCCTCAGCCGCACGGCCGGGGTCGACGCCGTCCCCGAGACGGCGGCGGCGCCGCCCAGGACCGAGGCCCCCGACAACCAGGTGACGGTCGAGGTCACGATCATCCTTTCGGAAGACACCCGCCAGACCGGGATCGGCCTCAATCTGCTCGACGGTCTGCGGATCCAGTACAGCTACGACCACAGCCAGACCCTGACCACCGGCGGCGCGGTCGGGCGCGCCTTCCAGCGCATCGTCACACAGAAGATCGCGATCCCCGAGGTCGACTACAGCCTCAACATCTTCAACCGGAACGGCGAGGACTACCACGTGCTGGCGCGGCCGACGCTGAGCGCCTTCTTGGGCCAGCCCTCGGAGTTCTTCGCCGGTCGCGACGTTTCGGTCGAGGTCAGCGGCGTCAACCTCGGCTCGCTGCAGACCACGAGCGCCGGCGTGAGGCTCAAGCTGACGCCGTTGGCGATCGAAGGCGATCGCGTGAAATTCACGGTCGACGCCGAGCGATCGTTCTTCTCGCCCTTGATCGTCGGCACCATCGACAAGCAGATCAACGTCTTCAAGCAGACCGTGTCGGCCACGGCCGAGCTCGACTACGGCCAGACCATGATCCTGAGCGGTCTTTCCGAGACCTTCTACGACCGGACCTACAGCGTCGCGCCCCCCCTGGGCGACGCCCCGATCGTCGGGCTCGTGCTCGGCCGGCGGGATAAGTTCGAGCGGCAGACATCGGTGATGATCCTCGTCACCCCCCTGCGGCCGCTCGGCGTGCGGCTTCCCCGGCGCACCTCGCGCGAGGGCGAGGCGGCGCGCATCGTCGAACTCTGGACCAGCGTCGTCGAGCCGACCGCCGATCTGGGCGCGATCACCGATCGGCTGGCGCGCTCGCGCCTCTTCTCGCGCGCCGAACGCGACGACCTGTCGGTCGTCGGCGCGCAGGACGCCGGGCTGATCAGAACGGCCTTGGCGGCGGAGACGGGCGAGGACGCGGCGCACTGAGGCGCCGCGTCCTGCCGGATCGCTTCACCCGATCGACCAGATCGCGCGGATGCCGAAAAGGTTGAAGCCGTAGAAGCCGGCGGAGGGGTCGTAGGAGATCGTCCACTGGCTGAAGAAGTCGTCGGCGCTGACGCGCAGGAACACCAGCGTGTCCTCGACCGCGTGCGCCTCGGTCGCCCCGAACAGCTCGCGCAGCGGATCGGCGGATGACAGGGGGACGCCGAAGCAGGGCGCGTACTTCTGATTCGCCGGCAGGCTCAGTTTGTTCTTGATCGACTGCTGCTGGAACGGCGTCAAAGTGGCGAAGTCCGCCGGGCAGGTCGCGGTCGCCGGCGGCGTCGTCGCGCCGGTTGGCGAGTTGAGCAGATTCGCAAACGCCGCCTTCTCCTGGGTCGTCGTGGCGGAGAAGTCGACGCCGCCGGTGAGACGAAGCAGCTGGTCGTAGCGGGTCGTCGCGACGACCTTGGGGCTGGTCGCGCCCGCGTGCTTCGGCAGGTAGACGCCGGCGCGGCGCGCGTGCACTTCGGTGGCGACGCCGTCGACCACCAGCAGCAGCGTCTGCACGGTCCCCATGTCGGCGACATTGTAGATGCCCGAGAACTTGCTCTGCATCGCCTGTTTCACCACCGTGTGGCCGGTGAACGTCGGCGCGCCGGCGGGGAGCGCGGCGTGTCCTTCCTGCGCCAGCAGGGCCGGCCCCAGAAGGGTTACGGCGCCTGCGCCCAACAACGCCCGTCGCGACATGCGGCTGAGTTCCATCGCACCACCTCTCCTGCGCCGCGGCGCAGGAGCGCGCCGCGAGATCAGGCGGATGGTCCCGCGGTTGGGAGCGGCGCACATCGCCCAACCGGCGGAGCCAAGTGGCCGGGCGGAGGTTCAGTAGCGGTAGTGGTCGGGCTTGAACGGGCCTTGCGGCGGCACGCCGATGTAGTCCGCCTGGTCCTTGGAGAGCTGGGTCAGCTTCGCGCCCAGCTTGGCCAGGTGCAGCATCGCCACCTTCTCGTCGAGGTGCTTGGGCAGCACGTGCACCGTGGTGCCGTAGCTCTTGCCGTTGGTCCAAAGCTCGATCTGGGCCAGCGTCTGGTTGGTGAAGCTGGCGCTCATCACGAAGCTCGGGTGGCCGGTGGCGTTGCCGAGGTTCACCAGGCGCCCTTCCGAGAGCACGATGATCTTCTTGCCGTCCGGGAACTCGACGTGGTGCACCTGCGGCTTGATCTCGTCCCAGCGGTAGTTGCGCAGGGCCGAGATCTGAATCTCTGAGTCGAAGTGGCCGATGTTGCAGACGATGGCGTTGTTCTTCATCTGCCGCATGTGATCGAGCTTAATGACGTCCTTGTTGCCGGTGGCGGTGACGAAGATGTCCGCCGCGGCCGCAACGTCATCGAGCGTCTGCACCTCGTAGCCTTCCATCGCCGCCTGCAACGCACAGATCGGGTCGATCTCGGTGACGATCACCCGCGCGCCGCCCTGGCGCAGGCTAGCGGCCGAGCCCTTGCCGACGTCGCCGTAGCCGCAGACCACCGCGACCTTGCCGGCCAGCATCACGTCGGTTCCGCGGCGGATCGCGTCCACGAGGCTCTCGCGGCAGCCGTAGAGGTTGTCGAACTTCGACTTGGTCACGCTGTCGTTGACGTTGATGGCGGGGAAGGGGAGCTCGCCCCGCTCGGCCATCTGGTAGAGCCGGTGGACGCCCGTGGTGGTCTCCTCGGAGACTCCCTTGATCGCCGCGCGGATCGCCGAATAGAAGCCGGGCTTTTCCTTCAGGTAGCGCTTCATGACGCCATAGAGCGCCTCTTCCTCCTCGTTCGTCGGATGGTCGAGGATCGAGGGGTCCTTTTCCGCCTTCGGCCCCAGCACGCAGAGCAGGGTGGCGTCGCCGCCGTCGTCGAGGATCAGGTTCGGATAGCCGCCGTCGCCCCACTCGAAGATCTTGTGCGCGTAGTCCCAGTACTCCGGCAGCGTCTCGCCCTTCACGGCGAACACCGGCGTGCCCTTGACGGCGATTGCGGCGGCGGCGTGGTCCTGGGTCGAGAAGATGTTGCACGAGGCCCAGCGGATGTCGGCGCCCAGCGCCTGCAGCGTCTCGATCAGCACCGCGGTCTGGATCGTCATGTGCAGCGAGCCGGCGATCCGCGCGCCCTTCAGCGGCTTGTCCTTGCCGAATTCGGCGCGCACGGCCATCAGGCCCGGCATCTCGGTCTCGGCGATCTCGATCTCCTTGCGGCCCCAGTCGGCGAGGGTCGGATCCTTGATGATGTAGTCGGCCACGGCAGCTCGGCTCCTTGTTCGGCGAGGCTCTATAGCCGCCGAGCACCCGACCCGCAACGGGATATAAGGCTTTCTTTATGTGGCTTCTAAAACGCTTTCGGCATCGCCAACCAGTTTACAGGACAAACTAGTTGGCGTACGCATCGCTCCGCGCGCGATCAGGTGCGCCATTCGCGGAGGAGGTCTCCCATGTCCGCCGGGCCCAACGAGCGCCTGCATGCGCTCGACGCCGTCCGGGGCTTCGCCCTGATTGCCGGCATCGTCTTTCACGCCACGGTCTCGTTCCTGCCGACACCCGCCGGCGTGCAGACGTGGATCGTGATGGACGGCCACCGCAGCCTGTCGCTCGCGGTGGTGTTTCACCTGCTGCACACCTTCCGGATGACCACCTTCTTCCTGATCGCCGGCTTCTTCGCTCACCTGACGTTCCATCGGCGCGGCGCTCGCGGCTTCATTGTCGACCGGCTGGAGCGGATCGGCGTCCCCCTGGTCGCAGGCTGGCCGTTCCTGATGGCGGCCATCATCACGGTGACGGTCTGGGCCGCGATCCAGAGCGCGCATGGGGGGCCGTTGCCGCCGGCGCCGAAGTATCCCGGCTTCCCGGCGTTCCCGCTGACCCACCTCTGGTTCCTCTACGTGCTGCTGATCTTCTACGCGGCGATCCTGGCCCTGAGCGCGACGGCGAGCGCGCTCGACCGGTCGGGGCGTCTCGGCCGCGCCGCGGACCGGGCGGTCGGCGTCCTGGCCGGGCATCCGCTTGGCGTCGTCCTGCTGGCGGCGCCGGCCGTCATCGCGCTCGTGCTGACGCCGAACTGGATGGCCTGGTTCGGCGTGCCGACGCCGGACAGCTCTCTCGTGCCGAACGCAGCCGCGATCAGCGCCTACTTCACCGCGTTCGGGTTCGGCTGGTTGCTGCACCGGCGCGTCGACCTGCTCGAGGTGCTGCGCCGCCGCTGGCCGCCCAACCTGGCCGTCGGCGTGGCGTGCAGCCTCGCAGGCTTCGCCATCGTGGGCGTCGCGCCGCTGATGCACCCGTTGACCGGGTGGCCAAAGTTCGCCTTCGCCGG
>Ga0335080_10007474_pt1 | contig 11326 bp, 7 predicted proteins | sample Lox_Sample_34_FD_206720 | JGI IMG/M metagenome (GOLD analysis project Ga0335080, IMG submission 206720) | Soil microbial communities from Loxahatchee National Wildlife Refuge, Florida, United States - Lox_Sample_3.4 | ecosystem: Environmental > Terrestrial > Soil > Wetlands | place: USA: Florida...
CGCCGGGGTAACCGAGTCCGAGCAGCTTCGCCGTCTTGTCGAAGGCCTCGCCCGCCGCGTCGTCAAGCGTGTCGCCGAGCAGCTCGTACTCGCCGACGCCGCGAACTGCGAAGAACTGACTGTGTCCCCCCGAGACGAGGAGCGCGAGAAACGGGAAAGCTGGCTTCGGCTCGCACAGCAACGGCGAGAGCAGGTGCCCCTCCATGTGGTGCACGCCGAGCGCCGGCCTGCCGAGCGCATACGCGAGCGCGGAGGCAACGCTCGCCCCGACCAGGAGCGCGCCCGCGAGTCCGGGACCCTGCGTGTAGGCGATCCCGTCGAGGTCGCCGAGGCCGCAGCCCGCTTCCGCGAGAACGCGCTCGGCGAGCGGCAGCACACGCCGAATGTGGTCTCGCGAGGCGAGCTCGGGCACGACCCCGCCATAGGCTTCGTGCAGCGCGACCTGCGAGTGCAGCGCGTGCGCGAGCAGCCCGCGCTCCGTGTCGTAAACGGCGAGTCCGGTCTCGTCGCACGAGGTTTCGATGCCCAGCACCTTCATGGCTCTCGCTTCGTTCGTAGGCTCTCGGGGCAGTATAGCGTCCTTGCGCGCGATGCCCGCGGACGCTATAATTTTTCGTTTACCTGATCCCGACGGGAAAGGATTCACACGTCATGCCCAGCGTTCGCGTCCGCGAGAACGAGCCGTTCGAGGTAGCGCTGCGCCGCTTCAAGCGGACGATCGAAAAGACGGGGCTGCTCACCGAGCTGCGCGCCCGCGAGTTCTACGAGAAGCCGACGGCGGAGCGCAAGCGCAAGCTCGCCGCCGCGGTAAAGCGCCATTACAAGCGCCTGCGCAGCCAGCAGCTACCGCCAAAGCTTTATTAGAGCGCCATGCTGGGCGCTGCAACAGCGAAGGGGGCGACGCGGTTCGCCCCTTCGCTTTTTGTATCGCCTCGCCTCCGAAGAAGCGCCTCCGCTCGAGGAAACCGATGCCGCTGAAGGACAGAATCACCGAGGACATGAAGAGCGCCATGCGGGCCAGGGAAACGGCCCGCTTGTCGACGATCCGCCTGCTGCTCGCCGCGATCAAGCAGAAGGAAGTCGACGAACGCGTCGCGCTCTCTGACGCGGACATCGCGGCCATTATCGACAGGATGATAAAGCAGCGGCGCGAGTCGATCGCCCAGTTCGAGGCCGGCCGTCGGCCCGAGCTCGCGGCGGCGGAAAGCGCCGAGATCGAAATTCTGCAGACCTACCTGCCGCAGCGGTTGTCCGGCGGCGAGATCGATGCGCTCATCGACGCGGCGATCGCGAGCGCGGGTGCAAGCGGCGCGGCGGCGATGGGCAAGGTGATGTCGGCGCTGAAGCCGCAACTCGCGGGACGCGCGGACATGGCGCAGGTTTCAGCACGGGTCAAGGCGCGCCTGACCGGTTGACCGCCCGGTCGGCCGCTCAATCGTCGCCTATAATGTCGCCATGGGCTTTGTGACCGAGCCCCCGTCGGTTCGTGGTCGACGGTCAACAAGTCCATGATTCCAAACGATTTCATACAGACGCTGCTGGCGCGAGTCGACATCGTCCAGGTGATCGATCGGCACGTGCCCTTGAAGAAGGCGGGCGCTAACTTCGCTGCCTGCTGTCCGTTCCACAGCGAGAAGACCCCCTCCTTTACCGTCAGCCCGACCAAGCAGTTCTACCATTGCTTCGGCTGCGGAGCCCATGGCACTGCCATCGGGTTCCTCATGGAGTACGCAGGAAAGCCCTTCCCCGAGGCGGTCGAAGAGCTTGCGCGCGATGTCGGGCTCGAGGTCCCACGCCTGCAGAGTGCGGATGCCCCGGCGCGCGCCGAGGCCGAGGATCTGACGGCACTGCTCCTCAAGACAGCGCAGTTCTATCGCGCCGCGCTCAAGAAGAGCCCGCGGGCGATCGAGTACCTGAAGCAGCGCGGCCTCACCGGTATGGTCGCCGCGCGATTCGGCATCGGGTACGCGCCAGACGACTGGCAACCGCTGGCCGGAGCGTTCGACGACTACCAGAGCAAGGGCCTAGAGACGGCGGGGCTGGTGATAACCGGCGAGGGTGGAAAGCGCTACGACCGCTTTCGCGATCGGATCATGTTTCCCATCCACGACACGCGCGGACGCGTCGTGGGATTCGGCGGCCGAGTGCTCGACGGCGGCGAGCCCAAATATCTCAATTCACCGGAGACACCCGTCTTCGCCAAGGGGCGTGAGCTCTACGGGCTGTTTCAGGCTCGACAAGCCGTTCGGACGGCGGAGAAGGTGGTCGTCGTCGAAGGCTACATGGACGTCGTCGCGCTGGCGCAGCACGGCGTCGAATATGCAGTGGCCACGCTCGGTACTGCGACCACACCCGTGCACGCGGAGAAGCTTTTTCGCCTCACCGACACCGTCGTGTTCTGTTTCGACGGCGACGAAGCGGGCCGCCGCGCCGCCTGGCGCGCGCTGGAAAACGCGCTGCCCGTGCTCGCGGACGGCAAGCAGGCGCGATTCCTCTTTCTTCCCGACGGCGAGGATCCCGACGACGCGATCCGGCGGCACGGGCGCGAAGCCTTCGAGTCGCGGATCGATTCCGCGACGCCGCTGTCGGAGTTTCTGGTGGCGGAGCTGATCCGGCGCTTTCCGCCGGTCTCCGCCGAGGGACGCGCCGCGCTGCTCAATGCCGCCAAGCCTCTTCTCGTGCAGGTGGCCGCGCCGCTCCTGCGGACGCTGTTGCGACGCCGGCTCGCGGAGGTATCGGGTTTGCCCGAAGCCGAGCTCGGAGCGCTGCTCCCCGCCGGTCGCGCGACGAGCGCTCCGCGCGCGCCTGCTCCCGCGCCGGGGCGCGGCAGCCCGTCGCTTCTGCGAGGCCTCATGAAGTGCGCTCTGCTCGAGCCGGAACTGATCCGCAAGATCGTGCTGCCCAGACCCGAGGACGCGGGCCCGGAGGGAGATGCGCTTACCGCGCTTGCCGAGTTCTGCGCGGCGACCGAGGGACCGCTTACCACGCAAGGGGTCATGCAGTATTTCGCCCAGAGTCCCCACGAACCGGTCCTGCTCGCCGCGCTCACTGCGGGCGAGAGCGAGGGGCTCTCCGGCGAGCCGCTGGAAATCCAGCTCAGCGAAGGGGTCCAACGCTATTGGATGGTGCAACACCGCCGGGGCGCCTCTGATTCCGGAGAACGGCCCGGCGCTCCGGGGCTGCCCCCGGAAGAAGCCGAGAGGGCCCGCCAGCGCCGGCTGGTCCAGGAGCGACTCCGTCCACGGCGTTGAAATCGCAGGGTATTTGACAAGGATGTTATAATTTGAAGTTTTCTCATCCGCCCCCATTGTCTCGGTAACCGATGCCGAGGTGAAGGTTGCACGGCCCAAATTGCAGGATGACCATGACTAAGAAATCCTCCAAACCCGCCAAAAAAGCTCGCAAAGCCAAGGGCGGCGGAAAGCAGAAACTGCGCACGAAGCGCCCGGCGAAGCCGAAGCGCAAGGCGGCGCCGCGCAAGCCGGCGGCGCGCCGGCTTGCCGGTAAGCGCCCGCACGCCTCGAAAAAGGCCGCGGCGAAGCCCGCGCAACGCCCGCTGCCGAAGGGCAGGCCGGCTGCGACGGGCAAGCCCGCAACCGGCAAGCTCCCGGCAAAGCTTGCGGCAAAGCTGGCCCCCAAGGCGGCTCCCGGAAAGCAACCGGCCGCTGCGCGGCCCGGCGCCCCCGGGATCCCGGGCAAGCCGAGTGCCGGCGAGATCGCGGCACGGCTCTCCGCGCGGCGGACCGAGAAGGCGCTGGCCGAGGGCAAGGCCCGCAGCGGCAAGAACGGCGGCGTGGAACTGCGCAAGGTCGAGCTGACGCCCGCGGAAGCCGAGGCGCGCAAGACGCGGCTCAAGAATCTCATCGTGCTCGGCAAGGAGCGGGGCTACCTCACCTACGCCGAGATCAACGATCACCTGCCAGACGACATCCTGGACGCGGAGCAGATCGAGGGCATCATCTCCATGATCAACGACATGGGGATCCAGGTCTACGACGAGGCACCCGACGCCGAGACCCTGCTCATGTCGGAAGCCGCGCCGTCGACGGCGGCGGAGGATGTCGACGAAGAGGCTGCCGAGGCGGCCGCGTCGACCCTCGATTCCGAGTTCGGCCGCACGACCGACCCGGTGCGCATGTACATGCGCGAGATGGGCTCGGTCGAGCTCCTCACCCGCGAGGGCGAGATCGAGATCGCCAAGCGGATCGAGGAAGGCCTGAAGCACATGATCATGGCGATCTCCGCCTGCCCGATGACGGTGGCGCAGATCCTGGAGCTCGCCTCGAAGATCGAGCGCGACGAGCTCAAGATCGACGACGTCGTCGACGGGCTGATGGACTTCAACGAGCAGCTCCAGACGATGGACGACGAGGAAGCCCTCGAGGAGCTCGACGAGGAAGAAGCCGACAGCGGCGCGATCGCGGCAGAGAATCTCGAGCGCCTGAAGGTGGCGGGCCTCGCGCGCTTCGCCACCATCCGCCGGCTCTACACCCGCATGCTCGGTGTGCTGCAGAAGGACGGCCACAAGGCGCCGAAGTACCTCGACCTGCAACGCAAGATCTCGGCGGAGCTGATGCAGATTCGCTTCGCCGCGCGCCAGGTCGAGCGGCTGTGCGACAGCGTGCGCTGCGAGGTGGACAACATTCGCCAGATTGAGCGCAAGATCCAGGACCTCGTGGTCAACAAGGGCGGCATGCCGCGGCCGGACTTCATCAAGAAGTTCCCCGAGCACGAGACCAGCCTGCGCTGGATCGACCGCGAGATTGCGCAGGACCACAACTACAGCGAGTCGCTCGCCAAGTATCGCCAGGCTATCGTCGAGCAGCAGCAGAAGCTGCTCGACCTGCAGAAGCGGGTGATGATCCCCTTGAAGGACCTGAAGGAGATCAACAAGCAGATGTCGACCGGCGAGGCGAAGGCGCGCAAGGCGAAGCGCGAGATGACCGAGGCGAACCTGCGGCTGGTGATCTCGATCGCCAAGAAGTACACCAACCGCGGCCTGCAGTTCCTCGACCTGATCCAGGAAGGCAACATCGGCCTCATGAAAGCGGTCGACAAGTTCGAATACCGCCGCGGCTACAAGTTCTCGACCTACGCGACGTGGTGGATCCGGCAGGCGATCACGCGCTCGATCGCGGATCAGGCGCGCACGATCCGCATCCCCGTGCACATGATCGAGACGATCAACAAGATGAATCGCATCTCGCGCCAGATCCTGCAGGAGACCGGGCAGGAGCCCGATCCGGCGCTCTTGGCCGAGAAGATGGAGATGCCGGAGGAGAAGATCCGCAAGATCCTCAAGATCTCCAAGGAGCCGATCTCGATGGAAACGCCCATCGGCGATGACGACGACTCGCATCTTGGAGATTTCATCGAGGACGCGAGCACGGTCGCGCCGGTCGATCAGGCGGTCAATGCCAGCCTGCGCGACGTGTGCAAGGACGTCCTCGATACGCTCACGCCGCGCGAGGCGAAGGTCCTGCGCATGCGCTTCGGCATCGAGATGAACACGGACCACACGCTCGAGGAAGTCGGCAAGCAGTTCGACGTCACCCGCGAGCGCATCCGGCAGATCGAGGCCAAGGCGCTGCGGAAGCTCCGCCATCCCTCGCGCTCCGAGAAGCTGCGCAGCTTCCTCGAAGGCGAGGGCTGACCGCGGGCGTGCGCTAGCGGGATCCGCGGGGGGCGCCGCGGCGCAGGTCGAGGGTGACGATGATCTGCTCGGGGTCCTCGGGATCCATGGCGTGGGCGAAACCCAGGCTCGCGGCGAGCCCGAGCATCGGCGCATTGACGGCGAGCACGTTGCCGACGAGCTGCGAATAGCCGCGCGCTCGCGCGCGAGCGATCAGCAGTTCCATCAGGGCCCGTCCGAGACCTCGTCCCTGCCATGCGTCGGACACCACCACGGCGAATTCCGCGCTCTCGCGGTCGGGGTTGGCGACATAGCGCACCACTCCGAGGATCCTCTCGCGGCGCCGCACCGATCCGAGCGCGATCAGCGCGAGCTCGCGGTCGTAATCCACCTGCGTGAAGCGCGCCAGCATCTGCGGCGTGAGCTGCGGCAGATTCTGCATGAAGCGCCGGTAGCGCGTTTCCTCCGAGAGGCCCGCGACAAATGCGCGCTCGAGATCCGCGTCCTCGGGACGGATCGGCCGCACCTGCAGGCGTGTGCCGTCGCGCAGCGACACCGTGGTCTCGAGCTCGGCGGGATAGGGATGGATCGCCATATGCCGGTAGCCGTCGACGGTTGCTGCCGCGCGGTGATTGATCTCGATGCGCGCGGCCTCGACGCTGAGTCCAGCAGCGCGGATCCTTACCGGCGAGAGAATCAGGCGCGCCACCCAAGGCAGCGCACAGGCGAGCGCCGAGACGCGAAGCAGGAGGTCCTGCAGATGCACCGGAGCGCTCAGCCCCGGAAGGCGCGCGGCGGCGATCAGATCGCATGCAAGCCGGCGGCTGAGCGGCGCGAGCATGAGCGCCATCCCGCGTCCCGGAGTGGTGGCGGCACCGAGCGCGATCACGGGGCCAAAGACAGGGTCGGAATAGACCGCAACCCTGAACCCGAGTCCCGTCCTGGCGAGCGCCTGGCGAGCACTCGCGACTCTCGCCTGCCGAGGCAGGCGTATGCCGAACGACTGCAGCAGCCGCCCCGACTGGGCGGCGGTGAGCATCGGGCGCGGGGAAACGAGCGCCGCCTTGCGCACGCGAGCTGCGGCGGCGAGATCCGGCGCTTCGATCTCCGGCTGCGACGGCGGCGCCTCGAGCAGCCACTCCTGGTTGCGCCGGTACGCAGCAACGATCGAGAACGCCTCGACTGCGTTCTCCGGCGTATAGAAGTCGGGGATGGCGCTCGCCTCGAGTGCTGCTCGCGCAGGTACTTGATCGACGCTCCCGAGCCATGCAGCGAGCACGGGCCTGTCGGCGCCGGCGGCGGCCGCAGCGACCGCCCGCGCGGTGTCTGTCGGTGGAGCAGCAGGCGATGCGACATGGAGTGCGAGCACGGCATCGGCCCCGTTATCGCCGAGCACTGCCTTGACCGCGCCGCCGAAACGCTCCGGAGACGCCTCGCCGCCGACGTCCACCGGATTCGTCAGCGCAGCACTCGTCGGGAGCAAACCCGTGAGCGCGGCGCGTGTGGCCTCGCCGAATTCCGCAAGCTCGACGCCCAGATCGCGCGCGCAGTCGGCCGCCAGCAAGCCGGGCCCGCGACCGTTCGTCACGACGGCGAGCCGATTGCCCCGAGGGATCCGCCCGACGGCGAGCAGCCTGGCCGCGGCGAAAAGCTGCATGTACGAGCGCACGCGCAACGTTCCCGCCCGCTTCAGCGCGGCGGTGAAGACCTGGTCCGGCGTGGGAGAGTCGCGCTCCCCCGGAGAGTGGCGATCCGCCTTCAGGACGACGACGGGCTTGGTCCGCGCGGCGGCGCGCAGCGCGGACATGAAGGGGCGCGCCTCGCGCAGCGTCTCGATATAGAGCAGGATCGCATCGGTTTCCGCGTCGTTGAGGGCAAAGTCGAGCAGTTCGCCGAAATCCACATTAGTGAGGCAGCCGAGCACCACGACCGACGCGAAGCCGATGTGCTCCGTGCGCGCGAAGTCGAGCAGCGCGGCAGCGACTGCGCCGGACTGTGAGATCAGCGTGAGGCGTCCCGGCAATGCTGCTTCGGCGCTATAGCTCGCGTTCAACCCCGACGCGGTGCGCATGACGCCGAAGCTTGCGGGGCCGAGCACCGGCAGCTTCGCGGCGAGGGCCCGAGCCTCGATCTCGCGCCGCCATCGGCGGTATTCCGGCGGGCTCAGCGTTGGCGCGCCGGAGAGCACGACCGCGCCGCCTACACGGCCTTCGCACTCGGCGAGGATCGCGGGAACGGCGGCGCTCGGCGCGCAGACGACGGCGAGATCGACCGGACGGGCGATCGCCGCGAGCGACTTGAACCCGGGCTGTCCGAGGATCCTCGAGTGGGCTGGGTTCACGGCGAACAGCTCCCCGCGAAAGCCGCCGCTGAGGAGATTCTCGTAGACGATTCGCCCGAACGACCCGGCACGTCCGGAGGCGCCGCAGACCGCCACGGAAGCCGGCGCGAGCAGTGGCCGCAGGTAGTGCGTGATGGCCATCGTTGCCGCGAGTCTACAACCGCGGTAACGGGCACGCCTTCGGTGTTGGTTGACGCTGAATTGACAGCCATGTATAGTTCATTAGTGAATAAGAAAACGCTGCGCGCGCCGAGCGGTGGAAAGACCGCGGAACATGGGGGCGCGCACGTCATGTTGTCGCTGCTATGGGCCGGTCAGGCGGTCGAGCGACAACTCGAGGAAGCGCTCGAGGCCGTGGGGCTGTCCCTGCCCAAGTTCGGAGTCCTCACCCACCTCGTGCGTTCCGGCGGGCCGTTGAGCTTGAGCGAGTGCGCCGCGCGGATGACCTGCGTGCGCTCGAACATGACCCAGCTCGTCGACCGGCTGGAGGCCGAAGGGCTCGTGCGCCGCGTCGACGACCCCAACGACCGGCGTGGCGTGCTCGCGATCGCAACGCCGCTCGGCGTCGAGCGACAAGCAGCGGGAGCGCAGAGGCTCGAACAGGCGCAGAGAGAATTTTCGCGCACGCTGTCGAGTGCCGACCGCGCGGCGCTTGCGCGTGCGCTGGCGAACGTGAGGTAAGCGGTGCCGGGTCGGCTGCGGCGTTGTCGGTTGCGGCGAGGCGAGCCTCGCGTCGGATATAATTCGCGGCGGCGCGCCGGGCCTGTAGCTCAGCAGGTTAGAGCAGAGGACTCATAATCCTTTGGTCGCTGGTTCGAATCCAGCCGGGCCCACTCTCGACCGGTTGCGGAAACCTTATTGCGCCTGGCGAGTCTGCAGGCAAGGGCCGGGCGGGGTTCCATGCATCAAATCCCGGGTCTGTTCGTGGGTATTGTGGGCTCTTGTAAAAAGTGCCGGGTGGTCGGTGTTTCGAAGTTCGCCTCGCCGGTACCCACAATCGCCTGTCGATTTCGGCCTCGCCCGATCGACTAGGCAAGGAAAGAGCCCCGCACGGACGCGTGAAACGATGGGCGATCTTCCGCAAGGGAACAACGAGCTGCTGGACGGCAAAGGAAGCGGAGCCAGCGCAACGATGACTAGGGGACTCATCAACGTGTCGACATCGCGTCGCGTTCTGCTCGTATTGGCGGCGGTGGCCCTTTCGGGCTGCATGGTCGGACCGGATTTCCGCGAACCCGATGCGCCTCGGGCTACTCGCTATACGGAGCGCCCGCTCGAGGCGGAGACCGTTTCGTCGTCCACTGCGGCCGGGGGGAAGCAGCGCTTCGTGCCGGGTGCAGAGAACCTGCCGGAGCAGTGGTGGTCGTTGTATCGGTCCGAGCCCCTCGATGCCCTGATCCGCCAGGGGCTCGCCGAAAGCCCGACCCTTGCCGTCGCGCAGGCAACGCTGCGCAAGGCGCAGGAAAACCTGAACGCGCAGACGGGAGCTTTGCTCTACCCGGGTGTGGACGCCAACCTTTCGGCCTCCCGGGAGAAGGTTTCCAACGCGTCGTTCGGCGCCCCTGGTACCAGCCTCTTCAACCTGTACAACGCGTCGGTCACGGTTTCGTACACCCTCGACGCGTTCGGCGGCAGCCGGCGCGAGCTGGAATCGCTGCAGGCGCAGGTCGACTTCCAGCGCTACCAACTCCAGGGCGCTTACCTCGCACTGACGGGCAACATCGTCACCACGGCCATCCGGGAAGCGGCGATCCGCGCGCAGATTCAGTCCACGCGGGAGATTCTCGCCGCGGAAGACGATCAGGTGAGGCGTGTGATGCGACAGTTCCAGCTGGGCGGCGCCAGCCGGCTCGAGCTCATCGCGCAGCAGGCCCAAGCCGCGCAAACTGCCGCAACCCTGCCGCCGCTGGAAAGCCTGCTTGCGGCGGCGCGCCATCAGCTCGCTGCCCTGATCGGACAGGTGCCGAGCGAGGCAGCCATCCCCGCGTTCAACCTCGATTCGCTGCACCTGCCCGAGGACATTCCGGTGAGCCTTCCCTCGGAGCTCGTGCGTCAGCGTCCCGACATACAGGCCGCGGAAGCGCTTCTGCATCAGGCGAGCGCGGACATCGGTGTGGCGACCGCAAACCTGTATCCGCAGATCACGCTGAACGGCGCCTTTGGCGCGCAAAGCAATCAGCTGCATAGCCTGTTCGCGGGGCCGAGCCTGTGGAGCATCGGCGCAGGCCTGCTGCAACCGCTGTTCCATGGCGGCCAGCTCCAGGCCGAGCGCCGCGCAGCGATCGCCGCCTACGATGCCGCCGACGGCGTGTATCGCGACACCGTATTGCAGGCATTCCGCAACGTCGCCGACGTCCTGCGCGCGCTCGAGGCCGATGCGCGCACCGTCAAGGCGCAGGGTGAAGCCGAAGCGCTGGCCCGCGACACGCTCGAGCTCACGCGGCGGCAATACCAGCTCGGAGGCACGAGCTACGTCGCACTGCTGGTCGCCCAGCGCCAATACGACACGGCGAAGCTGGGACTCATCCTGGCGCAGGCGAGCCGCTACGCCGATACGGCCGCGCTTTTCCAGGCGCTGGGCGGCGGCTGGTGGAAGGTCGACAGCGCCGCGAGCGCTTCGCAGAGCAGCAAGGTGAACTGAACCGCCCTCGCGCGGAAAGAATACGAACGGAGCAATCAGCGATGAAGAAGCGCATGGTGATCATGCTCGTGGCAGTCGGCGTGCTGCTCGGCGGTCTGGTGGGTTTCAACTGGTTCAAGGGCTATATGATGCAGAAGTACATGGCGTCGGCCCCGATCCCTACGTCGACCGTGACGGCGATGAAGGTCGATTATCAGCAGTGGCAACCGCAGCTCTCCGCAGTGGGAACGCTGCGCGCGGTGCGCGGCGTGGACGTCACTTCCGAGGTGGCCGGGCTGGTCCGCAGCCTTCACTTCAAGTCGGGCGATGAAGTGAAGGAAGGCCAGGTCCTCGCGCAGCTCAACGCCGATTCCGACATCGCCCAGCTGCATTCGCTCGAGGCGGCTGCGGACCTGGCGGCGACCGTCTACGAGCGTGACAAGCAGCAACTCGAAGCGGAAGTGATCAGCAAGGCCCAGGTCGATACCGACGCAGGCGACCTCAAGAGCAAACGAGCGCAGGTGGCCCAGCAGGCTGCACTGGTCGAGAAGAAGACCATCCGCGCGCCATTCGCCGGCAAACTCGGGATCAGCACGGTCAACCCGGGCCAGTATCTCAACGCCGGCGACAAGCTCGTCACGTTGCAGACGATCGATCCGATCTACATCGATTTCAATCTGCCGCAGCAGCAATTGCCGCAGGTGGCGATCGGCCAGAAAGTGACGCTGACGAC
>Ga0335080_10007475_pt1 | contig 11326 bp, 9 predicted proteins | sample Lox_Sample_34_FD_206720 | JGI IMG/M metagenome (GOLD analysis project Ga0335080, IMG submission 206720) | Soil microbial communities from Loxahatchee National Wildlife Refuge, Florida, United States - Lox_Sample_3.4 | ecosystem: Environmental > Terrestrial > Soil > Wetlands | place: USA: Florida...
TGAGACATGGGGCACCCCTCGGAATTGGTGCGACGAGAAACCGGTCATGACGGAGATCCGGGCCACCCGCCGCGCCCAGCGAAATTGTTGCCACCAACACAGACTCGACACCGCCCTTCCCCAACAACGGTCTTTTCGATCCCATGGTTTACACGAACTTTCCAACCGGCGGCACGCGGCCTCTTTGCCCCTATCCGCAGCAGACGCGCTGGACGGGATCGGGCAGCACGGGCAAGGCGGCCAACTTCTTCTGCTATCCACCGGCTGGAGCGCCAGAGCGTGCCCGGAGCGGGTCGAAGGAGTCGCGCCCAGCGGTTGGGCGCTGACCTGGGATTGCTAACCTGGGATTGCTAACCGGGAACCGCTAACCTCGAACCGATAACCTCGAACCGATAACCTGGGCGGCTAACCTAGGACACACGCCGATGGGGTTATCGAATCAGGCGGGATTGAGACTATCCAACTACTTGGCTTTTTCAAGTTTGGCCAGTTGCGCGTGCGCTTCTTTGGCTAAGGGGCCGTCGGGGAGAATTTTCAGGTACTGCTCGAAATATTTCCTGGCTTCTTCCTTGTTGCCGAGTTTCTCTTCGCATTCGGCCATGCGGAAGGTGGCGACGGCGTCGTTCGGCTTGTAGTAGAGGGCATCTTTGTAGCGGTCGAGCGCGCCCTTGTAATTCTTGCGCTTGAAGTAGAAGTCTCCGACCTGGACGTCTTTGTTTGCCTTGTAGGGGTTCCAGGGGTGGAATTCCTGGACATCGGAAGAGGAACCGGGAGAGGTGGTGAGGTCGGAGACGGCTTCTTCGCTGTTGGGGTGGTTCTTGGCGTCGTCTTTGGGAGGAGTGGTATCGACGCGCGAGTCGCGGCTGGAGCTTTCCTGGGGATCGTCGGGCGGGGGAGCGGGTTTTTTGGGAGCATCCTGGGCGAGGGCGAGCGAGGCGAGGAGGAGAGCGGCGAGTGGGAATGCTACGCGCACATTTGTATTTTAGCGCGTTCGGCTGGATCGGGACGTTCGGCGGCCCGCGAGCTAACAAAATCGCGGGCTTAAAGCCGCCAAGTATTCGGGCGACTAACGGAGCACTCAAGTCCGATGCCTTCTTAACTCATCGTGTTCCACCAGCTACATTCAACATTTGGCAGTTTGCACTCACGGTAGAATAGCTCGTTGAATGGCCGCAATTCTTCTGCCCAGCGACGTGCGTAACAGCTACCAGGTGGAGGAACGCCATCATGCCTGTTCGATTCTCAAGACGGACTTCCATGAACAGTGGACAGACCTCCTTGAAGTCCTACGCGCCTTCAAACTGAAGCGGAGTGAGCTTCAGCGGCCAAGCGGGAATAAGTCGCAACGTGACAGCTAGTGCAATTCATAATCGCAGTTTGTAATCGCCCGGTCCCATAAATGCTAGGATTCCCATATCTCGGAGTACTTGGAGCTGTTGACGGATCTTTGCTCGCACATTCTTGTTTTGCGGGTGAAGATGCTCAAGATAAGGCTGGAATTCATACAGCTCCGCTAGAGAAAATCCTACTTTGTTCAGCTTGCGCACCGCGGTGAGCACGTCGAGAGTCCAACCCCTTACTGCCGCGGGTATCGCACTTAACTTACGAATTCGGGAGAATTCCTGACGGACCTGTTGTCGCGGGGCCGCTAAACCGTTCGACACAACCGCAATCTTACCGTCCTCGGGAATTCGGTTTAAGAGAATATTGCAGCCCACCCAGCCAGCCCGTTTAGCCGTGGGGCTCAGTGGTCGTCGCTTCTCAATGACCGATTCCACAAAGAAGGCATGGGGGATGAGAAGGAGGTTTTCGACAAGCCAATCTTCCGAGTACTGCATGACGAGAAGATTAGGCACCCGATCCGACCGTATGGCGCGAATCATTGAGTCGTATGCGGCATCAACGATCTTCCTTTGATTCCACGCCCTAAAGCTCTTGAGCTGAAACGACTCGGCACAACCCGGGCAAACAAAATCCACAGCTGGAGCGTTCACCCTGGAGGGTACAAGCCGCTCGGTCCTGCAGGCCGCGCAATATACCTCTCGGCCACACCACTCCTCGCTCAGCACGCGAGCAACTTGTGCGCCGGACTTGTAGGTGCCGCGAAGTTCCACTCTACATTGCAGATTCATGAGGTGCGCGTTTTTCATGCTCGAAGAGTCTCTGCCGGAGGCAATACTGGCGGGCTTCGGCTGAAGGAAAGTCATCCCCCGCCTCAATGTCGTCGAAATCGATAACCTCGATTTCGTAACCTTGAGGTACGGTATCCTCCATCACGTATGCGGAACCACCGGACACGGTGACAAATATCTTCTTCACGGGGAACGCTCCATCGGAATCCAGAACGGAAGGAAGAATATCACGCAGTTGAAGTCGGCATTTCGCTCTTGGCTCGCAATAGCCTGCGTCGTGATTCTATTATCGAAACGTCACAGAATTAGTCCTATTCGGAACGCGCGGGCATCTTCGCACCGCGCAAGCTGGTCGCCGCATGGTGAACTTCATCGCCACGATGAAGCAGCGTCACTCGAAGAAACCCGACGAGCTCTATGACATGATCGAGCATTGCAGCCCCGAACCTTTCCTTGAGCTCTTCGCGCGCGAATCGCGCAGGGGATGGGTTCAATGGGGAGATGAGATCCCACCCGGCAGCGCGAAATTTGCAAAAGAGAGGGTCTCACCGCGACCAATGGAAGACGGTATGATCCGCCCCTATCGGATGCCACAGATACCTCTTTTCCGCTAGCCCTAGGCTACACCACATAATCCATGAACCCTGCAGGTGCGAGCATGGAGACACTTGGTTATCTGCGCGAACACAACAGTGTCCGTTTTCACACAAAAAAATCAGGCCGCCTATGTTCGGCGGCCTGGTTTGGCAAATCCTCCGGGGAGGAGGGAAAGGCTACGCAAAATCGGCGTTACATGGAAGACGGCGGATTGGCGCTGGCAGAGGGGCTTGCCTGCGGCGTTTCGGTTCCGCTGCCGCTGTTGGTCATCAAGTGGATGTCAACGCGGCGATTCTTGGCGCGGCCGTCGCGAGTCTTGTTGGACTCGACCGGCTTATCCTTGCCGAGGCCGATGAGATAGATCTTGTAAGCGGGGATGTTTTTCTCCGAGGCGAGGTATTGAATGACGGCATCGGCGCGGCGCTGGCTCAGCTCGTAGTTATAGTCCGCGCTGCCGACGGAGTCGGTGCCACCTTCCACGGTGATGATGTAGCCCTTGGTGGAGGCGACGCTCTCGGCGAGCTGGTCGATGGCCTCGCGAGCTTCCCTGGTGAGGTTGTCCTTGTTAAAGCCGAAGTGAACGGAGGTTTCGGCGACGGGGCGGTAGTTATCGAGATTGACGACGGTGTTGGTGAGGGTGTCGACGCGCTGGGCGGCGGTGTTGGCGGACATTTGCGCTTTATCGGCGCTCTGGCCGGCGGCGAGAGCTTTCTGGTCGGCCTGGTTGGCGGCGTTTTGCGCATTCTGAATACCCGCCTGGGCGCGCTGATCGACGTCCTTGATGGCCTTGGAATTCTGGGCCGTGAGGTCGTCAAGCTCGTTGGTCTTGTTGATCAGGGGCGTCGTCTGTTGGCGCACGTAATTCTTGGTTGTGCAGCCGATGGATGCGGCGACTGCTAACGCCAGCATTAGGGTCAATGAAAGTTGCTTCATTCGATTCAGGGGCTCCTTCCCCAAATAATTGCTTTCGTAAGACTGCATTTCGATGTCTATTAAAGCACGAAGGATGCCAATTGACCGGGAAGAACCGTTGCAGTAAGAATCTTTCTAATCAATGGGTTACGGGATCGGTGGGAAAAAGATTGGGGAATGGGGCAAGGGCAATCGAGTAAGGGAGGGTGGAATTTTTATACGGTGGGCGGGTCGTTCGTCATCGTCACTCGTGTTCGTTGGTCATTCGTCGTTGGTCCGTTCTTTTCTTTGTTCTTCGTCCTTGGTCCTTTGTCTTTTGTCTTTGCGCGGGATGCTTGCTGGGGCTTTTACATTACTGGGGGGACGGTGATTCCCATGATGGCCAGGACGCGGATTAGCTCGCGGCGGGCTATGGCTGCGGTGGTGAGGAGGAAGCGTTTTCGGCTCTCGTCTGGCTCGGCGAGGATTGGGTGCTGATGATAGAAGGTGTTGAAGAGCTGGGCGAGCTGGAAGGCGTGCTTGGCCAAGTAAGCGGGCTCCGTGGTGGCGATGCACTGGGCGACGACGTAGGAAGTTTTTGAGGCGGCGAGCCAGAGTTCCCAGATGGGGTTGCCGGATTCGCCGGCGAGATAGGCGGCGAAATCGGGAGGAGAGACGCGGTGGGCCGCGTCTGGACCCGGCGTTTCCGTGGCGTAGGCGCAGAACTGATCGGGATCGAAGCCGCCTTTGCGGAAGATGTTGGTGGCGCGGACGACGGCGTATTGGGCGTAGGGGCCGGTTTCTCCTTCGAAGCTGAGGGCGTCCTTGAAGTCGAAGGCGATGACCGAGGGCTTGGTGAACTTGAGCATGAAGTAGCGCAGCGCGCCGATGGCGATCTGGGTGGCGATCTGGGCGCGCTCGTGGTCGCTTACCTCGGGATGGCGGGAGTCGACTTCCTGGCGGGCGGAGGCGATGAGCGAGTCGAGGAGGTCGTCGGCTTTGACGCCAAAACCTTTGCGGCCGGAGACCTCGATCCAGGGACGGGATTTTTCTTCGTCGTTCAGCTGGTAGCCGAGTTCGGCTGCGCAGCGCGGGGTGAGGGCGACCATCTCGTAGGAAAAATGGGTATAGCGATCGGCGGCCTGGTTGTGGCCGAGGCCGCGGAGGGCTTCGATGACGGTGTTCTGGGCCTCGGACTGGCGGGCGTCGATGACGTTGTAGATTTCGGCGACATCGCCGAAGTGGGGATGAGTTTTTTCGGCGGCGGGATCGGCGGGCGTGGTGGAGATCCAGCAATCGTGTTCAGTTGAATCGTGGGCGTTGGGATAGCGGAAAAATTTGCGATAGCTGAAATCGCGGCCGAGCAGGCCGAACTTCCACATGTGGTAGGCGATGTCTTTGCCGACGTAGCCGACGGTGCCGTTGGAGCGGACGATGACTTTCTGATGTTCTTCGGCAATCGAGGACGGGGGACGAATGTCGACGCCTTCGAGAGGCTCGATGATCTTCAGAGTGTCCGAGTCGTCCGTCCCAATTCCCGATCCGCTTTGTTTTGCGGGCGAGTCGCCCGCAGCCACATTTTCAGTTCCAGCCCGGCGCATCACCCAGCAGCCTTTGTTTTTGCCGGAGTCCTCGAAGGCCAGAACGCCGGCTTCCTTGAGCTTGGTGAAAGCGGCATCCCAGAAATGGAGGTGGAGAATCTCGCTCTCGCGGGGGAGGAAGTCGTACTCGATGTCGAGGCGGTCCATGGTTTCGAGGTGGCGGCGGAGGACGGCGGTGGAGATCAGTTCGGCGAGCTGGGCGGTGTGGTTGTTGCCTTCTTCGATGGCGTGAAGGGCGGCGGCGCGGGCGTTCTTGTTTTCCGCGGACTCATCGTACCAGTGCGAGACGCGGGCGTAGAGATCCCAGCAGTAGTAATCGAAGCGGGGAGCGGCGGCGAGCGTTTCGATCTCCGCGCGCGACTTTTTTTCGAGGTGCAGGAAGCCGACGACTACATCGGCGACCTGGACGCCGGTATTGTCGATGTAGTTCTGAACGTCGACTTCCCTGCCCGCAAAACGCAGCAGGCGGACGAAGGTATCGCCGAGGATGGCGTTGCGCAGGTGGCCGATGTGGGCGGCCTTGTTGGGATTGATGCTGGAGTGCTCGACGAGAATTTTGCCGGCTGCGCCGTTGGCGGCGAGTCGTGGGCCGGCGACCAACGCGGCGGCAAGATCGGAGCGGCGTACATGGGCATTGATGTAACCGGCACCGGCGACTTCGAGCTTTTCGATGCCGGGGATCGGGCCGAGAGCGGCGACGATTTCTTCGGCAATTTTGCGCGGGGCTTTGCGGAGCTGGCGGGCGAGTTCGAAGGCGATGGGGAGCGCGAATTCTCCGAACTGGATTTTTGGCGGCTGCTCGACGACGATGCTCTGCATTTCAAGCTGGTAGGTACGGCGCAGAAAGTCGCGCAGGGCGTCGGTGAGGCGGGCTTCGAGACTACGGTACAAGAATCTCCTTTAAGCGATTGAAGAAACAGTGATTTTAACAAAGACCCGGCGGGGAGCGAGTTTGACGGGGCCGCGGGGCGAAACCTATGATGAAAAATCGGCTGCCAGCTTTTAGCTCTTCGCTACGAGCTAGAGGCCAAGAGCGAAGAGCTTCCATGCGGATTGCCTACCTTGAGTGTTTTTCCGGCATCAGCGGCGACATGTTTGTGGGCGCGCTGGTGGATGCGGGAGTGCCGGCAAAATTGCTGGCGGATACGGTAGCGGGGCTTGATCTCGGGGCGCGGCTGGAGATTTCGCGGGTGGCGCGGGGAGGGATCGGGGCGACCAAGGTGGATGTTTACGCGCACGGGGAGAAGGATCTGCCGCGCGAGGAGTTCTGGGAGCGGCGGCAGAGGGCCGAGGCCGCGCATTCGCAGGAACATGCCGATTCGCTTGGTCATGCTCACTGGCACGTGCACGCGCCGGCCCATACGGCTCACGCGCATGAACACGAGCATGAGCACCAGGACAAAGACACACACGGCCAAGAAAAACACGCACACGGTCGCGGGCTGACGGAGATTCGGGCGATCATCGAGAAGGCGGCGATCAGCGGGACGGCAAAGGCCACGGCGATCCGCATCTTCGAAGCGCTGGGAGCGGCCGAGGCGGAGATTCACAATACGACGATCGACAAAGTGCATTTTCATGAGGTGGGAGCGGTCGATGCGATGGTGGATATTGTGTGCGCGGCGGTGGGAGCGGAGGCGCTGGGAGTGGACGAGTGGATTTGCTCGCCGCTGAATGTGGGCGGAGGGACGGTGAAGTGCGCGCATGGGACGCTGCCTGTGCCGGCTCCGGCGACGGTGAAGTTGCTGGCGGGGGCTCCGGTGTATTCGTCGTCGTCGGGGCCGCAGGTGGAGCTGGTGACGCCAACGGGGGCGGCGATTGTGAAGACGCTGGCGACGCGGTTTGGGGCGCTTCCGGCGATGATGGTTGAGAAGGCGGGATATGGGGCGGGGAGCCGCGATTTTCCAAGTCATCCAAATCTCTTGCGGATCACCATTGGCGAAGCGGCCTCGGTGGAAATAGCGGCGGATGCGCAAGCCGCGACTGGCGGCGTCTCAACCGATCGCGTCGCCCTCCTCGAAGCGAATCTCGACGACCTGAATCCGCAGGTACTGGGTTACGCCATGGAGCGGCTGCTGGCGGAGGGCGCGCTGGACGTTTTCAGCGTGCCGGTGCAGATGAAGAAGAACCGGCCGGGAGCGCTGCTGACGGTGCTGGCGAAGCCGGAGGACGCGGAGCGGCTGACGAAGATCATGTTTGCCGAAACCTCGACGCTGGGAGTGCGGCGGCGCGAGGAGACGCGGCAGGTGCTGGCGCGGCGGTGGGAGACGGTCGAGACCTCGTGGGGTCCAGTGCGCATCAAGATTGCGAACCTGAATGGGACGGTCGCGAACTATGCGCCTGAGTTTGAAGATTGCCGGCGGATTGCGGCTGAGCATCACGTGCCCCTGAAGACGGTGATGCAGGAGGCGCAGCGCGCGTACACGCAGAATGGCGGACGCTGAACATTAAGAGAACTATGATTAAGTGTCGGCAAAAGGCGGAAACCACAGAGTGCACAGAGGTAAACAGAGGAGCCCAAGGGCTTAATCAGAGCTTCCTTTAAGGTGATGAGCAGTGTGGTTTAGGGAGGAACTATGAACTCGATTACTACGATGCGCACAATTTTGAAAGTGGTGCCAGGGCGTCTCGCGCAGCTTTCGAGGGATGCGGTCGAAAGCGAGGCCGCGCCGTCAAAGTGGTCCGCGAAAGAGGAATTGGGTCATCTGCTCGATTCGGCCGCCAACAATCATCAGCGGATCGTGCGCGCGCAACTGGAAGACAGTCCTGCGATGCCGGGCTACGATCAAAACGGCTGGGTGGCCGTGCATGGCTATGAGCATCGCGAATGGGCGGAACTGATCGAGGTATGGCAGGCTTTCAACCGGCAACTGCTGGCTGCGGCCGAGGCGGTGCCTGAGTCTGCCTGGTCGCGAACGTTGACGGTCGCCGGCTCCGCGCCGCTGACTCTTCAGTTCGTGTTCGAAGACTATGTTGCGCACATGGCCCATCATCTCGAGCATATCGGGATTGAAGTCAGGGACATCGAACCGCGAAAATGGAGCGCAGCATAAGCCCACCCAGGTTTCATTTTCTCAAGGACAGGAATGAGCAAGAAGTTCTACATCACGACACCTATTTATTACGTGAATGCGCGGCCGCACATCGGGCACGCGTACACGACGATTGCCTGCGACACGATGGCGAGGCGGCATCGGATGCTGGGCGACGACACCTGGTTTTTGACGGGGACGGACGAGCACGGGCAGAAGATCGAGCGGGCGGCGCAGGCGGCGGGCAAAACACCGCAGCAACTCACCGACGAAGTATCGGCGCAATTTCGCGGGCTGTGGGACCGGATGGGGCTGAGCTATGACGACTACATCCGGACGACGTCGGAGCGGCACAAGCATGGAGTGCAGGCGCTGTGGAAACGGATTGCGGATGCGGGCTACATCTATAAGAGTCATTACACCGGCCAATACTGCGTATTCGACGAGCTGTATGTGGATTCGGTCGGGCCGGGCGAGCCTTGCCCGGAGTGCGGGCGTCCGACGGAGACGGTGAAAGAAGAGAATTATTTTTTCAAGCTATCGGCATTTCAAGAGCGGTTGATCAAGCTCTATACCGAGCAGCCGGACTTCATACGTCCCGAGACGCGGCGCAATGAAGTGCTGTCGTTTGTGAGCGGGGGTCTGCGGGATCTGTCCATCAGCCGAAGCACATTTTCGTGGGGCATTCCGGTTCCCGGCGATCCCAAGCACGTGATTTACGTGTGGCTGGACGCGCTGGCGAACTACGTCACGGCGCTGGGGTATGGGTCGAAAGACACGGCGAAATATGAGAAGTACTGGCCCGCGGATGTGCACATGATCGGGAAAGAGATTGTGCGCTTCCACTGCGTGTACTGGCCGGCGTTTCTGATGGCGGCGGGACTGCCGCTGCCCAAGGGAATCACGGCGCATGGGTGGCTGCTGTTTGAAGAGAACAAGATGTCGAAGTCGCGCGGGAACATCGTGCGCGCGGAAACGATCGTGGATGTGCTGGGCACGGACGCGTTGCGCTATTTTCTGCTGCGGGAAATCGTGTTTGGGCAGGACGGGTCGTTCAGCTTCGACGCGCTGGTGCAACGGTATAACGCCGATCTGGCCAACGGACTCGGCAATCTGGCGAGCCGGACGCTGACCATGATCACGCGCTACTTCAAGGGAGAAGTTCCCTACCCTTCGCATGCGGCGCACATGCCGCAGGACGACGCGATTGGAGAGGCAGCGCGGAGGGCGATTGCGGAATTCGGATCGTACTTCGATCAGTTTCAGTTTTCGAAGGCGCTGGAAGCGGCGTGGGGGCTGGTTTCGGCGGTGGATAAGTACATCGTCGAAAACGAGCCCTGGGCGCTCGGCGACAAGCAGGACGAGGAGAGCCGGCAGCGGCTGGCGACCGTTTTGTATACCAGCGCGGAGGCTTTGCGGATCGTGACTGCGCTGGCCCATGCGGTGATGCCGGACGCGACCGCGAAGATCTGGGAGCAGATGGGGCTGGGAGATATCAAGAAACTCGATCTCACGAAGCTGGCGTGGGGACAGTTGCACCTGGGCACGAGGCTGGGCGAGGTGAAGGCGGTATTCCCGCGGGCGGATAAATCCGCCATTGAGAGGATGCAGAAAATGGAAGAGAACAATTCGACGGTGGCAACCCCGGCTGGCGCACAACCGGCGGCGAGTGGGGCGACGACATCGCCCGCGACTACGTCATCGGCGGCGGCTCCGGCCAAGCCGGCCGCCAGTGTTCCGGACGGCAAGATCGGCATCGACGATTTCGCGAAGGTGGAGCTGCGCGTGGCTTTGGTAAAAGTTGCCGAGCGGGTGAAGGGCGCAGATAAGCTGCTGCGGCTGGAAGTGGATCTTGGGACGGAAGTGCGGCAGATTCTAGCGGGGATCGCGGAAGCGTATGCGCCGGAGACGCTGGTGGGGCGGAAGATCGTGATCGTGGCGAATCTGGCGCCGCGCAAGATGCGGGGACTGGAATCGAATGGGATGCTGCTGGCGGCGTCGCTCGAAGGCGGAAAGCCGGTGCTGGCGAGTTTTCTGGAAGATGTGCCGATTGGTGCGAGGCTGAAGTAGTCACGCACGGGCGAGGCGGCGGCGCCCTCACATGTTCATCGATTCCCACGCACACCTCGAAGGCAAGGGCTACGACGCCGACCGCGACGAAGTTCTCGCGCGTGCCAAGTCGGCGGGCGTCGGCGCCTATCTCGCAATTGGCAATGGCGACGGCCCCGATACCGCCGATTGCGGCATTCGGCTCGCCGAAAAATACAATGGCCAGCCGCAATTTCCGGAGATCTGGGCGAGCGTGGGAGTTCATCCGCATGAGGCGAGCCTTGCCAACGATGGCGCCGATAGGCGGATGCTGGAATGGGCGCGGCATCCGCGGGTGATTGGCTGGGGGGAGATCGGGCTCGATTATTTTTACGATCACTCGCCGCGAGAGGTGCAGAAGGCGGTTTTTCTGCGGCAGATGGAACTGGCGCAGGCGGCGAGGCTGCCGATCATTATTCACTGCCGGCCGTCGGACAAGAGCGAAAACGCGTGGGACGACTGCCTGGGCATGATCGGGGAACACTGGAGCGCTCCCGAGCTTGATTCGAGCGGGCTGGGCGGAGTGCTGCATTGTTTCACGGGAACGGTGGGGCATGCGCGGCGGGGGCTCGAGCTTGGCTTCATGATCTCGTTTGCGGGGAATATTACTTTTCCCAAGGCGCAGAACATTCGCGACGCGGCGCAATTTGTGCCGCTGGACCGCATGCTGATCGAGACCGACTCGCCTTATCTTGCGCCGATTCCACATCGCGGGCAGCGCAACGAGCCTAGTTATGTGATCGAAACGGCGCGGCAGATCGGGCGGCTGCGGGGAATTTCCGCGGAAGAAATCGGGCGGCAAACGGCGGAGAATTTTGCCAGATTTTTCAAGCTGGCCGAACGCAACCAAGGTTAGGTAGGCGGAGCGGCGTAATGGCTCGAACCGTGCTTTGTCCCCGCAGAATTTGCTTCTTCTGATAACCTCAAGGGTACGGCTCGGGCGGACTTCGTCGTGGCTACCCCTCTGCCTCGGCGCGCGTCATGC
>Ga0335080_10007476_pt1 | contig 11326 bp, 11 predicted proteins | sample Lox_Sample_34_FD_206720 | JGI IMG/M metagenome (GOLD analysis project Ga0335080, IMG submission 206720) | Soil microbial communities from Loxahatchee National Wildlife Refuge, Florida, United States - Lox_Sample_3.4 | ecosystem: Environmental > Terrestrial > Soil > Wetlands | place: USA...
TCCCATCCCTCCCGGCCGCGCCTCCGCGCAGCGACGTTGGCTCAGTGGCCCTCGCCTGCACCAGTGGGCGCCAGCCGGGGGGAGTAGTGGAAGGCGACGTCGCTGATGACTTCGACGATGAGCTGCGGGGTGAGTTCGGCGGAGGGGTCGTCGAGTTGCCGCGGGAGCTTCAGCCCCATCTGCCTGGCGTGCTCGATGATGCCGGGACCGACGTCCTTGTTTACCTCTTAATCTTCCTGTTCTGCCGAAAGAAGTGGGTTGCCCACCGCATGGTTATGCACAGGCTCGCTCCGGGGCGAACATTCGGATCTGGCCGACCGAGTTGTCGCGGAGTGGCGCCAAGGTCGTTGACGCGCTGGCCAGGGGCGCGGACGCTGGCTGGTGTGACGGGGACGGCTGATCATGTGCTCCGCAACCGGGCGGCGTGGGACCGGCTGGCTGCGGACTACGCCGGCCCGGGCCTGGATAACTGGGCGGCCAGCGAGCCGGCCTGGGGAATCTGGCATGTCCCCGAGGCCCAGCTTGGCGTCTTGCCGCCGCGGCTGGACGGCGCCGACGCCCTGGAGCTGGGATGCGGCACCGGCTATGTCTGCGCGTGGCTGGCGCGCCGCGGCGCCCGGCCGGTCGGCGTGGACAATTCGGCCGCTCAGCTGGCCACTGCCGTGGCGCTGCAAGACCGGTTCGGGCTGCGTTTCCCCCTGATTCAGGCCAGCGCCGAGCAAGCCCCGTTCACCGACGCCGCCTTCGACCTGGTGATCTCCGAATATGGCGCCAGCATCTGGTGTGACCCGTATGCCTGGATTCCCGAAGCGGCCCGGGTACTGCGCCCGGGCGGTCGACTGGTGTTCCTGGTCAACGCGGTCCAGGCCGTCCTTACCTGGCCCGAGCAAGACAACCTGCCCGCCACCGAGACTCTGCAGCGCCCCTACTTCGGCATGCACCGCTTCCAATGGCAGGGCAGCGATGCGGTCGAGTTCCATCTCGGCCACGGCGACATGATCCGGCTGCTGCGCAACTGCGGGTTCGAAATCGCCGATCTCATCGAGATCCAGCCCCCGCCCGGCTCAACCACCAGGCACCCGATCGCCACCCTGGACTGGGCCCGGCAATGGCCCTGTGAAGAGGTCTGGAAAGCCCGCAAACCATCCTGACCGATCCGATGCCTACGAACGCGATCTCACACCGCGGGCAGCGCTACTCGTGGTGCTCTGCGAATGTTCGTCACAGGGTCTTTTTCATCTGCTGGGTGGTCACGTGGTACCCGAGGCTGGTGTACAGCGAGCGCGCGATCGTGTTGCTGCCGTGCACGTTTAGTCCCAGCGAGCGCATGCCCCGCGACCGGGCTTCGGCCTCGGCGAGCAGCATCGCTTCACGGCCGTAGCCGCGGCCGCGGAAGGTCTCGTCGACCTCGATGCCGTAAACCCAGGCCATCGAGGGGTGTCCGTCGGGATAAGGAACCGCCAGCCATAGCCACCCGACTGGCTGACTGCCGTCCATGAGCCGGAAAATCAGCTGGCCCGGCGTGTCCAGTCCGTTAGGCAGAGCCCGCTCATGGTCGCGGCGGGCCTTGTCCCGGGCCGCTTCTTCGCCGAGGGCACCTGAGGCGATGATTTCCGCGGCGTAGCCGGCGATCGCCTGCTCGACCCAGGTCTCGTAGTCACTGGCAGCCGGACGCGCTAGCTCAATCCCCACCCGCCCATATCTGCAGAACCGCCTGGCGCCAATCGCGTGCCCGGCCGCGAGCTGGCGGACGCGCGCCACCTGTTCTACCGCGGCGGGTAAGCCTGAGCATGGGAGAGGTCAGAGCGCCCGTTCGCGCTGGACGCCTTGCCTAGCAGTTCTGCTGCGGCGTCACGGACTGTCAGATCATTGTCACAGCCTCTTGCCGGAGGTTCCGCCGGCTCGTGAGGGTCCGCTTGCATGAGACCACGTCGCCACACGGGGGACGAGGCGGGCCAGAACACCCAGCGCTAGCAGCGCGAACGCTTACTGGCTTCGCATCGCCTCCACCTGGCTGGGACCTCAGCGAAGGATCACGCCGATGACGAACGCCTTGCGGGCAGAGTTGGAGCACAATCCGAACGCCGCCACCAGGGTCAGCTGCCGCGCCGTGCTGGAGGCGGCGGCGGAGCAGCACCCAGGGCACCGGATCTGGATCGAGACGCCAGCCGGGCAGGACAGGCTCCGGTACGTCGCCCGGCGGCGGCTGGGCAGCCAGGCAAGTCCGTACCTGGTGGTTACCGATGATTTCGCCGAGCTGCTGACCGCGCTCCGCGGCGGAGCCGGATAACCGTCCCGCGCGGCCCGGGCGCAGCCGCCGCACCGGCCCCCGGCCGCGCGGGCACCATCACGGCCGGCGGCTTTCCACACAGGAGAACCCCACTCATGCACAGCAACCCGCAGCAGCGTGCCATCAGCGCTGCGCCCGTGATCAACTGCACGGCACAGTTGAGCGGCACCGGGCGCATCGCGGACGACCTGTATCTGCTGGCACACCACGAGCGCACCGGCAGGCCGCATCTGCAGCCGCGGGCTGTTGGGCTGGGTCTGGCGGGGGCGCTGCTGGCCGAGCTCGTCCTGCCCGGTGCCATCCGCATCTGGCGTGGCCTGGTCATACCCGGTGGTGGACCGCCACCACCCGATGCATTAGCGCACACGATCCTGAGTGCGGTGACCGGCGAGCGTGAGCATCACCCGGTACGGGATTGGCTGCTGTTCCTGGCCCGCACCGCCGCGGGAGACGTTGCTTCCCGGCTGGGGGAGGCGGGGTTCCTGACCCGGGCCAGGGCAGCTGGGCGGTGGCCGGGCCGGAGACCGCGGTGGGTTCCGGCGGACCCGGACAGCGCGTTCGCGCCGCTCGTGCGGGTGAAGGCTGCTGTCGATGCCCGCGGCCCGGTGCCGGTCCAGCATGTGCTGCTCGGGCGGCTGGCGACCGCGTGCGGGCTGGCTCACCAGATGTCGCTGTACCTGCCGCCCGTAGCTCGCCTGCACCTGGAAGGGGCGGCCAGATATCTCGATCCGGATCTGCGGGCGCTGGTCGCCGCCACGCAGACCGCGGTGGAAAGCGCCCTGCTCGCCCACCGGATGTGACCCATGCCGCCAGCTAGTAACGAGAATGCCGATGCTTAAGCAGCCGATGACTGAGTCGGGCGTGCCCCGCCGGGTGCTGGGCCAATACCTGCGCGAACTGCGCCAGCAGGCCGGCTTCACGGTCAAGGCGGCCGCCGGGGTCCTGGAGTGGTCCGAACCGAAGCTATGGCGGATCGAGACCGGCCAGACCACACTCCGCGCCCTGGATGTCCAGGCCATGTGCACCGCCTATGGCGCCGCGCCAGGCATCACCCGGGCATTAACCAGCCTGGCAAGGCACACCCGGGCGCCGGGCTGGTGGCGTGCCTACGGCGAGGGCATCCCGGATGACTTCACCATCTACGCGGCTCTGGAGGACGCCGCGTGCAGGCTCGCGATGTACGAGCCGAGCCAAGTACCGGGCCTGCTGCGGACCGAAGCCTATGCCCGCACCCGCATCACGGGCATTGGCTTAGATGGCGGGGAAGCCGACCGGCTGGTCTATGATTGCCTGGCCCGCCGGGTCCTGGTGACCCGGGCCAACGCACCACTTGAGCTGACGGTGGCCCTGGACGAGGCGCTGGTGCGCCGTCCCCTGGGTGGGCCCGAGGTGATGGCCGGGCAGTTGCGGTTCCTGGCCGATATGGCCGTGCTGCCGAACATATGCCTGCGGGTGGTGCCCTGCAGCGTGGGGATGCACCCCGGGCTGGCCACCGGCGCGTTCACCATGCTGCACTTCCCGCCCGCCAATCACGGTGCGGGCACCAGTTCAACCATCGTCTACGCCGCGGGGCTAACCGGCGAGCTGTACCTGGACAAGCTCCACGAAGTGCAGCGATACCGCGATGCTCACGCCGCCATCCTCAGCTGCGCGCTGGATGAGGCCGCCAGCCAGGCGCTGCTGCTAACGGCGGCCAAGGAACTCGAACAATGACTACGCCGCCAACCGCAATTCCAGGCGAGGCGAGGCCGAAGTGCCTCACAAGTCCGCCCTTTTGCTGATCAATTCGCGAACCACGATGGAGATACCAGATGTCTAGGCAGATCACCGCACCCAAGCCAGGCAGTGTTTCCCGGGCCTTGGCCCGCGACCGGCTCGGCGTGCCCGCCGTGCTGTTCTTCGTCCTGGCCGGCGTCGCCCCGCTGACGGTGGCGGCCGGGGTCATCCCGTCCGCCTATGCGACGACCGGGTTAACCGGCATCCCGGCCGCCTTCCTGGTCATCGCGATCATCCTGGCCATCTTCGCCAGCGGGTACGTCGCGATGACCCGCCACATCCAAAACGCCGGCGCGTTCTACGCGTTCATCTCCCACGGACTCGGCCGCACCGTCGGCGTGGCCGCCGCGCTGGTCGCACTGCTGGCCTACTCCTTCCTCCAGGTCGGCCTGTACGGGGCGTTCGGCCCGGCCGCCGCCAGCGAAGCCGCCACCCACCTGCACATCCATCAGCCGTGGTGGGTGTGGGCGCTCGGCGCGTGGGCGGTCATCACCGCCCTCGGGCTGCTGCGGGTGGACATCACCGGCCGGGTGCTTGGCGTCCTGCTGTGCGCGGAGATCCTGGTCATCGCGGCCGAGACGGTGCTCGGGCTGGCACACCCGGCGGGCGGGCACCTCAGCCTCGCGGCCTTGTCGCCGGCCGCGCTGACTTCAGCCGGGTTCGGCACCGTGGGTGTGCTGGCCGTGGTGGCCGTGCTCGGGTTCGTTGGGTTCGAGCAGGCACCCGTCCTGGCCGAGGAGGCGCAGAGCCCCCGGCGCACCATCCCGGTGGCCACCTACGTCGCGCTGGGCATGATCGCGGTGGTGTACGCCGGGGCCAGTTGGGCGATGGCCGCACACACCGGCGACGCGCACATCGTGGCCGCGGCCGGGAAGCAAGGCCCGGGGCTGCTGTTCGGACTCGCTGGCAGCGGCGCGCTGGGCCAGGCCGCGCAGTGGCTGTTCCTGACCTCGCTGTTCGCCGCCGCCCTGGCGTTCCACAACGCGGTCTGGCGCTACATCTATGCTCTCGGCCGCGAACACGTCCTTCCTCCGGCGCTGGGGCGGACCGGCGGCAACAACATCCCCAAGGCCGCATCCCTGACCCAGAGCGTCACCGGCCTGGCCGTCATCGTCGGGTACGCGCTGAGCGGCCAGAATCCGATGACGCGGCTGTTCTTCTGGCTCGTTATCCCTAGCCCTCGCCGGACTGTCGTCAGTGTCTAGGACGGGCTGCTTCCGCCCTCTGGTTCGTGTGCTGGACGTGGTTATCTCCTGCCTTGTCCGTCACGTGGATCAAGGAGGAGAGCGGATGCTGGTGCAGCCGGTGGTGATGCCTGGCCGGGGGACACGGTCATGGACGGTGCTGGGAGACGATGACGCGCCGGTCGGGCCGGTGGAACGGTTCCTGGCCTACCTGACGGCGATCGAGCGGTCGCCGAACACGGTGAAGGCCTACGCGCACGACTTGAAGGATTTCTGGGAGTTCATCGGTGACCGGGGCCTGGACTGGCAGGAAGCGCGGCTGGAGGACGTCGGGGAGTTCGTCGCGTGGCTGCGGCTGCCGCCGCCAGGCCGGGCCGGGGTGGTGGCGGTTCTCCCGTCGGCGGCTGGGCAGGTGAGTGCGTCAACGGTCAACCGCAAGCTGGCCGCGGTGAGCGCGTTTTACGCCTACCAGGCGCGTCATGGCGCTGAGGTGGGAGATCTTCTGGCGACCTGGCGGGCTGGCGGGAGGGGCGGCTGGAAGCCGTTCTTGCACCACGTCAGCAAGGGGAAGGCGCACCGCGGCCGGGTCATCACGCTGAAGGCGGCGAAGAAGCTGCCGCGGATCCTCGCCGTTGCCGAGATGCAGGCGATCCTGGATGCCTGCGGGCGGCTGCGGGACCGGTTCTTCTTCGCGCTGCTGCATGAGACGGGCTGCCGGGCCGGGGAAGCGCTCGGGCTCCGCCATGAGGACATCGCCGCCGCTGAGCGGGAGGTCTGGGTCGTGCCGCGGGAGAACGCCAACCTGGCGCGGGCTAAGTCCGGGCCGCGGGTGATCCCGGTCGGCGGGGAGCTGGTCCGGTTGTATGCCGACTACCTGCACGGTGAGTACGGGGATATCGACAGCGATTACGTGTTCGTGAACCTGTTCGCCGGCCGGCGCGGGCAGGCCTGGTCTTATCCGGCGGTCTATGACCTGGTGAAGCGGCTGCGGGCACGTACTGGCGTCGATTTTGACCCGCACTGGTTCCGGCACTCGATGGCCACGCGGCTGCTGCGGGATGGCACTCCCGTCGAGGTGGTCTCCAAGCTGCTCGGTCATTCTTCGGTGACCATCACGCTGGCCACTTACGGGCACCTGACCGCCGGGGATGCCCGGGTGGCGCTGGAGAAGGCGGGCTGGTTCACCGGGCGGGAGGTGACCTGGTGAGCGCGCCTGGCCAGCCTGCTGGCACGGATCAGGTACCGGGGCCGCATCCGGGCCTGCTGGCCGCGCTGATGGCGGCGATCCGGCCGGAATTCCGCGCTGACGTGCTCGTGTTCGCCCCCGGCGACCCGGTCTTCGGCGGCCCGGCATGCCGGGTGACCGGGTGCGGACGCTCAGCCCGCTCGCGCGGCATGTGCACGGGACACTGGGATCGGTGGGCTGATGCCGGCCGCCCCGGCATCGAAGTGTTCGCCGCCTCTCCCGGCAAGCCGTGGAACGGGCACGCGCAGCCACCGCCGTGCGTAGTAGCGGGCTGCGGCTTCGGCGCCGCCTGGCAGGGCTTGTGCCCCCGGCATGAGAGCGCATGGAGACGTGCCGGCCGTCCCGGTCCCGGACAGTGGGCGGCTTCCCAGCCGCCAGTGGCCATGCCGGCGGGGCAGGCGACGTGCCGGATCGGCTCCTGCCAGCTATGGGCCCATCCCAGCTCGGTCTTGTGCCATGTCCATGACCGGCGGTGGAGAGGTCAGGGCCGTCCTGACCTGGCCGCCTTCATCGCCTGGCAGGAAGGCGACCCGGCCGGGGAACGCGAGCGGGCGGACCTGACGCCGCTGTCCCGGCAGCTGAGGCTGGAGCTGCGGTATGCCGTGCAGTGCCGCGGCGACGAGAAGATGGCCAGGATCAAGCCGGCCGAGATCCGGCAGGCGGTCCGCCTGCTGGCCCACGGCGGGGCCGGCTCGGTGCTCGATCGCGGCGAGCGGGCATGGCTGGATAGCTGCCCGCCTGGGCACCGCGGGGCCAGGTTCCTGGCCTACGCCCACCGCAAGGTCTGCGCGCTGGCCGAGGGAGAAGGCTGGGAAAACGAGTACCCGCGCGACATCTGGCGGCTGCGCCGGCTGGGCATCCAGTCCCCGGCCGCGACCTTGCGGTTCGACGGCATCGGCCAGCCCTGGCTGCGGGACCTCGCCAAGCGATGGACACGCTGGCGGCTGTCGGCCGGGATGGGGGCGGGCGGCACCTGCTACCGCGGCGTGCAGGCGATCACCCGGCTCTCGGAGTTCCTTCATTCGGCGGGCATCACCGAGCCCGGCCAGGTCGACCGCCAGATCCTGGAACGCTACCTGGCCGGCCTGGCCAGTGCCATGACCGGCAGGAGCGGCCGGAGCCACCGCGGCTATATCGGGCAGATCGCCACCTTCCTGCGCGACATCCGTCACCACCAGTGGGACCCGCCGCTGCCACCCACCGCGATGATCTTCCCCGAGGACTACCCCCGGGAAGGCCCACGGCTGCCACGCGCCCTCGCCGAGCACGTCATGGCCCAGGTCGAAAACCCCGCCAGCCTTGCCCGCTGGAACAACCCGGCCTACCAGCTGATCACCATGATCCTGATCCGGTGCGGGCTGCGGATCTCCGACGCCACCGGCCTGCCCTACGACTGCCTCGTCCACGACGGCGACGGCGCCCCCTACCTGCGGTACTGGAACCAGAAGATGAAACGCGAGGCGCTGGTCCCCATCGACGAGGAAACCGGGCAGCTGATCGCCACCCAGCAGCACCGGGCACGGGAAGGCCGCCCCGGGCCACCCCCGGTCCTGTTCCCCCGCGCGACCTCCAACATCGACCAGACCCGGCCGGTCCCGGCTGCCACCTACCGCTGGGCCCTCGACCGGTGGCTGCAAGCCTGCGACATCCGCGACGAGCACGGCCAGCCCGTGCACCTGACCCCGCACCAGTGGCGCCACACCCTGGGCACCCGCCTGATCAACCGGGACGTCCCCCAGCACGTCGTGCAGAAAATCCTCGACCACGACTCACCCACCATGACCGCGCACTACGCCCGGCTCTCAGACAAAACCGTCCGCGAGCACTGGGAGAAAGCCCGCAAGGTCAACGCAGCCGGCCAGGCCGTGCAGGTCAGCCCCGGCGGGCCGCTCGGCGAGGCGGCCTGGGCCAAGCACCGGCTCGCCCGCGCCACCCAGGCACTGCCCAACGGGTACTGCCAGCTGCCGCTGGTGAAAACCTGCCCGCACGCCAACGCCTGCCTGACCTGCCCCATGTTCCTCACCACACCCGAGTTCCTGCCTCACCACCACGCCCAGCACCGGGCGACCCTGCAGCTCATCACCGCCGCCGAAGCAACCGGGCAGGCCCGCGTCGCCGAGATGAACAAACAGGTCGCCACCAACCTCCACAAGATCATCACCTCCCTCGAGGCCAGCAACAGCGAAGAAGAAGGGAAAGCCGCCCATGCCTCCTGACACCCCACTGGCCGCTGCCGCTGCCCAGCGGCACGAGCTGACCCGCGCACGAGCCATCCAGGCGCTCCGCGAACTCGACCGGGCGGGCACACCCGTCACCTTCGCCGCCGTCGCGGCAGCCGCCGGGATCTCCCGGTCCTGGCTCTACACCCAGCCCGACATCCGCACCCAGCTCGAACAACTGCGCAAGACAGCCCAGGACACACCCGGCCCCACGATCCCCGCCAGCCAGCGCACCAGTGACCCGTCCCTGCGATCCCGGCTCGCCACCGCACTCCAGCGCAACCGCGCACTCGCCGGGGAAAACGCCCGCCTACGGCGCCAGCTCGCCCGCACACTCGGCGACCAGCGATCAGCCCAGCCGCAATCCGGTAACGATCAACCACGCTTAAACAGACACAACCCCACCACCGCCGCCTCATCCAAGACACCGTCCACGACGAGACACCGCAGGTCAAAGCCACGACCAGGCCGAGGGCTAAAGATAAGGCTGGAGGAGATCGGCGGCTGTGCGGTACCGGGTTGGCGCAGGCTGGGGAAGGCGGTCTTCACGCTGGAACAGGGGCAGGATTTCGCGGATGACGCCGCCGACGGCGGATCTGCTGACATCGCCGAGGGCGTCGGCGAGGACATCTAGCGTGCACAGTCTCCGGTGGTAGAGAAGGGCGACCAGGATGCGTTCGCTGTTGCTGATCTTCTGGTGGAAGACGCCGCCGCGGGTGCCGGGCTGGCGCGGGCCGCCACGTCGCTGGTAGGAGAGGCGTTCGGCTTGGGCAGCTTGCCGTGCCGCCAGGCGGCTGGTGAGGTCATGCAGTTCACGTGGGGTGAGCCCGGTCAGTGCCGGGTGGGACAGCCGGTCGATGACCGTGGCCCGTGCGGGGCGCAGGTCGCTGTCTGTGAAGGCGAGCAGGGCATCGCAGGTGGTGAACCGGGCCGGCGCCACTCCGGGGTCATGACCGTGGTCTTCGAGGATTTCGCGGGACTCTTTGACCAGGTCGCTGATGCAGGTGGCGGTGACTTCCAGCAGGTCGGCGAGCACGTTCATGGAGCAGACCTGCCGCTGGTAGAGCAGGGTGAGCAGGACGCGGGCGGGATCGTCGAACAGCGGTTTGCCGCGTGGCTTGCCGGTGGCCCGGCGGGCGCGGCCTTCACGTTGCTGGCTATAGCGCTGCTGGGCGCGGGCTGCCTGAAGCGGGGCCAGCGCGGCGCACAAGCGGGCGAGGTCCGCACTGGTCATCCCGGTCAGCCGCTCGTCGTTGAGCTTGGCCAGTATCTGCTGGCGGCGCTGGGCCGCGCTGGAGAGCTGACCGGTAGTGCCTTCGCTGACGGCGGGGGTGGCTGCTGCTGGGTGGAGGGTGTAGTTCCAGGTGCCATGTGTGGTGTGGCGTTCCAGCGGCAGGGCGGCGAAGCGCTCCTTGCTGATGGCCACGCCGGTGGGGTAGTCGCCGGGGTCTAACACAGCCTCGACGTGCAGGCCGCGGCTGGTGCGGGTCGCCGCGATCGTCTGGATGACCACCTCGTGGCTGGTCAGGGGCCGCCCCCGCCAGTTCATGGTGATGTGGCTGAACAGCCGGTGCTCGATCTTGTTCCATTTCGAAGTGCCGGGCGGGAAGTGGCAGACCGTGATCACCAGCCCGGTCTCCGCCGCAAGGGCGGCCAGTTCGCTCTTCCAGACGCGGTAGCGGTAGCTGTTTGATCCGCCCGCGTCCGCGGTGATCAGCAGGCGGGCCGCGCCGGGGTAGTCCTCCGGGCCGCGGGCCCGCCACCAGCGGCGGATGGACTCCACTGCGAAGACCGAGGTGTCGTGGTCGGTGCCGACGTTCACCCAGCCGCTGTCGTGGGTGATGTCGTAGATTCCGTACGGGATCGCCTGCTCAACGTCCGGCCCGGTGAAGAAGAAGGAGTGATCCTCGACCTCCACGGGCTCGCCCTTGGGCCGCCACTCCCGCCCAGCCATCGGCAGCCGCCCCAGCTGCTCCCGCTTCTTGGTGTCCACGCTGATCACCGGTTCCCCGCTGCCCTGGTGGTCTTTGACCTGCTCATTGATATAGCGGAACTGGGCATCCCGGTCAGGGTGCTGGGCACCCTCCAGCGTCTTGGCATTGGCCTGCAGGCTGAACCCGGCCCCGCGCAGCAACCGTCCCACCGTCGGTGCCGAGACCGGATGCCCCTGCCGGGTCAACTCCCTGGCCAGGTGCCGCAGCGAGTTGGTCGTCCACCGCAACGGCGACTGCGGGTCACCCCGTTCGTCCGGATCAACCAGCGCCAGCAGCGCCGGGACCAGCCCCGCATCCAGCTCCGCGGTGCTCTTGCGGCCCCCGCCCTCGCGTCTGACCCGGCCATCTGGAAACGGGTCCTGGCCCTCTTCCAGTTCGAAGACACCGGTGCGGACGGTGGTCTCGCTTACCCCCGCCACCTGGGCGACGGCCCGGACCCCGCCGTGCCCCAGCAACCGGGCCTCCGCCCCCAGCAGCAACCGCCGCTGCCGCTCGTTCAGATGAGGCGACAGCACCGCCAACCTCAGCGCCAGCTGCTCGCGCACATCCGACGAGATCGCCATACCGCAACATCAAACACCAAACCAAGACCCACCACGTTATTTCTTTACGGCTTC
>Ga0335080_10007477_pt1 | contig 11326 bp, 10 predicted proteins | sample Lox_Sample_34_FD_206720 | JGI IMG/M metagenome (GOLD analysis project Ga0335080, IMG submission 206720) | Soil microbial communities from Loxahatchee National Wildlife Refuge, Florida, United States - Lox_Sample_3.4 | ecosystem: Environmental > Terrestrial > Soil > Wetlands | place: USA...
AGCGCGACGCGGCGAACCGCCTTATCCACGCCGCCGACGTTCGCCCTGAACTGGCGGGCGCTCCGCTCGGGCCGTCGATATGGAAGTCGAGCCCGTTCCGGATGCGGCGGGAGATGGTGTTGGAGGCGCTGATGGTCTGCGGCGGTGACCGGGCCGCGGCCGCGCGCAAGCTGGGCATCAGCGTCCGCGCGCTCCAGCAGCACGTGGCGTCGGGCGCTGGCCCCGGTGCGCCTCGCGCGCGCTAGAGCCGATGCGCCTCGCGCGCGCCAGAGCTAGACCGCGAGGTAATCCGCGGCGGAGAAGGCCGAACCGCTGCGAACCCGGGTCCGATCGCGCTCGCCGCGGATGCTGCGCGAGCGCTACGCGACCTATCCTTTGGGCAGGCCGAGTACGCGTTCGCCGATGATGTTGTGCTGAATCTGGTTGGTTCCAGCGTAGATCGTCGGCCCGCGGGCCGCCAGCATCCGATGCGACCACACGCCGTGGTCAATTGCGAACACCGCGCCGTTCTCGAGCTGGCTGTACGGCCCCAAAAGCTCCATCGCGAACATCGCAATCCTCAATCCCAGTTCGGTCGCGCAGAGCTTCATCAGCGAGCCCTCGGGCCCCGGCGGCAGACCCTTGAGCTGGCGTGTCAGGTTGCGAAAGGCCGTGTACTTTATCGCTTCGACCTCCATCGCAAACTGCGCGATTCGCTGCCGCACGCCGGTGTCGTCCCATGCGCTCCGCCCGTTGCGCACCAGCTGCTTCGCGAGCGCAGCCAACTCATGCACCTGCCGCATCATCCCGCGGTCATGACTGCCCGATCGCTCGAACATCAGTGTGGTGATCGCGACGTGCCATCCCTGGTTCTTCTGTCCGACGATATTCGTCTTGGGCACGCGGACATCCTCGAAGAAAACCTGGTTGAAGCCGCGCGCGCCGGTCATCTGGACCAGCGGCCGCACTTCCACTCCGGGCGTCTTCATATCGACCAGCAGGTAGGTGATGCCCTTGTGTTTGGGCGCCGCGGGGTCGGTGCGGGTGAGCAGAAATATCCAGTCGGCGTGATGCGCCGCGGAGGTCCAGATTTTCGATCCGTTGACGATGAAGTAGTCGCCGTCCTCCACCGCGCGCGTCTGCACCGAGGCCAGGTCTGAGCCCGAGTTGGGCTCCGAGTAGCCCTGACACCAGATCTCCTCGGCGGTGAGAATTTTCGGCACGTGGCGGCGCTTCTGCTCCTCGGTGCCCCAATGAATTAGCGTGGGGCCGAGCAGCGAGACGCCGAAGCCGACGAAAGGCACGATGGTGCCCGCGCGTTCGAGCTCCTGCTCATAGATGAGGTTCTGCATCAGGGTGGCGCCGCGGCCGCCGTACTCTCTGGGCCAGTTAAGACCGATCCATCCGCCCTCGTTGAGCTTGCGATGCCATCGCAGGCGCGCATCCCAATCGCCGTCGGCTTCGTCCGCGAGCGCCTCGCGCAGCGGAATTGCGTATTGCCGGTTTGCTTCGAGCCAGGCGCGGAACTCGACGCGGAACGTCTCATCGTCGGGGCTGTAGTTGAAGTCCATTTGACCGACCTCTGAGCTCCTCCTGCGTACCGCTTTCATCGCGATACGCAAGGGTTGTCGAAAAATGCATAGCACATCCGGTTTCCAAAGCCTTGTCTTCGCCGCGCGATTGACATGCTGCGGCCAATCGCGGAAAAAGAGCCAGGGGCAAAGAGCCAACAGGCGGCCGCCGGCGAAGCGGAATAGACGCGCAAGACGGACGGGTAAGGGAAAAGCGAAGAAGCGAGACGTGAAAGGTGAAAGTCACGCTCGACCTTCCCGCTGACGTTTTCGACGGCGCCTTTACCGAGGACCGGTTCGCCGAACGCGTGCGGCAGTGGGCGATCCTGGTCCTGCTTGACGCGCATCGCCTGCACGAACACGAGGCGGCAAAGATCCTCGGGGTCGAGCGCTGGGAATTGGTCGCGCGGATGGAAGCCGAGGGCATGCGCCCGACGGAGAAGGTGTTCGAGGAAATCCGCGGCGAACTTGGCCGCGCGGTCGCCGCGCGCGGCGAGAGGTCGCGACAAGGGAGAACAGTGATGCGCTTTCTGCACACGATGATCCGGGTCAACGATCTCGACCAGACGCTCAAGTTCTATTGTGGCCCGCTCGGGATGAAGCTGCTCAGCCGCAAGGACTACCCCGACGGCAAATTCACGCTCGCGTTCGTCGGCTACGGCGACGAGAACTCCAATACGGTAGTCGAGCTCACTCACAACTGGGACACCAAGAGCTACGACCAAGGCAGCGCGTTCGGCCATCTGGCGATCGGCGTGGACGACATCTACAAGACCTGCGACGAGCTCAAGCGCCAGGGCGTCAAGGTCACGCGCGAGCCCGGCCCGATGAAGTTCGGCAGCACGGTAATCGCGTTTGTCGAAGATCCCAACGGCTACAAGATCGAGCTGATCGAGCGCAAATAGCCCGGCGCGAACGCTTCAAACGCCCAGCGAAATGCGGGAGGGGCCGGCGGCGGTTCGATGAAAGCCGCGGCCTATAAGAAGCCCAGCGAGATGGCCGTGAGCGACGTGCCTGGCCTCGAGGCGTGCTCTGCCGCCTGCTCGATCCGCATCGAGCGCCGCGCCGATACGCTCACAGCGTCCAGTTTCCATCGATGCCGACATTATTCGAGCGGTACGCCCGCCCAGACGCGGTGCATAATACTCATCAAATATCCAAGCGAAATAACAAATAAGTAAACGGATGCTCGCCGGTCGCGGCGGGACAGCTTCGGATCGTTTCTTGCGGCCTCTGCCGTCGCATCACTCTACGGTCAGGAGTTGTCTCGAAAATGACTTTTCATCCGGTGCCCCCGGATTCGCGACGCAATAGTGGTTTTTTTCTGGCTACTCTCGTCGGCGCTATGGCAATTGGGCTGGTGTTGTCACCTGTGCGCCCGGTCGATGCGGGCACACCCGGAAGCACCGGTGATACGACCGCGGATCGCGAGCTTGGGCAGACCGATTTCACGCACACCATGTTCGATTTCGGGGGCGCGGCTGCGCTTTCCGGTCTCTCGGGGGTGGCGGTTGATTCGTCCGGGCATCTGTATGTCAGCGACTCGATTAACAATCGCATCCTCGGATGGACCAGCGCTGGCGCATTCGCGAACGGCGACCCTGCGCAGCTGGTAATCGGACAGCCTGACTTCTACAGCTATCGATGCGACGACGGGACCGCGGTCGGCGACGTCGAGGGGACCGGCGCGGACAGCCTATGCGGACCCGAAGGGAGCGCGGTCGACGGCGCCGGCAATCTCTACGTTGCCGACACGATCGACAGCCGGGTGCTGGAATTCGCGAGACCCTTTCTAAGTGGCGTTACGAGCGGCCAGTCGGCGGCAGCGGTTTTCGGTCATCACGGCAGCTTCGTCGCCACGACCTGCAACGACGGTGGTGCCAGCGCCTCGAACCTTTGCGATCCGCGCGGCCTTGCGCTGGACGCGGCCGGCAATCTGTATATCGCCGATAGCGGCGAGAGCCGCGTCCTCGAATATAACACCCCCCTCAACCCGAGCAGCGGCGAAACGGGCGCCGGAGACACAATCGCCGACGCGGTGTTCGGCCAGAACGGTATCTTCGGGACCAGGGGTGCAATGATGGCACTGCCGTGGGCGACGTCGGCGGGCGAGGCCGCGAATCCCTGTGCGGTCCGGTCGGTGTCGCCATCGACGCAAACGGAAATCTTTACGTATCCGACACCAACAACAATCGCGTGCTCGAGTACAACACGCCGCTGAACCCGAGCAGCGATGACCCAGGCGCCGGCGATGCGATCGCCGACAATGTCTTTGGACAAAACGGCAGCTTTACCACTGGTGCGGGCAATGACGGCACCGGCGTGGGCGATGTCGGCGGACTAGGTCCCGACAGTCTTTTCGAGCCGCAAGGGCTGCTCGCCGAGGGTGCCGGCAATCTCTACGTTGCCGATGCGGGCAACAACCGCCTGCTGGAGTGCAACACGCCGCTTAACCCCGCCAGCGATGAAACCGACGCCGGCGACGCGGTGGCGGACACGGTGTTCGGCCAAGGCGGTAGTTTTCACGACCGCGCTCTGCAATGGTTCCGACAGCGATCTGGTGGCCGGCTTCGGCGTCATGATCGACGCGAGCGCCCTCTGCTTTCCGGCCGCCGTGGCGCTCGACTCGACGGGCAATCTTTACGCCGCGGACTCGGACAACAACCGGATGCTCGCCTTCAATACGCCGCTCAATGCTAGCAGCGGCGAGCCGGGCGCCGGCGATACGGTCGCCGACCGCGAACTTGGCCAGATGGATCTCGTCCACAACATGGAGAACTTCGGCGGCGCGCAGGCGCTGGAGTTGGCCAATCCGTCGTCCACCAACGTCACGGCCGCGAATCCCGCGATCGACGCTACTCCAACCGCGACGGCAACCCCGTCAGCGACCGCGACGCCCACGCCCTCTGCGACGGCCACGCCGGCTCCCACGCCGACGCCAGCGTCAACACCGACGATTTCGACGCCGACGCCAACGCCGACTCCGGTGCCTGGCGGAAGGCTCTCGGTCGCCTCGTCGCTGACATTCGGTCCGGTGGGTATCGGCGTGTCTCCTAAAACCGAAGTGTTGAAGGTCCACAATCTCCATCGGCGCAAGACACTTACGGTGTCGCTCGCCGCGCTGGCGCCGCCCTTTGCGTTGCTCTCGGGAACGGGGCCTTTCGCGATCGCTCCGCTGCATGCGAAGTCCGTGAGGATCGAGTTCACGCCGGCCGCGGCCGGCAGAGCGGTTGAGAATCTGAACCTCATAAGCAGCGACCCGCGTCATCCAACCTTCACGGTCGCGCTCGCGGGCCGCGGCGCCGGAGGGCATCTGACGGTCAATCTGCAAGCGCCATCGCCGCCAGCGACGCTGCGGACGCTCGTCTTCGGCGCGATACCGGAGAACATGGCGCTCGCGCGGCGCTTCAGCACAACCAACACCGGACTGGGAGTGCTGACCGGCAGCGTCGATGCGTTCGCCGGCGGGAGTCCGTTCAGTCTTACCCTGGGCGGCGGAGCGTTCACGCTCCTGCCCGGACAGAACCTAAAGATCGGCGTGCGATTCGCGCCGACGGCCGCAGGCAAGGCGAGCGGAACGCTGACTATAACGGACGACGCGCCGGGGACCCCACCGTCGGTGAGTGTCCTCGTGACCGGCCGCGGAAAATGGTCCGAAGAGCGGCCGCGCAAGAGGCCTGGCGAACCTCTGCACAAGCCAAGGTTGTCATTCTGAGCTTGCGAAGAATCCCGAAAAAGCCCGGCACCGGGACCCATTCGCTAGAGCAGCTTTCGCTCAGGGTGACACAATCCGGTGACACCCCGCCTTCTGCAGAGGTGGCCTAGAGGCCGAAGAAACTCTTGATCGCGTCCAGCGCTTCCGGCTCGACCAGCGAAGGCGCGTGCGCGACGCCGGGAACCTCGACCAGGCGCACGCCGCGCTGCACCTTGACCATCCGCGCAGCCGTGTCGCGCGAGAGGATGTCGCTCTCGACGCCGCGCACGATCAGGATCGGCGCGATTACGCGATTATACGGCAGCCACAGATCGATCGGCCGCGCCGCCGAGCCGCCGCGCGGGCTGCGCCGCACCGCCGGATCCATCTTCCACGTGAGCCCGCGGTTTTCGGCCGGCTTGACCGACCATCGCACCCACTCGCTTAGCTCAGCGTCGGAAAGTTTTGCCGCCGGCGGGTAGGTCGCGCGATAGTAGGCCGAGACCTCGGTCATGTCCTTGAAGCGCTCGGGCGCCTGGCTTACATAGGCCATGATTCGGACGAGGCCGGCCGGATCGATCTCGGGCCCGATGTCATTCAGCACCAGGCGCTCGACGGTCTCCGGATAGCCGCCGGCATACATCATCGAGATAATCCCGCCCATCGAGGTTCCGACGAGGCTTACGCGTTTGATCCCGAGCGCGTCGAGGAATTCCTTGAGGTCGCTGACATAGACCTGCGGATTGTAGTCGAGCGGAGCGCCCCACGCGCTGTCGCCGCGGCCGCGGACGTCCACTGAGAGCACGCGGTAGCGTGCGGCCAGCTGGGGGGCGAGGGCGTCGAAATTGTGCGCGTTGCCCGTCAGTCCGTGGATACAGACCAGCACGGGCTTTCCCTCGCCGCCGAAGTCGAGATAGTGCAGCTTTAAGCCGCCGGCGAGCTGAAACTTGTCTTCTGGCATCTCGGCAAAACTCCTCGCGGCGGCGCCGCGCTGCAAAATCTGCGATTTGACCAGCGACTCGCGCTCGTAATCCGGGTTTAACGAACGGACGAAAAGTCCGAACTAAAGAAGGGCCCGGACGAGGGTAAGACTCTTCAGCAATCGGGCGTCGATTTCAAGTTCCGCCGCGCGCGCCCGCGCGTGCGCGCCGCCGCGCCATTTTGCATCCCGATTCATTTTGGACAATTAATGGCGGAAACCGGCGTGACGGGAGATCGCATGATGAAATTCGGTATCGGCCCCTTCAATCTGCAGGCGCCTCACGGCTCTGGCAAGCCGCATACGCAGGTTTACCGTGAGATGCTCGAGCAGGCTGAACTTGCGGAGGAACTGGGTTTCGACTCCGCCTGGCTCATCGAGCACCACTTCAAGGAAGACGGCGAGTGCCCGTCGGTGCTGCTTACGGCGGCCGCGATGGCGGCGCGCACCAGCAAAATAAAGATCGGCACGGCGATGCTCCTGCTGCCGCTCCATCGCCCGGTCCGCGTCGCCGAGGACGTTGCAGTACTCGACAATATCGCCAATGGCCGCCTTATCGTCGGAGTCGCGGCCGGCTACCGTCCGATCGAGTTCGAAGGGTTGGGAGAGGCGCGCAAGGGGCGGGAGGCGCGGATGGAAGAGCAGCTGGAAATCCTGATCAACGCCTGGACCAGGGATTCGTTCGCGCACAACGGCAGGCACTACCAGTTTCCGGAAATCTCGGTGATGCCCAAGCCCGCCCAAAAGCCGCATCCGCCGATCTGGATCGGCGCTTCGACCGAGGGCGGCTTTCGCCGGGCGGCGAAATGGGCGGACGCGCTTTGCTCCTCGCCGCGCCATCACCTGAGCGATCTGAAGAATCATTATGCCAGTTATCGGCGCTATCTCGGCGAATTTGGCCGCGAGGAGGTCTGCACGCCGGTCATCCGCGAGGTTTATTGTGCCGAGACCATGGAGCGCGCCGAGCGTGAGGGCGGTCCTGGGATGATCTATATCCAAGCCGGGATGTACGGACGCTGGGCGCAGGTGCGCGAACTTAAGGACGACCGCGGCCGGCCGGTTGCGGGCGCCGGAGGCGTAAGCCTGGAAACCTTCCGCGAGCGCTTCATCCTGGGCGATCCGGACCATTGCATCCGCGAGATCGAGAAATACCAGCGCGAACTCGGGATGGATTACCTGCAGTGCATGATGGACTTTCCCAACGTGGATGCGGAGTTGACGAAGAAGTCGATGCGGCTGTTCGCGCGCGAAGTGATGCCGCACTTCAGGCCGCGCTGACGATACGATCGACCGTTGTGCGCCGTGGCGGATTCCGCTGGTTGCGCTGTACCCGGTATGGCCGGTTTATCAAACGGGCCGCGCCTTCGCTTGAATCGGTCTTGACGCTTGCTCCGGTCCTGACGCTTGAGTCGCCCTTGGTGCTTGAATCGGTTTTGGCGAGGATTGTGCGCCGCCGTTGGTCTGGTTGTCGGTCGGAGTGCTTGGTCTGGCGCCATGCACCAGCGCGAGCAGTTCTTGCGGGACGATGATGAGGCGACGCCCGTCGCGGATGATCACGCCGATGCGCTCGAATTCGCTGAGCTGCTCGGTGATGCGCTGGCGCGAGGCGCCCACCAGTTCGGCGAGATCGCTATGGGTGAGTTTCAGCGTCAGCAACTGGCCGCGCGCGTCCTCGGCGCCGAACTTGGTTCCCAATTCCAGCAACGCGCCCGCAAGGCGCTCGCGGAGCGCGAGCCCCACGAAATTGGTGTACCGGAGCAGCATCGCCCACCATCGGCCCACCGTCAGGTCGAGCACTCGGCTTAAATCCTCAAGCCGTATTCCCAACGTCGCGTCGACGAAGGCCTGCGGGCTAGTGACGCCGACCAGACAGTCGCTGAACGCGTCGCATCGAAAGGGCCGCTTGTCCGCTGTGAGCAGCGAGGAAACGCCGAAAATCTCGCCCGGACCGACGAGCGAGACCAGCACCCGTTCGTTGGCGTTGAGAAAAGTCAGCTTGGCGACACCCGAGAGCAGCACATAAACTTGACTTGCGTCCTCGCCTTCGAAGAATATAGTTTCATGCCGTCGCACCCTGCGCGTGACGGTCGCACCTGAAAGTCTGCCGAGTTGCGCCTCCGACATCCAGGCGAAAGTTCGCAGCCGGCCGAGTAGTTTCTGCTGAGAGTTTTCGGCTGTCACGTTCCCTTCGTTAGCACAGACGACGGCGATGTCGCCAAAGCGACAAAACGCGAAGCTTTAACCGCGCAGCAATGACCTTTTGTCGCTCGTGCGACAAACGTTAACACAACTAATGTTGTGACGGTTTCGATATCAGCTATTCTACAGTCACGAAACGCGGAAACGAGAGCATCTTGATTCACTCAACGACAATCCGGCCTTCATCCAGCGGCAACCCTGCGAACGCATCTTTCGAGAGTATGCCCAAAGTGGCGGCAGCCGCGCGAGGAATGGGCAAATGCGGGCGATGGAGGAAGAGGTAGCCGAGCAAAGAGCGCGTCAGACGGCTGGCACAATCGCTGCTGCTTCGAGGCCGTACCCTAACCTTCAGGGACAGCTATCGGCCGCGCCAATTTCATAAAGGGGTTTTATATGAAATTCTTCGAAGAACTGAACAAATTCAGCGAAGCGATGGTCGAGCTGCCGTTCGCAGCCGTGAACGGCGTCCTTGGGCGAGACGGCGAGCGGAGCGGAGAACAGGACCTGCAACAGGCGCGCTGGAAGGCCTATGACGCCTGGGTACGGCTTCTGAACGAGTCCGCCAACGGTCTCTATGCGAGCCCCGAGGTCGGTTCCTCGGTGGGGCGCGCGATGGAGGCCTCGCTCAAATGGCAGCGCTTGGGCTCGGCGATGGCGGGGGCGTTTTTTGCCGCGCTCTGGCCGGCCATCGGGTTGCCCTCGGCCGCGGAGTTGACCGAGTTGCGCGCCGAGGTCGGCGCGCTTCGCGACGACCTGGCGATGGCTCGGCTGGAGGCCGAGGAAGCGCGCGCCGCGGTCGTCGCGCTGCCCGCGGACGAGCGCCGTACGAACGACGCGCTTGCGGCGATGTGGAATGGGGCCTGGCAGCCGGACAAAGCGCCCTTCGTCCGCAAGGGAGGCGAAGATGCCCCAGCCAACTAAGCAGCCCATCAACGCGATTGCGGGCTACTTGCTCGACGGCGCGATGCGCACGCTCGACGGCTTCAAGAAGGGCACGCACGCAACCATCAGCGATCCGCCGCCGGTCACGCCCTATCGGGTCGTGTTCGAAAGCGGCAAGCTGCGCCTTCGCCGCTACGCGGCCTCGGGCAAGGCCCATCGCACGCCATTGGTGCTCGTTTACGCGCTCATCAAGCGGCCGTTCGTGCTCGACATACAGAAGGGCCGCAGCGTAGTCGAATTCCTGACCCGCGCGGGCTTCGACGTCTATCTCACCGATTGGCTGCCGCCCAACGCGAGCGATACATGGCGCGGCTTTGACGACTATGTCAACGGCGACCTCGACAAGGCGGTGCGCTACGTGCGTGCGGTAACGCGGAGCGCGCAGGTCTCGATTCTCGGCTACTGCTTCGGCGCGCTCCTGAGCCTCGTCTATACGGCGCTTCATCCGGAGAATGTGCGCAACCTGGTGACGGCAACCACGCCGTTCGACATGGGTGCGCGCGAATTGCCCATCTACAAGATCGTCGATGCGATGACCGACGAGTCGATGGAGCTGGTCACGCGGGTGTATGGCAATTGTCCGGCGTGGATGGTGCAGTCGTTCTTCAGCGCGATGGCCCCGGTGCATCACGCGATCGACAAGTACGTCGGGCTCTACCGCAACGCCGAGCGCGACGGCTTTGCCGACCAGTTCGACCTGTTCGAGCGCTGGATGAACAGCGACGTAGCCATGGCCGGGCGGATCTTTCGCGAGATGTCGGGCGACATCTTCAAGCGCAACAAGTTCGCGCGCGGCGAATTCGAGGTCGGCGGCCGCAAGGCCAGACCTGAACAAATCAGATGCTCGCTGCTCAACGTGGTCGGCGATTATGACGACGTGGTGCATCCTAGCTCGAGCCTCGGCCTGGTCGATCGCGTGAGCAGCGGCGACCGGCGCAACCTGACCTTCCCGACCGGGCACGTGGGCGCGATGGTGAGCGGCGCCGCGCACAAGCAGCTTTGGCCTCAGATTGGGGCTTGGTTAGGAGAACGATCGAATTGATTTGGGAGTACAATCGAATTGAACAAGAGGCGCAAGGAGACGGCGAAGCGTCACGAACCAGCGCAGGCGCCCGAAATTGTCGCTCACGCGACAAAGCATCCCGCGCAAGGCGCTAATTCGTGGTTAAAATCTAACGCAACGGAGCAAAGCTCCCAGAAAGACCTACGGAGGAGAGTCGAAATGTCAGAAAAGGAACACAGCGGAGTGTACGAGGGGTTCTCACGCATCGCCGAGAAGTGCTTCAACCCCGCGGGGGCCAAGAAGGCGGCGGCGTGGTATATCGACACCACCGAAAAGCTCGCAACCGAAGCGCTGGATTTCCAGGTCAAGGCGACCGAGTGGGCGAAGGAGACTCCGATCTATCCCCTGTTCGAAGCCCAGCAGAGTATCGGCCGCAAGTTGGTAGAGCAAAGCGCCAGCACCGCTCGTTCGCTCTGGAAGCTGTAGAGATCGGTTTCGATCGGCGGTGGCGGGCCGTTTGTGGGGCGCGCCGCTGACCGGATTAGTTGCAGGCGGTTCGCGCGATGATCGCGCGAACCGCCTTTTCATTTCGCCGCACCATGCGCCAGTTTGCGATGGCGTGCACGGGGCTACTACTGCTGCGCGTAGTTCCACAAGGTCGTAGCCTATTCCGTCATAGTAGCCTGTCGCGAGCGCGCCTCCCGGCGGCGCGACCACATGCGGCGGACAACTATTGGTAGCGCCGGTGTGAAGCGGGAAACAGGTCCGACAGCCGGCGTCATAAGCCTGCTGTTAGCTTTTGTACTGATTGCCGTTGTTGCAGGTACTCGCCCGGAATCGATCGACAGTTTTGGTCGGATCGCCTTGGGGATGAATTAATGCGCGTTGAACAGTGTATTAAGCTGGACCTCTTTTCTGTCAGCAGAGTTCGAGGCGACTAGGGTCTCATCGCCGGGCAA
>Ga0335080_10007478_pt1 | contig 11325 bp, 6 predicted proteins | sample Lox_Sample_34_FD_206720 | JGI IMG/M metagenome (GOLD analysis project Ga0335080, IMG submission 206720) | Soil microbial communities from Loxahatchee National Wildlife Refuge, Florida, United States - Lox_Sample_3.4 | ecosystem: Environmental > Terrestrial > Soil > Wetlands | place: USA: Florida...
TCGCAGCGTGAACCACTCGTCGTCCCTGGCGAGCGCCTTGTAGACGTTCCGGATGCCGTAGAGGCTGCCCGTCATCTTGAGCTCCAGGTAGTCGCCGTGGCGCTCCTGCGAGTTGTCGACCTGCACCTCGAAGCCCTGGGCCGGCCAGTCCTTCTCCTGGAAGGCGGTGTGGAAGTAGAAGCCGGAGTTGGCTCCCTTGCGGGCCTTCACCTCGGCGACCGCCTCGAAGTCCTCGAAGGCCGCGTTGCCGTCCTGGCCCACGTAGAAGAGGTGCGCCCTCGGGCCGTCGCAGGCGATCGTGCCGCCCTCGACCCGGAACGAGGCCGGGCTCTCTGCCGCCTTCCAGCCGGCGAGCGTCCGGCCGTCGAAGAGGGAGATCCAGCCGTCGTCGGCCGAAAAGGCGGGAGCCGCGGCGGTCGAAGCGAGGATCAGCAGGAAGGGGAGACAAGGGCGGCAGGGGATCATGGATCGTCCTCTCGCGACGTTGCGCGGTATCGGCTTGGCGCTCATGCGGCCTGGCCGGTTTCTGAGACATCGTCCGGGAGGGCGAAGCGTCCAGGAGGTCTGGTGCGTTCGACTCACCGGAGCCGGGGCCTCCGCGTCGGGCTATCCTACGCGGGTTTGCCGCCTCGTCCAGGCCCCGTCCAGGAGACTCCATGAGAACCTGCCGCCGCCGCCTCCTCCTCCTCGCCGGTCTCGTCGCCTGCGCGCCGCCCCTCGCTGCCGACGAGGGCATGTGGATGCCGCAGCAGATCCCTGCCCTCGCCCAGAAGCTGAGGGCCCTCGGCTTCGAGGGCGACCCGTCCGCGTTCGCCGACCTCACCGGCCAGCCCATGGGCGCCATCGTCTCCCTCGGCGGATGCACGGCGTCCTTCGCCTCCCCCGAGGGCCTCATCGTCACGAACCACCACTGCGTGCAGGGCTCGCTGCAATACAACTCGACCCCGCAGAGGAACCTGCTCGTGGACGGCTATCTCGCGAAGACGCGCGAGGAGGAGCTCTCGAACGGCCCCGGATCCCGCGTGCTCGTCACGGTGTCCGTCAAGGAAGTGACCGAGGCGGTCACGGGGCGGATCGACCCGAGGCTCGACGACCTCCGGCGGTTCGACTTCGTCGAGCGGCGGGCCAAGGAGCGGGTGGCGGCGTGCGAGGCGGGCGGGCTGCGCTGCCGAGTCGACGCCTTCTTCGGCGGCCTGAAGTACTTCGAGACCGCGCAGGTCGAGATCCAGGACGTGCGGCTCGTCTACGCCCCGCCCCAGGGCATCGGCAACTTCGGCGGCGAGACCGACAACTGGCGCTGGCCCCGGCACACCGGCGACTTCTCCTTCTACCGCGCCTACGTCGGCCGGGACGGCAAGCCGGCTCCCTTCTCGAAGGACAACGTGCCCTTCCGGCCCGCCCACTGGCTGCGCGTCCAGCCGGCCGGCGTCCGGGAGGGCGACCTCGTGTTCGTGGTCGGCTACCCGGGACGGACGCAGCGCCACCAGACCTACGCCGAGGTGAAGGAGACGACCGAGTGGGCCTTCCCGCGCTTCGTCCGGGGCGCGGAGGAGCAGATCGCCCTCCTCGAGGCGCTGGGGAAGACCGACCCCGAGCTCAAGATCAAGGCGGCCGCGCGGCTGCGCGGGCTCAACAACGCGCTCACCAACCGCAAGGGGCAGATCGAGGGCCTCGTCAAGGGTGGCATCCTCGCGAGGAAGGAGGAGGGCGAGCGGGCGCTCGCGGCCTGGATCGCCGGGGACCCCGGCCGCAGGAAGGAGTACGGCGGCGTGCTCCCCGCCCTCGCCGCCCAGCAGGCCGAGGCCGAGAGGACCCGCGAGCGGGACGCCGTCTTCGCCTCCCTCCTCGCGTCCTCGTCGATGCTGAGCGCGGCTCACTCGGCCCACCTGCTCTCGGTCGAGAGGGCGAAGAAGGACGACCTGGACCGCGAGCCCGAGTTCCAGGAGCGCAACTGGGCGCGGGTCCGCGAGGGCCAGCAGCGGGCCCAGCGGACGATCGACGCCCGCATCGACCGGGCGCTCCTCGCCTGGGCGATGGCCCGCGCGGCTGCGCTCCCTGCCGGCCAGCGGATCAGCGGCCTCGACAAGCTCGTGGGCCTCACGCCCGGAATGACGAAGGCCGACTCGGACCAGGCGATCGCCGACTCGCTGCAGAGGCTCTTCGCGGGCACCCGTATGACGGACGAGGCCTTCCGGATCGGTCTCCTCGGGAAGACGACGGCCGAGATCGCCGCGACGAGAGACCCGATGGTGGACCTCGCCCTCGCCCTCGACCCGCTCTATCTGGAAACCCGAGAGGCCGCCAAGAGGCGGCAGGGCGCGTCGATTCGCCTGCGGCCCCTCTACATGCGGGCCATCCTCGCGCAGTCGGGCGGCCTCGTGGCGCCCGACGCGAACGGCACGCTGCGCGTCACGTTCGGCGTCGTGAAGGGGAAGCCGGGGCCAGACGGGACGGTCTGGACGGCCTTCACCAGCCTCAAGGGCATCGAACAGAAGGCGACCGGAGACGGCGAGTTCAACGCGCCGGCGCGGCAGCTCGAGGCGATCCGGGCCCTGCGCGCCGGCAAGGCGACCCCGCACGTCCTGCCGGCGATCGGCGACGTCCCGGTCGATTTCCTGTCCACCGTCGACACGACCGGCGGCAACTCGGGCTCGCCGACCCTCGACGGCAAGGGAGATCTCGTCGGCCTCCTCTTCGACGGCACCTACGACACGATCGCCTCCGACTTCCTCTTCGATCCGGTCAACACGCGCTCGATCCACGTCGACGTGCGAGACATGCTGTGGACGATGGCGGAGGTGGACGGCGCGTCGCACCTCCTCCGGGAGATGGGGGTCGGCCAGGACGAGAGCGGAGGGCTCTCCCTCAGACCTTGAGGTAGATCCGCTGCCTCTCCATCCACCAGGCGACGCCCCACCACAGGACGACGGTCGCGAAGCCCCACGCGAACGCCGCGAGCATCGGCGTCAGCCAGCTCGCGAAGAGGAGCGCGTACATCCGAGCCTGCAGCGAGCGCGCGACGCCGTCGGAGCCGGCCCAGCGGATCGTGTCCCAGATGCCCGACAGCACCTCGGATCCGACGTAGACGGCGATCGCGTTCTTCCCGTACGTGACGAACGGAGAGGTCCAGCCTCGGAGCCCGCGCACGTCCACGATCCACCAGGTCAGGCCGAAGAGCGCGGCGGCGAGGCCCCCGGTGAGCAGCACGAACGAGGGGCTCCAGAGGTTCTTGTTGATGGGAAAGACGAGCCACGCCGGTGCGGCCTGCCCCCAGAGGAGGGCGAGCACGAAGAGGATCGCGCCACCGGCCACGAACCCGACGGCCTTGACCGTGGGCTTCCGGCCGGAGCGCAACCACTCGCCGGCGAGGAGCCCGAGGATCGCGGTTCCGACCGCCGGGAAGGTGGAGAGGAAGCCCTCGGGATCCCACGTCCTCGTCCACCGATAGAGATGCCCGCTCAAGACGATCCGGTCGATCTGGGCGGACAGGTTCGTCTGCGGATCGAGGTTCGGCGCGTAGCCCTCGGGGCCGACGACGTACTTCATGGCCCCCCAATAGCCGACGAGCAGCCCGGCCGCGAGCACGGCCTGGCCGCGGGGGCCCAGCCAGCGCTTCGCCGCCCAGGCGGCGAGGTAGCAGAGGCCGATGCGCTGCAGCACGCCGCCCCAGCGCAGGGGCAGGGTGAAGCCGCCGGTCGTGAAGTTGACGAGAAGGCCGAGGGCGACGAGCTTCAGGCAGCGCACGAGAGCGGGCCGGAACGCGAGCCGGCGGGAGAAGGTCAGGGACATCCCCATCATGAACACGAAGAACGGGAAGATGAGGTCGGTCGGAGTCCAGCCGTGCCATGGCTGGTGGAGGAGCGGCCACCAGGTGTGGGAGTAGTCGCCGGAGTTGTTGACGAGGATCATCCCCGCGATCGTCGCCCCGCGGAAGGCGTCGAGGGAGAGGAGGCGGTCGCGTGGGGGCTGGTCGGTCATGGCAGGCGGATCCTACTGCGGACCGGGGCTCCGCGCACGGCGCCGCCGAGCGGCGGGTGGACGCTCGGCTCGTGTGGTAGGTTAGCCGGGTTCCACACGGGGACGGGAGGCCCGCATGCGGGGGAGAGGAGCGATCGGCGTGGTGGTGGCTCTGGCCGCAGTCGCCGCAGCAGGAACGGGCGGGGCCGGCGCCGCCGGCCCGGGCGGGTTGCTCCTCGTCGCCAACAAGGGCGACCACACGCTCGGGATCATCGACCCCGGGGCGGGCCGGATGGTCGCGGTCGTGAAGGAGAGCGGGGTGACGGGGCACGAGGTCGCGGCCTCCCCCGACGGCCGGACCGCCTACGTGCCGATCTACGGCGACTCGGGCGTCGGACGCCCCGGCTCCGACGGACGGACGATGGACGTGATCGACCTCGCCTCGCGCCGCCGCGTGGCCACGGTCGACTTCGGCGGCCCCCACCGGCCCCACCAGCCCGTCTTCGGCCCCGACGGGCGGCTCTTCGTCACGGCGGAGATCGCGAGCGCCGTGAAGGTGCTCGACCCGCGCACGAACGCCGTCGTGGACACGCTGCCGACCGGCCAGCCGGAGTCCCACATGCTGGCCGTCTCCCCCGACGGCCGGACCGCCTACACGTCGAACGTCGGGGCGGGGACGGTGAGCGTGATCGACGTCGCGATGCGGAAGGTCACGGCGGTGGTGACGGTCGCGAAGCGCGCCCAGCGCATCGCCCTCTCGACGGATGGCCGGTTCGTCTTCACCGCCGACCAGGACGCGCCGCGTCTGGCCGTGATCGACACGAGGACGAACCGCCTCGTCTCCGGTGTGGCGCTGCCCGCGGTCGCCTACGGCACGGCGCCCACACCGGACGGGAGCTTCCTCCTGATGGCGCTCCCGGGCGCGAGCCAGGTGGGCGTCCTCGACCTCGCGTCGATGGAGGTGGTGAGGACGCTCGATGTGCCCAAGGCGCCGCAGGAGGTGCTCGTCAGGCCGGACGGGCGGATGGCCTACGTCTCCTGCGACGCGAGCGGCCAGGTGGCGGAGATCGACCTCGAGCAGTGGAAGGTCGGGCGGCTCATCCAGGCCGGACCGCAGGCGGACGGGCTCGCCTGGGCGCCCCAGCGGTAGCCATGTCCCTGGGCGACGTGGCCGAAAAGCGGCAACCGGCGCCCCCCCTTCCGCTCACTGACACGGGCCAGCTCTCCGGAGGATGAGGTGTAACCTCCTGTCCTAACTCGGATTCCTCGCAAGGTTCGGAGCCAGCCGCCCGCGGCACGGCCCTTGTAATGACGAGGTCAGCGTCGGACTGCATGCCCCAGGAGCACGCCTCGACCATGAGCCACCCCGACCGGGCCGTCGCCGCGAAGGAAGAGGACGGGTCCGTCACCTCGGCGATCCTCCCGAAGGACCGGCGGGTCGGGAAATACCAGATCGTGGGCCTCCTCGGCAAAGGAGGGATGGGAGTCGTCTACCGCGCGCTCGACCCCTTCCTCGAGCGCGAGGTCGCCATCAAGGTCATGCTCCCCCAGCTCGCCGAGGACCCGGAGCAGAAGCAGCGCTTCGAGCGCGAGGCTCGCGCCGTCGCCCGCCTGAACCACCCCAACGTGGTGATGGTCTTCGACCTCGGGTACCACACCGACGGCGCGCCTTACATCGTCATGGAGCTCCTCCAGGGCGACGACCTGCTCCACATCACCCGGCGGGAGCCGGCGCTGCGGCTGGAGCAGAAGGTCGCGATCGTCCTCCAGGTGCTCGACGGCCTGGGGCAGGCCCACAAGGTCGGGATCGTCCACCGCGACGTCAAGCCCGCCAACGTGTTCGTGAGCGACGAGGGGACGGCCAAGATCATGGACTTCGGCATCGCCCGCCTCGGACCGTCGGGGGCGGCAACCGGGTCGGGAACGGTGGTGGGCACCGCCAACTACATGTCCCCCGAGCAGGTGCTGGGCCACGCGATGGACGGCCGGAGCGATCTGTTCAGCGTCGGCTCGATGCTCTGCGAGCTGCTCACCGGACGGCGCCCGTTCGAGGCCGAGGCGCCGATGGCCACGCTCTACCTGATCGCCCACAAGGAGCCCGTCCTGGACCTGCCCCAGGGACCGGAGTACGAACGCTTCCGTCCCGTGCTCGCCAAGGCCCTGGCCAAGGACCCGTCGCGCCGATTCGCGACCGGCGCCGAGTTCGCCGATGCGCTCGCCGGGTGCATCGGCGGCGGGCTCGATGCGCGGCGGCGGATCGTCCCGCGCGAGAGCGGCGCCCGGCCGGCGGCGCCGCCCGAGGGGGCGGGAGCGACGGGGCCGCTGGCGGTCACGCCGCCGAGCAGCCCTCCCGCGACCGGGACCGAAGGGAGGCCTGCGCCACGACGGCCCGACCCCACCGAGCTCTTCCGCATCCTCCGCGACGTCTACGTGGGAGGAAGGTCCGGGCGGCTGCACTTCGCCTCCGGCCCGAGCCGCCGCAGCCTGTGCATCAGGCAGGGCCGGATCACCCACGCGATCAGCGACACCGACGGGGAGCGGCTCGGGGAGGTGCTCGTCCGCTACGGGGTGATCAGCCAGGGCGACATGGAGCGAGCGCTCGAGTCGGAGAAGCGGCTGGGGCCGGTCCTCTCGGGCCTGAGGCTCCTCGATCGCGAGAAGCTCGGAGAGGGGCTCGGACTTCACGCCCGCGAGATCCTGTTCGCGATGCTCGAAGGGACGGACGGCTCGTACAGCTTCGAGGAGTCGGCGGCGGGCGAGCCGGAGAGCGAGGTCGCCAGCACCGTCTCCACGGGCCAGGTCATCCTCGAGGCGACGCGGCGCGTCCAGGACCCGGAGCTCGTCCGGCGGGTGCTGGGCGACCAGGATCGCATCCTGGTGCTGTCGAGCGATCCCCTCCTCCGCTTCCAGCGCATCGCCCTCACGCCCACGGACGGCTTCGTGCTCTCGCGCGTCGACGGGACCCTGAGCGCGCGCGACGTGATCAGCCTCAGCCCGGTCGCCCCCGAGGACACCGAGCGGAGCCTCTTCGGCCTGCTGTGCACGGGGATCATCGACCACGAGAAGGAGCGGACGTCGAGGACGCGGCCGACTCCGTCCCCCGGCCCGAAGCCCCCCGACGGGGACACTCGGCCCGGCCCGGCCACGGGCGGGACCCATCCCGTGACGGCTCGCGTCCCGGCGAGCGACGGCGCCGCTGCCTCAAGGCCGAAGGCCGCCGCCGCGCCTCCCCAGGCCCGGGAGCGGCCTCCGGAGGGCGAGCCCCGGCCGGCTCCTCCGCGTCCCGAGCCGGCCGGACGCGAGCCCGCGGACGTCATCCGCGAGGCGGAAGGCCTCCTGGCCCAGGGGAGGTTCTCGGATGCCGTGTCCAGAGTCGAGCCCGTGGTCGGCCGGGTCGAGGGACCGCTCAGGACCCGGGCTTCGGTCCTCCTCGCCCGCGCGTACCTCGCCGATCCCGAGAGGCGCGGCCTGGCCGAGGCCGTCCTGCTCGACCTGGTGCGACTCGTCCCCGACTGCACGCCGGCCTACTTCTTCCTGGGGACGCTCTATCGGCGGCAGAACCAGCCCGACCGGGCGCGGAGCATGTACCGCAAGGCGCTCGAGCTCGAGCCCGAGCATCGCGGGGCGAAGGCGGAGCTGAAGGCCCTCGGGGACGATCCCGGCGACTGACGGGGCCGCGGGACGGCCCGCTCTCCGGCCAGCACGCCCGGCGAGCCGTCACGAGGTTTTACGACCGGCGCCTCGCTCTTGAAGTCTAATGCGGCAGCCGCGGACGGCGCTCCGCTTCCCCGCTCGGGGGCGCGAAGGAGGGTCTCTTGACGTTGCGGCCGTTGGCTCTCACGTGTGCCGCTGCGGTCTCCGTCGGAGTCGTCTCCGGTCCAGCCCTCACCCCTCTCCGCGCCTCCGCGGCCAGGGGCGACGACCGCCGGGAGGCGGAGATCGCCGCCGTCGTGGAAGGGCGCGCACGGGAGGGAGAGCCCGGGGTCGCCGTGCTCGTGCGGCAGGACGGGAAGACGGTGTTCGCCCGCGGCTACGGGGTGAGGAGCCTCCGGTCCCGGGAGCGCGTCGACGCCGGGACCGGCTTCCGCCTCGCCTCCATGACCAAGGCGTTCACGGCGACGGCCGTCATGCTGCTCGTGCGCGACGGCAAGCTGCGCTACGAGGACGCGCTCACCGACGTGCTCCCGGCCTTCCCCGCCTACGGCCGGGCGATCACCATCCGCCACCTCCTCACGCACACCTCCGGCCTGCCCGACTACGAAGACCTCATGGACGCGGCCGGCAAGGGCCGCGCCCCGTACTGGACGCCGGAGCACCAGATCCACGACGACGAGGTCCTGGCGCTCCTCCGGGGCGAGACGAAGGGGCGCTTCCCTCCGGGGACGAGCTGGGCCTACAGCAACTCCGGCTACGTCGTGCTCGGCCTCGTCGTGGCGCGGGTCTCCGGAAAGCCGTTCGGGGACTTCCTCCGCCAGAGGATCTTCACGCCCCTCCAGATGGAGGGCACGCTCGCCTACGAGAAGGGCCGGAACGAGGTGAAGCGGCGGGCGTTCGGCCACACCCGCGACGGCGGCTCCTTCCGCGAAGCCGACCAGAGCCCGACCTCGGCGACCCTCGGCGACGGCGGCGTCTACTCGAACCTCGAGGATCTCGCGAAGTGGGACGAGGCCCTGCGTCTGAACACGCTGCTCTCCCCGGCGTGGATGAAGCCGGCGCTCACGCCGGCGACGCTCGCCGACGGCTCGCCGCCGCGCTGGCCCGCGGGCTCCCGGGGCGGCGACGACCTCGACCCTGGCGGGCCGGTCTCGTACGGCTTCGGCTGGTTCCTCGACCCCTGGCGCGGCCGGCCGCGGATGTGGCACCACGGAGAGACGCAAGGCTTCCGCTCGGCGATCGAGCGATTCCCCGACGACCGGCTCACCGTCGTCGTGCTCGCCAACCGCGACGACCTCGACGTGCGCGGGCTCGCCCTGGAGGTCGCGGCGTCGCGGCTGCATGGCCATCCAGGCCGCTGAACCTTTGACAGGCGGCCGTCCCTCGAAGGAAGCTGGCTCACCCAGGAGGTATTCCGTGATGTCTCAGAAGAGAGTCGTCGGCTGGACGTGCTTCGCGCTGCTGTCGGTCGCGCTCGCGGCGCCTCTCCGCGCCCAGGGCGAGCGGGGAAAGGCGGAGATGAAGGCGGGGGCGGGCGCGATCACGGTCGACTACGGCCGGCCTTCCCTCAAGGGCCGGGACATGCTCTCCCAGCTGCAGGAGGGGTCGTTCTGGCGCATGGGGATGAACCAGGCCACCGTCCTCACGACGCCCGTGGACCTCGCCTTCGGCGGCACCCGCGTCGCGAAGGGCGCCTACAGCCTTTGGCTGAAGAAGGCCGGCGACGCCTTCCAGCTCGTCTTCAACTCCCAGACCGGGCAGTGGGGCACGCAGCACGACCCGGCGAAGGACGTCGTCAGCGTGGCGATGGCGAAGTCGCCCCTGGCCGCGCCGGTCGAGGCGTTCACCATCGGCCTCGCGCCGTCGGCGAAGGGCGGAGCCCTCGAGCTCAGCTGGGGGTCCACGAAGCTGGCCGCGCCCTTCGAGCTCGGGAAGTAGGACGAGGTGCGACGCTTCGGCGCCGCCGCCCTTCTCGCCCTCGTCCCCGCCGCGCTCGCCGCCGACGGCGCCGCCCCGCGGGGCATCGAGACGGGCGACCTCGACCGGAGCGTCGCACCCTGCGCCGACTTCTACGAGTTCGCGAACGGCACGTGGCGGGCGGCGAACCCGATCCCGCCGTCGATGGTCCGCTGGAGCCGGCGCTGGGCGGCGGCGGACGGGGCCAAGGAGCAGCTGAAGGCCATCCTCGACGAGGTGTCCGCCTCGACGGCGTGGCCGAAGGGCAGCGTCGAGCAGCTGGTCGGCGACTTCTACGGCGCGTGCATGGACGAGAAGAAGGCCGACGAGCTGGGCGCGGCGCCGATCCAGCCCCTCCTCGCCGAGATCGACGGCCTGGCCGACATCGCCGGCGTCCGGAGCATGATCGGCCGCTTCCACGAGCTCGCGATCCCGGTGCCCTTCGGCCTCACCGCCTCGCCCGACAACCACGACCCCGCGCACGCGATCGCCGACGTTTACGCCTCGGGCCTCGGCCTCCCCGACCGGGACTACTACGTGAAGACGGAGCCCCGCTTTCAGGAGGCGCGCGAGAAGTACCGCGTCCACGTGGCCCACATGGTCGAGCTCTCGGGCAAGAGCCGGGCCGACTCCCGCCGGATGGCGGAGGCCGTGTTCGGCATGGAGAAGCGCCTCGCCGAGGCCTCGCTCGACAACGTGGCCCTGCGCGACCCGAAGGCCACCGACCACAAGACGGGCTTCGTGGACCTCACCAACCTCGCCCCGGACTTCGACTGGCCGGGCTACTTCGCCGCGGCGAAGCTGCCCCGGGCCCCTCTCAACGTGCAGCAGCCGGCCTTCCTGAAGGCGGTGGACCGCCTGCTCCTGGACACGCCGCTCCCCTCGTGGAGGGCGTACCTGCGCTGGCACCTCGTCCGGTCGGCCGCCCCGTTCCTCTCCTCGGCCTTCGTCCAGGAGGAGTTCGGCTTCGAGGAGCGGTACCTGGCGGGGGCGAAGGAGATGAAGCCCCGCTGGAAGCGCTGCGCCGAGTCGGCGGACGCGCTCCTCGGCGAGGCGCTGGGGCGCAAGTACGTCGAGAAGCACTTCCCGCCCGCGGCCAAGGCCCGGATGCAGGAGCTCGTCCGGAACCTGCTCCTGGCCATGGGCGACACGATCCGTGGCCTCGATTGGATGGGCCCGCAGACGAAGGCCCGGGCCCTCGAGAAGCTCGCCACCTTCAATCCCAAGATCGGCTACCCCGACCGGTGGAAGGACTACTCGAAGGTGCCGGTCACCCGCGACGCGCTGTGGGCGGACGTGGTCGCGGCGCGGAGGTGGAACGTCGACGACGACCGGGCCCAGGTCGGCAAGCCGGTGGACCGCGGCCGCTGGCGGATGACCCCGCCCACCTCGGACGCCTACTACAACGCGCTGCTCAACGAGATCGTCTTTCCGGCCGGAATCCTGCAGCCCCCCGCGTTCGCCATGGACGCGGCGGACGCGGTGAACTACGGAGCCATCGGGGTGGTCATCGGCCACGAGATCAGCCACGGCTTCGACGACGAGGGCGCGCAGTACGACGCGAAGGGCCGCCTCGCCAACTGGTGGACCCCGGACGACCTGCGCAAGTTCCAGGCGCGCGGACAGTGCGTGGTGGACCAGTTCGAGGGCTACGAGATCGAGCCCGGCATCCACCACAACGGGAAGCTCGTCCTGGGCGAGTCGATCGGCGACCTCGCGGGGGCGAAGATCGCCTACCGGGCCTTCCTGGAGTCGCTC
>Ga0335080_10007479_pt1 | contig 11325 bp, 8 predicted proteins | sample Lox_Sample_34_FD_206720 | JGI IMG/M metagenome (GOLD analysis project Ga0335080, IMG submission 206720) | Soil microbial communities from Loxahatchee National Wildlife Refuge, Florida, United States - Lox_Sample_3.4 | ecosystem: Environmental > Terrestrial > Soil > Wetlands | place: USA: Florida...
GCGAAAATGCAGAGTAAAAACGGTTGCGTGTTCACTTGTTTTCCAGGCAGCTTGATTTGAGAAATTGTTCAAATGTGCTGCGTTTGGCAATCACATCGTTGTGAATCATGTCGGTGTGCAGAAAAATGATTTTGTTCGTCAGCAGATTTTGGGGCACGACGTTCGTGTCTTCGCCGGCGAAAAAACCGACGCCATTGGTTTTGTATGCGGCCATCACATTTCCGGTTTCTTCCTTCGTGCCGCCGTGGTCGGTGTAAATGTCCAGCAACCGGCCGTCCTCCGCCTTCTGCCAGGCGACAAAATTTTCCGTGCCGCCATAGAGCGCGTCGAACAGCCACACTTCGCGGATTTTTCCCGAGAGACCGCCGTGATCCAGAATTGCGGCCATGACGTGATAACCGCCGCTGTGGCCGGACAGGATGATGTTGCCGATTTCGAAGTTGGTTTTCGCCAGCGCACCGCTGAGACGAAGTTTTTCCACGGCTTCAGCCATGAAAGCCTTGAATCCGTTCGTGTCCTCCAGTTTTCCGCCGAAGGAATCCGGCGCGTTGTATGGCCCTTGCGGCACGAGGAGAATTGCGTTCTTGCCGCTGGCCGCGAATTGCTGGATTAATTGGTATTCTTCCAGCGTGCTCGCGACTGTGTGCCGCCAGCCGTGGAAATGCACGACGAGGTCAATTTTGTCCGTCGCGTGAAAATGTTTCGGGACGAACATCGCCACGGTGCTGTCCGAATAATGTTCTTTCGCGGAAAACAATTCGCCGTGATAAACGTGGCCATCTGCGCGTGCCGGATGCGGGAACGGCGCGGTCACGAATTGGGTCATAATCAGTCGTCCCAGCGGGGCAAAATTGGTTTCGAGCGACGTGAGCTGATCTGTCGCGCGCGCCGCGAACGCCGCGAGCAGCATGACAGCGGCGCAGAGAAAAAGCAGCACCTGGCGCGCGGACCCGACCGGTCGGGAAAACATATTTCTGGTCATCAGATCGCGGATTTGCCGGCTTCGGCGGACTCTATTTACGCAGCGCACGCATTCTGTCCAGCAAAAACGATGCGCTGAGCCGGGTTTGGGCGCAACTTGGCACCCGCACCAGAGGGGAATGACTCCTTCTCCACCCCCAAGCGGGGAGAAGGCCGGGATGAGGAGATTTGAGGTTCATAATCGCAGGAAATATTGCGCCTCCTCACCCCGGCCCTCTCCTCCGCTTCGCGGAAGAGAGGGAGAATAACGGCGTGTTGCGCCAGGTTTGACATGGTGTGCGGTCGTGTTACAGTTGTCCAATTCGCTTTGATTAAAACCTTATGAACATCGGAGACGTCTGTGAAATGGGGGGAATGGAATTTTGCCCTGGCAAGGCCATCACAGGCGCCCGTTGTCTGAACTGATTTTCCGTATGTTCCCCGCGCCTCATTTTATCACCCGTATTCTTTCAACCGCGGTCATCCCGGGACTGGCGCTGGCATTGGGAACGGCGCAAGGCTTGGCGCAGCGCCCTTTGGGCATTGATGTGTCTCACTACCAAGGCGCCATTGACTGGACGAGTGTGAAAACTTCCGGCGTCAGCTTCGCGTGGGCCAAGGCCACGGAGGGTTCGGGCACAGGCGATGCCTACTTTGCCGGCAACATGGTTAATGCGAAGGCCGCCGGCGTCTGCATTGGCGCTTATCATTTTGCCCACCCGGAAAATAACACGCCCGCCACCGAGGCCAACTACTTCTGGAGCGTCGCGGGCACTTACATCAAAGGCGACGGCGTGAGCGTCCAGCCGATGCTTGATTATGAGACTTTCAGCGCGCCGGGTGGCATCCCGGTCGGCGCCACCAACTATGCCGACTGGGCGAACCAGTGGTGCAATGACATCGTGAGTGCTGCGGCGGCGGCGGGTGTCACGGTCAGACCGGTCATCTATACGTCAACTTGCGAAGCCGGCTATCTCGACAGCCGTGACGCGCAGTGGCTGCCCTGGATCGCCAATCCCAGCGGCCAGCCCGCGCAAACCGGCTCCCCGTGGACTTCCACTTCCTGCTCCAGCTCCAGTTATGAAATTTGGGGATCGGGCGTCTGGAGTGTCTGGCAATACAGTTGGACCGGGACGGTGCCGGGCATAGCCGGCACCAGCAACGTGGATCTGGACGTGTTCAACGGCACTTCAAATCAGATGGTCGCGACACTGGTCGTTGTCACGAACGCGTTACCCAGCGTCACCCTGGCGTCCAGGCTTGACCGCGTTGTGGATTCCGGCGGCAGTGCGAGTTTCAGCGCCCTGGCCCTGGGAACACCACCGCTCAATTATCAATGGCTGCTCAACGGCTCAGTCATCTCCGGCGAGACCAACGCCACCATCAACATCAACAACGCGCAAATCAACAACGCCGGAAATTATGCGGTCATTGTCACGAACATTTCCGGCAGTATCACCAGTAGCGCCGTGTCATTGACCGTTTATCCGCCGCAGACAACGGTTTTCGCTGACAACTTCGACACCGATTCCACCGCCAACTGGACGGTCAACCGCAGCTCGAGCGACACCGCCGTCACATTTGCTTTCGATTACTCCGGACTCGGCATTCCGTCCGCGCCGCACTCGACCGGTGGCACGACGCTCGGCGTGCAGATGAAAGCCAATCTCACGCTCGGCGTGGTCGCCGCGCTCTCGATTTCGCCGATGAACCAAAGTTTCAGCGGCGACTACCGTCTGCATTTCGACGGCTGGATCAACGTCAATGGCCCGTTTCCTGGCGGCGGCTCCGGCTCCACGGAATTTCTCACCGCCGGCATCGGCACGGCGGGCAACCGCACCGAGTGGACGGGCAGCGGCTCGACCGCCGACGGATATTATTTTTCCGCCGACGGCGACGGCGGCGTGAGCGCCACCTCGACCACCACCGGCGACTACTCCGGCTACGCTGGAACAGTCTGGAAAAATGCGGCCAGCGGCATTTATGACGCCGGCTCGCTCGACAACGCCAACCCTTATTTCACCGCCATGTTTCCGACCGGCCAGTCCGCGCCCGTGCTGCAACAGATGATTTACCCGTCGCAAACCGGAGCGCTGAACCCCGGCACATTCGGTCTGGCGTGGCACGACGTGATGATCTCGCGCCGCGGCAGCACGGTGGATTGGGTGATTGACGGAATCAAAATGGCGACGATTACCAACTCGACTTTCACCGCGAGCAACATCTTCGTTGGTTTCTGGGACCCCTTTGCGTCGCTCTCGGCAAACAACGCCATCAACTTCGGCCTCGTGGACAATGTACGTGTGGAAGTGCCAGCCGTCGCCGCGCAATTCCAGCTCATCAGCCTGCAGCCCGACGGCAGCCTGCAACTGGTGGCCAGCGGGCTGCCCAGCGCGACTTATGTCATCGAAACCTCCACGAACCTGGTCAACTGGACGGCATATGCCAATCTGGTAGCGACCAACGGCGTGTTGGAATTGAATTTTGTTCCGCCGGCAAATGATTGGCAGCGCTTCTTCCGCGCGCGCTCGGGGCCGTGAGGTTGTGCCGGGAATTTCTGTTGCGTTTCTTCCTCCGCAACCGACACACTGGATTTGTGGCTGGAATCTTATGCTTGAACTCACACGCGCGTTGAAACGAAATCGGTTGTCGGATTTGTGGGCCGCGACGCTCGCGGGAATGCTGTGCGGATGCGCGCATCTGAACGGCCAGAACCCCAATGCGGAGTCGGACAGCTCCATTGACGTTGCCCGCTCGATTCAGGAGGTCAAACTGAAGTACGCACCCGACAATCGACTGAGGATCTTCGACATCGGGGAACAACGCCGGGGATCGGAACTCGTCCTTACCGGCGAAGTGGACTGCACCGAGGCCAGGATTGCGACTGTCCAGGCGGTGCAACGCACCGGCACCAAAGTCACCGACCACATCAAGGTGCTGCCGGACGAGCAGCTGGGCGATCGGGTGTGGGGCATCTCCTGCCTCAGCGTTAACAGCGGTCGCGTGCTGCCGACGCACAAAGCGGAGATGGGCACCCAGGTGTTGATGGGCGACGTGGTCCGCGTGTGGAAAAGCAACACGAACGCGGTGTATGCCTGGTATCTCAGTCAGTCGGGCGACGGGTATCTCTCGTGGCTCGAGGAGGGAACGTTTGTCCGCTGCACACGCGAACAGGCCGAGGCCTGGAACCGCGGGCCGCTGTTGGTGGTGACCGCGTACGAGGAGTGCATTCGGGAGCGGCCCGCGGCGGACGCCCAGCCGGTCTCCGACGTGGTGCTGTGCGATCTGGTGCGGAGGACAGGCGAGGAAGGCGATTGGTACAAAGTGGAACTGCCGGATGCGCGGGCGGGTTTTCTACCGAAGAAGGCCGCCGCGGATTACGCCGCATGGAAACAGGCGCGGCAGCCCACCGCCGAGAACATCGAGCGCACAGCGCGGACTTTCATCGGCCGCCCCTATCTGTGGGGCGGCAACTCGCCCAAAGGATTGGACTGCTCCGGCTTCACCAAGACGGTGTTCTTCCTCAACGGCATCAATCTGATGCGCGATGCCAGCCAGCAGGCCGAGCAGGGCGTGACCGTGCCGCTGGATTTCGGCCAACTCAAGAAGGGTGACCTGCTGTTCTTCGGGTCACCCGCCCGGCACGGCACGCCGGAGCGCATCGGGCACGTGGGCATTTATCTCGGGGACAAGCTGTTCATACACTCGTCCGAAATGGTACACATCAGCAGTCTCGATCCCGAATCACCCATCCACGACGAGAACTGGATCCGGACGCTGGTGCGGGCGAGGCGCATCCTCCCAGACGGCTGATGAAGGCAGCGTCTTCCCTGGAACTTCACCGACGAATCGACGTTTCGGCGGCGCCTGGAGCAACTCAGTAAGAACCTTAGCCGCAATCTTCAGATTGCGTCTGGCGCGACTTAAGGGTAGCGGCTACAGTGAAAATTAAAGCGCCCGGGCTGTACTTGAACGGTTTGGGAAAACGCAACCAGCCATCCGCAAGCGCGGGTAGTGATGCCGGGCGTCAGATCGAATCGGCGAACTTTTGCATGGCCCCCTCCTGCTTTTCAATGCTTTCCACGAGGCGGAACTGCGTGCGGCAGCGGTCGAGGTTGTGCCGCGGCCGGTGCACGCGAAAGTAAGTGTCGCCGCTGAGGAAATCCGTCAGGAACCGGAGGCCGATGGTGAAGGTGATGAGTTTGCCGGAAAAAGCGATGAGCGCGCGCTCTGCTTTGGTCAAAAACGGCCCGGCGCCTTCGAGATATCCACGGACCAGCGCCTTGAACATCGGCATGCCCATGTGCACCTTCGCCAAGTCAAGCTCGTCCTCCAGCGTCGGGCTGGTCGCGGTGCGAACCATGTCGCCGAAGTCGTAGAGCACGCAGCCCGGCATGACGGTGTCGAGGTCCACGACGCACATGGCTTTGCCGGTCTCGATGTCGAGCATCACGTTGTTGAACTTGGTGTCATTGTGCGTGATGCGCTCCGGGATTTTGCCATTCGCCAGGCCGTGAAGGATCACGTCCGCGATTTTTTCATGTTTGCGGGCAAACTGGACCTCACTTTTGGCTTCGGCCGCACGGTTGAATTTGTCCTCCACAACGGCCTTTAGCAGCGCGTCAAACCGCCGGCGCGTGTCGTGAAAATGCGGGATCGTCTCCGCGAGGCGTTTCCCGGGCAGGTCCACCAGCAGGCTCTGGAATCGCCCGAAGGCTTTGCCCGCTTCATAAGCCTGTACCGGCGACTCTACCGTCTCGTAGGTGCGTGCCCTTTCGACAAACGCGAACGTGCGCCAGCACTCGCCAGCAGAGGATTTGAAATACGCCCGGCCCTCGCGCGTCGGGATGACCGTGAGCGTGCGGCGTGAGACGTCCTTGACGCCCAACTCGGTCAGTCGGCGGCGCTGATGAGTGGTGACGCGTTCGATGTTGCTCATCACCTCATCCGGATGTTTAAACACTTTCGTGTTGAGCTTCTGGTGCACATAGCGCACGTGCACGCCGCCCTGATTGTAGGCCGCGATGTAAGTTTCATTGATGTGCCCGATCTTGCACGGCTCGGCGTGGAGTAAATCGCCGTAAATTTGAAAATGCCGCGAGACTTCGAGAATTTGCGCTTCCTGATAGTCGTCCATAGAGTTGAGGTCATTAAACACCAGCCCGGCCGGAACTCAAGCAAATCACCGACAGCGTCCCGATTTGCCATTGGAGCGCGGATTGTCCTCAATCCGCAGCGGCCGGATTGGTTAAGTTTGCTGCGAGTTGGGATAACTCGCGCTCCGCTTTGCAAATTCGGAATTTTAAATCACGACCTTGCCGAATCGCCGGCCCGATGGTCGTACGTTTTGCAGAACTCTCGGTGGGGCAAGGCTACTGAAGAGCCGGCTCAACTTATTAATCAGCCGTTTGCGTCGCTGAAACCAGCCGTAAAACGCCCCACTCCTGCTGACGGTGGAAATCGGCTTTTGCATGTGGAGAAGTCGAGGAAATCACCGGAGCCATTCGCCCGCGGGTGTAATCGTAACGGCTGAAGGAGAACCGCCATTCCAGACCGGGCCGCAACCGGGCTTGCCCGCACGCCGCGCGGGCCGGTATTTGAGCCAACACAAACCATTTTGCCACCTTCGCGCGCAGCCAGACGCGGGAACGAAATGTCTTTCCCCGAACCACAAATTCTTCCGCCGAACCCAGTTTGCGGGCGCGTGCAACCGCCTCCGGGTTCGGATAACGCAATTGCAATCGGCGGTTGTTTGGCGCCACCTGCAGCTCCAGATACGACTCTTGTCCGGCCAATCCCAGGAAGATTTCAAAAACGTCGCCCAGCTCCCACAGACGTTGATGGTGCGCCGTCGCCCGCGTAGAAATATCGGCATCGGTCAATTCCACGAATACAAATAATCCCTTGGCCTGCCAGCCGGAACGCACGGTCATCGGGGCAAAATCCGGCTCGGGCTTCGCCAGCCAACCTTGTTGGGAGGGCACAGGTGTGGCCGCGGCGAATGCCTGACGGACATCCGCCAAATCGCCCGGATTAAACGCCCGCAACCCGGGAGCGATGGCCAGCGGCGGTTCAGCGGGGACAATTCTCTTCGTCCCGGCAGCCACTGATTTTTTGATTGCCGCTTGGCTTCCGGCGGCCACGGACCGGCCGACACGGTAGTGCTGTTCCCGCGCCTTCACGGTCTTATTCGTTGGAACGGCCGGTGAAACTGGCGAGCATCACCGCGATGGCATCCAATTCATCCGTTCGTTTGCGGTCCGATGGCGGGTCATAACGGTTCAGCATGAGGCTGAAAGCCAGCTTTTCACCCGCCGCCGTGGTGATGTACCCCGAAAGCGCATTGGACCAGTGCAAGGTGCCGGTCTTGGCGCGGACCTTTCCGGCCACGGGTGCATTGGTCATCCGTCGGCGCAACGTCCCGTCCATGCCCGCGACCGGCAACGCGTTTTCAAAATCCTGCGCCCAGCGGTTCGTCGCCATGAATCGCAACAGCGCGATGATGGAGTTTGCCGACGTCAGGTTCTCGTTCGAAAGGCCTGAGCCTTCGTCGAAATGCAAGTCGCCGGCGGGCAAACCGTTCGCGGTGAGAAAGTGGTGAAGCGCGCCAAGCCCGAGCTTTTCGGAAGTCCACCACGACGGCGTTTCGAGGGTGCGTGTTGACTCGCCGACGTGCGCGAGCACCATGTCGTTTTCCAGATTTTGCGACGGCTTCATATAAAGCCGGACGATTTCGCGCAGCGGCGGAGACAGGACTTCACCCAGTTTCACGGCGCGATTCGTGTTCAAAACCAGATTTTGCGGCCAGGTAATCTGCCGGACCCGGCCGGAGATTTTGATTCCATGCCGCGCGAGGGCGTCTTTGAGCGCAACGCCAAACCATGCGGCCGGTTCCAAAGCCGGGATATCCAGCCGTTCGCCGGCATCGCCGAGCGGTAATTGGCCGAAGACGTAGACCATTTTTTCGCCGAACGGCATATAGTATTCGATGTGATGCGTGCCATTGCTGGAAACTGTCACGGCGGCATTGTTGAAGTACAGCTCGGCGTCCGGCTGCAACCTCGCCAGTTGGCACGGCACGCCCACGCCCGCGCCGGGGATGACGCGGACTTGTGCCCAGCCATCGTTAATCGTAAGGGCGGAAATGTAAGGACACTCGCCGTTTTGAAAATCGTCAATTGTCAGGCTGGACCCGGTCGGTTCACCGCGAAAATAAGTCGCGTCGGCGATGAGGTCGCCGGTCACACGCCGGACACCGGCGTTCGTGAGTGCGGAGACAAATGGTTCGAAAATGTCCCAGAAATTGGTGCCGAATCGCCGGAAATTCCATGTCGGGTCGCCGTGGCCGACGACAATCAAATCGCCGTGAATCGTGCCGGAGCGATTGGGTTTGGCTGTCGCGTAAATCGGGGTGGAAATTCTGTAATCGCCGCCGAAGCGGTTCAAAGCGACGGCGGCGGTAAATAGTTTGCAATTGGAAGCAGGACTCAGCAGCCGGTCGGCATGCGATTCAAAAAGAGTTTTTCCCGTGTCGAGCGAGACAATTTTCACGCCCCAAAGCGCGCCGGAAAATCGCGGCTGCGCGAGATGCGCGGCGATTTGTTCTTGGAGCGCCGCAAGCGTGGCAATGCCATTGGTCCCCTGCCCTGGTGCCGGATGCATCGCGAGCCAGCAAGCAACAACCACTCCGGCAACAATTTTGAAACGGCTTTTATTTTCGCACCATCCGATTTCTGTTTTCATGACAATTCCCGCCGAAAAACTAACGCGCTGAGGGCAGTCGGCGCAATGTTGAAACGGATGGACGTTGCGTGCATTGAAAAATTGACTTGGCGGGCGGCCCTGATAGGGTGGCATGGTTATGATTGTTGGCCTTCCGAAGGAAATCAAAGAACAGGAATATCGTGTCGCCCTGCTGCCGTCCGGCGCGTACCAACTCATCCGGCGCGGCCACGAAGTCATCGTCGAGCGCGGCGCGGGTGCCGGCTCAGGTTATCCGGACGCCCAATACGAGCAGGCCGGGGCAAAGCTCGTGGATGCGCCAGAGGCAGTTTTTTCAGCGGCCGACCTGATTGTCAAAGTGAAGGAGCCACTGCCACCGGAATTCAAATTGCTCCGGCCCGGGCAAATCCTTTTTACCTACCTGCACCTGGCTGCGGATAGATCGCTCACCGAGGCGCTGATGAAATCCGGTGCGACGTGCATCGCCTATGAAACGCTCGAAGTGAACCGCCGCCTGCCGTTGCTGGAGCCGATGAGCGAAATCGCCGGACGCATGAGCGTGCTGGTGGGTGGGTATTTTCTGGCGAAACATTTCGGCGGGAGCGGCACGCTGTTGGGCGGCGTGCCGGGCGTGTTGCCGGGCAAGGTCGTCGTGCTCGGCGGCGGCACCTCCGGCATCAACGCCGCGCGCATGGCGCAGGGTCTGGGCGCGGACGTGACCATTCTGGAGGTCGATCTGGAGCGGATGCGCTTCCTCGACATCACGCTGCACACAGCGCACACACTTTACTCCAACGAAGCACATTTAATGGAATTGTTGCCGGAAGTGGATCTGCTCATCGGGGCGGTGCTCCTGCCCGGTGCGAAAGCCCCGAAACTGATCACGCGCGAAATGTTGCGCCGGATGCACCCCGGTAGTGTGCTGGTGGACATCGCGATTGACCAGGGCGGTTGCGCCGAAACTTCGCGCGCGACGACGCATCATGACCCGGTCTTTGTCGAGGAAGGCATCACCCATTATTGCGTCGCGAACATGCCCGGCGCTTACGCCCGCACCGCCACCCAGGCGCTGACGAACGTGACCTATCGCTACGTCGAAATCCTGGCGGATTTGGGATTGGCCGAAGCCTGTCAGCGCCAACCCACGCTGGCCAGTGGCATCAACATCATGGGCGGAAAGTTGAAACACAAAGCCGTGGCCGAGGCGCATGGCCTGCCGCTGGGCTGATGCCATGCAAAAAGTTGAAACCCGGGAAAAAACTGCGAGGATGTCCACATGAATAAAATGTCTCTACCGTTACCCAAGGTTGTCGCCGCCGGAACCGTCGGCACTTTGTTGCTTTGTCTGGTCGGGTGCAAATCCACGGACACCGCCTGTTGCACGCCGGGTTCCACGAATACGCCCGCCGTTTCAGCCACGGCTCCCGCGGCTTCAACCACGGCTCCCGCGGCTTCAGCCACGGCTCCCGCGGTTTCGACCGCGAACACGATTTCCGGCCGCGAAACCAACCCGTCGTTGCGCCGTTCCACTTATACGCCGCAGGTTTATCCGGTGGATGAACGCGGATTTTCGCCGGTGGACAAAGCGTTGGCGCCGGCCTACGCGCGCGAAGACATGGTCAGCAATGACGCTGACGGTTCGCTGAATCCGTTCGTGTTGAAAGTCATTTCCGCGTATCCCACCAACGGCACCTATCATTACCATTGCAGTTGGAATCCGCGCGAATACGACATCTACAATGGCGTGACCGAAGACCTCTGGTATCGCGGCATGGTCGTGGCCAAGGCGTATCCGGACGGCTCGCGTTGCAGCTATTGCTGCGGATTCACCTTCGAGGCTTTTGTGCGCGCGATGAAACTCCGCAACATCCAGAACGGCCTCGACCCGGACGATTTCAACGGCATGACGTTCAACGACCTCTTCAATGCGCTGCAACTCTGGTATATCGAAGGCAAAGGCGATTCCGAACAACGCGCCATCGTCGGCTACGGCCTCGGCACCGCGGTGACCAATTTTGACGACGCGCGCCCCGGCGATTTTTTGAGTTACAGCACCACGCCGTCGGGCGGGCATTCGGTTATTTTTATGGGCTGGCTGCGTGACGATGCCAACGACACGAACAAAATCACCGGCCTGAGATACTTTTCGTCCAATCTCTCCAGCGACGGCATCGGTTTCGGGCAGGCGCATTTCAGCGATTGCACCAGAAACGGCCACGGCGTTTTGCGCAATTACACCATTATCGGCCACGTCGGCGCGATCAAGGATTACAAGCCGTTCAATCGCCTGGACATTCCGCAGCGCAACGCTTATGCGCCTACGCAACCCGAACGCATTATTTACCTGCCAGCGCCGGCCGGAACTACAACCTCCGCAAGATAATAGCGGCTCCGACCATGCCCGGGCTTGAACCACTTCAACCCGTGGGCAGCAATTTCGTCCGCTGGCGCGGTCGGAAACTCGTTTATTTTTCCGGTTGCGACTATTTCCGGCTCGCCAGCCATCCGGCCGTGCTCCGGGCCGCCGCCGTTGGCTTGAAACAGCTCGGCCTTAACGCCGCCGCGTCGCGTCTCACGACCGGGCATCGCAAAATTTATGAGACGTTGGAGCGCCAACTTGCGGATTTTTTTCAGGCCGAGGAC
>Ga0335080_10007481_pt1 | contig 11324 bp, 10 predicted proteins | sample Lox_Sample_34_FD_206720 | JGI IMG/M metagenome (GOLD analysis project Ga0335080, IMG submission 206720) | Soil microbial communities from Loxahatchee National Wildlife Refuge, Florida, United States - Lox_Sample_3.4 | ecosystem: Environmental > Terrestrial > Soil > Wetlands | place: USA...
AATTGTCGATCGCAGTGTTGTCTGCGAGGAGGCGAGATTTAATACCCGATGTACGGTTGCGTGTACGAGATTTCAAGCGACTGCGACCGGCCTAAAGGACTTGGGCGGCCGACCCACCCGTTCCCAAGAAATCACAATCCCCACCCCGGGGGGGCTGGCCCACTTTTTCCCGAGAAGTCAAAGTCCCCGCCCTGTGTCTGCAAAGAACGCAGACAGAAGAGCGGGGCACCTCTAACTTCTACTTCTTATCTTTCACCGCCACTCCCATCCGTTCTCTCTTCCGCGCTGTCGGGTGCGACTCAATTTCCACCACTCCTTCAATACCTGAAATGTAGTGACGAAAACTGCTCCACGCCCAATCCTCCGGACTCCGCACCAGACCGCGCTTTACCGGATTCCGGTGTATGTAACGGCGGGTGGCCCACATCTCCCGAATTTCCTCGAAGCTCTCCCAACCGAGGGGTGCCCCACTTCTCGCGCTTTTCGAGAAGTGGGATTCCACGGACGCGGACAGCTTTTGGGTGGCGCCGCACCGGGGTCCCCGGCGAGCCCGCTTTTGGCTCGATGGGGTGGAGCGCTTCAGCGCTGCGGTAGGGAACTGTGAGTAATTCGGCTTCAGCCGCTGAGGGTCCGCCATCAGTTCTATAACGACCGCATCGTACCGGTTTCCAACCCAGCGCACTAACTTGTTTCTGCGTCCGCCATTCGAATAAGTTGTATCGGCCTACCCCGAACCGTGTTATCTTTCCCCCGTTACTTTCGGGCGGGTGGCCCACATCTCCCAAAAATCCTTGGAACCCTCCCAACCGACGGGTGCCCCACGTCTCGCGCTGTTCGAGACGTGGGATTCCACGGACACGGGCATCTTGGGCGTAGCCCGGCACTCGGTTTACGCTTGCCGTGGAAGAGCGGCGCTTCAGAAGCGGAAAAAAGAAGTTGGGCTTTAGCCCCGTGCCCACCGAAAATTCAAAAGCCCCGGTAGTCATCCGGGGCTCGTAACGTTCCAGTTGGTACGCCATCTTTCAATCAATCTCCACGATACGTCGCACAACACCGAAACTCATCTTACGCACAAGGGCCATCTTCCAGCCCCGATTCCCGATTTGAAACCACTCCCGAACAGATTCTGATCCCCGGTGATTTCACTCACTGACACTGCACCTTAACTTGTGCAATGCTCATTCGAACCATCGAGAACAACCACGCTCGGTAGCCCAGGCATTCGTTTTCTTTGACAACTGAAAGAGGCGAAAATTTACCAGGTAAATAACCGGATAAATGCCGCAAAGTTTACTGGATAAATAACAACAAACTGAATTTCCTGCTAGAAGCTAGCCCGCCAAAACCTTCGAAAACCCAGCAAAATCACCATTCGCCTTCGCTAAGTCCTTAGTTTTGAAGAGTTTGGATGCTATCCATTGTAGAATGAATAACTTGCGCGAGAAATGGGGAGGGGAGGGGGGCCATAATTTTATTTTTTTATTTTCCCGGATTTAAAGTGATTGGCGGGTGCTTGCCCCCACGATCAGCCCAGCAATTTCCGCCCAATCGCCTTCGCCAACGTCACCGGATGAGCCGCCAGAATCCCGATGCGGCCTACCATGGTCTGCGGCTCGTGGAACACGCCAAGCTGTCTCAACACGGTCCCACGGTCGTAGTAGATTCGCTCGCCAGCGAGCCGATCCGCATCGTCGAAGGTGTACACCCCGCAGAGGGGAAACTCAACTCGTCTTCCCGTCGCCGGCAGACCGCGCCATTGCCCACGATGCGTGCCCCGGATAATAACTTCAAGCAGGATGGCATCGTCAGCGACATGGCGGCGTCGTACGTCGATTTCCAAGTCAGGGAGCGCCTTCATGATCTGTTCGTAGAACTGGCGAACCCCGCTGCCTCCGTCATAATGTTCACCCCACGCCTCATCGTCGTATCTCGCCGTAGTTCCGAAGGTGCGCAGGAGGCCCTCGAGATCGTGGGCGTTCTCGAGGCGAACGTGCTCCTCGACAATTGCCATGCGTGCCGACCGCCTGTCTTCAATCCCGTCTCTTGGAACCGGTGGGGTGGCCATCTCTACCTCCATCTTCGCTGGACGCATAAGAAATCCGCCACAAAATACTACCATCGGTCCTTCGGGCGGCTCTCGGCAAATAACGGGTGTGGAGAGTTGCAATCCTGAATCGAACGAAAGAATCGTGGCATCCGATAAAATCAAAGTCGTCCGGGCGCAGAGCGTTTATTAACGCCGGCAAACCGGACAGCGAATGACGGCTCACCCACCCACCATCGGCGTCCTGGCCCTGCAAGGCGATTTCGACGCCCATCGGCGGCGGCTCGAAGAGCTGGGCGCAAAGGTCGTTCTGGTAAAGAAGCCCGAGGACCTCGATCGGATCGACGGCCTGATTATCCCAGGGGGAGAATCGAGCACGCTTCTAAAACTTCTAGGCGATGCGGGTTTCGAAAAGTTGAAGCGGTTCGTCGAAACCAAGCCCGCGTTCGGAACGTGCGCAGGCGCAATTCTGCTCGCCGCCAAGGTGGAGAACCCACCGCAAGCAAGTCTTGGAGCGCTCGACATCACTGTGCGGCGCAACGCCTACGGACGGCAACTCGACAGCTCCATCCGCGAGGGTAAATTCCAGGACCAGGCCACGGAAATGGTCTTCATTCGCGCCCCGAAAATCGAGCGCATCGGCGAGGGAGTGGAAGTGATCGCAACCGAAGGCCACGATCCCGTGCTCGTCCGGCAAGGCAAAACGCTAGCCGCGACGTTTCATCCGGAACTGAGCGACGACCCGCGCATTCACCAGTATTTTCTGGGGATGATCGAGGCTTGAGGGAAGTCAAAGCGCTACAGCGCGCGTGAAAGCGTACGCGGTCTTGAACCAGGAAGGAATACAAAACGAGAATGCGGTAGAGGAAACTGCGGCGATCAACGGCTGAAGCGCCGTCGAACTACCGTAGCCAGGCCAGCCAAGCCTCCGCCCAGCGCGACCAGCACGCTTGGTTCAGGCACAGCCGAGGCCCGTATCACGTGCGGTGCCGCAAAGGAATTCGTTGCCAAGGCCAAGATGAGGATCGAAAATACCAGAACGGCAGAACCCAGGCTGCGCACGGTAGTACCCCCATAGTCGCTGTCCGCAAATGGCTTTCCAAACTGCGTGGATTTCAACACCGTTCACAATCGGGTTTTCGCGCAGGAATTGAGAGGGCTTTGTAGGGCGCCAGACACTGGATTGGGCTTGATTAAACTATAGGCTGCGCAAGCCTTTGCACTGTTTTGCCAACCGATTGTGCCTCATTAGCGCGGCAAGCGATCGATCTTTGCGGCAAGAATAAAGTCAGACTCGGTCAGTCCGTTGACCGCGTGCGTCCAGGTAGTGATTTCAACTTTGCCCCATCCGAGCAGGAGGTCGGGATGATGCCCCTGCTCCTCGGCGAGCGCTCCCACATGATTGACGAAGGCCAAAGCCGACTTAAAGTCAGGAAAATTGTAGCTGCGCACCAGATGATGCTGGTCGACAATATTCCAGTGCGCGAACTCCGGCAGTTGGCGATAAATCCCGGCGAGTTCGTTCCCCTTGAGCGGAGGAACTCCCCCACGGCAGGGAACGCAAGCTTTATCGGCAAGAGAGGTCATGCAAACATCCCAACAATCGTCGTTTCAAGAAGTCTTGTCAACTCAAGAAATCTTGTCATCCCCACAAGCCCTGCGATTCCAAGAGTCCTGTCAGTTTAGGAGAGTATTATCACTCCGAGCACCCGCCGGAAATCAAGCCCCGGCACGGAATGAAGGGAGCGAGGAACCACCGGCTCCCAAGTGCCGCCTTCCAGGTTAGCGGGCGGGCCGCCTACGATGATCCGATTTCGCTTGCTTGGCGTCATCGCCCGGTGCCAGGGAAGGGCTGGGATTCTTCGATTTGAGACCTGACTTTTGACTGGGACCTACTCCCCTTGCAAAGCAACGTTCTTCCCCGTACAACTGATCTCTCATGACCGATTACTCCATTTTCCCGAAGATGAATGCGGCTTTGAATGGATGCAGCGCGGTGTTGCTGGTGGTTGGGCATCGGCTGATCCTGCGCGGCAAGATGGCGGCGCACCGGGCTGCGATGATCGCGGCGTTTGCTACTTCTTCCCTGTTTCTCGCCAGCTATCTTTACTACCACTGGCCTGGACATGGAGGAATCGTCTATTTTCACGGGACGGGATTCTGGCGGCCGGTTTACTTTGCGATTCTGATTTCGCATACCACACTGGCGATCGTGATTGTGCCCCTGGTGCTGGTGACGCTCTGGCGTGGGCTGCGGGGGCAGTTTGACCGGCATCGCGGGGTCGCGCGCTGGACTTATCCGATGTGGCTCTATGTGTCGGTGACCGGCGTGATTGTGTATTTCATGCTGTTTCAGATTTTCGTTTGACGTGCGCTTTTCGGCTTCGGCCAAAGCTTTGAACCGGCGGGATTCATCACAATTTTGCTGTGCATGGGACACAGGTCCGGCAGGCGGAGATTCTGATATAGTGAGCGTCTTGAACCATAGTTTTCTTGAAGGAGGCCGCGATTATGGCCGGAAAAAGCGTCAATAAAGTCATCCTCGTTGGAAATCTTGGAAAGGATCCGGAGGTGAAGTACACGCCGCAGGGCACGCCGGTAGCGAAAATTACGCTGGCTACGAATGAGCGCTTCAAAGGTAAAGATGGCAACTGGCAGGACCGCACGGAGTGGCACAACGTTGTGCTCTGGCAACGGCTGGCCGAGATTGCCGGAGAGTATTTGAAGAAGGGCGGCAAAGTCTATATCGAGGGACGGCTGCAGACGCGCTCGTGGGATGACAAGACTTCAGGCCAGAAGAAATATATGACCGAGGTTGTGGCGAACGATCTGGTGCTGCTCGGTGGACGGGGCGAAGGCGGCGATTATGCGGGCGGATCGCGAGCGGCTTCGGCGGGCGCCGGAAATAGTTTCGATCAGAGTGTGGCTCCCGAGGCCGAGCACGCGCCGGTGGGAGGATCGACAATTACGGACGAGGATATTCCGTTTTAGCTGATTGGCGTGGTGGCGCGCATCCTTCTTTAGTCTGACTTCTGACTCGATCGACACGAGGGTGAACTCGCTCCCAAGCGCCCGTTCCATATAAAATGCTCGCATAATGTCCGATGAAGGCAGCTCTCCGCTGCAAGTTCAGGCTCCGCCGACGCCTCCGTCCCGATCACTGCCGGTCGTCGCCGTCTGGGCGCGCGACCTGCTGGTCTCGCTCGCCATCTCCGCTTTCATCATTATTTTTCTCTACCAGCCGGTAAAAGTCGAAGGCACCAGCATGATGCCCGGCCTCGAAGACCAGGAGCGCATCTTCGTCAACAAGTTCGTCTACCGCTGGGAGCCGATCCAGCGCGGCGACATCGTTGTTTTTCGCTACCCCCGCGACACCACCAAAAGCTATATCAAGCGCGTGATCGGAGTAGCCGGAGACCGCATCCGCATCGAAAATGGCCAGGTTTTCCTGAACGACGAGGCCGTCGACGAAGACTATGTTCCCAACGAATACGCCGACGCCAGGTCCTATCCCGAGGTAACGGTTCCCGCTAACAGCTATTTCGTCCTCGGCGACCACCGCACGATGTCGAACGACAGCCGCGACTTCGGGCCGGTGAATGAGAGGTATATCTACGGAAAGGCTGTGTTTGGATACTGGCCGATGGAAAAGCTGGGACGACTGCGGTAGCTGTTGGCCATCAGGTGTGGCGCGGGCATTCCTATCCGCATCCGCCGCCAGAAATGACACCCAAAGGACAACAACAAAGAGCCCGGTACTACGAGCGGCGTTTCCATGCCAAAATGAGTCAGCGTGAGCGCGAATGAGTTATATGGTCGCGAAAACCGCCAACTTTCCCTGATATCCACAACCCCGTCCCTGTTAAAATCCATAAAATCCACTCTCAGGAGTAGAGATGCAAGCTACGCTTGCCCTCGAAGACGGTCGCGTCTTTCGAGGCAAAGGCTACGGCGCCAAGGGCGAGTGCTCGGGCGAAGTCGTTTTTAATACCTCCATTACCGGCTACCAGGAAATTTTCACCGACCCCTCCTACGCCGGACAGATTGTCGTTCTTACGAATCCTGAAATCGGCAACTACGGGACCACTCCCGAAGATAACGAAGCCACGCGGCCCTATATCGAAGGCCTGATCGTCCGCGAGTTCTCGAAAGTGAGCTCGAACTGGCGCTCGCAGCAAGTGGCCGACGAGTTCATGGAGCAGTTCAGGATTCCCGTCTTAGCCGATATTGACACACGCGCGCTGGTGCGCCATCTGCGGGATAACGGCGTGATGCGCGGGGTGATCTCGACTTTGGAGAGCGATGCCGAAAAACTGGTGGCCAAGTCGCGGGCGATTCCGAAGATGGATGGGACGGACCTGGCCAAAGTGGTCAGCACGAAGAACACATATGTGTGGGAGACCGGCGAGCGTTCGCATCTTCCGGACGAGATCGTCGGGGTAAAAGATGAGCCGCCGCGCTTCCACGTAGTTGCCTATGACTACGGCATCAAGCAAAACATCCTGCGCAAGCTGCGGGCTGAGGGATGCAAGGTGACAGTTGTGCCGGCGCAGACTACCGCGGAAGACGTGCTCGCGTTGAAGCCGGATGGCGTGTTCTTGTCGAATGGGCCGGGGGATCCGGAGCCTTGTACTTACGCGGTGGATAACATCCGGCGGCTGATGGGGCGGCAGCCGATCTTTGGGATTTGTTTGGGGCATCAGCTTACCGGGATCGCTCTGGGCGGGAAGACGTTCAAGCTGAAGTTTGGGCACCATGGCGGGAACCATCCGGTGAAGCAGCTCCAGACGGGCAAGGTCGAGATTACTGCCCACAACCACAACTTCGCCGTCGATCCTGACTCGCTCCCGCAGAGCGAAGTTGAATTGACGCACATGGATTTGAATGACTCGACTTTGGAGGGATTGCGGCACCGGAATATGCCGCTCTTCAGCGTGCAGTATCACCCGGAAGCTGCGCCGGGGCCGCATGACTCGCATTATCTGTTTAAGGACTTTGTGAAGATGATGGAGGAGTTTAAACCCAGTGGCCGGTGATCAGGTGGGCGGTGGCCAGTTTCTACGGGAGAGCAGTAACAAAACTGCATAATGCCTAAACGAACTGACATCTCGAAAATCCTCATCCTAGGCTCGGGGCCCATCGTCATTGGCCAGTCCGCCGAGTTCGACTACTCTGGCACGCAGGCCTGCAAGGCGCTCAAGAGCGAAGGCTTTGAAGTCGTGCTGGCCAACTCGAACCCGGCTACCATTATGACCGATCCCGAGTCGGCCGACCGCACTTACATTGAGCCGCTTACGCGGGAATATCTCGAAGAGATCATCCGCATCGAGCGCGAACTCTCGCCCGCAGGCGGCATCGCGCTCCTGCCCACCGTTGGGGGCCAAACGGCGCTCAACCTAGCCATCGAACTGGCCGATGGCGGCGTGCTCGAAAAATACAACGTGCATCTGATCGGCGCGAACGTCGCCGCCATCAAGAAGGCCGAAGACCGTCTCTTCTTCAAAGACGCCATGCAGCGCATCGGCCTGGACGTGCCGAAATCCGCGCTTGTCTCCAATTTGAAAGACGGCCTGGAGTTCGCCGGCAAAATCGGCTTCCCGGTCATCAGCCGGCCAAGCTTTACGCTCGGCGGCACGGGCGGCGGCATTGCCTACAACCGCGAAGAACTGATGGAAGTTCTTGCTCGTGGTCTCGATCTCTCGCCTGTGCACGAGTGCCTGATCGAGGAATCCGTCCTCGGCTGGAAAGAATATGAACTCGAGGTGATGCGCGACACGAAAGACAACGTCATCATCATCTGCTCGATCGAGAACTTCGACCCGATGGGCGTGCATACCGGCGACTCCATCACCGTCGCGCCGGCGCAAACGCTCACCGACCGCGAATACCAGATGATGCGCGACGCTTCCATTGCCGTCATCCGCGAAATCGGCGTCGAAACCGGCGGATCGAACATTCAGTTCGGCGTCAATCCCGCGACAGGCCGGATGGTTGTCATCGAGATGAACCCCCGGGTCTCGCGTTCCTCCGCGCTTGCCTCCAAAGCCACCGGCTTCCCGATCGCGAAAATCGCCGCCAAGCTCGCCGTCGGCTACACTCTTGACGAGATCCCCAACGACATCACGCGCAAGACTCCGGCATGCTTCGAGCCCACGCTCGATTACGTCGTCGTCAAAATTCCGAAGTGGCAGTTTGAAAAATTCCCCGGCGCTGATGAATCCCTCGGCCCACAGATGAAGTCGGTCGGCGAAGTCATGGCCATCGGCCGCACTTTCAAAGAAGCTTTACAAAAAGGAGTTCGAGCGCTCGATACCGGCAAAAAAGTAGGCTCGGAAAAAATCGAGCCCAAAATCCTCACCCAGCGGCTGGTCACGCCCCATCCCGAGCGCCTGAGCTATGTCCGGTATGCCATTCGCCAGGGGCACACCATCAAGCAGATCGCCAAGATGACGTCGATGGACCCCTGGTTCCTTTACCAGCTAAAAGAAATTAACGACATGCAGCTGGAGCTGGAAAAGCACCCGATGGAGAGCGTGCCGGCGGAGGTCGTGCACGATGCCAAGCGCATGGGCTTCTCGGACGGACGACTCGCCCTCACCTGGCGTCTGGACGGCCGAAGTGGCCAGGAAAAAGTCCGCCACTTCCGCAAGAAGCACAAGATTCAGCCCGTCTACAAGCGCGTCGATACCTGCGCTGCCGAATTCGAAAGCTACACGCCCTATCTTTACTCGACCTACGAAGAAGAAGACGAAGCGCAGCCCACCGCGAAAAAGAAGGTGGTGATCCTCGGCTCCGGCCCGAACCGCATCGGGCAGGGAATCGAGTTCGACTACTGCTGCTGCCATGCCTCGTATGCGCTGCGGGAAGATGGCTACGAGACCATCATGATCAATTGCAATCCCGAGACGGTCTCGACCGACTACGACACCAGCGACCGGCTTTACTTCGAGCCACTGACGCTCGAAGACGTTTTTGCGATTTGCGAACATGAAGCCAGCGCGGGCGCGCCGGTCGGCGTAATCGTCCAATTCGGAGGCCAGACCCCGCTCAATCTTTCGCTGCCGCTCAAAGCCGCAGGCGTGAACATAATCGGCACCAGCCCTGAATCCATCGACCTGGCCGAAGACCGCAAGCGCTTCGGAGCGCTCCTCGAAGAACTCGAAATTCCGCAAGCCCCCGGTGCGATGGTGACGTCGCCGGAAGCAGCGGTAGAAGCGGCCAGGCAAATCGGCTTCCCGGTCCTCGTTCGTCCCAGCTATGTGTTGGGTGGCCGGGCCATGGTGATCGCCTATGACGAAGACACCATCATGCAATACATGAAACAAGCGGTGGAGTACTCGCAGGACCGCCCAGTCCTCATCGACAAGTTCCTCGAAGATGCGATCGAAGTCGATGTTGACGCCCTGTCGGATGGTGAAGACGTTGTGATCGGCGGCATCATGCAGCACATCGAAGAAGCGGGTATCCATAGCGGCGATTCGTCGTGCGTGCTTCCGTCCGTCGACATCCCCGAGGTGCTCCTGAACCGCATGCGCGAGTACACTTTCAAACTCGCCCGCGCCCTGAAGGTAGTCGGCCTCATGAACGTTCAGTTCGCCATCCCGCGCCACGGCAATGGCCATGGAGAGACGAGCGCAACCGCGGGTCTCGACGAAGCTCGTATGGAGACGGGCACTCTTGCGCGTCGGGGCAGAGGGCAACTCGGCAGCGATACTACCGGCAGCAACGGCCACACCGAGCACAAGGTCTACGTTCTTGAGGTCAACCCGCGCGCCTCGCGCACCGTCCCCTACGTCTCGAAAGCGACCGGCGTTCCCATGGCCAAAATCGCCGCCCGACTGATGACCGGGCGCAAGCTCCGCGAATTCCTTCCCGAGTACATCGAGCAGGCCAAAGACCTAGACACCGGCCGCAACTACTTCGTGAAGTCGCCAGTCTTCCCGTGGTCGAAGTTTCCCGGGGTCGACACCGTGCTCGGCCCTGAAATGAAGTCCACGGGCGAGGTCATGGGCGTGGCCGACAACTTCGGCGAAGCCTTCGCAAAAGCCCAGATCGCGGCCGGACAAAAACTTCCCACCCAGGGCACAGTCTTCATCAGCGTGACCGATCACGACAAGTCGGGAGTGGTGGAAGTGGCCCGCCGCTTTGTCGACATGGGCTTCAAACTGGTGGCCACCCATGGCACCGCCGACCGCCTGGAAGAAGCCGGTCTGGCAGTGGACCGTGTCTACAAGGTGAAAGAAGGCCGGCCCAATCCCGTAGACCTCATCAAAGCCGAGCGCATTCACTTGATTGTCAATACACCCCACGGCCCGGACCCGTACTTCGACGAAAAGGCCATCCGGCGCGCCGCCGTCACGGCTCGGATCCCGACCATCACTACGCTTAGTGCGGCGCGCGCCGCCGCGGAAGGCATCGCGGCGTTACAGCGGGGCGAAATCAGAGTGCAGGCGCTGCAGGCGTTGCACGCGGAGAAGGCCGCCATGCGGAGCTAGCCCAGCCGCGAGTCTCCCGGATGGTGGGCAATGATTCCTTCGGTTCCGATCGGGTCGAGCAATTGAATGGCCTGCTTTGACGGAAAATACCGCTCCAATTCAGCGATGCCTGGCTATCCCCTGTGACCCGAATCACCGCTTCCCAGCGCGCCTCCAGACGATAATTTATTAAGAAAGCGGAGGTCATCATGATTGAGGTCCAAGTCGAGCATCTGGGCGCCGTCCAATTCGAAATTAAAGCGCGCCAGCACACGATCCTCAGCGACCAGCCCGCCGAACATTCCGGCCACGACGAAGGCATGACCCCGCCCGAACTTCTTCTGGCTTCGCTCGGCTCGTGCGCCGCTTTTTATGCGGCCCAGTATCTGCGCAAATACAAGCTGGCAACCGAGGGCACCACGGTCCGCGTGACCGCTGACAAGCGTAAAGATGACACGTATGCTGTTCGACTCGACGACTTCCACATCACCGTCGAAATTGCTGCCGCGCTCGACCCCAGGCACCTCGAAGGAGTCAACCGCGAAGTCCACCGCTGCCTGATCCACAACACGCTTCTTCACCCACCCAGCATCAATATCGAAATCCACGCCCCGGTTGCCGCACAGTAAGAAGAGAAGGTGTCTTATCGTCGACGGCGCGCAGTTTGCGGCGTCAAAGTTGTTGAAGTTGAAACGGCACATCACCGCGACTCGCCAGGGATGCTGTTAATCTAGAATCGTTCGACTGGCAACTAGCCAGCGATAACGAGGTCACCCCATGCTTTTATCCGGAATTTTCCCTCCGAT